>Ga0233425_10000202_pt1 | contig 154914 bp, 142 predicted proteins | sample Watercolumn_Towu_2_FD_181712 | JGI IMG/M metagenome (GOLD analysis project Ga0233425, IMG submission 181712) | Freshwater microbial communities from Lake Towuti, South Sulawesi, Indonesia - Watercolumn_Towuti2014_140_MG | ecosystem: Environmental > Aquatic > Freshwater > Lake | place...
TTATTTCAACAACAGGTACCCAAGAATGACGACCACGCCCGTCAGCACCGCCAGGGCATAGCTGCGGACGAAACCGTTCTGCAGGCTGCGCAGCCCGGTGGAAATGCGTTTGGTCAGTTCGCCCAGGCCGTTGAAGAAGGCGTCGATGCCCTTCTGGTCTGCCCAGCGGTTGAGGCAGATGTTGGCCAGCCACTGGTACGTCCCGGCGATGACCTTCTCATGGAACCAGTCGTGCCAGAAGCGCCAGTCGATCACCTCCGCCAGGAAGCGGGAAATGGCGGTGTAGGGTTTCAAAATGACGGCGGCATAGCCTTCGTCCACGAACCACTTGTTCTCCATGCCGGTGAACAGGAAACCGAGCGGTTTCTTGAGCGGGTCCTGCTGACCGGACGCAAGCGGCTTGCGCCCGTACAGCAGCCAGGACAGGTAGATGGCGATCAGCGCCACGGCCGTCGAGATGAGCGCCACCCAGGGATTGAATCCACCCAGGTCGAAAGCCAACCAGGGAGCGACCTCCACCTCGTGCTCGACCAGCTCGATGGTGTGCTCCAGCCAGTTGCCGAGCGTATGCAAGCCCGGCAGGTTGAGCGCCCCGCCCAGGACCGAGAGGCCGGCCAGGACCATCAGCGGCACGGTCATCACTTTCGGGCTTTCCTCGGCGTGTTCCGCGGCCGCGTGGCGCGGCTCGCCGAAGAAGACCATCCAAATCTGGCGGCCCATGTAGAAGGCGGTGAAGAAGGCGGCGATGGCCAGCAGGATGTAGATCTCGGGATGCAGCTTGGCGGCGTCCAGCAGGATCTCGTCCTTGGACCAGAACCCGGCGAAGGGGATGATGCCCGCCAGCGCCAGCGTGCCGATCATGTACAGCCAGAAGGTGACCGGCATGCGCTTGCGCAGCCCGCCCATGTTGCGCATGTCGCCCGGGTCGAAGACCTCTTCGTGATGGTCGCCGTCATGGCCGTGATGCGCCAGGTGATGGTGGCCGCGCTCCAGCCCCAGGATGACCGAACCGGCGGAGAGAAAGAGCAGCGCCTTGAAGAAGGCGTGCGTGATCAGGTGGAACATGCCGGCCACGAAGGCGCCCATGCCGACCGCCGCGACCATGAAGCCAAGCTGGCTGATGGTCGAGTAGGCCAGGACCTTCTTGATGTCGTACTGCCCGACGGCGATCGTGGCGGCGAAGAGCGCCGTCACCGCGCCGACCATGGCGACGATGTACTGGGCGTTCGGCACCAGCGTGTAGAGCGGCCAGGAACGCGCCACCAGGTAGACACCCGCGGTGACCATCGTGGCGGCATGGATCAGGGCCGAGACCGGGGTCGGGCCGGCCATGGCGTCCGGGAGCCAGACGTAGAGCGGGATCTGGGCCGACTTGCCCGCCACGCCGATCAGCATGAACAGGGTGATCGCCACGATGACGCCCGGCTGGATGGCGGCGATCTCCTCGGCGATGCCGAAGACCTCGCCAAACTGCACCGAGCCGAACTGCCAGAACATGGTCATGGCCGCCAGCAGGAAGCCGAAGTCGCCGACGCGGTTGGCGATGAAGGCCTTCTTGGCGGCGTTCGAGTTGGCCCAGGAGGAGCGCCCGAGCGTGTCCAAGTCGTACCAGAAGCCGATCAGCAGGAACGAGCACAGGCCCACGCCCTCCCAGCCGACGAAGAGCATCAGGTAGGAGTCACCGCTGACCAGGATCATCATCATGGCGATGAACAGGTTCAGGAAGACGAAGAAACGGCGGTAGCGCTTCTCATCCTTCTTGAAGCGCACGTCCTCGTGCATGTAGCCGATGGCGTAGATGTGGATCAGGGTGCCGACGCCGGAGACGACCAGCATCATCGTCACCGAGAGCGTGTCGACCCGGAAGTTCCAGGGGATGTCGAGCGTGCCGATGCGGATCCATTCGGCGAACGGCACCACCTGCGCCTCGCCGCCGGTCTGCCACAGGGCAAGCCCGAGCAGCGCCGAAACGACGAAGGCCAGCCCGGAGGCGGTGCTTGCCACCGCGCCGATGGCTTTTTCGCCCATCCGGCCGCCGAAGACCAGGTTGACCAGCAAACCGAGCACGGGCAGGAAGACGATCAGGGGGACCAGGGTGAACAGTGTCTCCATGCATTATCCTTTCAAACTGCTCATCTGGTCCACGTCGATGCTGTGCTTGGATTTGAAGATCGCCACGATCAGCGCCAGGCCGACTGCCACTTCCGCCGCCGCGACCGTCATCACGAAGAAGACGAAGAGCTGCCCGGTGTAGACCCCGAACTGGCGGGCGAAGGCCACGAAGGCCAGGTTGGCGGCGTTGAGCATCAGCTCGACCGACATGAAGATGATCAGGGCATTGCGCCGGATCAGGACGCCCAGCGCGCCCATCGTGAACAGCACGGCAGAGACTGCCAGGTAATACGTGAGAGGGATTCCGGCCAGTTCAGCCATCAGGAGGCCTCTCCTTTCTCTTTCTTGGTCAGGACGATGGCGCCGATCATCGCCACCAGCAGCAGGATCGAGGTCACTTCGAAGGGCAGCAGGTACACGGTGAAGAGCTGATCGGCCATCACCCGCAGCGAGTCCATCGTGTTCTCGACCGTGCCCGGGTCCGGGAGCAGGGCCACGGACTGCAGGCGCACGGTCAGCAGGTAACCGGCCTCGGCCAGCAGGACCGCCGCGGCGACGATCGCCAGCGGACGCTGCCAGGGCAGCACCTCGCCGCGCGGCAGCTTTTCGGCGCCAAGCAGCATGATCACGAACAGGAACAGCACCATGATCGCGCCGGCATAGACGGTCACCTGCGCCATGGCAATGAAAGGCGCGCCCAGCAGCAGGTAGAAGATCGCCACGCTGGCGAAGTTCAGCACCAGGAACAGCGCCGCGTAGACCGCGTTGCGGCTGACGAGCAGCCCGATGGCGGTCGCCACGGCGGTCAGGGCTAAAACGGCAAAGAGAATAAGTGTCAGGTTCATAATCGCCTCTCCCTCACCCCTGGCCCCTCCCGCGGGAGATGGGCTGGGGTGAGGGGAATCTCAATCCTGTGGATCTTTCATCTGCGGCACGGAACGGGTGAACTTGCCGGGTTCCGTCTGCTGCGGGGTGGGCTGCCCGTCCGTGGGGACGGGCTCGATCAGCATTCCCTTGGGATAGATCGCCTGGCGCCGGTCGGTGAAGGAGAGCTCATACTGGTCGCCGAGCACGATCGCCTCGGTCGGGCAGGCGTCCTCGCAGAAGCCGCAGTAGATGCAGCGCAGCATGTTGATCTCGTAGGTGCTGGCGTAGCGTTCGCCGGGCGAGAAGCGTTTCTCGTCGTTGTTCTCGGACGATTCGACGAAGATGGCGTCCGCCGGGCAGGCCGCCGCGCACAGGGCGCAGCCGATGCACTTCTCCAGCCCGTTCTCGTAGCGCTTGAGCACGTGCCGGCCGCGGAAGCGCGGCTTGACCGGTTTGCGCTGCTCGGGATACTGGGTGGTGACCGGCTTTTCGCCGATGGCGCTCAGGGTCACCCAGAGACCCTTCACCAGCCCGGTGATCGGTTCGAACACGCGGAAGGGCGTCTTAGGCTCGCGCATGTTCTTTCCTCCTCAATGTCTGGTACATGCCCAGGATGGCCACGAAGCCGGCCACCAGGGATGCCAGCGGAATCGCCCAGCGGAACAGTGGATCGACTTCCTGGGCCAGCAGGATGCCGGAGGCGGTCAGGAAGATGAGCGCCAGCGAGAGCGGCAGCAGGATCTTCCAGCCGAAGGCCATCAGGCGGTCGTAGCGGATGCGCGGCAGGGTCGCCCGCACCCAGATCATCCCGAACAGCAGGATGACGACTTTTAGGAAGAAGTAGATCGGACCAAAATAAGGGATATTCAGAAACGTCTGGATCTTTATCAATATTGGGCCCAATAGTGGAATGCTGGTCAGGATCTGTCCCAGCCAGGGAATGGTGGTAATGTCCGGGACAAGGTAGCCGCCGAAGAAGAGTGCGGTGGCGATGCAGCAGATGGCGATCATCTTGTCGTATTCGGCCATGAACAGCAGGGCGAACTTCATCCCGCCGTATTCGCTGTGGTAACCGGCTGCCAGTTCCTGCTCGGCCTCGGGCATGTCGAACGGCGCCCGGTTGACCTCCGCCAGGGTGGCGATCAGGAAGATGACCATCCCGACCGGCTGCAGCAGGGCGAACCAGCCCTGGCGCTGCGCCTCGACGATGTCGATCAGGCGGGTCGAGTCGGCCAGCAGGACGACACCGACGAAGGACAGGCCCAGGGCGATCTCGTAGCTGATCATCTGGGCCGAGGAGCGCAGGCCGCCCAGCATGGCGTATTTGTTGTTCGACGACCAGCCCGCCAGCACGATGCCGTAGACGGCGATCGAGGCGATCGACATGATGTAGAGCACGCCCACGTTCAGGTCGGCGATGTACCAGGTGATCTCACGGCCGAAGAGCCGGACCGGCTCGTTGCCGAACGGGACGACGGCGGTGATGACCAGCGCCGGGGTCAGGGTGATGATCGGGGCCAGGATGAAGAGCAGCTTGTCGGCGCGCGCCGGCATGAACTCCTCTTTGAAGATCAGCTTGATCGCGTCGGCGATCGGCTGGAGCAGTCCCAGCGGACCGGCGCGGTTGGGGCCGATGCGGTTCTGGATGCGGGCCAGCGCCCGGCGCTCATAATATGTCAGGTAGGCGAACCCGCCCAGCAGGATCAGGACCCAGACGAGGCCTTTGATCAACCATTCAAGAATCGAGGCAAATGTCATACAGGACCTTCCTCATGCCTTTTTCGAGCCCGGGAGATGGACGCCCAGCCCCTGCGAGTTCTGGTACGACGTTCCGCCGTAGTACAGGTCGCTGCGGCCGATGATGGGCCATTGCTCGGTAACTTCAGCCAGTTTGCCGAAGGAGATACCGTTAAACGCGCCGACCATGGAGGCCAGCCGGTTCATCACCTGGGCGGATGAATCGCCCTCGATGTCCATGCCGATCTCCTGGGCGATCCGGGCGGTGATGGCATAATCCGCCCTGGATTCCCCGAACGCGGGGGTGGCCGGGTAGAAACGCTGCACGCGCCGCTCGCCGGAAGTATACGAACCGTCCCGCTCGGTGAAGGCCTGCGCCGGGAGGAGTACATCCGCCAGCTTGGCCGTCGCCGTCAGGAAGATCTCCTGCACGATGACCGCCCTGGCCGAGTTCAGGGCCTGGGCCAGTGTTGAGCTGTCGCCGGCCGGGTCACAGCCCGCCACGTAGACGGTCTTACCCTTGAGCGCAGACAGGTCACCCGCCGGTTTGAAACCGATCTCCAGTGCGCCCTGGTCATTGGCACGCGGCCAGACGCCGATCAGGCCGTTGTTCGGCCTGCCGGCGCGGGACTTGACCAGTTCCGCACACGCTTCGGCGAGAGCGGGCGAGCCGTCGTTGCCGAAGAAAACCACCAGCTTCTCTGCGTCCTTGACGGAAGCGCCCAGTTCCTTGACCATTTTGGCAGCCCCGCCCTTTTCGCAGTGGATCAGGGTCCTGGCGTATTTGTCCAGCCGGGTGGTTTCGGAGTTGACGATGAGCAGCGCTGCGCCGCGCTCGGCGGCCTGCTTGACACGCAAATGCCAGATCGGGGCGGCATGATACAGGTCCGTCGCGGCGACCAGGATGGCGCTGCCCGGTCCCAGGTCGGCGAGATTCGTGCCGGCAGAGACACCGTACGGGACGGTCAGTTCGCCGCCGGGGAGCGAGTCGTACAACAGGGCTTCGCCGCCCAGTCCAACCGACAGCCGTTTCAGGTTGAACAGGTCTTCGTTGGAGAGCCGCCCGGAGGCCAGCACGACCAGGCTGCCCTTGGTGGCTTTCAGCGCGCTGCCGGCTGCTTCCACGGCCGCCTTCCAGGAGGCCTTTTCCTGTTTGCCGTTCTTCTTGACCATCGGCCTGGCCAGGCGGTTTTCGCTCTCCACGAAGTGCCAGTCGAAGCGGCCGCGATCGCACATCCAGATCTCGTTGACCTGTTCGTTCTGCCGCGGCATGGCGCGCTTGATGACCACCCGGCCGCCGGATTTGGCTTCGCGGCGGGTGTTGAAGGTGATGTTGCAGCCGACCGGGCACAGCGCGCAGATCGACGCAGCCGATTTCATCTCCCACGGGCGGGCGCCGAAGCGGAAGTCCGCCGTGGTCAGCGCGCCGACCGGGCAGATGTCGGTCGTGTTGCCGGAGAAGATCGAGTCGAACGGCGGCTCGGAGTTGGTGACGATGTCGGTGTTGCGGCCGCGCTGGTAGAAGGACAGCACCGGCTCGCCAGCCACCTTCTCCTGGAAGCGGATGCAGCGGGCGCACTGGATGCAGCGCTCGCGGTCCAGGAAGATCCGATCGCCCAGCGGGACGTTCTTCTCGGCATGGTGCTTCTCATCGTACAGGTAGCGGCTGACCGCCGGGCCGTGCGCCATGGTCAGGTTCTGCAGCGGGCACTCGCCGCCCTTGTCACACACCGGGCAGTCCAGCGGATGCGAGGTGAGCAGGAACTCGAGGATCTCCTTCTGGGAGGCCCTGGCCTTGTCGGAGCTGGTCAGCACGACCATGCCGGCGGAGACCGGGGTGGTGCAGGCCGTCTCGAGCTTGGGGCCGAAGCCGATCTTGGGCCGGCCGCCCTCGATCACCGGCTGGCCGGTGGCCCGGTCGATGACCGGACGCCCGACCTCGACCAGGCACTGGCGGCACATGCCGACCGGTTCCATCTTGGGGTGGTAGCAGAAGACCGGGATGTCGATGCCGATCTGCTTGGCGGCGTTGACGATCAGCGTCCCTTCCGGGACCTCCAGGGCGCGCCCGTCAATCGTCAGGGAGACCATTTTAGCCATGCTTTCCTCCCCTAACGGAGGCTTTGAAATCCGCCGGGAAGCGCTCGATGGCGGTGGTGACCGCCATGGTCGAGAACTCACCCAACGGGCAGAGGCACTTGTTCTGCATTTGTTTGGCCACGCTGTGCAGCAATGCGGTATTCTCCTTCACATCCTGGCCGTGTTCGATGCGTTCGATCAGGTGCTGCATCCAGTAGGTGCCCTCGCGGCACGGGGTGCACTTGCCGCAGGATTCGTGCTTGAAGAAGTGGATCGTCTTGTTGATCACCCAGTCCATGTCGACCGAGTCGTTGATCACGATCACCGAGGCGGACCCCAGGTCGGCGCCCAGCGTGCGCACCGAAGCGTAGTCCATGGGTGTGTCGAGGGCCTTGTCGTCGGCGACGATCACCGCCGAGGAGGCGCCGGCGGACAGGATCGCCTTGACCTTGCGCCCGTCCGTCACACCGCCGCCGTGGGTGTAGATCAGTTCGCGGTAGGTGGTGCCGAAGGGCAGCTCGTAATTGCCGGGCTTGTTGACGTGCCCGGAGAGCGAGAAGATCTTCACCCCGGCGCTGTCGGCGGTGCCGAGTGACTTGTACCACTCGGCGCCTTTTTCCACGATCAGCGGCACGTTGGTGAGCGTCTCGACGTTGTTGACCACGGTCGGCTTGCCGTACAGGCCGGCCACGGCCGGGAACGGCGGGCGGATGCGCGGCTGGCCGCGCTTGCCCTCGATCGACTCGAGCAGGGCGGTCTCTTCGCCGCAGATGTAGGCGCCCGCGCCCAGGTGGGTGTGGATGCGCAGGGAGTAGTCCGTGCCGAAGAGCTTCTCGCCCAGCAGGCCGGCCTTTTCCATCTCGGCGATCTTCTCGTCCAGCAGGGCGGCCACCGGCCAGAACTCGCCGCGCAGGTAGACGTAGGCGGCGTTGGCGCCCACGGCGTAGGCGGCGATGGCAACGCCTTCCAGGAACTGGAAGGGATTGCTCTCCATGATCTCGCGGTCCTTGAAGGTGCCCGGCTCGGACTCGTCGGCGTTGGCCACCACGTAGTGCGGCCAGATGTTGGCGGGGATGAAACCCCACTTGACGCCGGTCGGGAAGCCCGCACCGCCGCGGCCGCGCAGGCCGGAAGCCTTGACCTCGTCGGTCACCTGCTGCGGCTTCATTTTCGTGACGGCCTTCTTAAAGGCTTCGAAGCCGCCGTTCTTCTTGTAAACATCGAGCTTGCCGATCCCGGGGACGTCCCGGTGGCGCAGGAGCAGGTGGGTCATGCTTTCACCTCCTTGCGGGCAGACTCGATGAATTCCAGCGTTTTGTCCACGGTCATGTTCTCGTGGTAGGAGATGCCGTGCGGACCCTGGACCTGGAACATGGGGGCTTTGTCGCAGGCCGCCAGGCACATGACCGCCTCGACCGTGATCAGTCCGTCGGGGGTGGTGCCGCCGGGCTGGATGCCCAGCCGCTCGCACAGCTGCGCCAGGAACTGGTCGGCGCCGCGCAGGGCGCAGGAGATGTCGTTGCAGACCTGGATGCGCAGTTTGCCTTCCGGCTTGTCGTGGTACAGGGTGTAAAAGCCGATGATCTCGGCCACGTCGGTCTCGGTGATGCCGCAGATGCCGGCGATCTCGACGACCATGTGGCGGTCCACGAAGCCCTTTTCCAGCTGGGCCAGGTGCAGCAGCGGCATGACCGCCGACTGCCTGCGTTCCGGCGGATACTTCGCCAGAATCTTCTTCACTTCCTGGGGATATTTATCAACCAGACTCATCTGTCCACATCTCCCAGAACGATGTCGATCGAGCCGATGATGGCGACCAGGTCCGCCACGAAGACGCCCTTGCACATCAACGGCATCGCCTGCAGGTTGTCAAACGAGGGTGTGCGCCAGTGAACGCGGTACGGCTTGGGTCCGCCGTCGCTTTCCAGGTAGACGCCCAGCTCGCCGCGCGGGCTCTCGACCGCGCTGTAGATCGCGCCCTTCGGCGCTTCGAAGCCCTCGGTCCACAGCTTGAAGTGGTGGATGAGCGCCTCCATGCTGACGCCGATCTCGGAACGCGGCGGGGGGACGAATTTGTAGTTGTTCGAGCGCACCGGCCCGATCGGCAGCTTGTCCAGCGCCTGCTCGATGATCTTCAGCGACTCGCGCATCTCCTGGACGCGCACCAGGTAGCGGGCGTAGACGTCGCCTTCGGTGCGGGTCGGGACGGCGAAGTCGTACTGCTCGTAGCCGGCGTAGGGGCGCTGCTTGCGCAGGTCCCAGTCCACGCCGCTGGCGCGCAGCCCCGGGCCGGTCATGCCCACGTTGAGGGCGTCCTCGCCCGAGATCCTGCCGATGCCCAGCGTGCGGTCGAGGAAGAGCGGGTTGCGGGTCAGCAGGTCCTCATACTGGTCGACGCGTTCGGGCATGATCTTGAGGAAATCGCGCACGGCCTGTTCGAACTCGACCGGCACGTCGCGCCAGACGCCGCCCGGGCGGATGTAGGTGGTCATCATCCGCTGGCCGGAGACCAGCTCGAGGATATCGAGGATGTCCTCGCGCTCACGGAAGCAGTACAGGAAGGTGGACATGGCGGCCACGTCCAGGGCGGCCGTGCCCAGCCAGACCAGGTGCGAGGCGATGCGCTGCAGCTCGCACAGGATGACGCGCAGGCCCTGGGCGCGCACCGGCACATCGAGATCGATCAGCTTCTCGACCGCCATCGAATAGGCCAGGTTGTTGCCGACCGTGTTCAGGTAATCGAGCCGGTCGGTCATCACCTCGGCCTTCTGGTAGGTCTTGGCTTCCATGTTCTTCTCGATGCCGGTGTGCAGGAAGCCGATGTCGGGGATGCAGTTGACCACGATCTCGCCGTCCAGCTCGAGCAGCAGGCGCAGCACGCCGTGCGTGGAGGGATGCTGCGGACCCATGTTGAGCAGCATCGTCTCGCCGGTCAGGGCGCGCTCGGAGACCAGGTGTTTCAGATCGTCGACGGTGACTTCGAAAATATCAGCCATGGTCTATTCCTTGGCGTACGGCTTGCGTACGTCGATCTCTTCGAAGTTGAAGGTGAACTGCGGCTCTTCATAGCCGAGCGGGTAATCCTTGCGCAGCGGGTGGCCTTCCCAGTCGACCGGCATCAGGATGCGGCGCAGGTCGGGGTGGCCTTCCGCCTTGATCCCGAACATGTCCCACAGCTCGCGCTCGCGCCAGTTGGCGTTGCGGAAAATGTGCGAGACGGTCGGGACGCCCGGGTTAATACCCGGGACCGGGACGCGCAGGCACAGGCTCAGGTTCTTCGAGACGGAGGTGAACTGGTAGAGCACGTGGAAACGCGGGTCCTCGGCCGGCCAGTAATCCACGGCGGTCATGGCTGAGAGCAGTTCGAAGCCGGCTTCCTTCATCTTTTCACAGGCCTCGACGATGCGCTCGCGTGGAATGACCAGGCTGACGTCGCCGTGGTGTTCTGTGGCGGTCACGCCGAAGGCCTTCTCGAGTTTCCCGACAACGGTTCGGAGTTTTTTATCCATGCGCGGCCTCGATCAGTTTTTCTCTTCCGCGAACTTCAGCGTCTTGACCTTCTCCTGCAGGGTCAGGACGCCGTGTACCAGCGCTTCCGGGCGCGGCGGGCAGCCGGCCACGTAGACATCCACCGGCACGACCTCGTCCACGCCCTGGACGACGGCGTAGTTGTTGAAGACGCCGCCGCAGGAGGCGCAGTCGCCCATGGCGATGACCCACTTGGGCTCGGGCATCTGGTCGTACAGGCGGCGCAGCACGGTGGACATCTTGCGCGAGACGCGCCCGGCGACGATCATCAGGTCCGACTGGCGCGGGGATGGGCGCATCAATTCCATGCCGAAGCGGCTCATGTCGTAATCCGAGGCCTGCCCGGCCATCATCTCGATCGCACAGCAGGCCAGGCCGAAGAGCATCGGCCACATGGCGTAGTTGCGGCTCCAGGCAACCGCCTGCTCGAGCGTGGTGGTGACCACGCCCATGTTGCCAAGCTTTTTCTCTAATCCCATTCCAACGCTCCTTTCTTCCAGGCATACAGATAGCCCACCAGTAAGATGGCGATGAAGATCGCCATTTCCACCAGGGCAAAGATGCCCAGGCTGTTGTCGATGAATTTGCGGAAGGCGATCGCCCAGGGCAGGAAGAAGACGGTTTCGATATCGAAGAGGATGAACAGCACAGCGATCAGGTAGAACCGCACCGGCATGCGGCGGGTGCCGGGACCGATGGGGTTCATGCCGGATTCATACGGCATCGCCTTCTTTTCGGTATTTTTTTTCGGGCCGAAGAGCGTGCCGAGGATGATGGCGATCGCTCCGACCAGTGCAGTGATCAGGATGAACGCAGCAATGGCAGCGTATTCGAGCAGCATGCGGCCTCCAGGGGGAGTGCGGGTGATGACGTACCGGGGCAAAAGTATAACATAGAGGATGTCAATCCAGAGTAAGTGTGTCGATTTTCACGATGAATGTCATGCCAAAACAGTATAACACTCATTTGTGAAAAAAGGTACGAACAAGCCCCCGTCTCGCGTGAGACGGGGGCTTGTAATGAATCAAGGGAACGGCAATTGTGGCGTGCTCATCCCAGGTAATCCCGCAGATGCCGGCTCCGGGTCGGGTGGCGCAGCTTGCGCAGCGCCTTGGCCTCGATCTGGCGGATGCGCTCGCGCGTCACGTTGAAGTAGCGGCTGACCTCCTCCAGCGTGTGGTCCTTGCCGTCCACCAAGCCGAAGCGCAGCTCGAGCACCTGGCGCTCCCTTTCCGACAGGGCCGCCAGGGCGTGCTGGACCTGCTCGCGCAGCATCTCGCGCGCCGCGGCGTCCATCGGCTCGAGGGCATCTGCGTCCTCGATGAAATCGCCCAGCTGGCTGGAATCCTCGTCGCCGCTGACCGGCCCCTCGAGCGAGACCGGCTCCTCGGCCGAGCGCAGCACCCGGTCGACCTTGACCGTGGCCGCCAACCAGCGCGCCTGGATCTCCGCCTCGAGCAGGGTCTCCTCCGCCTTCGAGCGCAGGATGGCCTGCACGTCCGCCTCGGACAGGTAACCGGCCTCCAGGGCCAGTTCCTCGTACGTCGGGTCGCGGCCCAGCTGCTGGGTCAGGGCGCGCTGGGTGCGCAGCAGGCGGGTGATCGACTCGAACAGGTGCACCGGGATGCGGATGGTGCGGGCCTGCTCGGCGATCGAGCGGTTGATCGACTGGCGAATCCACCAGGTGGCGTAGGTGCTGAACTTGAAGCCGCGGCGCGGGTCGAACTTGTTGACCGCCCGCAACAGGCCCAGGTTGCCCTCCTGGATCAGGTCCAGGAAGGAGATGCCGCGCCCCAGGTAGCGCTTGGCGACGCTGACCACCAGGCGCAGATTGGCGCGGATGATGGCCGCGTTGGCCTCCTCCGCCCGGGCCTGGATCTGTTCGACCTCGCGCTTGAGCAGGTTATCCTTGGGCAGGTTGTGGTACAGGGTGCGCTGGGTCGGCAGGCCATGGTGCAATTGGAGATGGGCCAGCAGCCAGGCGGCGTAAGCCTCCGGCAGCATGTAGAAGACCACGAAGACGGAATAGAGGTGTGCGACCAGGCTGTCCCAGAGCGGATCCTTGCCCCACAGTTCACGTTCCATGTAGGTGTGGACATAGGAAGGCGTATCGCTCTCCCAGCCAAGGTGCAGGCTCTGCGCCTCCGCCAGCAGCAGGGCGGCCTGCGGCGGCACAAGCTCCAGGCGGGCGGCATCCTCGCCGAGGCGCGCCCAGGCGGTCTGCAGGTCGCCCAGGAAGGCATGGAACATCGACGTGAAGGGGGTCTTCGGATCCTGGCGGCCGGCCTTGCGCCGGCGGGTGAGCAGGACCTGGCGGCGGCCTTCGATCATCGTCGCCAGGCGGAACTCGCTGGCGGCGTCCAGCAGCTTGACCTGACCGATCTCGCGCAGGTACAACCGGACCGGGTCCTCGGACATCTCGGCGGCCAACTCGGCGCGGTCCAGTTCGAGCGGCTCCTCGACGGCCAGTCCGGTCAGTTCCTCCCCGGCAGGGATCTCCTCCGGGACAGCAGCCAGTTCCAGCTCCTCCTCCGCGCCGTTATCCGCCGGGAGATCGGCCGGGGCAGAGTCTCCGGCCTTTCCAGGTTTGGCCGATCTGGCCGAGGGTTCGGGATGGCGGGCGGAGCGTTTTTCCGGCTTCGTTTTGCGGATCATCCGGCCTCTTTTCGGCGTGCGATCTGTTTCATCTGCGCCTGGTCCAGTTTGCGCAGGAGGGTGCTGTACTGCTGGACGGTCTCGCGGTAGAAGGCGCTCTGCAGGTCGCCGGCCTGCTGGCCGTCCTCCTGCAGGTAACGCAGCGCATTGATGTTCTCGTTCAGCGCCGTACGCCGCACCTTGACCACGCCGCGGAACAGGTCCTCCAGCAGGCGGTCTTCGAGCGGGTCGAGCTTGACCGTCAGGGCCAGCAGGCTGCCCATCAGCCCGGCCAGCGATTCGGGCAGGTGGTCGATCAGGTAACGGTCGGGGTCCTCCCCGTCCTGTTCGAGCGACTGGCGCACGAGCTGGAAAAGGGTCTGGTGGTCGCTGGAACTGAAGTCCTCGGGGGCCATGCGCAGCAACCCGGCCTCCTGGAGCAGGCGGTCGAGCCGGTAGAGCAGGTCCGGCCGGCGCAGCAGCAGGCTGAGGATGTGCGCTTCGGTCCTGTGCGACGGGGACTGACTGCCTTTGGGCGTCTCCGGGACCGGCTTCTGCTCCGCCGCCGGGGTCTGGGGGTGGAGCCGCGGGCGGCGCATTTTCTGGACGGCGCTCTGCACGCCGGCCAGCGAACGCTCGTCCACGCGCAGGAAGCGCGCCAGGCGCTGGCGGTAGGTGTCGCGTTCGACCGGGTTGGGCAGGTCCTCGATCAGAGGCAGCACCTGGGCAGCGATCTCGGACTTGACCTTGGCATCTTCCAGGTCGCGCCCGGCGGCCAGCGTCTCCATGACATGCACGACGATCGGCTGGGCCTGCTCGATCAGGCGCTTCCATTCCTCGGGGTCGCGCAGGACGATCTCGTCGGGATCCAGGTTGTCGGGCATGGTCGCCACGCGCAGGTCGGCCTGCAGACGGGCTTCGTGGCGCAGCAGGCCGCGCGCGTCGAAACCGGTCTCGGCTTCCCGATCCAGCGCCTGGCGGGCGGCTTCCAGGCCGCTCATCACCGCCTTGCGCCCGGCGGCATCCGGATCGAGCGCCAGGACGATGCGCCGGGAGAAGCGTTTGAGCAGGCGCAGCTGATCCTCGCCCAGGGCAGTGCCCATCGGCGAGACGACGTTGGCATAGCCGGCCTGGTGCAGGGCGATCACGTCCAGGTAGCCTTCGACGATGACCGCCTGGTCGGCTGCCCGGATCGGCTTGCGCGCCCGGTCCAGGCCGTAGAGCAGGCGGCTCTTGCTGAAAAGCGGGGTCTCGGGCGAATTCAGGAACTTGGGGTAGTCGTTCGGGTCGAGGATGCGCGCCCCGAAACCGGTCATGCGCCCGTTCTCGTCCCGGATCGGGATCATGATCCGGTTGCGGAAGCGGTCGACGAAGCCGCCCGATTCGCGCTGCGAAACGAGGCCGGCGTCCATGAGTTCCTGCTCGGCAAAGCCTTTGCCGGTGAAGTGGGTCAGGGCGGAATCCCAGCGGTCGGGGGCCAGGCCCAGGCCGGACGATTCCAGGGTGGCGTCGCTCAGGTGGCGCTTGTCGTGCAGGTAGGCCAGGGCGGCGGCCCCGGCCGGTGTGGACAGGTGGTGGCGGTAAAAGAGGACCGCTTCCTCCAGCAGGCCGCGCAGCCGGTCGTGGGCGTCCTTCTCCTCCTGCTTCTGGGGCGTGAAGGACTCCAGCTTGACCCCCGCCCGGTCGGCCAGGGAACGCAGGGCTTCCTTGAAATCCCAGCCTTCCTTCTTCATCACGAAGCGGAAGATGTCGCCGCCCTCGTTGCACTGACCGAAGCAACGCCAAGTCTGCCGATCCGGAGAGACAATGAAAGAAGGGGTCTTCTCGCTGTGGAACGGGCACAGTCCGGAATAGTTCTTTCCGGACCGGCGCAGTTTCACCGTCTCCCCGACCAGGTCGACGATATCGATGCGGGACTTGATCTCGTCTATCTGCGACATGCGATTCAATTACTGAAAGGTCGGCGTGGTTGAATTATAGACGGACTTGCAGGCAGGCGCAACCGCACGAAAATCGAAAAAGGCGCCCGCAGGCGCCAGCTGGTGCCGGAAAGCGCCGCTCGTCACGGGGTCGGAGTGGGGGTGTCGTAACCGATCAAGATCGGAGCCACGTAGCTCTGCAGCAGTTCGTAATCCATCCCGCCCTTGATGACGGTCATGACCCGCCCGAGCGTGTTGATAAAGATATTGCGTGGGATCGAGTCGATCTCGTATGACAGGGAGACATCGCCATTCGGATCGAGCAGGACGGTGTAGCTCAGCTGCCGTCCGTTCACAAACGCCTGCACCGTCGATTGGGATTCGAGATTGTTCACCGCCAGGATGACCAGGCCCCGTGAGCGGTAGTGCGTCTCGAGTTTCTGCAGGGCCGTCATCTCATCCCGGCAGACCGGGCACCAGGTAGCCCAGAAGACCAGCAGGATCGGCCGCCCGATGTAGTCGCTCAGGCGGACGACCTCACGGCCGTTGTGAGTCTGCAGGCTGAAATCGGGTGCGAAATTGGTCACCTCCGGACCGACCACCGCGCCGGCCGGCAGGGGCGTGTGGCTCGGGGTGTACATCCAGGTGGGCGTGATCGTCGGCGTTTCCGTCAGGGTGGCGGTCGGGGTCTGCGTGCGGGTTGGGACGAGGGTGCGCGTTTCGGTCGGGGTCCAGGTGGGCGGGAGGGTGTTCTGGGAAGCCTGGGACAGTACGGCAGCCATGGCCTGGGTCTGGGAGAAATAGATCGCCTGGCGCTGCTGGTAGCGGGTAAAGCCGACATACGCGGCCGCCCCCAGGAGCAGGCAAAGGAAGAAGGAGATCACCAGCGCATCCACGACCCAGCGGTATTTTTTCTTCGGCGGGGCGGATCTGGGTGCCGGACGGGCCGTCGCCGGGATCCCGGATGACATCTCTGGCAGCGCGGAGGCGGCAGAGGGGACGACCGGCGGGGCGGTCTGGAGCGCCGCGGCTGGCTGCACAGATTCCGGGATTGGCGCGGGTTCCGGCTCCTGTTCCCCGAACACGAAGGGATTGACCGCCGGGCGGGACGGCGCGTCTGCCGCGGGTGCCTTCAACAGGGCCAGACGCCGGCCGGCTTCGGCGTGGCCCGGGTTGAAGCGCAGGACACGTTCGAGGCAATCGATCTGTTGTTTCCCTTCGGGGACGACGAAGCTCAGCAACCACCAGGCCCGTTCCGAAGAAGGCACCCGGCGCAGGTATTCGATCAGGATCAGGCGCGCCGTTTCCAGCCTACCTTCATGAAGGGCATTCTCTGCCTGCCGCAGCGTATCGGGAAATTCTTCCGTCATTCCGCGTTCTCCCAGTTCTGCAACTGGTTTGCTGTCTGGATTATAGGACACTTCCGGGGTTTTGGCTATCGGGTTCAAATCGGGCACAAGCGGCTATAATTGGGCAACATGAACCCGGATTACGAAACCTACATTTCCGTTGACGTCGAAACCGCCGGACCGTATCCAGGCCGCTACTCCCTGCTCTCGATCGGTTCCTGCTGCGCCCTGCAGCCGGAACGTACCTTCTATGTCGAACTCCAGCCGCTCAACCGGGAAATGACCCCCGGTGCCGCCCGCGTCGCCGGCCTGGACCTGGAAGTTCTCGCCCGGGAAGGCCAGCCGCCTGCGCAGGCGATGCAATCCTTTGCGGACTGGGTCCGCTCGGTGACGCCGGAGGAGGCGCCTCCCGTTTTCGTGGCCTTCAACGCCCCCTTCGACTGGATGTTCGTCAACGAGTATTTCCACCGCTACCTGGGCAGCAACCCCTTCGGACACACGGCTCTGGACACCAAGGCCCTGTATATGGGCCTGACCGGCGTCCAATGGCACGAGACCTCCCTGCTCAACATCTCCGAAGGACTGGGCCTGCACCTGGTCCTGACCCACAATGCCCTGCAGGACGCCCTCGACCAGGCCGCCGTCTTCCGGGAAGTCCTGTCCGCCATCCGCGAGAACAAATGAAACTGGATCGTTCCTGTTCCCCTTTTTATCCGTATCCCTGAAAGGAGCATGGTTATGAACAAATCGCAAAGCACCCCTTCCACCGACCTGAGCCGCATCATCGAGTCCGCCCAGCGTTTGGGCGTCGAACTGGACGAGGGGGAAGCCCTGCAGTGGCTGACCGCCCTGGCCGCCCAGCAGGGCGAGGAGATCGTCATGGACGACCGCGCCGGCGTCTTCGGCCACCGCATCAGCATGCTCGACTTCAGCAGCGAGGATCTCGAACACTTCCGGCGCGTCGGACGGCTGGTCGAGTTCAAGGATATCCCCGGCAAGGTCGAGACCGCCCTGGCACTTTCGGGTTCGTCCGCCCAGTCCAAGATCCAGACCTATCCCGGCGACGCCGACTATTTCGAACGGATCAACATCCTGGCCCCGACACGCAAGGAAGCCAATGACATCCTGGCTGCCATCATGCGCGAGAAGGCGCTCGAGTCGCTGAAAGGCACCACCTATCAGCTGATCGAGGTCAAGTTCGGCTCCTACCCGCTCGAGGTGGTCAAGGGCGGGCGGGCGATGGCCAAGGGCGCTCCGATCGCCTGGCTGCCGGAGGAGATCCGCCAGGGCCGCATCGAAGCCTTCACCCCGGACGGCAAACCGGTCGTCATCCTCTGGGAGCAGGCAGCCGAAGAGCCGGGCTGGTGCAAACTGGACTGGGTCATAGCCGACCCGCAGCGCGGCCAGCTGGCCAATGCCAGCAACATGCTCGACATCACCTGGGAAGCGCCCGACGGCACGATCACCCCGCTGGATGGATACCTGGACCCCTATTTCCAGGAAGTGTACCTGGATGCAGAATCGGTGCCGATCTTCTCCAAGCTGGCCCAGCACGTCTCCGCGGATGCCCTGGACGAGTACGTGACCCAACTCGAAAAGGAGGTCAACAAGTACCTGACCAAGGACCTCAACTACGGCAAGGCCGCCAAGCGCATGTACAACATTTTCCGCCTGAACGGGCACTACGAGGAGGCCGCCTTCATCCGTGAGCTGTTCGACGAACCGGCCTCGATGCTCTACCAGGTTTGGTCGCTGATCCGCACGATGGACGAATGCTCCCGCCCCGGCTCGAGCATCGATATCGCCACCGTGCGCGCCCAGGCCGACCAGCTGCTCCTTTCCGTGATCGCAGCCCTGGAAGGCGACGAGGAGGCCACCGTCGTCCGCCACCTGATGATCCTGCGGCGCAGCCTGGATGGCGTTCAGACCGGACAGGGCCTGACCGCCGAAGCCGAGGCGGCCCGGGAAGAGGTCAAGAACATCGTCAACAACTTCTTCTACGAAAAGATGACCGGCCTGCCGGCGATCAAGGTCTACATCGACACCTTCCAGAAGCATTAACAACACGGGAATCAAAACAAGCCGGGCGCATGCGCCCGGCTTGTTCGCATTTCCATCGCTTCTAGAACCCTTCCAGTTTGCTCAGGTCAGCGACCCCATCCGCCAGGCCGGCAATGGCCTGCAGCAGGGCCAGGCGGTTCTCGCGCACCGTCCTGTCCTCGGCCATCACCAGCACCTTGTCGAAGAAAGCGTTGATTTCCGGGAGCAGGCCGGCAACGGCTTCCAGGAAGGCGTCCACATCCCCGGCAGGGACGGCCTTCTGGCGCTGGAAGGCGGCGAACAGGTCCTTCTCCGCCGGCTCGGACAGCGCCTTCTCGTTCATCGCGTACTTTTCCTTCTGATCGCGCGTGATGCGCACGCAGCGGGCATACCCGGGCAGGATGGTGGTCCAGTCCTTGCGTTCCACCCAGGCGGCCAGCTGCCGGACGGCGCGCGCCGCCCCGGCCGGGTTGCCGGCCTGCGCCGCCAGGACGGCATCCACCGCGTCATAGCGGAAGCCCATGTCCAGCAGGACGCCGCGCAGCCGCCCGGCGATGAAGTCGAGCACCAGGGCCTGGATATCGTCGCCGGCCGGGATGGGCTGCAGCCCGGCGGCTTTGGACAGCGCCAGGCGCAGATCGAAATCGAGGTCCTTTTCGACCAGCGGCTGGACGATGCCCAGCGCGGCGCGGCGCAGACCGAAGGGATCCTTGGTCCCGCTGGGAGCCATGCCGGCTGCGAACAGGCCGACCAGCGAATCCAGCCGGTCCGCCAGGGCATTGACCAGGCCGGGTTTCGTCTGCGGGATCAGCTGGTATTGTTCGGCAATGGCAGCTGCGGTGACATCGTTCTCCACGCCCTGCACATACTGGCCGCCCATGACGCCCTGCAGCGAGGTCATCTCGGTGACCATCTTGGTCGCCAGGTCCGCTTTGAGCAGGTGGGCCGCCCGCAGGGCGAAAACGGCTTCGTCCGCTTCCAGGCCGAGCATCGGCAGCAGCGCTTCGACGAGCTTCTCGATGCGGTCGTTCTTGTCGAGCATCGAACCCAGTTTCTTCTGGAAGACCAGCGTACCGAGGCGCGGGCGGAAGTCCTCCAGGGCGTGCTTGCGGTCCTCGCGAACGAAGAAATCCGCGTCGGCGAAGCGCGCCCGCACGACATGCTCGTTGCCCTGGCGCACCAGGTCCAGCCCCTGCTCGTCACCGTTGCGGATGATGACGAAGTGCGGCAGCAGTTTACCGTTCTTCTCGATCGGGAAGTAGCGCTGGTGCTTTTTCATCACCGAGACGAGCACTTCGCGCGGCAGATGCAGGTATTCCGGATCGAAGGAACCCAGCAGGGCGGTCGGCTTTTCGACCAGGTTGGCCACTTCGGCCAGCAGTTCGGGGGTCAGGAGCGCCTCGCCCTTGACCGAGGCGGCCAGCTTGCGCACCCCGGCCTCGATCTGGGCCTTGCGCTGCTCGACTTCCAGAACGATGTCCTTCTTCTGGATGGCTTCTACATATTTATCCGCAGACGGGATGGAGATCTCGGGCGATCCGTACGGGCGCAGGCCGCGGCTGGTCCGGCCGGCGGTCAGGCCGGCGTATTCGAAGGGGAGGACATGCTCCCCGAGCAGGGCGACGAACCAGCGCAGCGGGCGGGAGAAGGCCACGTTGGAGGCGTTCCAGCGCATCGACTTCGGGAAGGAGATGCCCGCCACCAGGCCGGGCAGGGCTTCCTTCAATACTTCGTAGGCCGGGCGCCCGGTCTGGCGGACCACGGCGAAGACGTATTTGCCGCCGTCCGCTTCGCGGACTTCGAGGGTCTTCACGTCCACACCCTTGCCCCTGGCAAAACCGACCGCCGCCGGGGTGGGAACCCCGTCCGGACCGAAGGCGCGTTCGGCCGGGGGACCCTTGACCAGGTCCTCGCGGTCCGGCTGGCCCGGGCTGAGCTTGTCGACCAGGATGGCCAGTCGACGCGGCGTCCCGGCGAGGCGCACTTCACCATGCTCCAGGTGTAGTTCCTCCAGCCAGGCAGGCACGCGCTCGCGCAGGTGGGACAGTGCCAGGTCCAGGTCGGAGGCGGGGAGTTCCTCGACACCGATCTCGAGCAGCAAGGAGGCCGGCCCGCCGATCGCGGGCGCGGCAGCCGCGGCTGCGGTTCCTGCCGCCGCCGTGGAACCGTCCGCTTTCAGCAGCGGATACTCCAGCTCCTTGCGCTGTTCCATGTAGCGTTCCGCCACCCGGCGGGCCATATCGCGCATCTGGCCGTAATAGACCTGGCGCTCGGTGACGCCGATGGCGCCGCGGCAGTCCAGGGCATTGAACGTGTGCGAGCACTTCAGGATGTAATCGTGAGCCGGGAGCACCAGCCCGTTGGCGATGCAGGCTTCCGCCTCGGCCTTGTACAGGTCGAACATCTGGCGCAGCCGCTCCACGTCGCCGATCTCGAAATAATACTTGCTGTGCTCGAATTCCTCCTGGCGGCGCACCTCGCCGTACCTGACCCCCCCGGTCCAGGGTTCGTCCCAGATGGCGGCGGCGTTGTTCAGGGCGATCAGGATGCGCTCCAGGCCGTAGGTGATCTCGACCGCCACCGGGTCCAGGCTCTGCCCGCCGACCTGCTGGAAGTAGGTGAACTGGGTGATCTCCTGCCCATCCAGCCAGACCTCCCATCCCAGGCCCCAGGCCGAGATGGCCGGCTGTTCCCAGTTGTCTTCGACCAGGCGGATGTCGTGCTGGCGCGGGTCGACGCCGATCGCTTCCAGCGACTGCAGGTACAGTTCCACCGGGTTGCCCGGATCGGGCTTCAGGATGACCTGGAACTGGTAGTGCTGGTGGAAGCGGTTGGGATTCTCGCCGTAGCGCCCGTCGTCCGGCCGGATGGACGGCTCGACATAGCCGACGTTCCAGGGCTCCGGGCCGAGCACGCGCAGAAAAGTGGCCGGATTCATCGTCCCGGCGCCGACCTGGGTGTAATACGGCTGCCAGATCAGGCAGCCTTTCTCCGCCCAGAACTCCTGGAGTTTGAGGAGGATGGATTGGAAGGTGTGTTTTTCGGTCATGGCAGGGTGGTCGCGTGATTTTCAGGATTCAAGCGGAAAGATTATACCCCAAGAAGGTCGGCAGCCGCCTCTTGACAAACCTCTAATTTAGACTATAATCTAATTAGACATTAGTCTAAATTAGAGTCTTGTCTAAGCTCGCCAGTGACGTCAGAAAGGAGGTCCCAGATGGGAAAACAGAACGTGCTCTACAAGATCAACCTGAAAGATCGGGGCTTCCGCTCCGATCAGGAGGTGATTTTTAGAATGCAAACACACGCCCCCCTCAGTCCGAATCAGCGCCATCTGCTGGCCAACCGGACCGGTCAGATCCTCCTGGCTCTTGGCAGCCTGCTCGCCGACCCGTCGGTCAGCGACAACCCCGCCTCCGCACGGACGGGCCGGAGCCTGGTCAGCCTGGGACACAAGCTGATCAACGCCGGCAGTTGCTGCAACGACAACTAGAACAGGAAACCCGTTCAATGACGCAACCATCCTCGACGGAAACCCCCATCCTGCTCTGGGACTGCGGCACGGCCTACGAACTCTTCATCAGTCTGCATGTGCTGCACCAACCCGAAACCTATGGCCTGCGGGCCGCCTGGGCGGCCGGAATTCGTTCCCGAATTCCGGCCGCTGAACGTAAATTCCTGGAGGAGGTCATCCCCTTCCTGGGATTCCCGCTCGCCTGGGTGCACCAGCTGCCCCAGCCGAAGGATGCCACTACCGCGCTGTATACCCTGCACCAGACAGCTCCTGCCGAACGCCTGCTGAATATCATCGGGCTGGAGTGCTGCATGGACAAGCAGGAAAAAGCATTGTTCCAGGGCATGCTGGAACGCCGCGCCTGGACCCGGGAAGACCTGGCCGCCATCCTCCAGAACATGACCAAAATGCACATGGAAATAAAAGAACAGATCATCACCAATTTCCTGGATTGGTGGGTCCGGCCGGTCGAGGCCGGGGAGATGCTGTTGAAATCCCTGCAGGCCTACCAGCAGGTCTTCTTCGAGGAGGAGGAAAAAAGGGTCGGGCCTGTGCTCACCGCCGCGCTGCAGCGCGCCCAGGAGCTGGCCAAAGGGATGAGCCTGACCGATCTGCTGATCGAGCTCTCCCGGGGCGTAAATTTCAATCGAAACATAGAGAAGGAATTGATCCTCGTCCCCGGCTATTGGACCACTCCCCTGGCCCTGCTTGAACAGCTCAAATCCGGTACCATGGTGTTCCTGTTCGGCGCCCGGCCGGATGACATGTCCGCCACACCGGGCGAGCTGGTCCCCGATGGCCTGCTGCGCAACCTGAAGGCCCTGGCCGACAGCACACGCCTGAAGATCCTCTACTATCTGAGCCAGGAGGAATTGACCCCCTCCGAGCTTGCCCGCCGCCTGCACCTGCGCGCCCCGACCCTGACCCACCACCTGACCGAGCTGCGGTTGGCCGGCCTGGTCAACCTGACCGTACACGGCCTCGAAAGACGGTATTCCGCCCGGCGCGAAGCACTCAAGAACACCTTTTCCATCCTGGATGATTTTTTGGAAAGCAAGCGTTCCTGAACCCGATCCTCATTCGGTTGGAAACGTCCGGGCAACCGGACGTTTCCTCTTAACAAGAACTTGCCCCCCTGTACGATCCTACATACAATAGCGGTTATGCAACCCCCACAAACCTGGGAGATCCTGATCATCGGGGCGGGACCGGCCGGGCTTTCGACCGCCCTGCACCTGGCCCGCCTGGCACCCGAACTGACCGCCCGCATCCTGATCCTGGAGAAGGCGCATCACCCGCGGCCCAAGCTGTGCGGCGGGGCGCTGGTGGTGGACGCCGAGGTCAGCCTGCGCCGGCTCGGTCTGGACGTGAACGAGGTCCCGCATGTCGATGCCACCACGGCACATTTCGACTTCGCCGGCCGGGGATTGGCCCTGCGCCAGTGGCGCGGCCGGACCCTGCGCCTGGTGGCGCGCGACGAATTCGACGCCTGGCTGGCGCAAAAGGTGCGCCAGGCCGGGATCGTCATCCGGGAGGATCTCCCGGTCCGCTCGATTCAGGTTGGACCGGACGGCGTGACCGTAGAGACCGAAAGCGACCGCCTGCAGGCCAGGCTGGTCGTCGGTGCGGACGGGGCCAACGGCGTGGTCCGCGCCTGCGTCCTGCCCGGGGAAAGGCGGACCACCGCCCGCCTGCTCGAGGTGCTGGTCCCGCCGAACGACGCCTCCCGTCACAGACCGCAGGATGCGTATTTCGACTTCCGCCCGGTGCCGCTGGGGGTCGCCGGCTACACCTGGGATTTCCCGACCCAGGTGGGCGGCAAGCCGATGCGCTCCTGGGGCATCTACGATGCCAACATCTTCTCCTCCGAGGCACGGCCCGCCCTGAGGCAGATCCTCGGCGACGAGATGTCGCGTCACGGCCACTCCCTGGAAGGGATAAGGATCCAAAGTCACCCGATCCGCTGGTTCGAACCGTACAACCGGCTGTCTGTGCCGCGCGTACTGCTGGTCGGCGACGCGGCCGGGGCGGACGCCATTTTCGGGGAGGGGATCAGCTTCGCGCTGGGCAGCGGAAGGCTGGCGGCAGCCGCCATCCGCCGCGCCTTCCGCAGGAATGATTTTTCGTTCCGGGGATATCAGGCCAGGGTATTGCTCAGCCCGCTCGGGCAGGCGCTGGTCCGACGCTGGTTCCTCGCCTATATTCTCTACAGCCTGCGCTGGCGCTGGTTCCAGTGGCTGCTCTGGCGGATCCTGAAGCCATTCGTCGCCCTGATCGCCGAGACCCTGGTGATCCACTGGGCCTGGCGGGATCGAGCTATGGGGTCCGGATCTGTTTCAGGAAACCGGGGGAATTCAACTCGCGTTCCAGAAGATAGGTGAAATAGCGCTGGAGCAGGTTTTCCAGTTGTTCGCGGACGGCCGGCGCCGGTTTTGCCCGGCTGGCTTCGGCATAGGAACTGCGCTGGAAATGGCGGAAATGCCGCAGGACGTCGACCGGGATCGGCCAGGCACCGGGCAGGCCGTGCCCGCACTTGGGACACAGCACCCCGCCCGCCAGCGGGGAAAAAAACTGGTCGACCGCCTGGATCTCCTCCCCGCAGTTGGCACACTCGAACAAATGGGGGCGGAACCCAAGCAGATCCAGCAGACGGACCTCGTAATAGCGCAGCGCCAGCCAGGGGTCGGTATCGACCGCAATGCGCTCGAGGGTCTCGACCAGCAGACGGAATACTTCGGGATGTTCGCTTTCGTCAGCGTACAGGAAACGGTCGATCAATTCGACCACGTAGGCTGCCTGCCCGGTCTTGAACAGGTCGTCCTTGATCGGCAGGTAGGCGTTCTGTGTGTCGGCCTGGGTGACGATCAGGAAGTCGCGGCCGCGCGCCAGTTGCAGGGTGACGCGCGTGAACGGCTCCAGATGGCCGGCCTTGCGCGAGCGCAGCTTGCGCACCCCCTTGGCGATCGCGTGCAGCTTGCCGCGCTGGCGCGAGAACAGGGTCAGGATGCGGTCGGCTTCGCCGTGATCGCGGTGTCGCAGGACCACCGCTTCGACCCGGAAGGAACGCTCGTTCTGCGCCATGGGCTGGAGAGGAACTAGCGGGGCAGGTCCCTGGGCGTGAAAGCTCCGGGAAGCAGTTTGGCGGCGGTGGTCTTTTCGATCAGCCGGCCGGAGGCGTCCGCGATCAGGACGATCGTCTCCAGCCCAAACTCGGCCAGCACCTGGCGGCAGGACCCGCAGGGGGTTCCCCCGTTGACCGTGGTGACCGCGATGACGTCGAATTCCCGCTCGCCTTCCGAGACCGCCTTGAAGACCGCCACGCGCTCTGCGCACAAGCCGGTCGGATAGGCGGCGTTTTCCACGTTGCAGCCGGTAAAGATGCGTCCGCTGCGGGTGCGCAGGGCCGCTCCGACCAGGTACTTCGAATAGGGGGCATAGGCTTTCAGCCTGGCCTCGTTGGCCAGGGCGATCAATGCCTTCTGCTCATCCTTGCTGACACGGTTCATGGATGCTGCACTCCCTTCCTGCCGCCGAAATCAATCGGACTTTGCCTTGCGTTCCAGTTTGCGGATCGGCCGCGCCGGGACGCCGACCACCAGGGTGTCGTCTTCCACATCCTTGGTCACCACCGCCCCCGCGCCGGTCTTGGCATGCGCCCCGATCCTGACCGGGGCCACGAGCATGGTATCCGAACCGATGAAGGTCCCCTCGCCGATCTCGGTCGGATTCTTGTGCACGCCATCGTAGTTGCAGGTGATCGTCCCGGCGCCGATATTGACCTCCGCGCCGATGGTGGCGTTGCCGATGTAGGAGAAATGCCCCATCTTCGTACCCGGCCCAAGGATCGAATCCTTGACCTCGCCGAAATTGCCCATGTGAACGCCTTTGCACAGCCGGGCGCCCCTGCGCAGGTGGGCATACGGCCCCATCGAGACGCCATCCTCGACGACCGCTTCCTCCAGGAATGACGCCAGGATGCTGACCCGGTTGCCGATGGTCGCGTCCTCGATGACCGTGTTCGGGCCGATGCGGCAGCCTTCCCCGACGGTCGTCTCCCCGCGCAGGTGGGTGTTCGGCTGGACGAGCGTGTCCCGTCCGATGCGCACCCCGGGCTCGATGTAGGTCGTGGCCGGATCGATCAAGGTCACACCTTCCAGCATCCAGCCACGATTGATGCGCCGGCGCATGGCTGCTTCGGCCTCCGCCAGGTGGACACGCGTGTTGACGCCGATGATCTCGTCCAGGTCGTCGCTGACCAGCGCCCGGACCGGCAGGCCATCCTGGACCGCCAGCCCGACCGTCTCGGTCAGGTAATACTCGCCCTTCTTCGAAAGCGGGACACGCTTCAGCGCCTCCCACAGCCAGTCTGCCCGGAAACAATATGCCCCGACGTTCAGTTCGCAGATGGCGGCCTGCTCGGGCGTGGCCGCAGCCTCCTCGACGATCTCGCGGACGCTGCCATCCGCGGCGCGCACCACCCGGCCAAAACCGCGCGGGTCGGGGGCGATCACGGTCAGCATGGTCATCGGGCCGGGATTGTCCTTTTGCGTCTCGACCAGGCGGGTCAGCGTCTCGGCGCGCAGCAGGGGCATGTCGGCATAGGTGACCAGCACCAGGTCGGTCTGGCCGCGCAGGACGGATTCCGCCTGTTGGACGGCGTGCCCGGTCCCAAGCTGGGGCTCCTGCAGCACGCAAACGGCTGTATCGCCGAGGAATTCGCGCACCGGTTCGGCGCCGTTGCCGATGACGACCAGCGGTGTTTCCGTGCTGGCTTCCCAGGCGGCTCGCAGGGCGTATTCGATCATCGGCTGCCCGCAGACCGGGTGCAGCACCTTTTGCAGGCCGGATTTCATGCGCGTGCCTTGTCCGGCGGCAAGGAGAACGGGGGTCACTTTCATATTGGCTCCTAAATAAACAAGCCTCGCGCGGCCAGCGGGGCGGCGTAAGGCTCAGGGTTGGTGAAAAAACCCCGCTTGCGGGCGGGAAAAGAAGGCTGGGGCGCCTGGGCTCGAACCAAGATCCACAGATCCAAAGTCTGGTGTGCTGCCATTGCACCACGCCCCAAAGCGGGCGAATTGTATCATAGCCCGGAAAGAATCGACTAGGACGCGGTCTGCAGGCACTCCCCGTCCGGTCTTACTCCTCCTCGGGGGTCAGCCCGAGCTGTTTGGCCTGATCGTAGGAAAGCATATCGGGCTTGGTCGGGGCTTTGTGCTGGTCGGCGGCCTTGTCCCAGAACTCATTGACCTCGGCCGGCTTCATCTTCTTCTTCGCTTCTTTCAGAAGCGGTTCCAGCTCCCGGATGCTCTTCTCGACCGTTTCGGCCGGTGTCGTTACGGGTTCCTGCGCGGCCTCCGGAGGGCCGATCTTCTCCGGAAGGTTCTTACGGATGGTCTCACGCGCCGCCGAGAAGATCTCGATCGTCTTCAAGACGCGCTCCTGGTCTGCCAGGCCCTTGCCGATGACCAGCATGGCATGCATCTGGCCGACCGGGGCAAAGATCAGATCGTGCTTGTCGCTGTTGAAGACATACCAGCCCGAAGCGTTCGTCTGCCCGAGCAGGCGGGGGACCTTCTGGCCGGCACTGTAGATCGAAAGCAGGGAGGAGAGCAGGGAGACTTCCTTGCTGCTGTCCGGCAGGTCCCCGGCCCGTGCCAGGACGTCCCCGGAATCGTTCAAAAGCAACACCGCCTTCGCTTCCAGGTCCTGGCGCAATCCAGCCAGCAGGTCCGGCAGATTGCGCTGGACCTCCTCATCGTCGGTGGAAATGGGTTCGGGGGGAAGGAAGGTCTCGACGAGACCCAGGTGGCGCTCGACGGCGTCCAAAAAGTCTGCGATCGGGACCGGCTTGAGGAAGAACGCATCCGCGCCGGCCTCGGCGATCTCCTTGCGGATCTTGGGATCTGTCTGTCCGGTGATCAGGATCACCTTGACCTGGGGACGGTGGCTGCGGACCTTGGATATCAGTTCGATCCCGGACATGCCCGGCAGGCGGTAATCGCTCAGCAGCAGGTCGACCGGTTTGCGCGAGGCGTCCAGGACCGCCTCCTCACCGGAGGGGATCTCCACCACCTCGAGATCGTACTCCAGGGTCTCCAGCGCCGTCCGCAACAGACGGCTGACTTCGCGCTGATCTTCCACGATCAAGATACGATGGGATGCCATGGGTAAAGTCGTTTTCTGTCCGTTCCGCAGAGGCATGGAAACGCAGTCAAGATAATGATAACACGACTTGCAGGGTTACCGCCACCTGTTTAGCGGTGCGCCCGTCTTGAGAAAAGGACTGGCCCAGCATTCGCAGGGCCAGTCCGGACACACTTCAAGAGGGGGTTAACTTCGGCCGCGCATGCGCGGGTCGAGCACATCACGCAGGGCGTCGCCGATCAGGTTCCAGCCCATCACGAACAGCACCAGGGTCAGGCCGGGCCAGACCACGATATACCAGTATGTGTTCAGGCTGGTGATCCAGTTGCGGGCGAAGGAGATCACCTGGCCCCAGTCGGCATAACCGATCTCTGCGCCGATCCCCAGGAAGGAAAGGCCGGCGAACGAGAGCACCACCCCTCCGATCTCCAGGGAAGCCAGGATCAGGGTCGGGAAGATGGCGTTCGGCAGGATATGCTGGAAGAGGATACGAATGTCACGCACGCCCACAACCCGGGCGGCAAGGATGTAATCGCGCTGCTTGACCGACAAAATATCGGCACGCACGAAACGGGCGTATCCCATCCAGCCAAACGCGATCAAGGCGATCATCACCGGCAGGGTACTTTTTCCCAGTTTCGGGGTCAGCACGGCGGCCAGGATCAGGGCGGCCAGGATGCTCGGCAGGATCGAAAGCACGTCGACGATACGCATCATCAGCATATCCACCCAGCCGCCATAGTAGGAAGCGATCGAACCGTAGATCACCCCGACCAGCAGCGTCGAGAAGGTGACGATCAGGCCGGCCTTGAAGGCGGTACGGGTACCCCAGATGATCCCGTAGAAGATGTCATACTGGCCTTCGGAAGTGCCCATCAGATGGACCCATTCTTCGTTCCCGGTCAAGGCCTTGTACCAGAAGGGGATCTCCGGAACGTTTCGTGTCCACTCTGTACCCATCGAGCGCGGGTCTGAAGCAAAGCCATCCCGCGGGATCTTATAAGGATCGTCGGTAACCGGGGGAATGATCAGGGGAGAAAAGATCGCGATCAGGATAAAAAACGCCACCAAAGAAAAACCAGCGATCGAGGTCGGGGTCTTCATCATCCCGGTCACGATGCGGTAGTTCTCCGGACCGAGGAAGCGTTCCAGCCTGCTGATCTTGCGATTGGAAACCGTATCCCGCAGGAGGGAATTATCACCGCTAGGTTTGTGTGTTTGTTCCACCATGAACTGCCTCCGTCAGGATAAGCGCACGCGCGGGTCGATGACGGCGTACATCACATCGACGATCAATGCGGCCACGATAAGGATGAAACCATCGAACAGGGCAAAGCCCAGCATGGCGACCACATCCAGACTCGTGGCTGCCCGGGCCGCAGCGGACCCGATGCCGGGGTAGTTGAACACCGTTTCCGTGATGACCACACCGCCGAGCAGGCCGACCACGCTGAAGCCGGCCAGGGTGATGATCGGCAGCATGGCGTTCGGTTGGGCATGTTTGTAGATCACATCCCGTTCCGGCAGACCCTTGGCACGCGCCGTGGTCACATACTCCATGCGCAGCGTCTCAAGCATCGAGCTGCGGGTCAGGCGCAGGAAGGTCGCCCAGTTGATGTAGGACAGGGTCAGGACCGGCATGATCATGTGTTTGAGGGCATCGATGAAAATGTCGATCCGGCCATTCAACAGTGCATCGATCGAGATCAAACTGGTATAGCGGCGGAAGTCGTCCGATTCGACGACGCGCATGAAGGCATCCGATAATTTCCCTGGAGCGAACCAGTGCAATTCTGCATAGAAGAGGAGCAGGATCAACAGTCCGAACACGAAGGTCGGGAAGGATGTGCCCACCACACTGAAAATGCGCGCCGCCTGATCGATGATCCCGTTATGATGCACAGCGGCCTGCACCCCCAGCCAGATGCCGACAAAGATGACCGGGCCCACCGCCCACAGGGTCAGATCGAGTGTATTCGGAAAACGCCGGATGATCAGTTCCGCCACCGGCTGGGAAGCTGAACGGGAATAGCCAAAATTGCCGAACAGGATGCCGCCCTCGCGTTCGCCGGTGTTGCTGTCCACCTTGCCCATCAGCCAGTTCCAGTACTGGACGTAAAATGGCTGGTCGAAACCGTAGCGCCGGATCAAGGCCGGGATGGCGTTTTCGTTCTTCGGAAAGTCACGGACGTATAACGCAGTCCTTTCCACGGGGGAGAGGAACTGCAGCATCATGAAGATGAGCAGTGTAACCCCGAAGAGCAGGACTGGGATCAGAAGCACACGGCGAATGATGTAATTGAGCATCTGGGCAACCTCATATCATGTCGTGCAGGATTTTGGCTTCCGGAGTGAAGACAAACCGGGGCTTGTTTCCACTGCGCAGGCGAAAATCGAGCCGGGTTCCGGGGGCCCGTTGCCGGGCCCCCGGTTTGTTGCGTTATGGCCCTGGACTAGTTCTTGATGATCGGGTAGTAGTAGTTTCCAGGGAAGATCGGGTTCAGGATCACGCCCTCAACCCAGCGCTGCGCGAAGCCATGGCTGGTCGGGAGGACCAGCGGGACACCGACGGCCAGATCGTAGTACAGCTGATTGGCCTGGCGGTAGATCTCGGCGCGGGCAGCCGGATCGGTGGCGGAAACGCCCTGATCCAGCAGGGTTGCGAACTGGGCCTTGACATCCGCGGGCAGACTCTGGCGGCCACCGTAGGTACCGGTGGTGTAGGGCTGATACCAGTTGTGCGGGTCATGGATGTCTTCAAGCCAGCCGCCGGTCATCAGCGGGACCTGCTTGGCGCGCTGCGAGCGCAGGTAGGCAGGCCACGGCAGGCCGAGGGTCTCGACCACGAAGAGATTGTTGACGTGGGACAGGTTGCTGGCCAGGATCTCGGCGATCGTCTGGCGGGTGACATTGCCCTGGTTGTAGGCCATCTGAACGCGGAAACCGACGGTCCAGACATCGCCCTCGGGATCCTCACCGGCCGGGATGCCATCGCCATCGAGGTCGGCGAGCTTGAATTCAGCTTCCGACATGGCAAGATCGAGAGTGTAGTGCGGGGTGTCAGCAAAGAAGCCGGGCATGCCGGGCAGGGTCAGCTGATAGGACTGGACAGCTTCGCCCCTGTATACGTCATTGATCAGGGTCTCCCAGTCGAAGGCATACGCGAAGGCCTTGCGGATGTGGACGTCGCTGAAGAAGGTTGCCGGGATGCCATTGCCATCCAGCTTGCCGGAGCCGATGTACGGGTTCGGGCTTTCTTCGGAGGTGGCAATGTTCCAGTTGAACAGGATCACATCCTGGCTGATGGTCGGGCGGCCAAGGCGGGCGAGGAACGGAGCGCCATTGCCAGACTCACCCTCTGCACAGGCAGTGAATTTCTCAGCGCCCAACGCGGTGGGATTGTAATCGCAGACTTCCATGATCGGGCCATAGGCGTTCGTGGCAGCATCGTAGACCTGGAAAGCGCCGACCAGTTCGTCCATCTGGGAGCGGTTGGCAGGCGGGACGGTGGCCAGATCGACATCGCCGGTCTGCATCATCGAGAAGCGGGTGCCCCATTCCGGGACCTGCTTGAGGACGATGCGCTCGAGAGTAGCGGGGCCCTGCCAGTAGCTCTCATAGCGGGCGAGGATGACTTCTTCGCCGTTGGCGAACTTCTCAACGAAGAAGGGGCCGGTGCCGTTCTCGATCGTGCTGAACGGGTCGTCGGCGGAGGTCATGCCGTAGAAGTTCTGCCAGGTGTCGCAGGAGCCATCCCAACCACCGTTTTCAACCACCCAAGCCTGGTTCATGACAGCGCCCCAGGTCTGGGCGATGGTGGCGAGGAACGGGCCCCACGGCTGGGCCAGGTGCATGGTGACGGTGCCGGCGGCATCGTCAGCCACGATCGCGGCCTTGACGGTTTCGCAGGCGGCGACCAGGGCTTCCGGAGCATTGTTGGCGATCAGGCCTTCGCGGTCATCCGCGGTGGCGCCACCGTCGATGATGACGGTGATGTCGTCATTGCCAACACCGAAGAACGGCTCGGCAAGCAGCCACTGCGGGGAGGAATAACCGCCCTGCAGCAGGCCGCGCTGGAAGGAGTACGCCACATCCGACGGAGTCAGGGTGGCGCCATTGTGGTAGGTGACGCCCGAGCGGATCTGGAACACATAGGTGGCGCCGTCATCGAGGACTTCCCAGGACTCGGCCAGCATCGGGACGAAGGCATCCGTCTTGTCGCCATCGTAGAACACCAGGGTATCGTAGGTGTTCTGGATGACTTCGGCGGAGGCGGTGTCGTAGGCAAGCGCCGGGTCGAGGGTATCGATACCAACCTCGGACTGGGCGACGACGAAGGTCGTCGGGTCAGCCGAATTGAAACCAGCAGGTTCGCCGGTATCGGGCTGGTCAACAACAACATCGGTGCCGGGGGTCGGGCCGCAGGCCGTGAGGACCATGCTCGCCACAACCAACAGGCTCACTACTGCAAACAGTTTACGCATTTTTTCCTTCTCCTCATTCGTTTAGAAATGGGTTCGAAAACGACGTACAGAACGTTCCACGGATTTCCTTCGGATGCCATCACCTCCTTTCGAAAACGACAGGATTCCAGATTATTTGACCAAGTGACAGGCCACGAAATGACCTGGACCTACTTCGCGGAACTCGGGGCGGGATTCGGCGCACTGTTTTTCAGCGATCGGACAGCGTGTGCGGAAACGGCAGCCGGAGGGCGGGTTGGCCGGCGAGGGCACATCGCCCTCCAGGATCACGCGCTTGCGCTTTGCCGCCGCGACCGGGTCCGGGATCGGCACAGCCGAAAGCAGGGCCTGGGTGTAGGGATGAAGCGGCTTGTGATAGAGTTCATCCCGCTCCGCCAGCTCAACGATGACGCCCAGATACATGACCGCCACCCGGCGGCTGATGTGGCGCACCATCGAAAGGTCATGCGCGATGAACAGGTACGTCAGGTTGAACTCCTGTTGCAATTCCTCGAGCAGATTGACCACCTGCGCCTGGATGGATACGTCCAGGGCAGAGATGGGTTCATCGCAAACAATGAAGGATGGCTGAAGGGAAAGGGCGCGCGCCACACCGATGCGCTGGCGCTGGCCGCCGGAAAATTCGTGCGGATACCGGGAGGCGAAGCCCGGGTTCAGGCCAACGATCTTGAGCAGGTATTCCACCCGCTCCTGGATCTCCTTGCCCGTGGCAATGTTGTGGACCATCAGGGGCTCCCCGACGATCTGCTCCACGGTCATGCGCGGATTGAGGCTGGCATACGGATCCTGGAAGATCATCTGCATTCTGCGGCGGGTTTTGCGCAGTTCTTCCCGGCGCAGTTTCATCAGGTCCGTGCCTTCGAAGTGGACGTGACCGGCAGTGGCCTTGTATAACTGCAGGATCGTGCGACCGGTGGTGGATTTCCCACAACCCGACTCGCCGACCAAACCGAGCGTTTCGCCGCGCTTGACATCGAAGCTGATCCCATCCACGGCGCGGACGGCGCCCACCTGTCGCTGGAATACACCCCGGTAGATGGGGAAATGCATCTTAAGATCATCGACCTTAAGGAGTACTTCCTGGTTCTCACTCATGCGCGGGACCTCCCGGTTTGGGTATTCACCCAGCAGGCTACCTGATGCTCAGGCGACACCGTTTCGAGCATCGGGTTCTCATTCCAGCAACGCTCTACCGCCCACTTGCAGCGAGGGGCAAAGGGGCAGGCAGTGGGTTTATTGTACAAGACGGGAGGAGCTCCTTCGATCGAGAACAGGCGCTTGTGCTCCTGCTCATCCACGCGCGGCAGGCTGCCGAGCAGGCCGATCGTATATGGGTGCGTCGGCTTGGCATACAATTCCTTGACCTTGGCCACCTCGATGATGTAACCACCGTACATCACGATCACGCGCTCAGCCAGGCCCGCCACCACACCTAGGTCATGGGTGATCCAGATGATGGACATGCCGAGTTCGTCCCGCAGCCGCTTGACCAGATCGGTGATCTGCGCCTGGATGGTCACATCCAGGGCGGTGGTCGGTTCATCGGCGATCAGGATCTGGGGATTGCAGGACAGGGCCATGGCGATCATCACCCGCTGGCGCATCCCGCCGGAGAATTGGTGCGGGTACTCGTCCAGGCGCTCCTTGGCGTTCGGGATGCCGACCGTTTCCAGAAGCTCGACGGCACGCGCGCGGGCCTGCTTCTTGGTCATGTTCAGATGCAGCACCAGCGGCTCCTGCAACTGGGTGCCGATCGAAAGTACCGGATTGAGGGAGGTCATGGGATCCTGGAAGACCATGGCGATCTGCTCGCCACGCACCTGACGGATCTCCTCGGCAGACATTTTCAACAGATCCTGGCCGTAAAAATACGCTTCCCCCGCGTGGATGATGCCAGGCGGCATCGGGATCAGGCGCAGGATGGAGAGCATGGTCACGCTCTTGCCACACCCGCTCTCACCCACTATACCAAGGGTCTCGCCCTCACTCAGTGTGAACGAGACCCCATTAACAGCATGAACGATGCCTTCAGGGGTTTTGAAGTGAGTCTCAAGACCCCTAACGTCAAGTAAGGGATTTGCCATCGATGTCATCCTTGATCGATCGAGGTTGCGGCCGTGGCTCTATTATGTCGGCGACGAGCCTTTTACAAAGAACGGCGTGGTAAGATTATACACGATTTTATTCATAAAGCTATCTTGACGTTTTTCGGCCTTCCTGATGACGTTTTACGACATTTCTGGCGACCATTTACGGCGCCGCACGACAATCTCCCCCATACTGAAAAGCTTCGAGGTTCCACAGGGCGCTGGCCGCGGTCGGATCCAGCGCGAAATTGCAGAAGTCGCTTCGGACAGCCGCAGCCCGGATCCGCCAGTATAACGGGATGACCGGCAAATCCCGTCCGAAGAGTGTCTGCGCTTCGGCATACGCCTGGGCATGGGCGGCCTCCTCCGGCAGGGACTGAACTGCCGTCCGGCAGGCCGCGTCGAACTCCGCACTGCTGTAACCGCTCAAATTGGTCCCCACCCAGTAGTTCTGGGCTGCAGGGACCTCTTCGCTTGTGAACCAACTGCACAATGGCTCGGCACCTGTCCCACCCATGGCGAATTCAGCCAGCTGGAAGTTCCGCCCGAACAGGCTCCCCTGCGGACCCTCCGCATACAGCGTATCGGGCGGGACAGACGTCACGTTGACCTGGATCCCGCACTGCGCCAGCGATGCGACCAGCAGGCCGCTGACCTGCTGCCGCTGGGCCGCTTCGGTGGTGACCAGTTCGATGACGAAGTTCGTCCCGGTGGGTACGTTGGCCACCCCCCAGGCCTGGCGCGGCGTGCCGGGATCGATGTCCAGGTCACGCCAGCCAACCGCCTCGAGTAACACCCCTGCGGCGGCCGGATCGAAGGTGTACTCGGGCAGGTCCGGCGCATAAAGAGGATGTTCTGCGGGCAGGAAGGAAGTCGCCTCCGAAGTCAATCCGCCGAGCACCGTGGAGACCAGCGCCTGCCGGTCGATGCACAGGGCCAGCGCCTGGCGCGTGCGCACATCCCCGAAGAAATCCGGGCGGTCATAATTGGGGTTATAGCCATTATCGTAAGCCGCCGGACGGATCCCGGGGACGAGTTGTTCCATGACCGGGACGCTCACGAACAACGCCTGATAGCGTCCCTGTTCGCCGCCGTCCTGCAGCTGGTCGATGGGACCGTCCAGGAAGATGCCGGGATCGAGCAGATCGCATGCACCTGTTTCCAGATCCGTCAGGGCCGCATCCGGGCTGGAGACGAAACGGAACGTGAGGACATCGAAGGCGGGCAGGCCCTCCGCAGCGCGGAAATAGTTCGGGTTCTTGAGCAGGCTGATCTGCTCGCCGGAAACCCACTCCTCGATCACATAGGGGCCCCAGCCGAGCGGCGAACGGGAAGCCGCCTCCGACTCGGAGAGCTGATCGACGGGAACCTGGCCCCAGGCGTGCTCGGGCAGCGGCATCCAGAAATTAAGGAAATAGGTCGGGTCGACGAAGCCGGGTATTCCCCACCACTGGACCGTCAGCGCGTCGGCCGCTTCATATGCCCGGGTCCGGTCGATGACATATTTGGAGCCGGGCGTATCCTGGCTGGAAGAGTAAGTATAGGAAAAGACCGAATCCTGGGCGGACAATGGCGTTCCGTCCGACCAGGTCAGCCCGGGCAGCAGCCGGAAGGTGACCTGCATCTGGTCGAGCTGGATCTCGCTCATGCCGTCGTAGGCGACCAGGCAATCCTCGCTGCGGCAACCGGCGGGACGGACCAGCGTCCCCGCCACCAGGGTCACCGGCATGCCGTCCGCATCGACGATCTCGTCGCCCACGTAGACGGATGCCGGGAAGAGCTGGGCATCCCCGTTCTCCAGGCTGGGCAGGGTTTCCAGGATCACCGGCCGGTATTCGTAGGAAACCCGGTCGATCGGGCCGTCGTAGACCGCCGCCAGCACGCTGCGCGCTGCGGACGAATAATTCCCCAGCGGGAACAGGCTGGCCGGCTCCTGTCCGAGGCAGACGGTCAACGGGCGCGGCGGAAGCGGGGTGGGCGTGGCGCTGGGTTCGGGCGTGGACGTCGGTCCGGGAGTGGCGCTGGTGCAGCCGGCCAGCAGGAGCAGGGCGGCCGCTCCCAGGAGCGGGACGGTGAACCAGCGAAAAGGTCGTTTTCCGATCCAAGAAGATGGATTCATGTCCATCATTATACAACACAGCCCTGTCGCGTTGACATCCCCTCCCCCGGACGGTACAATCGAAGCACTTTTCCACAGGAGACCAATATGCTGAAAGAATTCAAAGATTTCATCATGCGCGGCAACGTCATGGACCTGGCGGTCGGTGTGATCATCGGCGGCGCCTTCGGCAAGATCGTCGCTTCCCTGGTCAACGACATCCTCATGCCGCTGATCGGCCTGCTGATCGGCGGGATCGACTTCAGCAGCCTGTCCGTCACCGTCGGCAGCGCCACGGTCGCCTACGGCCTGTTCGTCAACAACCTGATCGACTTCCTGATCATCGCCCTGGTCATCTTCCTGATGGTCAAAGGCCTCAACCGCCTGACGCGCAAGCCCGCCCCGGCGCCTGCCGCCCCGACGACCAAGGAATGCCCGCACTGCTTCAGCAGCATTTCGATCAAGGCCACCCGCTGCCCTAACTGCACCTCGGAATTGAAGTAAGGGCGGATCGCGATCCGGCCCAACCCCGCATGGATTTCCTCGACAAACTCAACCCCCAGCAGCGCCAGGCGGTCACCGCTGGCGCCGGGCCGGTGCTCGTCCTGGCCGGACCCGGTTCCGGCAAGACGCGCGTCCTGACCCAGCGCGTTGCCCACCTGATCGCCAATGAAGGCGTGCGCCCCTACCAGATGCTGGCGGTCACCTTCACCAACAAGGCCGCCCGCGAGATGGACAACCGCGTACGCGCCATGCTGGGCGGGCTGGCCCCCGACGGCCTGTGGCTGGGCACCTTCCATTCCATCTGTGCCCGCCTGCTGCGCCGGGAGGCCGAGCAGCTGCCCTTCGATGCCAGCTTCGTCATCTTCGACGATGACGACCAGCAGCGCGTGGTTAAGAACGCCGTCCGCGACCTGAACCTGGACGAGAAAACCTACCGCCCCGCCTCCGTCCACGCCGCCATCTCCCGCGCCAAGAACGAATTGATCTTCCCCGACGATTACCCGATCCAGACCTACCGCGACGAGGTGGTCAAGCGCGTCTACGCCCGCTACCAGGAGGCGCTCAAGCAGAACAACGCCGTCGACTTCGACGACCTGCTGCTGTGGACCGCCTACCTGCTGTCTGAATTCCCGGCCGTGCGCGAGAAATATGCCCAGCGTTTCCACCACGTGCTGGTCGACGAATTCCAGGACACCAACTTCGCCCAGTACACCCTGCTCAAACACCTGGCCTCGGCGCATGGCAACATCTTCGTGGTCGGCGATCCGGACCAGTCGGTCTACCGCTGGCGGGGGGCGGACTATCGCAACGTCCAGCGCTTCGAACAGGACTATCCCGAGGCGCAGGTCATCCTGCTCGAACAGAACTACCGTTCCCGCCAGACGATCCTCGACGCGGCCATGGCGGTCATCGACCGGGCCCCGCACCGCCGGCGCAAGAACCTGTTCACCGAGCGCGGCGCGGGCGAGAAGGTCTTCTTCTACGAATCGCTGGACGACTACGCCGAGGCCGCCTTCGTGGTCGACACCATCGCCAGCCTGACCGCCGGCCAGGGCATCCAGCCCGGCGACTGCGCCGTGATGTACCGCACCAACGCCCAGTCCCGCCTGTTGGAGGAAGCCTTCCTGCAGGCGCGTCTGCCCTACCGGCTGGTCGGGGCGCAGCGCTTCTACGGACGGCGCGAGGTCAAGGACCTCATCTCCTACCTGCGCCTGGTCCACAACCCGGCCGACGAGATCGCGCTCGAGCGCGTGATCAACCTGCCGCCGCGCGGCATCGGCGACAAGACCCTCTCGCTGCTGCGCAGCGCCGCCGGGTCCGCCGGCACCTCCATCTCGACTGTGGTGATGGACCTGGGGCGCGGCGATGCCTCCCCGTACTGGACGCAGTTCAGCGGGCGTGCGGCTCTGCCGCTGGCCGACTTCGGCGCCCTGCTCTCTAATTGGCGCGCCGAGGCCGCCCGGGCGACGGTCGCCGAGTTGTTCGACCGCATCGTCCACGACGTGGCCTACCGCCCGTACATCGACGATGGCAGCGAAGAGGGTGCCGAACGCTGGGAGAATATCGAGGAACTGCGCCGCCTGACGGTCGAGTACGAGAACCGCACCCTGACCGATTTTCTCGAGAACGTGGCCCTCATCTCGGACCAGGACACCCTGGCCGAAGGCCGGAACGCCCCGACCCTGCTGACCCTGCATGCCGCCAAGGGGCTTGAGTTCGGCACGGTCTTCATCGTCGGCCTGGATGACGGCATCCTGCCGCACAGCCGGTCCTTCGACGATCCCGAGTCGATGGAAGAGGAGCGCCGCTTGTTCTACGTCGGCATCACGCGTGCCAAGGACCGCCTGTACCTGCTGCGGGCCATGCGCCGCGGTGGGCGCGGCTACGCCGAGGACACGCTCGCTTCGCGCTTCCTTGACGACATCCCGCCCGAACTGCTGGCCGGCACCACCCGCAGCGGACGCTCCTTCCGCGAGGCGGCGCGCGCCCGCACGCCGGCCTGGCTCTCGAACACGCCGGTCGCCCCGGTGATGCGCGAACTGCAGTACCGGGCCGGGATGCGCGTCAGCCATCCATCCTGGGGGGAGGGCATCGTCCTGAACAGCAAGTACCAGGACAACGACGAGACCGTCGACGTGGTCTTCGAGTCGGTCGGGATCAAGCGCCTGGCGGCTTCGCTGGCAAAACTGACAATCGTGCATTAAGACAGAGGGCACAGAGGAAGGATGTCTCTGTGCCTTTTTCTTTAGATATGAGACAATCAAAACGGCGGCCTGGCCTCCATTGCACCGCCCACGCCGCCTGACCCTTCTCTCGACGAAAGGATGCTCATGCTCAAATCCCTTCCCTCCACTGCGCAGGAATTGATCGACTGGACCTGGGACCAGGTGGCCCCGCATTTCCAGGACCTGGAAAGCCGCCCGCTGTCCGCAGGCAACGTGGACGAATGGCTGACCGACTGGACCCGCCTGGGGGAGAAACTCGAGGAGTTGTACTCGCGCCTTTCGGTAGCCACCTCGGTCAACACGGCCGACAAGGAAGCCGACGAACGGATGAACCGCTTCCTCGACGGTATTTTCCCGAACGCCATGGCCGCCGAGCAGAAACTCAAGGAGAAACTGCTTGCCAGCCAGCTGGAACCCAAAGGCTTCGAGATCCCGCTGCGCAACCTGCGCGCCGAAGCCGACCTGTTCCGCGAGTCCAACCTGCCCCTGCTGGCCGACCAGCAGAAACTGGCCATCGAATATGACAAGATCTACGGCGCCCAGACGGTAAACTGGGAGGGCGAGGAGATCACCCTCACCCGCCTGGCCCTGAACTTCCAGCAGCCGGACCGCACCCGCCGGGAGAAGGCCTGGCATGTCAAGGCCAGCCGTCAGCTCCAGGACGTGGAGGCGATCAACGACCTGTGGGTCAAGTTCATGGACGTGCGCGCCCGTCTCGCCGCCAACGCCGGGAAGGCATCCTTCCGCGAGTATGCCTGGCAGCAGAAACTGCGCTTCGACTACACTCCGGAGGACTGCAAGTCCTTCGCCAGCGCCATCGAAAAGGTCGTCGTCCCGGTGGCCACGCGCGTTTACGAGCGTCGCCGGCAGGAACTGGGACTGGAGACGCTCCGGCCCTGGGACCTGGTCGACGGCTGGTTCCTGCGCCCGACCCCGTCGGCGAACGTCCCCCAGCTCAAGCCCTTCGCCACGATCGACGAACTCAAGCGCGGCGCCTCGGCCATCTTCCACAAGGTCGACCCGGTGCTGGGCGGCTACTTCGACTCCCTGCTCTCCGATGGCCTGTCCGACCTGGAGAACCGCAAGAACAAGGCCCCGGGGGCGTACTGCACCTCCTACACCTCGCTGCGCAAGCCGTTCATCTTCGTCAACGCCGTCGGCACCCACGACGACGTGATGACCACCCTGCACGAATCCGGGCATGCCTTCCACGTCTTCGAGACCGCCGGCATTCCCTACATCCAGCAGCTGGCCGTCCCGATGGAGTTCGCCGAGGTCGCCTCGATGGGCATGGAGCTGCTCGCCTCGCCCTACCTGACCGAGTTCTATTCCGAGACCGAGATGGCACGCGCCCGCATCGAACACCTGGAAGGCTTCCTGCTCTTCTGGCCTTTCATGGCCGTGGTCGACTCGTTCCAGCAGTGGGTCTACGAGAACCCGCAGGCAGGCGCCGACCCGCGCCAGTGCGACGCCCACTGGACCGAACTGTGGGAGCGCTTCATCCCCGGCGTGGATTATTCCGGCCTGGAGCAGGTCAGGGCCACCGGCTGGCACCGCAAGCTGCACATTCATCAGGTGCCGTTCTACTATGTGGAGTACGGCCTGGCCGAGCTCGGCGCGGTGCAGATCTTCGGCAACGCCCGCAAGGACCAGAAGGCCGCCGTGGCAGCCTACCGCAAGGCGCTTTCGCTGGGCGGCATGGTGACCCTGCCCGAACTGTTCACCGCCGCCGGGGCGCGCTTCGCCTTCGATAACGCCACGCTCCAGAACGCCGTCGATCTGATGGAAACGGTGATCGGCGAGCTCGAGCAAAAGCTGTAGGCCTGATCGGCCATTGCTGAGGACAACATGGATAAACTGAAGATCGTCATCCCCACGGCCGGCTGGGCGACGCGTATGCGCCCCCAGACCTGGTCCAAACCCAAGCCGCTGGTCAGCGTGGCCGGCAAGGCCGCCATCGATCATCTCCTGGAAATGTTCAAGACGGTGCCCAACGTCGGCAAAGCCGAATTTGTCATCATCCTGGGGCCCCATCTCGGCGAGACGCAGATCCCGCCGTTCATGAAGGAAAACCATCCGGCCATCCAGGTCGACTTCGTCGTCCAGCCGGTGATGCGCGGCCAGTCGGATGCCCTCTCGCTCGCCCGCCAGCACCTGGAAGGCCCGATGATCATGTGCTTCTCGGACACGTTGATCGAGACCGACTTCTCCTTCCTGGCCGAGGCGCCCGACCAGGCCACCGCCTGGATCAAGCAGGTCCCGGACCCGCGGCCGTACGGCGTGGCCGAGGTGGGCGGCGACGGGAACGTCACGCGCTTGGTCGAAAAACCGACCTCTCTGGAGAACAACCGTGTCGTCGTCGGCTGTTACTACTTCCCCGAAGGCCGGGACCTGGTGGCGGCGATCGACGAGCAGGTCCGGCGCGGCAAGTCGCTCAAGGGCGAGTATTTCCTGGCGGATGCGATCAACATCCTGCTCGAGCGCGGCCTGGTCATGCGCACGCGGGCCGTGGAGGTCTGGCTCGATACGGGCACGATCGACGCCATCCTGCAGGCCAACCGCTACCTGCTGGCCAACGGACGCGCCAGTCACACCCGCCACGAGAAGCGCGACGGCGTGGAGATCGTCCCGCCCGTCTTCATCCACCCGACCGCCCGGCTGCGCGACTCGGTCATCGGGCCGAACGTTTCGATCGGCCCCGACTGCCAGATCAGCCAGGCGCGTCTGGAGGATTCGATCCTGGAAAGCGGTGTGACCGTGGAATCCGCCTCCCTGACCGGCTCGTTCATCGGCCGCCAGGCGCGCATCCGCTGCCGCACGTCCGACGAACCGGCCATGCGCCTGAACATCGGCGACAACAGCAGCATCACCCTGTGAGCGGCAGGCCGATTTAGTGCCATTTATTGGCAGGACAAGGTGACATCCTTTCCTTACAAAGCAGGGCGGGATTGTTCTACAATGGAAATTGTCGAATGCCACTCCGGGTTCGCCTATGCTGACCGGCCGGTTGCGCTGACCTGGCAGGGCCTCCGGCTGGAAGTGGACGCCGTCCTGGCCCGGGGCCGCACCCCGCAGGGGGCGTTCTTCCAGGTGAGGGCGCAGGACGGGCGCATCTTCCGGCTGGAGCATGACGAGGCGGACGACGTCTGGCAAATACAACCAAAATAGGAGGCTGGATGCAGGAAGTCACGGATGTGCGTTACCTGGCCAAGCGCGTGGCGGGCCTGAAACCCTCAGGCATCCGCAAGTTCTTCGACATCGCCGCGACGATGAAGGACGTCATTTCGCTCGGCATCGGCGAACCGGATTTCACCACCCCGGAACCGATCCTCGAGGCGGGCATCCGCTCCCTGCGCGCCGGCGAGACCCATTACACGTCGAATTCGGGCAAGCTCCAGCTGCGCCAGGCGATCGCCGCCAACCTGGAACGCCTGTACGGTCTGCATTACGATCCTGTCACCGAGATCATCGCCACGGTCGGCGTCTCGGAAGCGCTCTACCTGGTGATGACCGCCCTGCTCGACCCCGGCGACGAGGTCATCGTCCCGACGCCCTGCTTTGTCTCCTACCAGGCGGAAGTGATCCTGGCCGGCGGCGTGCCGGTCGAGATCCCCAGCCGCATGGAGGACAATTTCCAGCTCGATCCCGAGCGCGTCCGGGCGGCCATCACCCCGCGCACCAAGGTCATCTTCGTCGGTTACCCGAGCAACCCCACCGGTGCGGTCGCCGAGCGCGAGACGCTGCTCGAAGTGGCCAAAATGGCCGTCGAGCATGACCTGCTGCTGGTCTCGGACGAGATCTATGACCGCCTGGTCTACGATTTCCAGCATGTCTGCGTGCCCACCCTGGGAGACGAGATCCGCAAGCGCACCGTACTGTTGGGCGGCCTCTCCAAGAGCCATGCCATGACCGGCTGGCGGGTCGGTTATGCCGCCGGACCGGAGCACATCATCAAGGGCATGGTGCGCATCCATCAGTACACGATCATGTCCGCCCCGACCACCGCCCAGGACGCTGCCGTCGAAGCGCTCAACAACGGCGAGCCGCACGTGCGGACCATGGTCGCCGAGTACGACCGCCGGCGCCGCCTGATCGTCGCCGGCCTGAACCGCCTGGGGCTGACCACCTTCGAGCCACGCGGCGCCTTCTACGCCTTCCCGCGCATCCAGGCCTCCGGGATGGATGACGAGACCTTCGCCGAAAAGCTGCTCCAGGAACAGCACGTGGCGGTCGTCCCCGGGAACGCCTTCGGGGCGGGCGGGGAAGGGTTCGTCCGCTGCTCCTACGCCACCGCCTACGAGAAGATCGAGGAAGCGCTGCGGCGCATGGAGATCTTCATGAATCGGTACGGATAGGGGCGGACCCGCTGAACCCTGGGCCTGTTCTCCTTCTCAGGAAAAACAGGCCTGAAACATTTATAATTGGGGTATCCGCTCTGCCAGTCCTCTTCAATCATTTATTCTATGGGCATCAGTCTCAACAAGATCATCAACAGCCGCCTGGGCATTGGCCTGGTTTCCCTGCTGGCCTTCCTGATCCCCTTCCCGATCGGGCACCGCCTGACGGATCTGATCGGCCGCCGCATCGCCGCCCATCCTGACTCAGATCTGGTGCGGGCCGTGCGCCTGAACCAGTGGGTCGCCCGCGGCCGCAACCCGGATCCGGCCGCGCTGGACCGGGCCGTGATCGAGACCCTGCAGAACTCCGCCCGGACGATCTTCGATCTCTACCATTACCTGCACAACAACCCCGCCGCCGAAAAGGTGATCGTGCTGGACGACTCCGTCCGGCCCCTGCTCGAGCGGCCGGAGCTCGCCGGACGCGGCTTGATGGTGGTGGGCGTGCACATCAGCAATTTCGACCTGGTCATGCGCGCCCTGACCCGCAGGGGCTTGAAGCCTTTCATCCTGACCATTCCCGACCCCCAGGGCGGGCGCAAGATCGAGTTCGAGCTGCGCCGCAAGACCGGCATGAACCTGCATACCCCCTCCCTGGCCTCCCTGCGGGCGGCGATCAAAACCCTGCAGGAGGGCGGCGCCGTGATGACCGGCATGGACCGTCCGGTCCCGGATCCGGACGTGCACCCGGTCTTCTTCGGGCATCCGGCCAGCCTGCCCACCCATCACATCACCCTGGCGCTCAAGACCGGCGTGCCGGTCGTCATCCTGGTCACCATCCGCCGGGAGGACGGGAAGAGCGTCGTCTATGCCTCGGATCCGATCGAGATGGACCGTTTCCCGGATCGGAAAGAGGAACTCCAGCGCAACGCCGAAAAGGTCATCCGCGTTGCCGAGGATTTCATCCGCCGGGCACCGGGCCAGTGGTCGATGCCCATCCCGGTCTGGCCGGATCTGATGGACCGCGTTCCCTAAGGCGCGTCAGGGAACGCAATCTCTGCCAAGGAGCATCTGATGAGCGAAATCAACCAACACAAACGGGTGAACGACATCCTGCTGGGTCCGCTCGAACGCCGGGCGCTGCAGTGGCTTGCCAGCCACCTGCCCGGCTGGGTCTCCCCCGATCTGTGCACGTCCGTCGGCGTGTTGGGGGCCATGACCGTTCTGGCCGGGTACATCCTGAGCAACTGGAGCCCGGCTTATCTCTGGCTGGCGACTTTCGGGTATGTCATCAACTGGTTCGGCGACAGCCTGGACGGGACGATCGCCCGCTACCGTCACATCGAACGCCCGGTCTACGGCTTCTACATCGACCACATCACGGATGCGGTCAGCCAGGTGATGGTCATCCTCGGCCTGGGCCTGACCCCCTACATTTCCTTCAACGTCGCCAGCCTGACGCTGATCGCCTACCTGCTGCTCTCGGTGCTGGTCTATGTACGCACCTGCGTGGTGGGCGAGTTCAAGATCTCCTACGGACGGCTCGGCCCGACCGAGGTCCGCCTGATCGCCATCCTGCTCAACACCGCCATGTTCTTCTTTGGCCCGCAGTACTTCACCATCCAGCTCGGCAGCCTGGGACAATTCTCGATCAGCATCTACAACTTCGCGGTGGGATCCATCGCCGTGCTGCTGCTGTACTTCTTTGTCACGACCGCCACCCGGGAAACCATCCGCCTGGCAAAAGCCAACAAATAACAAGATTGAGATCCCCAGCCGGGGTGGAAAAGAATATAATTGCCTTGTGAATTCCCCGACGGAGGTTGGGCATGATCTTCCAAGCAGGTATTGAGAACAACCATGAGGGGCGCTCGATCGCCTGGGCGCTCGAGCATCCGGGCTGTTTTGCCTACGGTTCCAACGGACCCGGCGCGACCCACAACCTCGAGGGGGCGCTGAACGCCTACGCGGCCTGGGTCTACCGCCACGACCCGAAGACCTGGTTGTCCTTCGCGGAAAGCGAGGTCGAGGTCACGATCAACGGCAGCTGGGACGTCTACTACATCAACGATGACCTCGATAAGTCCACGGAAGCCGATGGCTTTTCGGTGAACTCCTTCTTCCCGTTCGACTGGAAACCGCTGACCAGCCTGGAGATCGAACGCGCCCTGAAGCTGCTGGATTGGAGCCGCCTGGACCTGCTCAAGCTGGTCGAAGGCCTCAGCCCGCAGAAGATGGACGCCACCTATCCCGCCGAGCGCTGGAGCATCAAGGGCATTATTGGCCACGTCGGCGGGGCGGAATGGTGGTACCTGCAGCGCCTGGATCTGGCCTTCCCGCGCGAGCAGCTGCCCGAGGACCCCTTCGAGCGGATCAAGAGGGTCCGCAAACAGCTCGGCCTGGTGCTGCCCAAGCTGGAAGGGGTCAAGCGCGTGGTCGGCGTGGACGGCGAATTCTGGAGCCCGCGCAAGATCCTGCGCCGGGCGCTCTGGCACGAACGCGACCACACCGAACACATCAAGAAATTGTTATGAGATCGCAGGAGCGGCGCACAGGCTGCTCCTGCTTTTTTATTTCTTCCCCTCTCCTTCCGCACCTCCAGTTCATGCACCGCGATCCGGAACAAACCAGAAGAAACCGAATGAAGCGTCCGGGGTAAAATAGAGGCTGCGTCTCTTCCATCTGTGAAGCCCCATGGACACCAAGGCCCTCACCGTACTCGAATTCCCCAAGATCCTGGCCCGCCTGGCGGAGCACTGCGATTTCTCCGCTTCGGCCGACCTGGCGCGCACGCTGACGCCGACCTCCGATTTCCAGACTGCCTCCGCCCGCCTGGCCGCCACCGGCGAAGCGCGCAAACTGCTCGTCACCAGCGACCTGACCATCGGTGCGGCGCACGACATCCGCGCCCAGGTGGAGCTGGCCGCCCGCGGCGGCGTGCTCGACCCCAAGGAACTGCTCGACGTGCAGTCCACGCTCAGCTCGATGCGCGACCTGCGCCGTTACTTCGAAAAACACGCCGATGCCAATCCGCACCTGGCCAGCACCGCCCTCCGCCTGCCTTCCGCCGCCGGCCTGATCGAAGCCATCAGCCGCTGCATCACCGACAACGCCGAGGTGGCCGACAACGCCTCGCCCAGGCTGTACGACCTGCGCCGCCAGGTGCGCGTGGCCCACGACCGCCTGCTCGCCCGTCTGCAGCGTTATCTGACCGACGCCTCCACCGCATCGAAACTGCAGGATACGGTCATCACCCAGCGCGACGGGCGCTATGTCATCCCGCTGCGGGCCGAGTTTAAGGGCCAGGTCAAGGCCATCGTCCACGACCAGTCCTCCACCGGGGCGACCCTGTTCGTCGAGCCGCTGGCGGTGGTCGAACTGAACAACGCCTACCGCGAGGCCCAGATCGCCGAACGCGACGAGGTGCGCCGCATCCTGTCCGAGCTCTCCGACCAGGTCGGCGGGCTGGCCGGCGAGATCGTCCCGGGCGTGGAAGCCCTGGCCGAGCTCGACCTGGCCTTCGCCAAGGCCAAGTACGCCGAGACACTGCACGCCGCCGAACCGGTCCTGCTCGAAATGCCGAAGGGCCGGCCGCGCAAGGGCGACCCGGAGGAAGGCTCCGCCCTGCCCTCCCTGCCGACGGTCAAGCTGCTGCATGCCCGCCACCCGCTGCTCGATCCCGAGGCGGTCGTGCCGGTGACGATCGACCCGCTGCGCGGCACCTTTGCCCTGGTCATCACCGGGCCGAACACCGGCGGCAAGACGGTCACGCTCAAAACGGTCGGACTGCTGGTGGTCATGGCCCAGGCCGGGCTGCACATCCCGGCCCAGTCCGGTTCGGAGCTGCCCTGCTTCCAGGCGGTCTACGCCGACATCGGCGACGAACAGTCGATCGAGCAGTCGCTCTCGACCTTCTCCGGGCACATCACCAACATCATCCACATCCTGAAGAAGGCCGACCGGCAGGCGCTGGTCATCCTGGACGAGCTGGGCGCCGGTACCGACCCGCAGGAGGGCGCCGCCCTGGCGCGCGCCATCCTGGCCCACCTGCTGGCCGGGGGCATCACCACCTTCGTCGCCACGCATTACCCGGAGTTGAAGACCTTTGCCCACACCACGCCGGGCGTGGTCAACGCCTCGCTCGAGTTCAACGTACAGACCCTGCGCCCGACGTACAAGCTGACCCTCGGCCTGCCGGGCCGTTCGAACGCCCTGGCCATCGCCCAGCGCCTGGGGCTGCCGCAGGAGATCATCGACGCCGCCCGGGCGGAGGTCAACCCGGACGACCTGCGCGCCGACAAGCTGATCGGCGACATCCAGCGCCAGCGCAAGATCGCCTTCCGTGAGAGCGAGAAGGCGGAGAAGGCGCGTTCCCAGGCCCGCCGTCTGGAGCGTGAACTGGCCGAACGGCTGGAAAAGATCGAGGAGGAGCGCCAGAAGGTGCTCGAACAGGCCCGCGCCGAGGGCGAACTGGAAGTGGAAGTGCTCAAGGCGCAGTTGAAGACGCTCAAGGACGAACTGCGCAAGGCGCGCCAGTCGCTGGATGCGGTCGAGGCCGTGGAGGAGAAGGTCGAAGCGGTCGAGGAGAAGATCCAGGCGCCGGTCAAACGCAGGCGCCCGGCGGCCATCCCGCGCCCGCCCTCCCTGGAGCGAAAGCCGCTGGCCGTCGGCGAGAAGGTGGTGCTGCGCAAGCTGGGCACCGAGGGAACGGTCGTCTCGCTCGACCGCGAGCAGGCCGAGGTGCAGGCCGGTCCGCTGCGCATGCGCGTCCCGCTCGAACAGCTGCTGCGCAAGGCGGATGTCCCGGCGGAAGAGGATCCGGCCGCCGCGCCGCTCTCGAAAAAGCGGACGCTGGAGGTCGACAACCCGAGATCCTCCCTGCAGCTGTCCAGCTCACCGGGACTGGAACTCGACCTGCGCGGCCTGATGTCCGAGGACGCCCTCGACCGGCTGGAAAGTTACCTGGACAAGGCCTGGCTGGCCGGGATGCCGTTCGTGCGCATCATCCACGGCAAGGGCACCGGCAAGCTGCGCCAGGTGGTGCGCCAGGCCCTGAAGGACCACCCTCACGTGCGTTCGTTCGAGGAGGGGGGAGAGAAAGAGGGGGGCGAGGGCGTGACGGTCGCCAAACTCGCCTCCGGATGAGAGAAAACAGATCCCGGGTCTTGTGAAAGACCCGGGAAGTTTTTATTGATCGCCGGCCTGATAGGCGCGCGCAAAACGGTGGATGCGGCTGCGGATGTAAAAGATGTCCGGGTCGGCCACCGGGCGGCGTTCCTTGATCAGGCGGATGGCCTGTTCCGGGGAATGACCCAGGGCGATCAGCACCGCCGCGCCCATCGCCACGCCGCGGTGACGACCGTGCTGGCAGTGGGTGTAGACCCGCCCGCCCGTCCGGATCGTCTCCAGGGCCGTATGCACGCCCTTTTGCAGGGCGTGCAGCGGGATCAACAGCAGGGGATTGTCGAAGGTGCGCAGCCAGAGGAAGTCCAGCGGCGGGTTGCCCGGATCGAGTTCCGGTCCGCGGTCGAAGCGCATGTTGATCACCAGGCGCACACCCAGATCGCGCAGCGTATCGTAGTCACGCGCCTCGGGCATGCTGCCGATGATCAACTCATCGGTGATGGCGGAAAAATTCATGGGCGCAATCTTACCACAGCTAGGGTCCCGTCACCGCCCGGCGGACGATGTCCAGGGTCTGCAAAGCGGTCAGGCGGTGGATGGCCCTGGCCTGCTCGGTCAGGTACAGGTCGCCCTGGAACTCGACCTCCGGGCGGGTGTACAGGCCGCGATTGGGCAGGGCCGCGACGGCCGCCCAGAAGTTCCAGAAGGGGAGGTCATATTCGACCGCCAGGCGGGCATAGGCTGCGTTGACGCGCCCGTCGAGTTCGCGGTTATCGGCCTTGGTGGCCAGGATCGGGACGACGCCGGCAGCGATCAGCTGGTCGAGGATCATGCGCATGTAATCCTCATTGCGGTTTTCGTAATGGGAACCGACGTGGATGATGACGAAGGATGGGCGGTGGATGCGCAGCTCGCACTGCAGCGGCGTCTCCATCTGCGTGCAGGTGTAGCGGTTGCGGTGCCACATCGTCCACAGCAGGGCGCCGGTGGTTGTCCCGCCGCGGATCGTCGGCCCGTCCCGGTCGAAGGAACCGGCAAACCAGGCGACCGTCTCCTGCAGTTCGGGGGTCAGGGCGGCCGCGACCGCCGGGTCGCTGTCAAAGATGCCCAGGAACTCCGGCGGCTCGGACTGGCAGTCGCCGAAGACGGAGAAGGCATGCGCATCGTTGCCCAGCTGCTGGCCGTAGAGGTAGATCTGGCGGGCGCGCTCGGGCACGATCGGCAGCACCGGCCAGTTCTGCCAGTCCGCCGGGTCGAGCGCCAGTTCGGCGGGCAGCGGGGTCGGGCTGGGGGTGAAGGTCGGCTGAGGCTCGGGCGTCGCGCTCGGCAGCGGGGTCTGGCTGGGCAGCGGCGTTTCGGTGGGCGGGAGCGGGGTTGCCGAAGCGGTGGCAACCGGTTCAACGGCCGGAAGGGTGTTCTCCGCCGGCGGGAAGGGGGTCAGGGTGATCGTTGCGGCTTCGCCATTCAGGGCCAGGGGGGCCGGCAGATTTCCCAGCGGGGCACAGGCGGTCAACAGGATGAGCAGCCATCCGGTCAACCATGGGCGGCGGTGTCTCGGCATGGGGCCGATTTTACTGCTTCTGGCGTAAAATGGGGTCGAGGAGATGTCATGCACGCGAGACGCGCCCTGCTCTACATGCCCGGCGACGACCGGCACAAGATCGAAAAAGCCCTGACCCTCGGGGTGGACTGCATTTGCATGGACCTGGAGGACGGGGTCGCCTTCGAACGCAAGCCGGCCGCGCGTCAGACCATCGCCCGCGCCCTGAGCGAACTGGACTTCGGCCGCGCCGAGAAACTGGCGCGCATCAACGCCGTCGGCTCCGGACTGGAGGCGGACGACCTGGCCGCCGTGCTCCCGGCGCATCCCGACGGGATCGTCATCCCCAAGATCGAAAGCCCGGAACAGATCCAGTGGGCGGCGGAACGGGTCGAAGCGGCCGAGCTGGCGCACGGCTGGCCGCTCGGTTCGATCCGCCTGCTTGTGGACGTGGAGACCGCCCGGGGCATGCTCAACCTGAAGGAGATCGCCGCCCACCCGCGCCTGGAGGCGCTCCTCTTCGGGGCGGAGGACCTGGCTGCCAGCCTGGGAGCGACGCGCACACCGCAGGCCTGGGAGGTCTTCCACGCCCGCAGTGCGCTGGTCCTGGCCGCGGCCGCCTACGGGCTGCAGGCGATCGACATGGTGCGTGTGGATTTCCGCGACCTGGAGGCGCTCGCCGCGGAGGCGCGCTTCGGCGCCGGGCTGGGCTATACCGGCAAGCAGGTCATCCACCCGGCGCAGGTGGGGCCGGTGCAGGCGGCCTTCACGCCGGACGAGGAGGCGGTCGCCGCGGCCCGGAAGCTGGTGGAGGCCTTCGAGATCCATCGGAAGGAGGGGCGCGGCGCGTTCGCCCTGGACGGCAGGATGATCGACCTGCCGCTGGTGCGCGCCGCCCAGAACGTGCTGGCACGCGCTGAGGCGGCAACGGGATAATTTCAAGGCAAGGGATTCCCCTTTGCGCCCCGTCGTGTCCTTTTGATTTTCAAGGCAGCCATGTTATCCATCTTCTACGGACTCACCTCGGCCATCGTCTGGGGGGCGGGCGATTTCACCGGCGGGCTGGCCTCCCGCAAGGCCGGCCCGTACCGCACCGTCATGCTCAGCGAGGCCTTCGGCCTGCTGCTGGTGCTGGCCGCCGCCCTGCTGACCGGCGCCCCCGTCCCCGCCTGGCCGGACCTGGCCTGGGCTACCCTGGCCGGCGCCCTGGGATGCAGCGGGCTGACCCTGCTCTACAAATCCTTCGCCGACGGGCAGATGAGCATCGCCGCCCCGGTCTCGGCGCTCACCTCGGCCGCCCTGCCGATCGCCGCCGGGACGCTGCTGGAGGGTTTTCCCGGTGCGCTCAAGCTGGCCGGCTTCGCCCTGGCCCTGGCCGCCATCTGGCTGATCTCTCGTGACTACGGCCCGGCCCGCCCGGCGCAGATCCACCTGCGCGACCTGCGCCTGCCGCTGATCGCCGGGTTCTTCTTCGGGCTGTACTTCATCCTGATGGACCGCGGCACGCAATCCACCGTGCTCTGGCCGATGATCGCCTCGCGTGCAGCCGGGTCGCTGGTCATCGCCCTGTACGTGCTCAGCCGCGGCGGTCCGCTGCTGCCCGAACGCCGGACCTGGCCGCTGATCGCCCTGAACGCCGTGCTCGACATCGGCGGGAACGCCCTCTACATCCTCGCGGCCCGCGCCGGGCGTCTGGACGTGGCCGCCGTGCTGGGTTCGCTCTACCCGGGCTCGACCGTCCTGCTGGCCTGGCTGCTCCTGAAGGAGAAGATCAACCGCTGGCAGGCCGCCGGCATCCTGGCGGCATTGATCGCCATTGTTTTAATGACCCTCTAGGCAGACCGTCCGGCGCACCCGGATTCGCCGCCGCTGGCCGCGAATCCTCAATCCTGCAGAAATGCCGGAAATGCGATTTTCTGGTAGGATAAGGATGGTTGCTTCATTACCCTCCTCCAGGAATCCCCATGCCGATGATCCAGGTCCGACCTGTCCGCACCGCCGCCGAACGCCGCCGCTTCCTGACCTTCCCGTGGAGCCTGTACCGGAACGATCCCCTCTGGGTCCCGCCGTTGCTGCGCAGCCGGCGTGACAGCCTCGACCCGCGCCGGAATTCGTTCTTCGCCAACGGTTATGCCGACTCCTTCCTGGCCTGGAAGGACGGCCGTCCGGCCGGCACACTGGTCTGCGCCGAGGACCGCAACCAGACCCAGGCGCGCGGCCACGGCGAGTGCATGCTCGGCTTCTTCGACTGCATCGACGACTACGCCGTGGCCGAGGCGCTCTTCGACACGGCCGCCGGCTGGGCACGGGCGCACGGCCTGAGCGCCCTGTACGGCACCTTCAACCTGGACCGGGAGGAAAGCCGCGGCATCCTGGTGGAAGGCCGCGACCGGCCGCCGGTCTCCTACTGCGGGCACAACCCGCCCTGGGTCCCGGGCTTCTTCGAGCGTTACGGGTTCGAAAAGTCCGGTGGAGACGGCCTGGCCTACGCCATCGACCTGGACCTGGACACGCCGCAGGTGCAGCGTCTGCTGCGCCTGGCCGAGCGCGTCCGCGGGCGCAAGAGTATCCGCGTCCGCGGCGCCAACCTGCAGGACGTGGACGGCGAGATCGACAACATCGTCGCGCTGCAGAACCGCGGCCTGGCCCACTTCGCCGATTTCACCCCCTACACCCGTCCGCAGATCGAGTCCATGATCCGTCCGATGCTGGAGGTGGTCGACCCGGAACTGGTCCTGTTCGCCGAGGTGGACGGCAAGGCGGTCGGCTGGTTCCCGGGTGTGCCCAATATGAACGAGGTGCTGATCCACCTCAACGGGCTGCGCCAGCCCTGGGATTATCTGCGCCTACTGCGCTACGCCCGCCTCAAACCAAAGTGCCTGACGGTGAAGAGCGTGGCCGTCGTGCCCGAATACTGGGACCTGGGGGTGGGCGTACTGCTCTTCGACGAGATGGCCCGCCGCGCAGCCGCCAAGGGCTACCGCTGGATCGACCTGTCGCTGACCGGCGAGGACAACCTGGACACCTTCCCGCTCGCCCACCGCCTGGGCGCGCACATCTATAAACGCTACCGCTTCTACCGCAAGGAACTCTCCCCGGCGACCTGATAATTCTGTCAGGTTGGTTCGCCGGTTTCGCATGTAGAATCGCTGCAAGGAGATCCCCATGCCTGCCCGTTTCCCATTCCCGAAAACCATGCTCCAGGTCCTGGCCGCGGCCCTGCTGGCCCTGACGACTGCCTGCGCCCCGCAGGTGGTCACCGAGACCGTCGTGCAGGTCGAGACCGTCGAACAGACCGTGGAGGTGACGCGCGAGGTCACCCGCCTGGTCGAACTGCCAGTGACCATCACTCCCTCGCCGACCCCCGAGATCAGCCTGACCCCCACGCTCTCGCCGACCAGAACCCTGGTCCCGACGATCACACGGACCCCGACCGTCACCTTCACCCCGGACCCGCCGCATATCACCATCCTGGTGAACACCGCCTGTTTCTTCGGACCCAGCACCGCCTACCTGTATAATTACGCCCTGCCGGCGACCATCTGGATGGAAGTGCTCGGCCGCGCCCCGTCCAATCCGGACACCGACCCGGAGGATGTCTGGCTCTACATCCAGGGCGTGCACGGCTGGAACCCATGCTGGGTCAAGTCCGAGTACGTGCGCTTCAATGACGGGCGCTCACTGGAGCAACATACCGAATTGCCAATCGTCTCGCAGGGTCAACTGCCGATCTCGTATCTCTACCGGCCGCCCACGGATGTGCACACTTTCCGGGATGGGACGGAGGTCTCGATCGTCTGGAGCGCGATCTGGATGACCGAGGACGACTACCGCGGGTACATGGTCGAAGCCTGGCTGTGTCGGGACGGGCAGCTGACTTTCACACCTCTGAAATATTTTCCACCCATCCAGGATAATGTCGGTGCCATGGGTTTCAAAGTCCGGGATGAGCCGGGTTGTTTCCTGCCTTCCAGCGCCCGCCTGTACGCGGTGGAGAAGCACGGCTACACCACCTTCACGGTCATCGACTGGCCGCCCTATCTTCCTGTGGTGACCGCCACCCCAACTCCGTAGATCCTGTTCCCCAAGAAATAAAAAACCGGCGACGCAAACAGCGTCGCCGGTTTGCATTCCTGGGATCACTTTTCGCCCGGGTCGCCGATCACCAGCACGGCCATGTGCTGGTTGAGGAACTGCGGGATGTATTCCCCGCCGGGCACGATCTGGCCCAGGGTGTAGCCGCCTGCCAGCGGCACATCCGGGCCGAGCACGGACTGCACTGCGGCCGCGTCCGCCCCGGGCTGGGCCTCGAAAAGCATCTGCCAGGCAATGTCCGCCAGGACGATGGCCAGCACCGGGCGTGCGCCCTCCAGGGCATCCAGCGCCTGTTTGGCCGCCTGGCGGGCCGCTTCCTGGCAGCCGGACAGGCTGCCGACCAGCAGGTAGGCATCCGCACCATCGCCGACGATGGTGTTCATGCGGAAGGATCCGTCCGCCTCGACGCGCAGCGGCGAGCGCAGGCGCAGCGACTTGTCGGCCTGCTCCAGGCCGAGCGGGTACAGGCGGGCCATGTGGTTGAGCGGGGGAAAGCCCCAATCACGCGCCGGGTAACCGAACAGGCGGGCATAGGCTTCCGAGGCCGGGCGACCGTCCAGGGTGCGCACCCAGAAGCCGCGCGAGCGCGTCACCCGGAAATGCGTCCCCACCGGCTGCCAGCCATGGGCGTACCCCACGCCGATCTTGAAAGCGCCCTCCAGGCGGGCCAGCGCCAGGCCGCCCGCCCCGGACTGGTTGCCGCCGATCTGGTAGGCATTTCCGGCATGCAGATCGCCGCTGGAGAGGCCGCCGAACAGGCGCGCCCCCTGGGACTGGCTGGCACACAACTGCTCGGCATCCGCATTGAAGCCGTCCGCGAAGACCAGCGCCGGGTGACGCGACTTGCCCTTCAGCATTCCGGCCAGCTGCTGGGCCACCTCGCGGCTGCCCTGGGTGTAGCCTGCCAACCATTCGACCGAGGCGCGCACCTCCGCTCCGGCCAGCAGGGCGACGATCACCGAGTAGGGATGCGCGCCGGTGGAGGTCAGGCCGGCCGGGGTGCTGAAGCCGATCAAAGGCATGTTGCCGGTCAGGCTGGACACACCGTTGACGACCTGCTGGGCTTCATACTGGTGGGAGGAGATCACCAGGCCGAACGCGGGCGTGGAACTGCCCAGGTTGTTGAGCGCCTGGTGGGCGGCCTGCATGCCAGCCTCGCGCCCATCGAGGGCGCGGGCCTGTCCGACTGCGGCGAGGATGGTCATCGTATCATTCCTGTCCTATACGGAGGCAGCGCGGGGTGAAGCCTGCGCTCCGGGCGGCTCTACTCCTGCGCCACCGGCACGGTGAAGTGGAAGGTGGTCCCCTGGCGGAATTCGGATTCGAACCAGATGCGCCCGCCCATCATCTCGACCAGGCTCTTGGTGATATTCAGGCCCAGGCCGGTGCCGGGTGACTCGCGCGCTTTCGTATCGTCCGAGCGGAAGAACTTTTCGAAGATCCGCTTCTGGTCCTCCAGGCTGATGCCGATGCCCGTGTCCCGCACCCAGAGATGGACGACCTGCGCGGCCCCGCCGGGATCCCACTGGTTGGCACTCTGCTGCGCGCCGACAATGACGATGCCGCCCTCGGGGGTGTACTTGTTGGCATTGCTGACCAGGTTGATCATCACCTGCATCAGGCGGGTCCGGTCGGCCCAGATCTTGGGCAGCGGGTCACTTAGCTCGAGCTGGCTGGTCTGCTTCTTGTCGTCCAGTTGACGCTTGGTGGAACGCAGCACTTCATCCACCGTTTCGGGGATCTCGACCGCCTTGAAGTCCAGGCGCAGGCGCCCGGCTTCGATCTTGGAATTGTCGTTCAGATCGGAGACCAGGGTGGACATGCGCTCGACGTTGGACTGGATCGTCGCCAGGAAGTTGGACTGCATGTCGGTGATCGGGCCGACGGCGCCCTTGGCCAGCAGGTCGCTGTAGCCCTTGATCGAGGTCATCGGGTTCTTCAATTCATGGGCCACGAAGGAGACGAATTCGCTCTTGGCCTCGTTGGCCGCCTGCACTTCCTGGTAAAGCTGGGCATTGGCGATGGCGATGGCGGCATGGTCGCTCAGGCGGGTCAGGAACGGCAGGCTGGCTTCCGTCTGGGCGGCGATCTCACGCTTTTCCATCACGATCAGGCCGATGACGCCCGCCTCGCGGCGGATCGGGACCACCAGCTGGGTCAGCGCGCCGGGCAGCAGGCCGGGGCGCTGATCGTCCAAGGAAACGCTCACCGGCTGGCCGGTCTCGACCGCCTGGAGCAGGGCCGGCTGTTCGAGCGGCAGGGGGGAGCTCTTGTAGGTTTCCTCGATCTCATCGTAGCCCTGCTGGGCCATCAGGCGCACGCCTCGATCGCCCAGGATGCCGATCAGGCCGGCGTCCGCCTGGGACTGGCGCATGGCCCATTCCAGGGTCAGGCGCATGGCCCGGCCGATATCCAGGCTGGCGTTGAGCTCGCGGTCGATGCGCTGCAGGACGGAAAGTTCCTCGACGCGCGCATTCAATTCCTGGTCGGTCAGGGTGTACAGGCGGGCGTTCTCGATAGCGACGGCCGCCTGGGAGGCGAAGGCCGCCAGCAGGTTCTGGTCGTCCCCGACGAAGGGCAGGCCGTCCTGGCGGTTGATCACCTCGAGCACGCCGATGACGCGTTCCTTGACCTGCAGCGGCACGGCCAGGATCGAACGCGTCACGAAGCCGGTGTTCTTGTCGGTGCTCTCGAACCAGGAGGGCGTCTGCTGGACATTGTTGGAGATGACCGGCTGGCGCGTCTGGGCGGCCTGGCCGACGATGCCGGTGCCGGCAGGCAGGCGCTGGCCGGTCAGGTCGTCCGCCACCGGGCTGTTGACCACCTTGAAGATGAGTTCGTCCGTCTGTTCATCGATCATGAACAGGGTGCCGGCCTCGCAGTTCAGGATCGAGACGGCGCTGTCGAGGATCTTGTTCAGCAGCGGCTCGATCTCCAGGGTGCCGGTCAGCTGGCGGGTGATCTCGTTCAGGGTGGCCAGCTGGCGGGCGCGACGCTCGGTCTCCTGGAACAGGCGTGCCTTGACGATCGCGCCGGCGGTCTGTTCGGCCACCGACTGGAGCAACTCCTGCTGCCCGGTGGTGTAGACCACACCGGGATCGCGGCTGGCAACCGAGAGGGCGCCGATGGTCTCGGCCCCGGCGTTGAGCGGCACGCCCACCCAGGCGTAGACGCCCTGTGAGACCGGGATGGCATCGTGGCTCTGGCATTCGCGCACATAGTCGCTGGTCAGGATCGGACGGCGGGAGCGGATGACTTCGGGGCTCAGGCCGCTGTTCGCCGGCATGGGCAGGTTCTCCTTCTGCGCCAGGCGGTCATCCTGCTCCAGGCAGAAGGCGAAGTAGTAATAATCGTTGACCTTGTTGTACAGGGTGATGTGGAAGTCGTCGACCGGCAGGATCTGGTCGGTCTGGGCGTAGATCAGTTCAAGGATGTCGTCGAACGAGACCGTGATGTTGACGCCCTGGGCGACACGCGCCAGGGTGTTCATTTCACGCACGCGCCGTTCCAGGTTGAAGATCACCTGGGCGCGCTCGATCGCCACCGAGGCCTGATCGCTGATCATCTCCAGGAAGTTCAGATCCTGGCGGGTGTAGGCTTCGCCGGAGCGCCGCGCACCGAGGGCCAGCCAGCCGATCGGTCGGCCCGTGCCGGGCAGCGGCACGAAAAGCATCACCTCGAGCATGTTCAGGCGGGTCTGCTCGGACTGCAGTTCACGCGACAGGGTCGAGGGATCGTACAGGATCGGCAGGCGCGTGCGTCCCAACAGCTGCAGCAGCGGACTGCTGGTGGCAAAGCGCAGGTCGCTGGTCGGACGGCCGTCCTCGCCCGGGGCAGCCACATACTGGTCGTTGACCGGATCGTAGGTGTAGATGTGCAGCGTCTCGGGCAGCAGGCTGGTGCTGATGTGCTGGCGCAGGGTGCGGACGATGGCCGGCAGATCGGCGATCTTGGTCAGGTCGCGGCTGAAATTGCGCACGCGCGAGTCATAGGCGCGCTGGCCGCGAAAAAAGACATTGTCGATGAACTGCTGCAGCCGGTTGCGCAGCGGATTCAGACCCAGGGCCAGGCCAAAGACCAGCAGGCCGACAAAGAGCGGGTTGTCCGCCCGGAAGGTCCCGCCGAAGATCAGCGCCAGTCCGCTGACCAGCAGCGCATATCCGCCCAGGGCCAGCACGGAAAGGAGCGCATACACGGCTCCCTGGCGCATCATGAAATCGGTGCGCAGCAGGCGGGTGCGCATGATGGTGAAGCTCAGCACCAGCGGCAGCGTGACGGTGAACAGGAACAGGACGGGGGGAAAGTTGGCCGGGCGGATGGCGGACCACAGGAACCAGACCCCCAGCGGACCGAAGGCGATCAGCGAACCGAGCAGGATCGTTCCGGCCTGCTGGCGCACGATCGGCGACCTGGCCGCCACCAGCCGGTAGACCAGGATGCCGAGGAAGAAAAGCACACCCACCCCGGCGAAAATATAGATGTAGCGCCAGTTGAGGATGTAGGCGGCCGGCCGGGCGAAGTTGAACAGGTTGATCGCCGCCGGGATGACCAGCGCCAGGCCGAGCGCATACCCGATCCAGCGCAGGTAGACCCGGTCGCGCACCCAGCCCATCTCCTGCGGGAAGACCAGGGCCAGGTCGATCAACGCCCCGCCCGCGATCCCCAGCGAGAGGGTCCACAGGCCGGTCAGCCAGTGGGTCGTATACACGTCGAACAGGCAGGCCGTCCCGATGGCGACCGAGGTGGTGAACAGGGTGAAGGCCCGCCCGGGGGCTTCGTTGCGCCGCAGGCCGAAGATCCATACGCCGATGCCGAAAAAGATCAGCCCGACGATGTAGGGCATGACGAAATAGGTCAGCCGCGACTGTGCCGGGAACTCCTGCAGGGTGATCGTGCGCGCCGTTTCGCTGCCGTCCTCGATCCGCCGCACGCTGATCCCGACCGTTTCTCCGGGAACCTTTCCGGCCAGGGCGGAACGAATGCCGGCTTCACTGCTCACCGGGATGTCGTTCACCTCTGCCAGCTGGTAATCCAGGGCCAGGCTCTTATCCAGGAACAACTCCCAGGCTCCGGCCGGGCTTTCCTGGCCGACGCCGTTGAAGACCATGGTCTGCTCGACAAAGGCACCCAGGAAGGGCTGACGCAGCCAGTTGATGGCCAGGAAGGGCACCAGTCCGAGGGCGACCAGAGCCACGACCTGATAGGTCAGGACGGCGCCTTGCAAAATGCGGGTGAGGACCTTCTGGGTGCGTTCGGTTTGGGGCATAAGGAAGACCACCCTGCCGGCGGAACAGCCTCAGGTTATTGTCATTTTACACTACATCCCTAAACCGAAAACAACTTTTCCATGACATTTTAACGGACGCAGGCCGTCCGGCATTCAGCTATAATCGTTCCAGCCCTGTTCGAAGTGAGCCAAGCATGAACAAACATTCCCTGCTATCGACCCTGGTCTGCCTGCTGCTGACCGCCTGTGCGGGAGTCCCCTCCACCCCGGCCGTGACCCCCACGCCGACCTTCGCCCCGGAGCGCTATGCCAGTGCTCTGCTCGACGTTCCCTACTGCACGCCGGATGGCCTGGAGCAAACCCTGGACGCCTACTTCCCGGCCTCCGGCGGACCCTGGCCGGCCGTGGTCTGGGTGCACGGCGGCGGCTGGGTGGAGGGCGACAAGGCCGAGGGGGCCGGCTGGCGATCCCTGAACGACCAGGGGTACCTGGTGATCTCCGTGAACTACCGGCTGGCGGCATACGACATCAAGTTCCCGGCGATGATCGAGGACGTGAAATGCGCCATCCGCTACCTGCGGGCGCACGCCGGCGAGTACAACCTGGACCCGGAGCGCATCGGCGTGATGGGCGCCAGCGCCGGCGGTCATCTGGTCGCCCTGCTCGGCACAGCCGACGCCAGCGCCGGCTGGGATGATGGGGAATATGCGGATCAATCCAGCCGCGTGCAGGCAGTGGTCAGCATGGCCGGGGTGATGGACTTCACCCTGCCGATGTACGATGGCATTGCCATGGCGATCTACTATGCCTCGGGGGAACTCGGCGGGAAGGACAGCGAAGCCAACCGGGCCGCCAGCCCGGTCACCTACGTCACGCCCGACGATCCGCCCTTCCTGATCCTGCACGGGGACGAGGATGGCGTCGTTCCCCTCGACCAGGCCACGGCGCTCCACGACCGCCTGACCGAAGCCGGGGTGCCGTCCACGCTGGTGATCGTCCGGAACGGGGACCACAGCCTGCGCGGCCTGAACGGCGCCGAGACCGTCCCGACCCAGGACGAGATCTACGCGGGTGTGCTGGCCTTCCTCGAGGCGAATCTCAAGAAATAGGGGCCGGGGTTCACTTCCCGGGAGCGCCGTCCCCATTCCCTTCGGATCCATCCCGGATTAATTTCTCGACATCCACATCGTAGTCCCCCCATTTGCTGCCGCTGGCGGTGGCGAAGATCATCTGGCTGGTGATCTCGGACTGGGCGGCCGCCTTGCGCACCGCCCGGCGGCGCTGCTCGGCCGCTTCAGGTGAGGAGACTTGGCCGCCGTCTGCCACCGACAGGATGCGCACTTCCTTCAAGTCCCCCATGACATACGGAACCACGTCCCCGGCACAGTGACCCAGCAGCGTGACCGCGAGCGGGGCCGCCTCATCCAGCAGGCCCGAACGCAGGTCGGCCTGTTTCGAGGCCACCAGGAGGAATTCCGCCGGCTCGGCAGTCCCGTCCAGACCGACCAGCTCCACCTGCACCTTCGTACCCAAACCGACCTGCAGCGATCCGGGGTTCATGCTTTGATGATATCAAAAATTCAGGCGAAAAAAGAGGCCGGGTTGGGACCCGGCCTCGGATTGCTCTGGTGCTGTTTATGGATTGGCGTACGTGACCACGAGTGTGGGATTGGTGAACTGCAGCCGGTCCTTGGTGGCATTCAGGTTCGAACCGGCAAACTGCAGACGCAACTGGAAGCGGCCGGAAGCCAGGGCGGACTGGACGGCGGACTGCAGTTCCGTGGAAACCCGCAGGGAATCCAGGTCGGCAGTGGAAGCCCAGGTCACCGTTGCGGTACCCGGCGGCAGGGCAGCCACCCAGTCGGCAGGTTCCAGCGAATTGCCGTAGTTGGTGGCATAGCCGTAGAGCGTTCCCAGGCCGAACGGATTCCCCGAGTCGATCACATAGGCGCGGAAATCGATCTTGACCTCCGAGATCGTCGATCCGGCCGGGATGCCCGAAAGATCATAGGTCAGGAACACCTCTGTCGTCTTGGTGATATCGGCGTTGGATTCCCCGACGGTGTAATCCGGCCAGGGACCGCCGCCGGAGCGGATCGTGCCGCTGATCCCGGCCATCGGGCTGAGCGTTGCCACATCGTAGTCGACCACGATGATCTTGACGATCCACGCGCCCGCGCCATCGATACCAAACAGGACCCCGTTCGGGTCGCGGAAACGCCAGTAGCCGGTATAGGTGCCGGGCGCCATCGGGGCGGTCAGGTTGACCGAGACGTCCACCGATTGTCCGGGAGCCACCGTCCCGGCGGTCAGCGCCTGGGCATAACCTGCCGGCACGCCCATGCCATCCCCGTGATCGAAGACCAGCTTGTAGGACGCGTTCCAGGTGCAGGAGCCTGTATTGATCAGGCGCCAGGTTTTGAGGAAGAACTGGCCCGGGTTCATGACCGTGTTGTCCGGAATGGTCTGGTCGATGGTCGCGGCGGTATAACCGACGTTCAGGCACGGGATCGGCGTCAGCGTCGGCGGCAGCACCTGGGTGTTGGTCGGGACGAAGGTGTCCGTGGCTTGCGGGGGCGGCGGGGGGTTCTCCCCGGCCGCGCGGGTCAACTCGGCTGCCACGGTGGCGGCTGCCGCCGTGCTGATGGCGTCGGGGGATTGGGTATTCTCGACCACCCCGGTGGGAAGTGCGCAGGCGCTGATCAACAGGAACCCCGCGATCAGCAAGGCGATCTTGTTCTTCATGTCTCCTCCTCCAAGGTATTGCTTCGAAATTTAATTCACAAATAGACTCTACAGAAAATCCCCCAGACCGTCAATAGGTAACCCAGGGGAGGAAAAAAGGTCCTGTCGGGAAAACGCCGCCCGGCCATCGGGCGGCGTCGAATTTCAAAGTCACAGACCGTGGACCACGGCTTCCGATTACGGAGAGGGTGGATCTTTTTTCTTGTTTTCGGCGATCCTGGTATCCAGGGCGTTCCAGAAGGTCAGCCCCAGTCCGCTGCCAGCCTTGCGCCGTAAATTGACCGTATAGTTGACCCGTTCCCCCTCGCCGCGGCGGATGAGCCAGTTCTGTTTCACCAGCGCATCCAGCGCCTGGTCCAGGTCGGCCTGCGAAAGTCTTTCGGCTGCCGGCACGGACTCCATGGCAGCATCGATCGCCGGGCGGGTCAGTTCGATCTCACGCAGCATCAGGCGCATGATCCTGCGCAGGGCGGGCGGCAGGGCGGCAATGTCACCGGCACTGATACCTTCCTCCTGAGTCTGGACATCGAGGACGTTCTTCAGACGATCGTAAATGCTGCCACTCATCGGAAGCCTCCTCTCAGAACATTTCCGGCATACCGATCGGCTCCGGCTGCGGCTGACAAACACCGCACCAGATCGCGTCCGCGACGACGAGACCCTTCGGGGTGTTGTTATCACCCAGATACATGCACAGGAAAGTCGGCATTTTGGCGGCATGATCCTTGCAGACCGCCCGTCCGCAAAAACGACAGACCGCATGTGCAGGTTGGTCACAAACCCAGCAGTGCATGGAAGCCTCCTAACCTTATACGCTCAGAACAGCCGCGGCGATCTCACGCAAGGTCTTCGACCAGGGATGATCGGGGAAACGCAGCGAGAAGATGTCGGCCGATCCCAGGTCGGCCATGTCCTCCGTCAGCGGCAGGATGCCGGCCACCGGGGCATGGTACGTCTTTTCGATGGTCGCCTTCATCTCGGCGAAATCGTAGCGGGTCAGGGCTTTGTTGACCACCAGGAACAGGTTGGGGACGTCCAGGCCGCGGGCGATGTCCACGGTCACGGCCGTGCCCTGGAAATCCTGCTGGTCGGGCCGCAGGATGATGACCAGAACGTCGGAAATGGCAACGGAAAGCAGCGTCTCCTCGTTCAATCCCGGATGCGTATCGATGAACAGGTAATCCAGGTTGAGTTCCTTGCCGAGGGAATTGAAACCCCGGTTGAGCACGCCGACATCGTAGCCGGATTTGATCACCCGGCTGATCTCCTGGCCGTTGATGCTCGAGGGGATCAGCCAGATCGATTGCTTGACCAACTGGCGGGCGCCCGTGCCTCCTTCGCCGCTGCTGCCGACCGCATGGGCGACGGATTGGATCCCGCACTCCCCGCGCAGGTATTCATTGAGCGTATGACCCATCAGCTTCTCGTCCAGGCCGAACAGGACGTGGATGCCGGGGGATTGGATGTCCGTGTCGACCATGGCAACGCGCTTGCCCTGCAGGGCAGCCTGCGCGGCCAGGTTGGCCGTGGTGTTGGATTTTCCGGTCCCCCCGCGGAATGAATGTACCGAGATGATCTTGGTCATGCTGCCTCCACTGATCCGTTATCCGGCATCCGGCTCGTTCGACTCCTCGCCGGGTTCACGGGAAGATGTTTCCACATGCTCTTTGAGCCGGTCAAACACGCCCATCCCAGGAGCATGCGGCCGGTCAGCCAGGTCCTTGATGCGCGACTCCAGAGCGGTATAGACGGAAAAGATCTCCTCCAGATGTGTATAGCGCAGATAGACCATGGCATACGAGCCGATCAGCTTGCGTTCCGCTTCCATCTCGAGGCGCAGGGCATCGATCTGGACCTGGATGTCCTGGCGCATTTTCTCGTCGGCCATCTTCTCGACCGTCTTGCGCAGGATCCCCAGCCGCGCCTGGATCAACAACAGCTTCTCGATCTGTTTGGCGGTTCCAGCCCCGAAGGTCTCCGTCAGGCGCTTAAGGACCGCATCCAGCTTGTCGATCTTCTGGACCGCCCTGACCTCCTCCCGTTCCACCCGGTCCGGCTCGCCAAGCTTCTCCTTGATCCAGGTCTCCTCTTCCTTCAGGCCGCGGCGGATCATCAAGGCGGTCAGCCCGACCGCGCCCCCGCCGACGATCACGGCATAGACGAGCAGCCAGCCGCTCTCCACGCGCGTCACCAGGTTGTTGTACCCCATGTGCAGGGCGATCGCCGGCAGGACGGCAACCATGTTGAGCGGGATGCGTTGGGACGGTTTGCGGAAACGCGCCCAGCCAAGCACGATGCCCGTGGTCGCCGTGGCGGCGGCATGCATCAGGTTGGTCGAAACAACCCGGTTGATCGCCACCGCCATGGCCAGGTCGGAGTATCCAAGGATGTATTCAATATTTTCAGCGATGGCAAAACCGATGCCGATGGCAAAGCCATAAATGGCGCCGTCCACAAAATATGTGAACTTCGCCCGGCGGACGAGGAGGAAGAGAACGGCCGCTTTCAGGAGTTCCTCGACCGCCGGAGCCGTAAATCGCACCATCTGGTTGTCATTGACCCAGCCGAGGTCGATCATGGCCGGGTTGATCTGTGCCGCAGCAAAATAAGCCAGCACCCCGACGCCAAAACAGGCAACAACGATCCTGAATTCGCCGGTTCGATACTTGTCCAGGAAATAGGTCCAGATCAGGACGGCGATTGGAATTGCGACAGCGATCAGAAAGGCGACGATGATCATGGGTTTCCCGTTTTTACCGGGTTTTCCCCTCCCCGCGTGTGCGGGGAGGGGAAATTTACGTTCAGGCTAGCGGCCGCGGCTGGCCGGTTCCTTCGAAGGCGACCACTGCGACCATTTATCTGTCGCCGGGTCGATGGTCAGGTTCGACTGGGCGCCGCCCTGCCACGCCACCTGCAGGATGTTCGGATTGCCGTCCCGGGTCGAGGTGAAGGCAATGTTGGCGCCGCCGCAGTCCCAGGTCGGGCCGCTGTCTGCGCCGGCATAATCGGTCAACCGATATTCGCTGCCGGTGCTCATTTCGTAGCTGTATATATCCAGGTTGCCGCTGCGTTCCGACTGGTAAGCGATCCGGTTCCCTTCCGGAGACCAGGTGGCGTTGGTCGTATCGCCGTCACCGTTCGTGATCTGGATCAGGTTCTCGCCGGAGAAGTCGATCACATAGAGATTCCAGACGCCATCGTCGTCCCGCAGGAAGGCGATCTGCTGACCGTTGGGCGACCAGGCCGGATAGATCTCGTCCGCTCCGGTCGCGACCAGCGAATACTCGTTGCCGGTCTGGGTATCCAGGATATACAGGTCCCAGTTGGCGTTGCGATTGGACTGGAAGGCCAGCCAGCGCAGATCCGGCGAGTAGAAGGGGTTGACCTCATCGAACGTCCCGGATGTCAGCTGCCGTTCCGCATGCGTATCGATGTCCGTCGTGAAGATGTCCCAGCTGCCGTTGCGATCCGACTGGAAGGCGACCGTTTCGTTGTCCGGGCCGAACATCGGGTTGATGTTGTTCGAGTTGGACATCGTCAGCCTGAACTGGGCAGTGCCGCCGAGATCGGTGTAATACAGTTCCACATTGTCGTTGCGGTCCGACTGGTAGACCAGCCAGGCGTCATCCGGCGAGCGGGACGGACGGCAGTCGACCGCATCCGAATTGGTCAGGTTGATCAGCTCGAAATCCGTACCGCCTTCCACGCCGTCCAGCCGGTAGATCTCCAGGTTCTCATCGCGGAAGGTATGGAAGATGATGAACTGGGGACAGTTGGCCACCGGAGGCGGTGCAGGCGGGATCACGGGCGGCTCATCGTCCGTCGGGCAGCCCGTCTCGGGCGCTGGGATGAGGTCGTCCGCGTGTCCCTCGTGGCCATGCGTGTTCGTGACCACATCGTAGGGAACGGTCATCAGTATGTACGGATAGGGGTCCCCGGTCGCATGGCAGATGTTGACCGTCGGCGGTGGGGGTTCCTGCGGGCAACCGTCATCCGGCATCGGGATGATGTCATCCGCATGCCCCTCGTGACCGGTCAGACCGGTGCCCGGATTGACCGTTACGACCATCTCGACATACGGATACGGGTTCCCGGTCGCGTGACAGAGGGCGACCTGGACCGGTTGCGGACAGCCATCGTCGGGAACAGGATAGAAATCGACACTGCCGTTATACCCGACCGGCAGGCCAGTGGTCGAATCCTTCAAAGAGGTGACACGCACATAAGGATAGGGATTGCCGGTGGCTTTGCAGTAGGTCAGATACTCCGGCGGGGGCGGCGGCGGTGGGACCGGGCAGCCGCCTGCCGGCATTGGAAGGATGTCGCCGGTATGGTCTTCATGCCCGTGCAGGCCGGTGTAACTGATCGTCAACTGGACATACGGGTTGGTGGCACTGCCGGTGGCATGGCAGAGGCTGATCTGCTGCGGGGGCGGAGGCGGTGGAGGCGGAGGCGTGGGACAGCCACCCAGCGGTACCGGATAGATATCCTTGGCAGGATTGAATCCAACCGGCTTGCTGTTGGACGGATTGAGCTGTGCGTTCGCGACAACGTACGGATACGGATCGCCTGTCGCCTGGCAGAACTGCACCTCCGGCGGCGGGGTCGGGCAACCGCCCACCGGGGCCGGGATGATGTCGCCGGCATGGCCTTCATGCCCGTGCAGGCCGGTGTAACTGATCGTCAGCTGGACATACGAGTTGGTGGCACTGCCGGTGGCATGGCAGAGGCTGATCCGCTGCGGGGGCGGCGGGGTCGGGCAGCCACCTGCCGGGGCCGGGATGATGTCGCCGGCATGGCCTTCATGACCGTGCAGGCCGGTGTAATTGATCGTCAGCTGGACATACGGGTTGGTCTCGCTCCCGGTGGCATGGCAGAGGCTGATCTGCTGGGGCGGCGGCGGGGTCGGGCAGCCGTCTGCCGGGGCCGGGATGATGTCCCCAGCATGGTCTTCATGCCCGTGCAGGCCGGTGTAATTGATCGTCAACTGGACATACGGGTTGGTGGCGCTGCCGGTCGCATGGCAGAGGCTGATCCGCTGCGGCGGCGGTGGAGGCGGAGGGGGTGCCGTGGGGCAGCCACCGGCGGGCACGGGGAAAATGTCGTTGGCTCCCATTCCAGTGGGCAGATTGGTGGTCGTATCGAGAAGAGCGGTCCTTGGTTCGTATGGATAGGGATTGCCCATCGCCCGGCAGTACTGCACTTCCGGTGGAGGCGGCGGTGCCGTGGGGCAGCCGCCGGTCGGCACCGGATAGATGTCGCTGACGCCCATTCCAGTGGGAAGATTGGTGGCCGAATCCAGCTGGGCCGTCGCCACCTCATACGGGTAGGGGTTTCCCGTCGCCCGGCAGTATTGCACGTTCACCGGAGGCGGGGGCGGAGGCGGGCTGTCGTTCCGCGTGTAATAGATCTCCACGTGGCTGATGTCCTTGCAGTCCGGGCCATCGCCGACCCTGTTCCAGGAGACGGAGGTCGAGGACTGGGAGACATCGTAACAGCCGGCGACCGCGCCGTAATCCGCATTGCCGGCCTTGATCACGAAATTCGTGATCGTGTACCCGTCGCCGGGCACGGACCAGCTGCCGGAATTCCCGGTCAGGCTGGTGCAGAAGACATTGTCACCGTCGCCGTCTTCATGGGCGCAATCCGACCCGCCGCCGCCTGAGGCGCCGGACAGGTCGACCGGTGTACAGGCTGCCGCCAGCATCGCCACGATCGTGAATGCCGACAGCAGGTGGAAAAGAGCGATTCTTCGGGCAATCTTCATGTGTTCCTCCTCAGTACTCGAGCATCAGGATTTGCGGTTAAACCAGAACACAACAATGACAAGGATCAACAGGAGCGCTCCTGCCAGCAGGAGGAGTTCGCTGCTGTTTTGAGCGGCGCCGGACAGATCGGAACCCAATTGTGGGGCCAGGAGTCCGACCAGGAGCACCACCACAGCCACCGGGATCCCGACACGCAGGAGCAGGAGCTGATGCCTGCGGCGGGAGGAAAGCCAGTCCGTCTTTTTCGTCCCCGCCTGCAGATTGGAGCGATGCCACTCCGCCGCCAGCCGGCCCCAGATCCGCTCGCGAACGACGGGATCGGGTGGCTGGGCCGGAAGGGCCTGCCGGGTGCGCTCGACGGTGGCCTGCAGGGCTGCCAGCTCACGCTCCGCGAGGCCAGCCGGAGCGTCCGGGGGCTCTCCGGCGAGCAGCCGATCGGTAAGATCGGCCAGGCGTTCTTCGATGCGGATGCGGTCCTTAGCGGTCATCGGTTGCGTAACTCTTTTGCAGGGCGGCGATCGCCCGGCGGAACAGCGACTTGACGGCTTCCCGGCTGCAACCCATCTGTCCGGCGATCTCGTCGAACGGCATCTGCTCGACGAAACGCAGCAGCACGACTTCCCGGTATCTCTCCGGCAACCTGTGTAATGCCTGCCGGAGCAGGATCGCTTCCTCGCGGGTGACCGGATCCTTGGGAGACGGGAGGCTTTCCTGGATCGTCTCCTCCGCCGGGCGCCGGCGGCGGTAATATTCGGCGATCTGGCGGCTGGCGATCGTATGCACCCAGGTGCCGAATTTCGCCTCGCCGCGGAAACCTTTCAGCGAACGCATGACTGCCACAAAGGTCTCCTGGGTGACATCCTCCACGTCCTCGGCCGGGACCAGGCAGCTGATCCGCCGGAACACCCGCGGGAAATGCATCTCATAGAGCAGCTTGAACGCTTCCAGCGACCCCTGTTGGGCGGAGCGCAGCCATTGTTCTTCCTGGCTTGGGTTTTGATCGGGTGTCATGAATTCTGTCGCTGCTTATCGAAAAAAAGGGTCGCGGATTTCTGTATCGAATTTCACAAAGTATTATATACTCTATCCATTGAGACCCGACCGCGATTACGTGACCAAATCTCCTACGGAGGGAACGATGAAACGAAACCTGCCTCTGCCGACCCTGGCACTTGCTGCCATCCTGATCCTGGCAGCCGCCTGCGGCCCCAAGCCCAGCGAAGTCCCAACCGGGGAACCCACCCCTCCCCCCACCGAGCCTCCGGTCATCGTTCCAGTCGGGCTGCCCGCGGCCGTCGACCGCTCCATGCGCCTCGACCCTGCCATTGCGGCTGACCCGGACGTTCTCAGCCTGTGCTCCCTGGTTTACGACGGTCTGACCCGTCTCGACCCGGACGGGAACCTTGTCCCGGCTCTCGCCCTCAGCTGGACCGTCTCCGACGATCAGTTGGACTACATTCTCACCCTGCGCCAGGGCGTCACCTTCCAGGATGGTTCCACCTTTGACGCCGACACGGTCCTGGCCAATTTCAACCGCTGGTTCGATCCCGCCAACCCGCTCCACATCCCGGATCAATTCTCTGCCTGGCAGATCGAGTTCCTCGGCTTCAAGGGCGAAAACGATGATGCCCTGCAGCCCATCGCCTCCTTCGACGGCATCGAAAAGGTCGATCACTATACCGTCCTCATCCACCTCAATCGACCCGTCCCGGACCTGATGACCAAACTTGCCCAACCCGCCTTCCTCATGCTGGATCCTTTGCTCCTGGCCACGGCAGGCGAAAATTATGGCGCCTCGCAGGTGACCGTCAATGGGACCGGAGCGTATCTTCTTTCTGCCTGGTCAGACTCGGGTCTCACCTTCACCCCCAACGCTTCCTACTGGGGCACGACCGCTGAAGGAGAATTGCAGGTAGGCTGGAAGTAAAGCCTCGCTGAATCCAAAGGCGCAGACGAAATTGTCTGCGCCTTTTCTATCTCCCGCTTGCAGCTACCGGACCGGCGACCAGACCGGGAATCCATCCATGCTGTTGGCGTCCCCGGTCAGGCGGTGCAAGTTTTCTCCAAGCCGATCGACAAGAAAAAGACCGTTCCCGTCCAGGTCGATCCCCTGGAAGACCAGAAAGAGACCGTCCGGCGACCAGGAGGGCGCCCGAATGCGGGCCAGTCCGGAAACAAGCAAGTCTTGCTCGCCACCTGCCTGCCCCCGGTGGAGTTGCCAGGCGTCATTCTGCTGGACGCAATAAGCCAGGTCGTCACCGAGCGGCGACCAGGCAGGACAGCCCTCTTCCAGTTCGCTGGCGGTCAGGCGGACTGGATCCCCGCCGTTCCAATCCAGGATCATCAGCCGGGTGATCTCCTGCTCCAGGGTCAGATAAGCCAGCCGGCTTCCGTCCGAGGACCAGGCCGGGCTGGAATCGGGAGCAGTGTCAGACGTCACCTGGCGCAGTTGTGAACCATCCGGCAAGACCGCGAAGATATCCGAATTGCCGTTGCGTCCGCCGACAAAGGCGATCCAGCCTCCATCCGGGGACCAGACCGGGTTGCTGTCGCTGGAGGGGTCGTCCGTCAGGCGGATCAGGCTGGACCCGTCCACGGAAACGGCATACACATCCCAGTTTTCCTCGCGGAAGGAATCGAAGGCGATCCAGCGCCCGTCCGGCGACCAGCTCGGGTTGCCATCGCGCCCGGGGTCATTCGTCAGGCGCACCAGTCCGCTGCCGTCGGTATTCATGCGGTAGATGTTCCAGTCGCCGCCGCGGTTGGAGGCAAAGGCGATCTGCCGTCCGTCCGGGGACCAGACCGGGCTGCTGTCCTCGCCCGGATCGTCGGTCAGGCGCAGCAGGCCGCTTCCGTCCGCATTGATCCGGTAGATCTCCGGATTGCCGTCCCGGCTGGAGACGAAGACGATCCAGCCGGAAGGCGGCGGAAAGGGGGTTGCCGTGGGCGTCGGGCTCGGCTCGGGAGTGGGGCTTGGTTCCACAGGCACATCGGTGGCCCCCCCGGCCGCGCCGGGCAGGCCGGACAGGTCACAGGCTGCCAGGCCGGCCGCCAGGGCCAGCCCCAACGTCAAAAGACGGAGTGGATGTTTGGATTTCATGGATGAATTGTCCTGATTATATAGTACGAGGCAGGGCCAAAAACGGGTTGGTCCTAACAAAAACATCGGTATATAATCTCCTCGGGAGAAGAGCATTGCCTGATCGGTGGAGTCGTGTGGAAGACAGGCCGGCAGTCGCCGGAACGGAAGGATCTGTGGCATGACGCTGCGCGCGCGGACGCTTACTCTGGTGCTGCTTTTGCTGGCCGGCTCGGTGCTCCTCATCGGCTCGCTGCTGACCTGGAATGCCCGCCAGGCGATCCTGGATCAACAGGAACACGACGGCCTGGTGATTGCCCGGCTGCTGGCAGGCAGCGTCAGCCAGTTGAACGACGCCAACCGCCTGCTCGAGACGGCAGCCGGTTTCCCGGTCAGCCTGGACGCCGCCCTGCTGGATGTCGTGCGCCAGCAGCTTGGCCTGCAGGGCCTGGTCGACGGGCTGGCACGCAGCGAAGGGGTCGAGGGCATCCACCTGGCGGAGGCTGAAAACGGGGCGATCGTTTACAGCTACACCTCCGGCGCGGCGCAGGATCTGACCGCCGCCGACCGGGAGCGCCTGGCGCTCGTCCTGGGCGGCGGCAGTGAACAGGCCGTGCTGGAAGACGACCTGGTCCGGGTGACCGTACCGGTCCGGCGCAGCGGGGACGAAAGCACGATCGACGGGGCACTGGTCGTCTTCCTGTCGACCGGGCCGCTGCGTGCGGCCATGCGGCTCCAGTTGATCCAAACCGGGCTGGCCGCGCTGGGCATGCTCGCCGCCGGTGTGGTGGTCTCGCTGTACCTTTCCCGGAACATCCTCAACCCGGTGGAGGGCATGACCCGGGCGATCCAGGCCGTGGAGCAGGGCGAATACCGCCCGGGCCTCCTGGCCGGGGTGCTGCGCCGCGGCGACGAACTCGGCCGCATGGGGCACTTCTTCGACCGCATGGCGCGCGAGGTTCAGGCGCGCGACCGCCGCCTGCGCCTGCTGCGCAAGGTCATCCCGGCCGGGGTGGGCCTGTCCTCGGAGCGTGACTTCAACCGCCTGCTGGAGACGATCGTGGTCGAGTCGCAGTCGATCACCAACGCCGACGGCGGCACGCTGTACATCCTGGAGAAGGACCAGCTGCGCTTCATGATCGTGCGCAACACGTCGATGAAGTTCGCCATGGGCGGCACGCACGGCGACCCGGTCAGCCTGCCGCCCATCCCGCTCTACGACGAGAAGACCGGCCAGCCCAACCACCACAACATCGCCACCTACGCCGCCCTGTGCAGGGAGACGGTCAACATCCCGGATGCCTACACCGCAAAAGGCTTCGACTTCTCCGGGACGCGCCGCTACGACGAGCGCACCGGCTATCATTCCAAGTCCCTGCTGAGCATCCCCCTGGAGAGCGACGAGCGGGAGGTGATCGGCGTGCTGCAGCTGATCAACGCCCAGGACCCGGAAACGGGGGAGGTGGTCCCCTTCGTGGTCGACGAGGTCTTCGAGACGCTGGTGCTGCTGGCTTCCATCTCGCTGGCGGCCTACATCCGCCAGGCGCAGCTGCGCAAGGAGATCGAGAAGCTGAACATCGAGATCGACCGGACCAAGCAGACCCGCCAGGTGGCCGAGGTCACCGAGACGGACTATTTCCGGTCGCTGTTGAAGAAGGTGCGCGAGCTGCGCAAAAAGAAGCAAACCAAATCCTGAGCTCGACTGGAAACGACCATGCTGCCTGCCTCCCCGCTCGAAGCGATCGAACCCCGCCTGCGTCTGTTCCTGCCCGCCGACCTGTACGCCGCCTCCTGGGTCGACCCCTCGCCGACCATGCTCGAGAAGGTCTTCGAGCACCTGCGCACCCTGCAGCGCATCCTGTACGATTACACCTCCCGGCGCGTCTCCGAGAATCCCGGCCGGCCCGGCAAGGTGCGTTTCGAATGGCAGAAGGGCTCGCTCATGTTCACCGACATGGCCGGCTTCACCCGGCTGATGGAGGCCAATTCCGGCCACGGGAATGCCGGCGCCGCCGCGCTGCTCAAGGTGCTCAACGAATACTTCACCGAGATGATCGAGATCGTCAGCAAATCCGGCGGCGACCTGCTCGAGTTCACCGGCGACGCCCTGCTGGTGCTCTTCCCCGAGGACCAGAAGCGCAACGATACCCTGCAGGCGGTGCGCGCCGGCCTGCGCATGCAGCGGGCGATGAAGCGCTTCAGCGCGATCGACACCCCGGAGGGCAAGCTGACCCTGCAGATGCGCGTCGGCATCCACACCGGGCGCTTCCTGACCGCCAGCATTGGCACGCCGCGGCGCATGGAGAACATCCTGCTCGGTTCGGCCGTGCAGGCCGCCAAGCTGACCGAAAGCGGCGGGACCAACACGCGCGTCTGCCTTTCCGAGGCCGCGCATGCCCGGGTGGGCGAACTGCTGCACTTCGAAGCGGGCAACCCCGGCTACCAGCTGGTGATCGACGACCTGACCGACGAACAGCTGGGCGAGTACGAGGTCACGCCGCGGCGGCGCATGGCCGGCGGGGTGCTCTTCGACCGCAGCGTGGCCGGCCTGATCAGCGAGATCAGCCGGGTGCTCGAATCGATCGAGGCGCTGGCCTGCCTGCTGCCGGCCCCGGTCCTGAACCTGCTGGTGGAAAGCGCCGCCGACCGCCACATCGCCCCGGATTTCCCCTCCCCGACGGTCGTCTTCGTCAACTTCATCGGCCTGCCCGAAACGGTCGACCGGGCGCTGCCGGGCGAGGAGAACAAGGTGGTCAACAGCTTCTCGCGCGCCTTTGCCGCCATCAACGCCGCGGTGGAGAAGCGCGGCGGCGTGCTGAAGAAGATCACCTACCACCTGTCCGGGTCCGACATCGTCATCTACTTCGGCGTCCCGAACGCCCACACCAACGACAGCGTGCGGGCGGTGCAGGCGGCCCTGGCCATCCGCGAGGTGATCACCGCCCTCAAGCCGCCGACGGTCGGCAACGTCATGCCGCAGATCTCCTGCAAGATCGGCATCTCCCGGGGCGCGGCCTTCGCGGCCGAGATCGGCGAACTGCGCGGCCGCCGGGAGTTCAACGTGCTCGGCGACACGATCAACACCGCCGCCCGGCTGATGAACCGGGCCGAGTCCAACCAGATCCAGCTGACCGGCGCGGTCTACGAGAACCTGGGCGGGCTGTTCCGCTGCGAATCGCTGGGCAGCGCCTCGCTCAAAGGCAAGTCGGCCGCCATCCCGATCTATGCCCTGCTCGGGCCGGCCGAATAAGCGACAGGCCTCCGCAATCAAAAGTGCAGGAATTCCTTCCTGCACTTTTGAGTCTTTCAAACCGGATCAGTCTTCGCCTTCGTTGCGTTCCCTGCGCAGGCGGGCGGCCTCCGACTTCAGGTGGCTGAAGAACTCCGTGCCGGTCACCTCCTGCACCGACTGGCGGCGGCGGGCCTCGTCGATCTCCAGGGTCAGCTTGCGCACCTCCTGCCGCAACTGGTCCTCGCGGGCTTTCACTTCCTGGACCATTTTGAAGAACGAGGCAAGCAGCTGGTCGGCCTTGCGCTTGTCGCTGTCCTTCTGCCCGCCGCCCGCCTGACCGGAGGCTAGGTCGGCCATGGTCTCGGAATAATCGCCCCGGGCGATGCGCTGGCTCCAGTCGATGGCCTTCTCGATGTAGGTGGTGGCAAAGCGCAGGCGGGAGGAGATGCTGCGGATCAGCTGCAGCGACAGCTCCGGGTGCTGGCCGACCGCCTCGCCGAAGGCGGCCCGGTTCAATTCCAGCGCCTGCGTCTCCGTCAGGGCGATCGCCGAGGCCGAGCGCGGCGACTGGTCGAGCAGGGACATCTCGCCGATGGTATCGCCCGGCCCGCACTGGTTCAGGACCAGTTCCTCGCCCTGGGCGCTCTCGCCGACGATCTTGACCGAGCCGGCCACGATCAGGAAGAGGGCGTCGGCGATCTCGCCGCGCCGCACCAGGGTCTCTCCCGCCGCATACCGGCGCTGGCTGATCTTGCCGGCCAGTTCCGCCAGGCTGCCGTCGGGCAGGTCCTTGAACAGGGGGATGTTCTTCAATTGCCGGATCAATTCATCGGTCATTGCGGCCCTCCCGAAAAGTCCTACAAACATGTTAAAACATTCACGGATGCTCCGTATTATAATGGGAGAAATCTCGCGAGCGGAGCAAACCCATGTCGAAGATCATTTCAGTGCACTCATTCCGCGGGGGTACCGGAAAGTCCAACACCACGGCCAATGTGGCCACCCTCCTGGCCCAGCAGGGGCTGCGGGTCGGCGTCGTGGATACCGATATTCAATCGCCCGGTATCCACGTTTTGTTTAATCTGGACGAGTCGGAGATGGCCCACTCCCTGAACGACTACCTGTGGGGCAAGTGCAGCATCAAGGATTGCGCCTACGACGTCACCGGCCGGGTCGGCGCGGACGTGAAGGGCCAGATCTACCTGATCCCCTCCAGCATCAAGGCCAGCGAGATCGCCCGCATCCTGCGCGAGGGCTACGACGTCGGCCTGCTCAACGACGGCTTCCAGAGCCTGGTCGAGGGCCTCAAGCTCGACGTGCTGGTCATCGACACCCATCCCGGGCTGAACGAGGAGACCCTGCTCTCGATCGCCGTCTCGGATGCGCTGGTGATCATCATGCGCCCGGATCAGCAGGACTACCAGGGCACCTCGGTCACCGTCGAAGTGGCCCGCAAGCTGGACGTGCCGAAGATGCTGCTGCTGGTCAACAAGGTGCCCCAGGCGCTCGACCCGGACGACGTGAAGGCGCGCGTCGAGCAGACCTACAACTGCAAGGTGGCCGCGGTCCTGCCGCACTCGGACGAGATGATGACCCTGGCCAGCTCCGGCATTTTCAGCCTGCGCTATCCCGACCACCCGGTCACGCAGGGTCTGAAGAACCTGGTCGCCCTGATCCAGGGCTGATCCTTCCACGCGGATGTCCAACCTCAACCAACGCGTCCTGCGCGTGCAGCCTCGCGAGATCGGGCTGGTGCTCGTGCTGGGTTTCCTGCTCTTCGGGAACTCGCTGGCCCGCCAGGTCTCGGGCATCGTCGCGGTCAGCGGCTTCCTGAACACCAGCGGCGTCAATTCCATGCTGCTGGTGATGGGCATCGACTACACCCTGATCCTGCTGGTCGGCGGCCTGCAGAGCATGATCGTCGACCGCTTCAACCGCCTGCGCCTGATGGCCGGCGTGACCCTGACCTTTGCCCTGGTCTTCGTCATCCTGCGGGTCATGTTCGCGGTCGGGGCGCCGGGCTGGCTGAACTACTCGGTCATGTACCTGATCGCCGAGCAGCAGCTGGTGCTCTTCCCGGTCATCTTCTGGGTGCTGGCCAATGACATCTTCAACTTCACCCAGGCCCAGCGCCTGTTCCCCTTGATCGCCAGCTGGAGCTTCGTCGGCAAGCTGGCCGGCATCGGCGTGGCCTGGATCTCGCCGAAGCTCTTCGGCCGGATCGGGGCGCAGTCCGAGGAGATCCTGCTCCTGAACGCCCTGATCTACGTGGTCGGTTTCCTGCTGGTGATCGGCGGGCTGCGCAAGGTGCGCGTCCGTTCCACGATCCAGCAGAAGGAATCCTTCAAGGAGAACCTGACCGAGGGCTGGGACTTCGTCCGGGGGATCGACTCCTTCCGCTTCCTGATGCTGGCGATCATCGCCCTGGCCGTGGCCGATACGATCATCGAGTTCCGCTTCCTGGTGGTGACGGACGCGCTCTTCGTCGGGCAGTCCGCCTACCAGACCTTCTACAGCCTGTACCGCCTGGCGGCCACCCTGCTCGGCTTCCTGGTGCAGACCTTCGTCACCAGCCGGCTGATGAACCGCATGCAGCTCAAGAACGTCTTCCTGATCTTCCCGCTGGTCATCCTGCTCGGGGCGGGCGGGTCGATCGCCTCCGCCGGGCTGTGGGCCGTCCTGGCCGCCATGCTGACGGTCAAGCTGGTGCGCGAGACGGTGGACGACTCGGGGCGCAAATCGATCCAGTCGCTGGTCCCCGAGGAACGCCGCGGCCGGGTGAGCACCTTCATCGACAACTACCTGCCGGCGGCCGGGACGATCCTGGCCTGCCTGCTGACCGGGGTGATCGTGGTCGTCGGCGAACGGCTCGGCCGCGACCTGCACCTGATCTACCTGGCGATCGCCTTCCTGTGCGGCGCCTTTGCCCTGTGGGCCGTGCTGCGCATGGGCAAGGTCTACGAGAGCAGCCTGCTCAACTGGCGCCTGAAGCGCCGCCAGCGCGTCTCCGACACCCTGGTGCGCAAGATCACCGACCTCTAATCCAACCGCAGCCCGGCAGCCCGGCCGGGAGGAGTACCCGATGAGCAAACCGAAGGAAAAAAAGGAAAAGAAAACCGCAACCAAGGCGCCGCGGGTCTACTTCTTCAGCCTGCGCTGGAAGCTGCTGATCGGCTTCACCCTGCTCTTCAGCGTCGTCTTCGCCGTGGCCTTCTACTGGTTCTACTCCTTCGCCACCCAGCAGGCGCTGACCCGCATCCAGGCCGACCTGCTCGCCACCCTGCAGGGCGCCGCGGTGCTGGTCGACGGCGACACGCTGCTCTCCGTCGCCGGGGACGGCGTGCCCAACCCGGCCGGCGAAGCCTGGCTGGCCGTGGCCAATGCCGAGGAGAACGAGACCGAGGACGCCGCCGCGCTGCGCGCCGCCGCCACCGGGCAGTATGGCGGCGCCCTGCCGCAGGGCTTCTCCGAGGACCCGCGCTACCAGCAGTTGATGGACGAGCTGCAGATCATCCACGACATCGAGCCGCGCGCCTGGCCCTACCTCTACGTCCGGGGGGCGGGCGAGCGCGAGATCACCTACATCGCCGACCTGTGGGCGCGCTACGACCCCTCCAAGGCGACCCCCTTCCTGTTCACCCGCTCCAGCCGCCGCTCCTACAACGGCCTGGAGGACCTGACCCTGCGCCTGGACGACAACGACAAGTTCACCCCCTACCAGGACGACTTCGGTCAGTGGATCTCGGCCTACCGCCCGGTGCTGAACGAGGCCGGCGAGAAGGTCGGCGCGATCGGCGTCGACTTCCAGGCCGAATACGTACTCGAGGTGCAGAACGGCATCCGCAACCGGGTCGGGATCGCCTTCCTGCTGACCTACGCCGGCCTGTTCCTGATGGTCTTCCTGATCTCACGCTCGCTGACCCGCCCGATCCAGAAACTGACCGCCTCGGCCGAGCGCCTGGGCGAGGGCGACTACGCCCAGGACATGACCAAGTACGGCCCGGCCGGCAAGCTGCGCGACGAGATCGTCCGCCTGGCGGACGTCTTCGCCATCATGGCCGCCAAAATCTACCAGCGCGAGCAGAACCTGCGCAAACAGGTCGAAGCCCTGCGCATCGAGATCGATGAGGCCAAGAAACAGAAGCAGGTCAGCGAGATCGCCGACACGGACTTCTTCCGCGAGCTGCAGAGCAAGGCTCAGACCATGCGCAAACGCCGGGAGAACCAGGAATAACGGAAGCCCCGGCATGCCCGCCCGCCCGCAGGAAGCTCCGCTCATCGCCGTCCACAACAACCTGGAGACCTTCTTCAAATTCCTGCAGCGTTCGGAGGACCCGGACGTTTTCCGCAAGCGCCGCCACCGCGGCGAACGCGGCATCTTCTGGCTGGGCGACCCCAAGCTGCTCTTCGTCACCGCCGCCTCCCCGGCCGCCGAACAGGTCTGCCGGCGCTGGGGCTACCCCGGCACGCAGGTGCTGGAACCGGCCGAGCCGACCCCGCAGCTGAGCCTGGACATCCTCCACGAGCCGCAGCTCCTGCAGTGCATCCTGGCGTATGCCGGCCCCGAGAGGACCCTGCGCCTCGTCCCCTATGCCACCACCAGCGAATTCTTGCAACTGGCCGCGGAATTGCGTTCCCGCGGCCTGACCGTTCTCCTGCCCGAGTGCCCCGCGCCGGAGAACCTGTGGCTGCGCGATTACGCCGACAGCAAGTCCGGCTTTCGCGCCCTGGCCGCCGAATGTCTGGAGGAGGCGGACGTCTGCCCGCAAGGCTTCGTCTGCCGGGACGTGAAACGCGCCGCCGCGGCCGTGGACTGGTTCCTGCGCCAGGGTCGCACCTGCGTGGTCAAGGCCGACGGCGGGGAAAGCGGCATCGGGCATGCCCTCTTCGCCCCGGAGTCGGCCCGCGAACCCGCCCTGGAGACGCTGCAGCGCAACCCCTTCCTGCGCGACGACCTGATCCTGGTCGAGGAGTACGTCCACTCGCCCCAGGGCTTGTCCCCCTCGCTGGAGTTCTTCGTCCCACCCGCCGGGCAGGGCTGTCCGCAGGTCACCTACGTCTCGCAGCAGACCTTTTCCGATTTCGGCCGCTTCGCCGGGGTGATGGTCAGCCGGACCCTCGAACAGGCGGATTGGTACCCGGTCCTGCACCGCCGCGGCACCCGACTGGCCGCCAGGCTGCAGGCGCTCGGCTACGTCGGGCACTTCGACCTGGACGCGGTGGTGGACGAGCGCGGCGACCCGCGCCTGCTGGAGATCAACGCCCGGCGCACCGGCGGCACCTACGTGCACGAGTTCGCCCGGCACACCTTCGGGGCCGATTATCTGCAGAAGGCCGCCCTGCTCAGCCAGAACGCCCTGCCGAGCGGCGGGATCTTCGAACTGGAACCGCTGCTCGAGCGCCTGTCCGGGCTGCTTTATCCCGACTACGGGCCCGGCAGCGGCGTGGTGGTCACGGTCACCTCCACCCTGTCGGGCGGCGAGTTCGGCTGCATCCTGGTCGCCCCGGACGAGGCCGGTCTGCTGCAGCTCAACCGCCGCATGCTCGAACGCCTGCAGCAGCCCGTGCCGGAGGGGATGGCATGAGCGCACCCCGCTTCGAGCAGCTGCGCCGGGAAGTGGCGCTTTTCGCTCCCCTGGCCCGCGTGGTGCCCTCCGACCTGCTGATCGTGCTCGAGCCGCTGCAGTCGGCGCTGCAGCTGGCCTACCGCCAGGGACACATCCACGTGCAGGAACTGGCTGCCGTCCTGGAGATCGAAGCGGAGGAAGCGCGCACGCTGGGTGCGCAGCTGCTGGAAAAGGGCTATCTGCAGCCCGCCCCGCCGGAGGAGACTGACGAATACCATGCCCGCTTCAGCGGGCGCATCACCCGCCCCGGCGGCAGCCCGCTGGACAGGATCTAGAACGTACAGAAACCCGGTTTCTTGGCGAAACCGGGTTTCTTCTACCTGCTGCAGCAGATTTCCTCAACTGCGCGGGAATCTGCGTTCCGAAGCCGCCCGCCGCCGGGCGGCCTCGACCTGCCGGTCGCGGGGAGGGGAGTCCGTGGTCAGCGAGGCCAGCAGGGCCCCGGTGGCGGAGGCGACCGTCTCGACAGCGGCATCGAAGGCCGCCGCGTTGGCCCGCGAAGGCTGGCGAGTGCCGCTGATCTTGCGCACGTACTGCAGGGCGGCCAGGCGGATCTCCTCCTGGCTGGCAGGCGGCTCGAAATTGTGCAGCGTCTGGATGTTGCGGCACATGTGCGCTTACTTTCCCGCCGCGAAGGACAGGCCCCGGGCAGCCATGGCGCGGTGCAGTGCCGCCAGCGCGTGCGGCCCGATGCCATGCAGGCCGCGCAGCTCGGCCTCGCTCATCCGGGCCAGCTGTTCGAGACGGTGGATGCCGGCCGCGGTCAGCGCCCGCCGCGCCGGTGTTGACCAGCCAGGCCGATCTGACAAAGCCGAAGCGTTCGCCAGTCCGCCAGGCGTAGCGGAAGCTCAGCCCCAGGTCGCGGTTGATCTCCTCGAAGACCAGCGCCGTGCCGCTGACGTTCTTATAGAGGTTGCATTCGACATCATAAATGCCCCGGCCGCGCTCCGCAAAGGGTTCCCACAGGCTCGTCCGCCCGCCGCGCGTCGCCAGCAGCAGCGTCCGGCTGCCGGTGTTGGCGCTGTTCTCGCTGATCTTGTCGACGGTGTAATACGGGAAGAGCGCCTGTTCGGCGCTGCGCCGCCCGGCGCTGAGCCCGCCGGTGGAGGCGATGAACAGCCAGTGATCGGAGCCGCTCACCAGGCTGATGAAGAAGGGCTCGAGCGAGTCGTAGTTGGCGATGCGGTAGTACGCCTCGCCCAGCAGGTTCACATAGCCGCCCTGGACGGGTTTGCCGCCCGACGCCTGCGGGGTGCTGCCAAAGAAAACGGTCCGATCCTGTTTCTGCATGCTGTCCTCGAATGGAATAACGTTGGCTTGACCGCTTTCGATGCTAGCCGAAATCGCGGCGTTCGTCAACCGAATCAACCAAAATGCGGTGCCCAAACCTGGGGCTGGATTCCAAGCCTATTATTATGATATAATTGATAATTAAGGTAGCATTTATTAAATATTCGGTTGCAGACTCTACCCATGATCGTGCCGGTCGGCGTCCCGGGGAACACCCCTGCCTTCTCCAACTCCATGACCCTGTGCAATACCGGGGTTTATTTTAATTCCACCCGTTCCTGGTCCGCGCCCGAATCCAGCCCGCTATTTCCCGCCCGGTGTCGCCTCCCCGGGCATCATTTTTCCCCCCAGAAAAGGAAGGATATTCGATGACAAAGCCGCATTCCCGCCGACTTCTGTATGGAGTTATTCTGCTGTTCCTGCTCTTGCTGCTCGCGGCAGCCGCCTGGTTCCTTCTGCAAGCCCGCAACCAGCCAACCCGCGCCTTCGTGCAGATCCAATCCCCGGGCAGTGGGATCCTGACCGACATCAACGCATCCCTGCCGTTGGTGGCATATGCCGAGGCCAGCCGCCCGGTCCTGCGCCTGGAACTGTATGCCGACGGTGCCCTGGTGGCGGCGGTCAACGGCGACAGCCACGCGCTCACTCTGGCCGAATCCTGGGCACCCCTTTCCACAGGCAGGCACGCCTTGCTGGCCCGGGCCTTCTTCGCGGCCAACGACTTTGCCGATTCTCCGCTTGTCTTTGTGGATACCGCCGACCTCTCCGGGATCCCGGTGCAGGTCAGCGTGGATGAACTGCCACGCGGCGAGGGTGTGGATCGGGTCACCGTCGGGGACCTGGCCGAAGCCGCCGGCACCAGCCCGGAAGAGCTTGCCTTCCTGAACCCGGACCTGCCCACCGATCCGTCCGCTTCCATCCCACCCGGGACCCTGCTCAACCTGCCCAAGCGGCAATTCTACGAGGGGGGGGAGTTGCCGGTCATCCCGCCCCCCGCCCCCGGTGCGCCGGGAACGCCGGCCGACCCGGGCACTTCCCCGCGCTTTGAAGGGGAAACACACTCCTGCAGCCAGATCACCATGCGCTGGTCGCGCGGCGAGTTCGAAGCCGGCTACCGCATCTATCGCCTCGCCCCGGGTGAGGACCTGATGGTTCTGATGGCCACCCTGCCGGTGACCGATTCCTCCTATACCGACAGCCCGATCACCCGCATCGGCACCTACCGCTACTTCCTGGCTCCCATCCGGCCGGGCGGCGAGGGGATCGCCTCAATGCTTTCGGTGGAGATCGGGCCGGAATGCTCGCCCGCAGGCACCGGGGCAACGACATCCCTGAGCCTGCTCATGCTCAACCTGACCACCCAGGAGACCTTCGACGGTGTGTATTGCTATGTCTCGATCAACGGCTCGCGCTACGAGCGCCTGCCCGGCGATCCGGGCGTGCTGCGCCCGACCTCCGGCGATTTGAACTATGACCTGCCCCTGCAACTGCCCTCCCGCGGCCGCTATGGCCTGACCGTGCCCACGGACGGCCTGGTGCGCCTGGACGGCGAATGCTGGGGACGGCGCGGGGCCGAGAGCGTCCGCATCGGGGATTTCACCGGCAGCCACGCCCGGCCCGAATGGGACGGCCGCGATCTGACTGCCGAACTGCTCGCCTACCGGCCCGGCAGGGTGGCATCGACCGACGGGCTGCCGCTGCAATCCGGCGGAGCCTCCTTCCTGCGCTACCGTATCGCCACGGCCGGGCTGCGCTTCGACCTGAGCCAGATCGCCCCGGGGGCGCTGCAAAGCATCTATCTCAACGTGCCGGCCATCCTCGATCCTCTGGAAGGCAATGACACCCAGATCCCGCCGCCGACCAACCTGCGCATCAGGAACGTGGCCGGCTGCGACATCCTGCCCACCACCGACCCGAACATCGCCTCCAGCGTCTGCACCGGGCCGCTCATGCCCATGCTGCGTTGGGACTGGACCGTGAACGCCTTCTACGGCGAAGATGATGTGGTCGGCTGGCAGATCAACACCTGGATCGTGATGGACGACCTGCGCCCGGGCGCCCTCTCCACCCCCGGGCCGTCCCTGCTGGTGGTGCGCCCGCTGGGCGCCACCAGCGCCGGGCGCAGCGCGGGCCTGCCGGTCTTCCCTTCGAACATTGCCTGTGGTGGCAACATCGGGTTAAGGGTCACCACGCTCACGGCGCGGGGCAATTCCCTGCCCAGCGAACCGATCTACTTCCAGCAGCCGCGCTGCCCCGACCTGGGCCTGGTGCGCATCACCGTCAATGCCATCACGGTCGGACCCAGCACGCGCACCGGCGAACTGCGCGATGACGGCGACATCTGCATCCTGTGCGCCGACCGCCGCATGGAGGTCTTTGGTGACCTTTTCATCGGCGTCCATGACGCGGCCCCCACTTTCGACAATCCGCCCAGCCATGGCGCTGGCACGACCCTGTTCGGTACCTGCCCGAACAACACCGCCTGCCTGACCGCAGGGCGTTACCAGTGGCTCAGCGGACCGCATATCGCTCCCTGGCTGTCTGAAATGGACATCCAGGCTGCCTCGCTCGGCAGGAACGGGGAGATCACCTTTACGGTCGTCCTGCAGGATTACGACACCAACAACGGGCCCGACAACTACTGCGTGGCAACCCAGACCCTGCAACCACGCAGCAATGCCGAGTGGACCCGCCTGAACGAAACCATCATTCTGCGCGGCAGCTCCGGCGAGGCCTCCTGCGAGGTCGAGATCCTGGTGCGGGGCATCCCCAGCATCAATGCGCCCTGAGACCCTTCGAGAATCAAAAGGAACCAACCATGAAACGCGTTCTTGTCTTTCTGACCACCCTTTCCCTGCTGCTGAGCGCCTGCTCGCCGGCAGCCATGCCATCTTCCAGCGGCGTACAGGCCTGGCTGGACCAGCCCGTGTCCGGCTCGATCCTGCCGCTGGGCGCCTTCCCCGTGAAGGCCCACGCCCGTCACGCGGACGGCCTGGGCATCACCCGCATCGAGATCCTGGTCGATGGGGTCCCGATCGGCGCCGTGGATACCGACCCGGCCGCGGCGATCGTCTTCGCGGAAGTCCCCTGGAACGCATCCACTCCCGGCGAGTACAGCCTGGTGGCGCGCGCGTATGCCGGCGACGAGACCGGAGACAGCCTGCCGGTCCGGGTTTGTGTATCCCAGGCCGTCAGCGAGCCGGTCATCGCTCCGGCGGGCGGCTGTGAGGCAGCCGGTCAGGCTCCCGATTCGGACACGGACATCACCCCCACGGCAACCACCATAGAAACAGCCACCTTCACGCCGACCGCGACCGTCAACCTGCCGGCCGCGGATACCGTCCCGCCGGCGGTGGACATCACCCTGATCTCACCGGATACGCTCTACTACGGCAGCGGATGCAGCGCTTCGAGCGGGATCCTGACCGTGGAAGCCTATGTGACCGACAGTGGTTCCGGCGTCGGGGATGTGTACCTGGTCTACGGCTTCGTCGGGGCGGGGGCGGAGGGCATCTTCGCCAGCATGGCCCCGATCGGCGGCGGTTACTACCGGGCCACGATCGACATCGGCGCCCAGGGGTACACCTTCTATGCCGGCGCCAACGGCGAGATCGGCATTGCCGTGATCGGGAACGACCTGGCGGGGAACTCCGCCCAGGATACCGGCAGCAACGTACCGCTGTTGTACTGCCCCGGCTAGACCGCCGGACCGGAACCCTAACAAAGAGACCTGGTTCCTCGACGAGGAACCAGGTCTCTTCTTCACAGGGGGAGCCGCCTACGGCTTGATCACCAGCATCAGGAAGAGCACGCTGGCGATCAGCGTGCCGACGAACAAGATCGCCGGGGTCGGGTTGTTCTGTTCGACCGATTCCTGGCGGATCGCCTCGAGCGAATCGAAGCCCAGCAGGCGCATGACCAGCCAGACGAACAGGCTCGAGATCAGGGCGATGACCGGGCCCCAGAAGGCGATCATGCCCAGGATGTTGCCCAGATTGCCGACGTAGACCTGCCAGCCGGCCGGGTTGAGCAGGTACGACAGCCCCTGCCCGACGACCAGAACGATGAGCAGGAGTACGATCAGGGTGAAGCGTCCGAAGATCTTTTTCATGGGTTCTCCTCCGAATCAAAAGGTAATGTCGCTTTCCTGGATCTGCCAGCCGCGCCAGAGCGTGTCCTGCCCGCCGCTGCCGCCGCTCTGGAAGTCGTCCAGCACCAGCGCCTGCCCGTCGTCCGCCGCGGCGTGGGCGTGGATGAAGCGCCCTACCGCGCCCTTGTGCAGATGTGCGCCCTCGCCGTCCTCGAACTCGATGGCGAAGCGCCCGATGTCGACCATGCGCCAGCGCGTCCCGGCGAAGGTGAAGTCCACCCGGGCGGTCTGGTCGGACTGCGAGAACTGGCGCGCCGCGGGGACGAAGTCGCGGTTGATCTCCATGTCGGTCAGCGCCTGGCGCTGCTCGAGCAGGTAGAAGCGCTCCTGCCAGTTGAGCAGGTAGGCGCCCGGCTGCAGGGCGAAACCGGCGAAGTAGTTGCCGGTCGGGGTCCAGGGCACGTTCGGGCCGCGTGAGGCCTGCCACAGCTCGGTGAACAGCAGGCGGCCGCGCACCTGGAAGTCCAGCGCGCCCTTCTTGGGGTGGACCAGGCGCACGCTGCCGCCGGCGGCCAGCCCGGCCAGTTTCGCCGGTTCGGGCAGCTCGATCGCCGGCTGCAGCGACGAGCCGCAGTAATTGCACTTCTTGTCCGTCGGCTTGATGCTCGCGCCGCAGGACGGGCATTTCAGGTTGGCGGGGATGGTCTCAGGCATGGGTCTCTCCGGGAGTTCGACGCGCGTCGTCGTCGGGGGCGGGATCGGGGCGGCGGCCGCCGGGCGGAAGGCCGGGGCGGGCGCGGGGGCGCCGCCCCTGGCCGCGGCGTTGCCCATGGCGAAGAAGACGAAGGCGCCGATCAGGTACAGGAAGGGCGGCAGGAAGGCCGTGCCGATCAGGCCGAAGAAGAGCAGGATGGCGGCGAAGATCCAGTTACCGGTGTTCTTCATCTCACCAGCCTCCGCTGTCCGAGCCGCCCGAGTCCCACGAACCGCCGTCGGAGCCCGAATCCCAGCCGCCGCCGGAATCCCACGAACCGCTGTCCGAGCCGCCCCAGTCCCACGAGCCGCTGTCCGAACCGCTGTCGGACGACCAGTCCCAGGAGCCCGAATCGCTCGAGCCGCCGTCGTACCAGCCGCTGTCCGAGCCGGAAGAGCCTGAATCCGTGAGCCAGGAACCGCCTCCGCCGCCGAGGCGGGCCAGGCTCATGAACAGGAACAGGCAGAGCGAGACGGCCGCCAGCAGATACCAGGGCGCGGCGGCCGCCCAGTTGCGCCGAGGTCTCATCGCAGGTCTCCTTCGTACAGGGTGTGCATGGGCCTAGGATACCATAGATACCCCGTAACAGAAATTCATGAATTTCCGTTACGGGAGGCGCGCTTGTTTTTCGCCCGCGTTTGGACTATAGTATGCACAGAGGGACATGCGGCGTTCGCTGCAGCCGTGATCCGCACTGGGGCCCATCAACACGATCCCTCTCGCGATCTTTTTTTCGTTTCCGCGGCCGGACCTGCGTCACCCGGCGGGAGGCGAGCCAACGACGAAGGGTGGAGTGGGTTCACCGGTGGAAGAGTTCGTGATTCCACGCGTCATGATCGAGATTCCATGCCTGATGATTGAGATTCCATGCGTCATGATTGAGATTCCATGCCTGATGATCGAGATTCCACGCCTGATGATTGAGATTCCACGCGTCATGATCGAGATTCCATGCCTGATGATCGAGATTCCATGCGTCATGATCGAGATTCCACGCGTCATGATCGAGATTCCATGACTGATGATCGAGATCCCGCCCGCGGTTTTCGCAGCGGGCAAAACCGGTGTGGACCAGGACCGGAGGGGTGTGCCCCCCGGCCTGACGCTGTTCAGCCACAAAGGAGGCAACATGGCAAAGAATCAGACCGTCCGTATCCGACCGATCGTACTGGAGGCCGACCGGCAGGCCAGCGTGGCCGTGCGGGAGATGGCGGGCTACGCGCCGGCCAACCCCGCCTACAGCCAGGCGGCGATGAGCGACCGCCTGGCCGCGCTGCAGGCCGCGCAGGAGCTCGAGATCCGGGCCGAGAACGCGCTGGACGCGGCGCGTGACAACACCGTGGCGGCCGAGTGGGAGTTCCACAACTTCATGCTCGGCGTCAAGGCGCAGGTCACCGCCCAGTACGGCCCGGACTCGAACGAGGTCCAGGCGCTCGGGCTGACCAAGAAATCCGAGCGCAAGACCGCCGGGAGAAGGAAGGAGGTGACGGGCGCGTAACCTGCCCCCCTACACCCCCCATTTCTGTACTTCGAAATGGGGGGATCGGGGGGTAGGGACCCGGAGGAAAGAGGGGGCATGACCAGATCCAAACGCACCACACCGGCCCTCCCGGCGCGTCCTTCGCGCCATTCCCTGCGCCTGCCGGAATATGATCATTCCCAGCCGGGCGCGTACTTTGTCACGCTGGTCACGCACCGGCGGAAGCCCCTTTTTGGCGCAGTCAGGAATGGAGAAATGCTCTGCAACGCGGCCGGAAGGATCGTATGGGAGCTGTGGCGATCCCTGCCGGGACGCTATCCCGGCATCGCTTTGGACGAGGCCGTGGTCATGCCCGACCATTTTCACGGCATCGTGGTGATCGAAGAAACCCCCGTTGCGGTAATTCATGAATTACCGCAACGGGAGGAGGGATCGGACCGCGTCCTCCGCCGCAGGATGCTGCTGCCGATGGTCATCGGCTATTTCAAGATGAACTCGGCCAAACGGATCAATCTCCTGCTTGGCCGCCCTGGCGTACCGGTCTGGCAGCGGAATTATTACGAACGCATCATCCGCGACGAGCGGGCCTTCGCCCGCATCCGCGCCTACATCCGCTCGAACCCGGAAAACTGGGATGACGAATAAGAGACCCGATATCCCGTGTACCCGTCAGGGTGCGAAAGCCCCCGCAGGGGGTGAGAAACCGGCTCCCTTGATTGGCATGGAATAACTTCTTCTTGTTGATGCATAATACAATCAAATATCGTGATCTTGCATCGTGGCTCCGTTCTCGCTGGAAATATGACTTTACTTAATCTAGACGTCACTTTCGAGTAGAATAATGATTATGAAAACAAGAGAAAGAGCCTTAGGCGTGATTAAAGAATGGTGGGAAACTCGACCTCCTGTTTCTAAGAACAGTGGCCTGCCTGCATTAGGCACTCTCAATGGCGCTTTAGTATTACTAGAAAACCTTCAAGATAATTACGTTCTCGATATTCAACAACACTTAACCGAAGGCCAAGCGCAAATCAGGGGAGCAGGCAAAGCAAGGACAAGAGAAATATTACAGCGGTTAGGCAAAGAGAATGTTCCTTTGGAAGAGGGTGGACGAACGAATCGCGGCCTCGTCGGGCAAATGAAGATCTTGCTCTCTGTTTTACAGCCCCTAGGCTTAGATACTCATGATCGGGAAGAACGTAATCAAATACTCCAATCGCTCCAATTGTTCTTAGTGCAACAACTTGATGCCTATTCAAAACGGAAGCGTATTACTTTTCCATTTCGCCCAGAAGATACAGCGTGGCAATCAATTCACGATTTATTAGAAGTTGCAAGAGAAACAGGAAGAGATGGACCTATTGCGCAATATATTGTAGGCGCCAAGCTCGCTCTTCGCTTTCCTGACAGCGCGATTCGAAATGACAGATATAGTTCTCAAGACTTTGACAATCCTGGCGACTTCGCCATTAATGACACGTCTTTCCATGTCACTATTGCCCCGACTCCTGGGCATTACGAGAAGTGCGAACGAAATATTGCCGCCGGCTTCCGCCCGTATTTGTTAGTGCCCGATAAAATATTGTTCCTTGCAAAGCGAACCGCTGATAGCACTGTTCCCAAAAAAACAACCGTTCAGTCGATTGAGGCGTTTGTTTCGCAGAACATAGATGAGCTTTCTTCCTTTTCAAAGAATGAATTGCGCAATGGCCTTCGTCGTTTACTAAACAAATATAACGAGCGAGTGGATGCGATAGAGACTGACAAATCATTATTAATAGAATTACCCCGTACTCTACTGATTGGATAAGAAAAATCACCTCTTAATGACGTAAGTATGAATAGTCAAACCATTTACTCACCTGAATCGTTTCCACTAACGGCAGCCGAATATTTCGCAGGAATCGGCTTGGTAAGGATGGGCCTTGAAAACTCCAATTGGAAAATAGCATTTGCCAATGATTTTTCAAGGAAGAAATTTGAAATGTATAAAGGCTTTTTCCCTGACCAAGACCATCAATATATAGTTGAAGATATTTTCAATCTCGACCCGTCCACTGTGCCAAATACCACATTGGCTACTTGCTCATTTCCATGCATAGATTTGTCATTAGCCGGCAACATGAGTGGCATGATGAAGGGCGAGCACTCTAGCGCATTCTGGGGGTTCATCAAAGTATTACGCGAGCAAGGAGAAAAAGCGCCTCCTATTGTTATGGTCGAAAACGTGCCTGGGTGGTTACATTCGAATAAGGGAAATGATTTTCGACTGACGGTTCAGGCGCTCAATAATCTTGGATATTATTGTGACGTTTTTATCCTTAATGCCCTTCGCTTTACAGCCCAGAGCAGATTGCGTGTGTTCTTAATTGGGAGCAAATTGCCCTATCTGTCAACATCACCAGAACTCATCCTAACAAGATCACATTCTTTACTATCGGATCAATTGCGGAAATGTATCATTCAAAATAAGGATCTGAAATGGTTTTATAACAGCATTTCTGAACCCCCAGCCTTAAATATAAACGGCCTTTCGAAAACCATAGAACGGATGGACGATTCTGATAACCGTTGGTGGTCTGATGAAGAAGTCAATCGTCATCTCGCTATGATGAGCAATCAACATCGAGAACGTGTACTCCTTCTTGCGAAAGAGGAAGTAACTGTATATCGGACTTTTTACCGGAGAAGACGAGGGGGTCAACAACGAGCGGAGGTTCGAGATGATGATTTATCGGGTTGTTTACGAACAGCCGTTGGGGGGAGCGGCAAGCAATTTCTTATTAAAGCTGGAAATGGCATAATAAAAATGCGCGCAATGACTCCTAGAGAATACGCGCGTCTACAAGGAGTGCCAGACAGATACAAAATTGCTGCTGATGGCGTTCAAGCGCTAACCGGTTTTGGCGATGCAGTGTGTGTTCCAGCGATTTCTTGGATTGCAGAAAATGTTCTCAATCCTTTAGCAACTAACAATCGCGAAAAGCTCGAAAAGCCGCCAGCGCAAATGTTCTTGCTTGAAAGAAATGAGTGATAATCTTCGCCCGGAAGATCGTTTAAAAACTATGAGAGCGGTGAGGGGAAAAAGGACAAGCATCGAAAGACGACTGTTCTCTATGTTAGCTGGTCTTGGAATAAATGGGTGGAAACAGAATGCATCTGATATTTGCGGTAAGCCTGACGTGATTTTTAAAGAACAAAAGATTGCAATCTTTATTGACGGCTGCTTCTGGCATGGTTGTCCAACATGTAATCGACCATTGCCTCAGACTAACAAGGATTATTGGGAAAGTAAAATTAACCGGAATAAACAGCGTGCAAAAGAAAACAACAAACTTTTATACAAAGATGGATGGAAAGTATTAAGAATATGGGAGCACGAAATCAGGACTCGCGAGGACTTGGAAACAGTGCGAGGAAAAATATTGATTTTGCTTCGAGAGGAGTAAACAATAGCAATAGCGCTTCAATATAGAAAGCCAGGTTTTATCGCAAAGCTGGCATTTCCATTTCCGAAACCCCACCCAAAAATAAAAACGCCTCAAGCCCTACGCCCTTGCGGGCTACCCTCGAAGGGTTTCCGTGACATCATCACGGTTTTCGGACTTGATGGCGTCTTGACTGTATTCAACAGCAAATCTGATTAAAACAACCTTACAGATCTAAATATCCAAATTCCTCACCGCTCTCGCATGCGTCTGGATGAACCTCTTCCTCGGGTCGACCGCGTCGCCCATGAGCATGTCGAAGGTGCGGTCGGCCTCGGCGGCGTCGTCCACCGTGACCAAGAGCAGGGTGCGGTTGACCGGGTTCATCGTCGTCTCCCACAGCTGGGTCGGGTTCATCTCGCCGAGACCCTTGTAACGTGAGATCGAGACCTTGTCGATCGAGACGCCCAGGGACTTGAGCAGCTTGTCGCGCTCGGGCTCGCTGTAGGCGTAATGGGCTTGGTTCTTGTAGGCCACCCGGTAGAGCGGCGGCTGGGCGATGTAGAGATGCCCCTCCTCGATCAGCGTCGGCATGTAGCGGAAGAAGAAGGTCAGCAGCAGGGTGCGGATGTGGGCGCCGTCCACGTCGGCATCCGTCATGATGATCACCCGTCCGTAGCGCAGGCCCTCCAGGTCGAAGTTGTCGCCGATGCCGGTGCCGAGGGCCGAGATGAGCGCCTTGATCTCGTTGCTGCCCAGGATCTTGTCCAGGCGGGCGCGCTCGGTGTTCATGATCTTGCCGCGCAGCGGCAGGATTGCCTGGAAGTGGCGGTCGCGGCCCTGCTTGGCCGAGCCGCCTGCGCTGTCGCCTTCCACGATATAGAGCTCGGTTTTGGACGAATCGCGCTCGGAGCAGTCCGCCAGCTTGCCCGGCAGGGTCAGGCTCTCCAGGGCGGACTTGCGGATGACCAGGTCGCGCGCCTTGCGGGCGGCATCCCGGGCGCGGGCGGAGGTGAGACACTTGGCGATGATCGCCTTGGCCGCCTGCGGGTTCTCCTCCAGGAAGGTGGCGAAGGCCTCGCCGACCACCTGCATGGTGTAGGTCTGCACTTCCGGATTCATCAGCTTGACCTTGGTCTGCGACTCGAACTGCGGATCCGGGTGCTTGACCGAGACGATGGCGGTCAGGCCCTCGCGCGTGTCGTCGCCGGAGAAGTTCGGGTCGGCCTCTTTGAGCAGGCCGGCCTTGCGGGCGTAGTCGTTGATCACACGCGTCAGCGCGGTGCGCATGCCGGTCAGATGCGTGCCGCCGTCGATGGTGTTGATCGTGTTGGCGAAGGCGTAGATCGACTCGGTGTAGGCGTCGGTGTACTGCACGGCGAACTCGACGCCGATGCCCTCGATCTCCTTCTCGGCGTAGACCACCGGGTGCAGGCTCTCGCGGTTGCGGTCCAGGTAGCGCACGAAGGAGGTGATCCCGCCCTCGAAGTGGAAGGTCATCTCGTGGCCGGAGCGCTCGTCGAGGAAGTAGAGCGTGATGCCGCGCGTGACAAAGGCCATCTCGCGGAAGCGCTGCACGAGCGTGTCGAAGCGGAACTCGAGCTTCTCGGTGAAGATCAGCGGGTCGAACTTAAAGGTGGTCAGCGTGCCGTTGGGCGCTTCGCCCTTCCTGATCTTGCCGATCACCTTGACCGACTCCTGGGGATAGCCGCGCTCGTAGCGCTGGAAGTACACTTCGCCATCCCGATGGACGCGCACCTCGCACCATTCGGACAGCGCGTTGACCGCGCTGACGCCCACGCCGTGCAGGCCGCCCGAGACCTTGTACCCGCCGCCGCCGAACTTGCCGCCGGCGTGCAGCTTGGTCATCACCACCTCCAGGGCGGACTTCTTCTCGGTCGGGTGCATGTCGACCGGGATGCCGCGCCCGTTGTCCTGCACGCTGACGCTCATGTCGGGGTGGATGACGATGCTGATGCGCGTGCAGACCCCGGCCAGGGCCTCGTCGATCGAGTTGTCGACCACTTCATAGACGAGGTGGTGCAGGGCCTTGATGTCGGTGCCGCCCACGTACATGCCCGGGCGGCGCCGGACGGCCTCCAGGCCCTCGAGGACCTGGATGTCTTTTGCGTCATACGAACCATTTGCCATGGGAACCTCTAGGTGCTTTGCGGCTGGGTGCGCTGCTTCTGGAGCAGCTCGAAGACCACCTTCAGCCAGGTGTTGAGATCGCGGTAATAGACGAAGCTGGCCGCCAGCAGGGCGGTCGAGACGAAGGCGTGCCCGAGGATGCCGACCAGCATCCACCAGGAGTCCTGGGGCGGCGTGGTCCACAGGAAGTTCAGCCCGTTGTTGAGCAGCAGGAAGGTCAGCAGGAACAGGCCGGTGTTGGGCAGGGTGAAGCGGACCATGCGCAGGCTGCCGAGCAGGGCGCGCAGCGCATCCTGGTCGAAGGTGTAGATGCCGTGCGGCGAGAAGAAGACCGGCATCAGCATCCAGGCGCCGAAGACCAGCAGGCTGATGAAGACCAGCTGGGCCAGGAAGGGGCTGAGCAGGGCCGTGACCGAGAGGAGCACGAAAGCCGGCGCGCTGATCACCGCCAGGACGCCCACCCAGAGCACGGAGAGCAGCAGCGCCCGGGAGAGGCTGCGGCCGAGGCCGACCGTCGATCCGCCGAAGGCGGCCCGCGCCACCCAGTGGAAGTACAGCGCGCCGAGGACCCAGCCGGCCAGGACGAGCAGCGTCAGCCAGCCGAGGATGTCGAGGGCGCCGGAGGCCTCCCGCCAGGCCGGGGCGCCGAGCGGAGTATCCCCGGTCAGGCGCCAGGAGAGCAGGCTGGAGACGCCCAGCGGGAAGGTGCGCAGGGCGGTGAACAGGTTGAAGCCGGAGAGCACTTCCGTCCAGGTCTGCTGGATGACGGCGATGTCCGGGAAGCCCTGCGGCATCTCGGGCATCAGCGCCGGGAAGCGGTCGATGTACGGCTGCAGGGCCTGCTGCAGGCGCAGGCGCGGCCCGATCCACAGGAACAGGTCGAGCAGCAGCGGCGGCAGGATGACCGCGATGTGGGTGGCGACAGAGTCGAACCCCCTCGCCAGGGAACCGATCAGCCCCGGAGGCGGGGGGAACTTGCCTTGCTGGATCTCCATATGCAGGGATTCTACCACAGCGGCCTATCCCGCACAGATGTTCTTTTTGGTGTCCGGGCGAACCGCGAAACAAAAAAACACGCGCAGGCTCCTTCTCCATGCTGCTTTCTTCGCGCTCTTCGCGGCTTGGCGGTGAAACGATCGGCCACCGCAACAGGGACACGACCCGCGAAGGGACGAAGCACGCGCAGGCCTTTTTCCGCACTGCTCTCTTTGCGGGCTTCGCGGCTTGGCGGTGAAATAACTGCCACCCCTTGACTCACCCCCCTTGAATCCTGTACTATGGAGACAGAACCGGCCATCCGACCCCGCCCGGGGCCCGGCCGGCTGAGGTGGACAGATGGAAGACAGGATCACCCGCAAGTTCTACAAGCCGATCAAGGGGACCGGTGAACTGCGCCTGGAGGGCCAGCCCGTCGCCGCGGTGGCCTTCTACCTGCAGGGCTGGCGCGACTTCCGCGTCGGGGAGGGCGAGGCGGCCAAGCAGGAGCGCTTCAACATGAAAAAGTTGAGCGGCCTGGAAGGCGAGATCACCCTGGGGCAGGAGCACCGCAGCCTGTCCCCGCGGGAACTGCTCGACCGTGAGTTCCGGCTCATCTCGGAAAAGGGGGCCGAGTACGTGCTGACGGTCTACAAGGCGAAGGGGGAGTCTCCCGCCGAGGGACGCTACGGGGTGAAATGCAAGCTGGGTGAATGAATGAGAAACCCGATTTCCCACCCCCTGCGGGAGCCTATGCACCCTGACGGGTGCTCCGGGAAACCGGGTTTCTTCCAGACCAGGGGACATCCATGCCATACCGCAGCATTCCCATCTTTGCCGGTGGGTAGAAGAACTTATCTAAAAAACATCAAACTCGAATGTCGTTGCGAGCGAAGCGACATCGTACCCGCAGGGTAAGCAATCCCCTCGAAAATCAAGCGGATATCGCCGTCCAGGGGATTGCTTCGTCGGGCTTTGCCCTCCTCGCAATGACACATTCGTGGAGGCGTGAATGGAACAGGATTACAGAGACCCGGTTTCTTGAAGAAACCGGGTCTCTTCTGTTTACGCCACCGCCAGCTCAACTTTCGGCAGGTCCTTCATCGCTTCGGCCACGGCTTCGGCCGGGTACTCGTAGTCCTCCAGCCCGCCGGCCAGGTACTGCTGGTAGGCCAGCATATCGAAATGCCCGTGCCCGGACAGGTTGAACAGGATGGTGCGCTTCTCGCCCTTCGCCTTTGCGTCCAGCGCCTCGTCGATCGCCGCCCGGATGGCGTGCGCCGACTCGGGCGCCGGCAGGATGCCCTCGGCCCTGGTGAACTGCAGCGCCGCCTCGAACGTGCCGGTCTGCGGCACGGCGACGGCTTCGACCAGCCCGGCGTCGTAGAGCGCCGAAAGGCTGGGCGCCATGCCGTGGTAGCGCAGTCCGCCGGCGTGGATGCCGGCCGGCATGAAGGTGTGGCCGAGGGTGTGCATCCTGACCACCGGTGCCATCCGCGCCGTGTCGCCGTAATCGAAGGTGTAGGTCCCCTTGGTCAGGGACGGGGTGGCGGTCGGCTCGACGGCCAGCAGGCGCGTGCGCTGCCCGTCCTTCAGGTTCTGGCGCAGGAAGGGGTAGGCGATCCCGGCGAAGTTCGACCCGCCGCCGACGCAGCCGATGACCACGTCCGGGTACTCGCCGGCCAGGTCCATCTGCTTGAGGGCCTCCTCGCCGATCACCGTCTGGTGCATCAGCACGTGGTTGAGCACCGAGCCCAGGCTGTACTTCTTGGCCCCGCCGGAGGAGGCGGCCACCTCGACCGCCTCGGAGATGGCGATGCCGAGCGAACCGGTGTTGCCCGGGTCGCGGCCGAGCAGTTCACGCCCGTACTGCGTCCGCTCGGACGGGCTGGGGAAGACCTGCGCCCCGTAGGTCTGCATGAAGATGCGCCGGTAGGGCTTCTGCTCGTAGGAGACCCGGACCATGTAGACTTCCAGGTCGATGCCGAACATGTTGCAGGCCATGGCCAGCGAGGTGCCCCACTGCCCGGCGCCGGTCTCGGTGGTGATGGCCTTCGTCCCGGCGGCCTGGTTGTAAAAAGCCTGGGCGATGGCCGTGTTCGGCTTGTGGCTGCCGACCGGCGAGACGGATTCGTTCTTGAAGTAGATGTGCGCCGGCGTGTCGAGCAGCTGCTCCAGCCGCCGCGCCCGGATCAGCGGGGTGGGGCGGTAGAGCTTGTAGATCTCGCGCACCGGCTCGGGGATGTCGATGTAACGGTCCGTGCTGACCTCCTGCAGGATCAGTTCCAGCGGGAAGAGCACGGAGAGGAAATCCGGGGTGACCGGCTCGAGCGTCTGCGGGTGCAGGACGGGGGCCGGGGCGACCGGGCTGTCGGCCAGGACGTTGTACCACTGCTTCGGCAGGTCGGTCTCGTTCAGGAGAAAACGGGTTCGTTCGGACATGGTCGATTCCTTTCAGGAAGAATGATCGGGAGAACACGCACGGCAGGCAGCGCCCGCGGACCGTTCCGGCCTTCAGGGGGGATGGAAACAGATGGAATGCATGTCCATCCTCCTACGGGACGAAGCAGGCGCCGTCCAGGCCGCTTTCCGCCTGGCGCTCGCGCAGCACCTCGTCCATCGTCCGCCCGGCGGAGACGGGCAGCTCGCCGCCGAAGTATTCCTGCAATTCGCTCCCAAGCAGGTCCAGGATCAGTTCGTAGTCGCTCTGTGTGTCCATTTTTCTCTCCTTATGCCCCTCACCCCTTTCCTCTCTCCCGGTGGGAGAGGGTGGGGGTGAGGGATAAACAAAACGCGTTCGTCCGCAAACGGGACGAACGCGTAAGGTCCGTGGTGCCACCCGAATTAGGCTGTATTAACAAAAAATCCCCGTGGTGATGCACGGGGGAAAGGCCAGCCTCACTCGTTTCGGGTACGCCTCGATCGAGGGTATACCCTAGCCCGCTAACGGGGGCGTCCGGCGCGGGCTACTCCATGCGTTTCGCCCGGCAACTCCGAGGTCCATTCGGCTTCATCGTGCGGGCAGGACTTTCACCACGTGCCGCCTGCTCTCTACACCGCCGTACAAGGCGTACTCGTCCTCATCGACGTCGTTCGGATATTGGGCGTGATTATATGCCGTTCGGCGGAATTGTCAATGGGCGACTGCTCGCAAAGATCCAACCACACGTGTGCCGTTGGCACAGTGCAGGCGGAGCACGCGGAGATCCCGGCGAAAGAGCGCAGGGAGTCTTTCCAGATTGGAATCAAAGGATGCACGGATCCGCTCCGTGCATCCCGGGTGGAAGGCGTCCGCGGTCAGTGGCAGCTGACGGTCAGTCCGTAGTTGACCACCAGGCCGTTGTTGGGGATGACCTCGACGATGTAGCTCTGGGTGGAGGGCAGGACGCCGCTCCAGCTGTTGGCCTTCGCCGAGGCGTTCAGCAGCGGGCCGCTGGCGATGCCGAAGATGTCCAGGTAGGCGGTGGTGGCGGGCACGTTGAGGGCGGCATCCATCGTCTGGCCGTTACTGCAGCGGAAGGAGTACGAGACAATGAAGCCGTTGATCGTGCTGCCGTTCAGGGTGACGCTGTTGGAGCCGGAAGCAAAGCTGACCAGCTGGGCCACCTTGGCGGTCAGGGTGAAGGTCTCGCTGCGCGTGCTGGCGACGACCTGGATGGTGTACGTGCCGGTCTGGGGCAGGATCCACTGCCAGCGGTTCCAGTGGTTGGCCGGGTCGAGCAGCGTGCTGCCGTCCGGGGCGGTCACGCCGAGATAGTAATCCCCGTAGGTCGAATCGAGGATCAGGATCATCGGCTGGGACTGGGAGGCGGCCAGGGTGTAGGACTTGATCTCGCCCGCCTGGAGCGTGCCGTTGACCACGCCGGCGGTGGTCCCGGGCGCGAAGACGATCGCCGAGGCGGCCGGGGTCAGGCTGGGGCTCGGGCTGAAGGTCGCCGTGGGCGGCTGGGGCGTGGGCGTGTCCAGCACGACCTGGACGGTGGCGGAGGGTTCCAGCGTCGGCATGGCCGGAGCGTTGACCGGCAGGTTGCAGGCGGTCAATGCGGCGGCGAGCAGAATGGTTAAGAGAACAGGGAAAGATCTGGTTTTCATCAAAGTGCTCCTTTGGTTCTCGAACAGGCACGGACAGGCCGGATTATACGCCGCGGCGGAGCGCGCCGGGCGGCCCATTGGTCATGGCGTGGATGGGCACGGTCGGCTCACTCCCCGATGATTGTATTGCGGGTGCTTTGCCGGGGTGCGCGCCCTCCGAATCCAAAAGGCGCCTGCCGGAGCGAGGCGCCTGGGATGCATGGAACGGAATGGGGCCCCTTACTTCCGCCGGAAGGCCCGGGTCAGGGCGGCCCAGACCGGGCAGCGGTCATAGATGCCGAAGAAGGCGACCAGGGCACCCAGCCCGGCGAGCAGCCAGCTGCCGGTAAAGCCACCGAGGACGATCAGCACGGCCCCGGTGCCGAGGCGCAGCATGCGGTCGAAAGGTGCCATGCGCAGTTTGACCGGGACGCCGGCAGCCAGGGCTTCGAAGAGCAGGCGGTAACCAGATTCGGGCTGGGCCCCGGTCACCCGGCCGGCCGGTTGCCCTTTCAGGAAGGCCAGCACGGTCGGGATGCCCAGGATGCGATACTGGCGCAGGACCTCTGGGGAGTCGTCCGCGTTGACCGGCAGGAATTCCACCCGGCCGGCGTACTCGGCGGCCAGTTTTTCCAGGACTGGCTTGGTGGCACGGCAGGGGGCGCACCAGGGTGCCCAGAAATCGATCACGACCGCCTTGCCGGCGGCAAGTACTTTCTGTTCGAATTCGGTTGAGTTCATGGCGAAATGTCCGGGGCGGACGGGTTTCCGTCCGCCCCCGATGGATCCGGATCAGCTCTTGTAAGTGCTGAACTTGAAGATCACGTACAGCGGGCAGAAGCCGAGGATGGCGGTCAGGGTGAAGACCGTGCCGAGGACCAGCAGGACGATGCCGAGCACGCCGGTAACGATGCCTGCAAAATACAGATAGGCGAAGACGGCGGCGACAAGGACACGGAGGATGCGATCGATATTGGACATGTTGCGTTTCATGACAGAACTCCTTTTGGATTGGTTGGATGCCCCCATTATAGGAATTCTGCCCGGATCCGTCTGTGACAATGTCACACAGCGGCGCGCGCCTTCAGGGCTTCGAGATCGAGCAATTCGACCTCGCCCCGCCCGGAACGGATCCACTCCCGGCGGGAAAAATCCTCCAGCAGGCGGCTGATGACCTCGCGTGAGCTGCCCAGGTCGGATGCCAGTTCCTGGTGCGTGACCCTGAGCAGGGGCCCGGCCGCGGCCTTGCGCAGCAGCAGCCCCGCCAGGCGGCGGTCCATCTGGCGAAAAACGACCTCATCCACGACCGCCATCAGGGTCGACAGCCGCTGGGATAACAGGTCGAAGACGAATTCGCGCCACAGCTCATGGCGCCCGACCCAGTCGCGGAAGGTCTCCGCCGGGATCATGACCGCCTCGGCCTCCTTTTCGACCGTGGCGATGGCCGGGAAGGTCTGGCGGCTGAGGATGGCGTTGGCGGTCAGGATGCAGGATTCGCCCAACCCGAAGCGGTAGAGCGTGATCTCGCGGCCGGTCTCGCCGATCTTGTAGACCCGCACCACGCCGGAGATGAGCAGGGCGATCGCCTCGGTGCGGTCGCCCTCGACGAAGACGTCGCGGCCGGCGGGGATGCGGGCGTGGAAGGCCGCCTGCTGGAATTCGCGCACCAGCTGCGGACCGGCCTGCCGCAGCAGGGGCAGGTGGCGGGCAATGCGCGCATAGACCTTTTCGTCGAGCATATCAACCTCCGATCCCGGCCGTTCTCGCGAAAACCGGGAGGTTATAAGTTGCAGTAGCGTTCGATGCGCCCGGCGATCACGCCCAGGCTGTCCTCCCAGAACCTGCGCCGGCGGATGTCGATGCCGAAGCGGGCGGCCAGGTCGGCGGCGGAGGCCAGGCCGGTGGAGGCGAGCAGCTGCTTGTACTCCGCCACGAAGGCCGCGCCGCGCTGGCGGTAGATGGCGTACAGGCCGATGCCGAAGAGCAGCCCGAAGGCATACGGGAAGTTGTAGAAGGGCAGGCCGCCGTAGTAATAATGCGGTTTCCAGGTCCACATGTATTTGTGCAGATACTTCCCGTCCAGGCCGTCGCCGTAGGCAGCCTGCTGGGCGCGTTCCATGATCTCGCACAGCTCGTCGGCGGAGAGATCGGACTTCTCGCGGCGCTCGAAGACCTCCTTCTCGAACAGGTAGCGCGAATAGATGTCGACGATCACCTGGGCGTCGCCGATCAACTGCGTCTCCAGGATGGCCAGCTGCTCCTGCGGGTCGGCGGTCTGCGCCAGGATGGCCTCCATGACGATCGTTTCGTTCATGATCGAGGCGGTCTCGGCCAGGGTCATGGGCGTGTCGCGCTGGATCTCGGTCCGCCCGGCCTGGAAGGCGCAGGCGTTGTGAAAGGCATGCCCGAGCTCGTGGGCGATGGTCGAGACCTGGTCCAGGCTGCCGTCGAAGTTGCACAGCACCCGGCTCTCCTGCACCGCCGGCAGGCTCATGCAGAAGGCCCCGCCGCGCTTGCCCTGGCGCGGTTCGGCGTCGATCCAGCGGTTCTCGAAAGCAGTGCGGGCGAAAGCGGCCAGCTCGGGCGAGAATCCCTCGAAGTTGGCGACGATGAACGCGCGCGCTTCGTCGAAGGTGTAGGTTTTTTCCGAGCGTCCGGCGGGGGCGAACAGGTCCCACCAGGCCAGGCGCTCCTTGCCGAGGCGTTTTGCCTTGGCGTGGAAGTATTTGCGGAAGACCGGGAAGGAGGCCTGCATGGCGCCCAGCATGGTCTCGAGCGTGGCCCGGTCGATGCGCGCCAGGTCGATCGCCTGGTGCAGGGCATCCGTCCGGCCGCGGTGCTTGTTGAAGGTGTTGGCCGCGCCCTTGACCCCGTTCAGGCAGGCGGCCAGCGGTTCGCGCACCGAGTCCCAGGCCTTTAATTCCGCCTCGTAGGCCTGCCGGCGGACGGCTTCGTCCGGGTGGGAATGCAGGTTGATCAGTGCCGGCATGGGCAGTTTCTCGGTCTTCCCGTCCAGCTCGAAATCGACCGTCAGCTGGGAGGTGACGGTGCCCTGCAGCCTGGCCCAGGCGTTCGTGCCGCTCAGGTTGAGTTCGGCGCCCAGGGCCTCCTCCGCCTCGGACATCAGGTATTTCGATTGTTCGGCAGCCTCGCGCAGGGGGAAGGCGTGCGCGCCGGCGGTGGCATCCGCGGCGATGACCTGCTCGAGCCGCCCGGCGATGCGTCCCAGCCAGGCCTGGTAGCGTTTTTCCAGGTTCTGCAAGCGCACGCCGATCATCTGGAACCCGGACATCTTCTTCATCGCCAGCGTGTTGCGCGAGTCGGTGCTGACGAAGGACATCAGGTAGCCGCGCAGCGTGGCGCTCAGGGCGTACAGGGCATTGAAGCGCTGCAAAGCGCTCCCGGTCCGCGCAGCCAGGCGGTCGACCGGCGTGGTTTCGTCCGTCTGCAGCAGTTCGTCGCGAAAGAAGGCTTCCAGTTCGTCCAGCTGCTGCCGATAGGCGGACAGGGCCGCCTCGAATTCGGGCGATTCCAGCCCGGGATAGACATTGGACAGGTCCCAGCGGGGAGGTGCGGACATGGTTGGCTCCAGGAAACGAGGTAAAAGCAGTATACCAAATGTGCACCCGGGCGAGGACTTTCGCTTGTCTCGAGCCTCGAAACCAGATACAATCAATCCAGAATGACTGCCTCGACGCTGCGCCTGCTGCTGTCGCTCGTCCTGTTCGTCGAAGTGCTGCTGGCCTTGCTGTACCTGCGCCGCCGCGCCCTGAAACCGGGGCAGTTGCTTCTCTGGGGGTTGATCGCACTGCTGGTCCCGCTTGCGGGTCCCCTTTTCGTCATTGCCTGCCGGCCGGGCAGACCGCTGCCTGGCAGGCCGGACAAGATCCGGAGGTGATATGAAACAGGATCGATTCCTGCTCGGCATTCTGATCTTTATCGGTGTACTGGTCCTGCTGGCGCTCGGATTGTTCTTCCTGCGCAACGAAACGCCCGAGTACGGCCCGGAGAATACGCCGCAGGGGGTGGTCAGCAACTACGTGCTCGCCCTCGAGCGCGGGGACTACGAACGGGCGTATGCGTCCCTGGCAGCCGGGGAGTCCAAACCCTCCTACACCGTCTTCCTGAGCGCCTTCCGCAGCCAGCAGCTGGGCGATCCCAACACCGCGCTGCAGGTCGGGGAAACCGAAATGCCGACCGACAGCGAGGCCTGGGTCGCGCTGACCCTGGTCTATCCGGGCAGCGGGCCGTTCGACAGCGGCTGGAGCAACACGGACCATGCCACGCTGATCCTGCAGGAGAGCGCCTGGAAGATCACCTACCTGCCTTATCCCTGGTGGGGCTGGGACTGGTACACGCCCACCCCCGAACCGGTCAAGCCCTGAGCGGCGGGAGGCCATATGCGCACTGTCCGTCGCCTGTACCTGTACGCGGTCGCCTTCGTCAGCCTGGAAGTGGTCCTGTGGGGCCTGATCGGCCTGGCGCGTTCGCTCTTCTGCCCGGGCGAACTGCCCTGCGGGGTCGGCTCGATCCTGGCGCGCGGCCTGGCGCTGATCCTGGTCGGCCTGCCGGTGCTGGCCCTGCACTGGTGGCTGGCCCAGCGGCTGGCGCGCCGCGAGGCGGAGGAGCAATCCTCCGGGATCCGGGCCGTCTTCCTCTACGGCGTTCTGCTCTCCACGCTCATCCCGGTCGTCCAGAACCTGATCGCCCTGGTCAACCGGCCGGCCCTGCAGCTGGCCGGCCTGCGCCCCGACCTGGCCTTCCTGGGCGGTTATCAGACCTGGAGCGACAACCTGATCGCCATCGGCCTGAACTTGCTGGCCGCGGCCTATTTCTGGACCGTGCTGCAGGCGGATTGGGAGCAGATCGCCGCGCCGGAGGCCTTCGGCGACATCCGTCGCATCCAGCGCACGGTCTGGGTGCTGTACGGGCTGGGCCTGACCCTGATCGGCATGAATCTGCTGCTGCGTTTCCTTTTCCACGTGGACGGCGGCTTCACCAGCATCCTCCTGCCGCTCTACTGGGCGGTCAACGGCATCGTCGTCACCCTGCTGTGCACGCCGCTCTGGGTGGCGGCCTGGCTGGTCATGCAGCGTTCGCTGGGCGAGACGCAGGAACGCGAGTCCAGCCTGCGCCTGGGGCTGCTCTATCTGCTGGCCATCGCCGGCGCGGTGACGGTGCTCTCCTCCGCCGGGGTGATCCTGAACTTCCTGCTGCGCTTCCTGTTCGCCGGGGGCGGCCCGCCGGTGGACCTGCTGCGGCGGGTGGCCGATCCGCTGGCGGTCTGCATCCCGTTCGGCATGGTCTGGGCCTATTACGGCCGCCAGCTGGGACGCAGCATGGCAGAGGTGGCGGATGGTCCACGCCGGGCCGGGATGCGCCGCCTGTACCTGTACATCCTGTCCGCGCTGGGGCTGGGGGCCGCGTTCGTCGGGCTGACGCTGCTGTTCCAGTTCGTCATCGAGCGGCTGACCGACCGCCTGAGCGGGTCGCTGCTCCTGATGGATGCCTTCCAGCTGCAGCTGGCCGCCGCCCTGGCGACCCTCTTTTCCGCCCTGCCGGTCTGGCTGCTGACCTGGTTCCCGCTGCAGGCCGAGGCGCTCAGCGCGGGGGACCGCGGCGACCATGCCCGGCGCTCGATCCTGCGCAAGATCTACCTCTACCTGGCGCTCTTTACCGGCGTGGTCGGGGGCATGGCCTCCGCCATCGCACTTTTGAATGCGCTGCTCAACGCCGCCCTGGCCGGGGAGACCGGCAACCTGCTGCGCAATGCATTGAATTTCACCCAGCTGCTGATCCTGTTCGCCGGCCTGGGCGGTTATCACGGCCTGCTGCTCGGGCGGGACAACCGCATGGCATCCGCTGCCCTGGCGGAAAGGCATGCCGGTTTCCCGGTGCTGCTGCTCGATCCCGGCGACGGGTCCGGAGCGGCGCTCCAGACGGCGCTGCAGAAGCAGCTGCCCAGGCTGCCGGTCAGCGTCCAGGCGGTCGGGGCGGCCCTGCCAAAAGCGGAGACCGTCAAAGCGGTCATCCTGCCGGCTGGGGTGGCGCTCGAACCGTCCGAGGCGCTGCGCAAGTGGCTGGCGAAATTCGCCGGGGCGCGCATCCTCGTCCCGCCGCAGCGCACGGACGAGACGGCGCGCTGGTTCTGGGCCGGGCAGGGCCGTGCGCCGACCGCCCAGGCGGTCCAGATCGTACGCCAGCTGGCCGAGGGGCAGTCCATCCGCCAGCAGAGCGGCGTGCCGGGCTGGCAGATCGCCCTTTATATCCTGCTCGGGCTGGCCGGGCTGCCGCTTTTGATCGCCTTGATCAACCTGCTGGCCTCTTCCACACCCGTGCGCTGAGACGCTTTTCACTTTACGGTTTTCAATATATACTTTGTTTACGCATTTTGAGTTCGAGGAGAGGACTGCGCCATGAAAGTAACCATCCTGCAAGAGAACCTGGCCCGCGGATTGAGCATCGTCTCGCGCGCCGTCAGCCCGCGCAGCACCCTGCCGGTGCTCTCGAACGTGCTGATCGCAACGGATGAGGGCCGCCTGCGCCTCTCGGCCACCAACCTTGAACTGGGCATCACCTGCTGGATCGGGGCCAAGGTCGAGGAGGAAGGCTCCACCACCGTGCCGGCGCGCACCTTCGCCGACCTGGTGGGCACGCTCCCTGCCGAACAGGTCAACCTGAGCCTGAACGCCCAGACGCAGACCCTGAACGTGCGCTGCGCAGCCTCGAACACCGACATCAAGTGCATCGACGCCCAGGAATTCCCGCCCCTGCCCGTCCCGGACATGGAAGGCGCCATCCAGCTCAACGTGGCCGATTTCAAGGACATGATCTCGCAGGTGGTCTTTGCCGCCTCCACCGACGAGGCCCGCCCGGTGCTGATGGGCGTGCTGGTCATGGTGGAAAACGACAACCTGACCATGGCCGCCGCGGACGGCTTCCGCCTGTCGGTGCGCAAGGGCACCCTTTCGCAGACCGCCGCGCAGCCGGTGACCGCCATCATCCCTGGGAGGGCCCTGGGCGAACTGGCGCGTGTCGCCACGGACGGCAATGAGATGATCTCGATGGTGCTGCCCAAGGGCCGCGGCCAGGTCGTCTTCCGCATGAAGGAGGTCGAGGTCGTCTCGCAGCTGATCGACGGGACCTTCCCGGACTACCAGCAGATCATCCCGCGCTCGTTCAAATCGCGCACGATCCTCTCCACCCCGGCGCTGCTCAAGGCTTGCAAGCAGGCCGAGATCTTCGCCCGCGAGGGCTCGAACGTGGCGCGCCTGAACATCAAATCCGCCGGGGACCTGGAACCGGGCGCGGTGGAGATCTCCGCCCAGTCCGAGGAGACCGGCTCGAACGAGACCGTGGTGGCCGCCACGATCGACGGCGTCGGCCTGCTGATCGCCTTCAACGTCAAGTACCTGCGCGAGGTGCTGGAGGTGGTCAAGACGCCCAACGTGGCGCTCGAGACCAGCGCCCCGAACGCCCCCGGCGTGATCCGCCCGGTCGGGGACGAGAACTTCCTGCACGTGATCATGCCGATGCATCTCGGCTAGAGGCCTGACCCCCTGATTTCGATCCGGAAGCGCCCGCGCGGCACTGCGGGCGCTTCCCTGTTATACTCCCGCATCATGGTCCATCCGTCCTCGTCCGACCGCGTCCTGACCATCTACCTGACGCTGAGCGAATACCCGGTGCTGAGCGCGCGCATCCGCCACATCATGCGCAAGCAGCTCTTCGCCCGCGGCATCCTGACGCGCGAAGCCTTCGACGCCGAGGCCCGCCAGAAGGCGGTCCAGTCCCAGTACCGCGAAGGCCTGCAGGATCCCTACTACCAGGAGGCGGGGGAGGTCTGGGAGGAACGCCTGCGGCGGGTGCGCGACCACCTGACCGACTTCTACTTCGCCTACAATCTGCCCTACGATGACTTCGAGAAGATCGTCCGCCAGGCGGTCAGCGAGCGGGGCGAATCGCCGGACCTGATCACCTTCAATCCCGAACTGGCCCCGCAGGACATGCTCTTCCAGCAGGCGCAGGAGATCCTGTCCCTGCCGCCCGCCCGGCGCAAGAAACTGGAGGCGCGCCTGCAGGAGATCAAGGTCGTCCTGATCCGCACCATGATCAGTGACCAGCTGGCTTACCTGAACATCGCTCGCAAGTGGTTCACCGTCGACGACCTGAAGGAGATCTACGACCGCAAGATCGGCTACGGCAAGATCGGCGGCAAGTCGGCCGGCATGATGCTGGCCTACCGCATCCTGCGCGAGGCGGCCGAGCCGGAATTGCGCGAGGCGCTGCGCATCCCGGTCTCCTATTTCCTGGCCTCGGACATGTTCTACACCTACATGGCCAACAACGAGCTGATCCACTGGTCCGATCAGAAGTACAAAAGCGAAGCCGAGATGCGCCACGAATACCCCGAGATCGTACGCGCCTTCGTGGCCGGCAATTTCCCGGAGGACATCCTCGAGCGGTTCAAGGGGCTTCTGGAACAGGCCGGGAAAAGGCCGCTGATCGTGCGCTCGTCCAGCCTGCTGGAGGACAACTTCGGCACTTCCTTTGCCGGGAAATATGAGAGCTTCTTCTGCCCCAACCAGGGCAGCCCGCAGGAGAACCTGGCCGCCCTGACCGAGGCGATCGCCCGGGTCTACGCTTCGTGCATGAACCCCAACGCGCTGCTCTACCGCCACCAGAAGGGGCTGGTGGATTACGACGAGCGCATCGCCATCCTGCTGCAGTTCGTGGAAGGGGAGCCCTTCGGGCGCTACTTCCTGCCGGCCGCCGCCGGGGTGGCCTTCAGCCGCAACCTGTACCGCTGGTCGCCGCAGATCCGCAAGCAGGACGGCTTCCTGCGCCTGGTCTGGGGGCTGGGGACGCGCGCCGTCGACGCGGTCGGCGACGACCATCCCCGAATGGTGGCGCTCAGCCACCCGCTGCTGCACCCGTCCGACGCCAGCAAGGCGATCCTGCAGCATTCCCAGCAAAAGGTGGACCTGATCGACCTGGAAGACAACCGCCTGAAGACGCTGCCGGTGCGGGAGGTCTTGAACAGCGACTACCCGGCCCTGCGCTACATCGCCCAGGCCGACGAAGGCGGATTCCTGGAAAGCATTCGCAGCAACCTGGTCGATCCAGGACGCTGCGTGATCACATTCGACGAACTCCTGCGCCGTACGCCGTTTGCCGGCCACATGCGCCTGATGCTGGCCAAGCTGGAGGAAAGCTACGGCGGGCCGGTGGACACCGAATTCACCGTCCAGATCCCCGATCCCGACTCGCCCCGGCCGCAGGCGATCATCAGCCTGCTGCAGTGCCGCCCACAAAGCCACCTCGACAACGGGCAGGAGGTGCGCCTGCCGGCCCAGATCCGCGCCGCGGACACGATCTTCTCCACCCGGCGCATGGTGCCGCGCGGCGCGGTGACAGGCATCCGCTGGGTGCTGTACGTCCCGCCGGAGGGCTACTTCTCGCTTGCCTCGGCGGCGGAACGGCACGCCCTGGAACGCGCCATCGGCAGCCTGAACGCCAGCCTGAAAACCGATCCGTTCCTGTGCGTGGGGCCCGGCCGCTGGGGAACCTCGACGCCCGACCTGGGGGTCAGCATCACCTACGGCGACATCTACCACACGCGTGCCCTGGTCGAGCTGACCGGGAAAGGCATCGGCCCGGACCTGGAGCCGTCCTTCGGCACGCATTTCTTCCAGGACCTGGTCGAAGCGCACATCTACCCGCTCAACGTCAATCTGGACGATCACGATTCCGTATTCAACCGGAAGTTCTTCGATGCCACCCCCAACCGCCTGGCGGAGCTGATCCCGGCGGATGAAACCCTGCTGCGCTGCCTGCGCCTGATCAAAGTGGAGGATTTCCGACCGGGCAGCAGCCTGTCGCTGGTCATGGACGACGACGCCGGCCGGGCGGTCGCCTTCCTGTTGCCCGACCCGGACTAGGGGCCGGGACGCTTCAACGATTGCAAAGCGGTCGTGCTGAGGAAGGGCAGCAGGACCTTGAAGGTCGTCCCCTTGCCCGGCCCGCTGCTTTCCGCCCAGATCTTGCCCCCATGCGATTCGACCACACCCTTGGCGATGCTCAGCCCGATGCCCATGCCGCCGTATTTGCGCGTCGTGTGCGGCTCGAGCTGATAGAACTCCACAAAGATCTTCTTTAATTCAGCCTGGGGAATGCCGATGCCGTTGTCCTGCACCCAGGCCAGCACCTCACCGCCCGGCTGAGGCACCGCACCCAGGGTGATCTTGCCGCGTTCAGGGGTGAAGCGGATGGCATTGTCCAACAGGTTGATAAAGACCGTCTTCAACTTCTCTGGGTCGCACTTGACCGGGATCGGGCTGGCCGGCAGTTCGAGCAGGACCCGCTGACCCTTGGCGCCCGCCAAGCCCTGCACGTCGTTGTAGGCCTCCTGCAGGACCTGCTGCACCGGGAGGACGGTGCGGTTCATGGTCATCTCGCTGGAGCGCAGCATGTCCAGATTGGTCATGGCATCCACCAGGGCGCGCATCTGCATGCCGGCGTTCAATACCTGCTTGGCATGCTCGGAAAGCTCACCCGGCGAAGCCTCCTGCAGGAAGGTGGCGTAACCGATGATGATGCCGAGCGGGGTGCGCAGTTCGTGCGAGGCGAGTGCCAGGAAATTGCTTTTCAATTTATCCGCCGCCTGCAGTTCACGGTTGGCCTCCTGCAGCGCCTGAACCAGGCGGGCATTGTGCACCGCCACCGCCGCCTGGGAGGCGATCACGGAGAGCAGGTCGGCATCGCTCTCGTCGAAGGTGCCGTTGCGCTTGTTCAGGGCTTCGAGCACGCCGGTGGGCTGCTCCTGGATGCGCATCGGCACGCCCAGCAGATTGTGGACCGTGAGTCCGCCATACCTGGCGGAGAGATGCGCGGCGTGAGGGGAAGTGCGGACATCCGGCAGGATGACCGTCTCGTTGCCAAGGAAGATCGTCCCTGCCAGGCTGTTGTCGAGCGGGACCGGGATATGGGCCTGCTTTCTGGAATCGAGACCCGTGGCGGCGGCAAAAGACAGCCGGGCCTGTTTTTCGTCGTAGAGCAGGATCGAGACCAGTTCGCAGTCCAGGATCTCGGCCGCAGTCTGGATGATGAACCGGAGCAGCTCTTCCAGGTTGAGCGTGGAATTGAGCGTGATGCTGACCTCGATCAGGCGGGCCAGCTGTTCGGCGACATAACGCAGTTCGGGTTTGGGATTTTCCATATCCACCAGATCATCCTAGTGTAGTCGGAAACCGGGCAGGAGACAATACCCATACGATTAGAACAAATGTTCCATATCGATAGAACAAAAACCGGGAGCATCCATCCGCTCCCGGCGATCTGTTGTTCCACGTGAAACAAGAAAGGGACTATATCTCCTGCCGCCTGAAGATCAGCACGGCCGAAAGCAGGCTGGCCACGATCACCCCCAGGCAGATGCCAAATGCCGGCCAGGCTGCCTGCGCGCCACCGACCATCAGCCCGGTTCCCCATTCGAACAATTTCCCGGGGAAGTACTCGTTCAGGCGCGGCAGGGACCCGATGCCGCCGACGACGATCAAGGCGGCAAAGGCCAGCGCTGCCGCGTTTCCGTTGCTGCGGGCCAAGGTGCTGGCCAGCAGGGCCAGCGCCATGTACGCCAGGAAGACCAGCAGCATCAACCCGTTCAGGGCCAGGTACGGCCCCCAGGGTAGCGCACCGAACAGGACGAGCGTGTAGTACCAGCAGCCGATGGCGGCCAGGGCCAGGCTGAGGCTGAACCCAAGGCCCAGGGCGGTGTACTTGGCCAGCAGGAAAGTTTCACGTGAAACGGGACGGGTCAGGAAGAACGCCGCCGTGCCGCGCTCCTTCTCCTGCACGACCACACCCATCGGGACGAGCAAGGCCAGCATGATGCCGAACTGGCTCATGTTCTTGACATACTGTGCCACGGCATCCGCCATGGTCGGCGCCGGGATGGCGGCCAGCAATTCGGGCGGCATGTCCGGAATGGATCTCATCAACTCGGGCGTGAACTTGGCCAGCAGCGGCGAGGCCATCCCAAAGAGGGTGAAGACGGCCGCCACGACCAGCAGGCGGCGCGTCCGCCACTGCTCGAGCATTTCTTTGCGAAAGACAACCGGGAAATTCATGCCACACTCTCCGTTCCGACCAGTTGCAGGAAAACGTCTTCCAGCGAAGGACGCAGTTCCTCGTAGCGGGACAGGACCAGCCCGGCCTGCAGCGCACGCGGCAGCAGCTCCTGCTTTGCCTTCTGCAGATCCTTGACCGCGATACGCACCGAGCCATTCTTTTCCGCCACGGCGGTGATCCAGGGCAGGGACTTCAGTTCGTCCGCCCAACGCAGCAACGCGCTCCGGTCGGCGGCTTCCAATTCGAAGGCCGGCACGCCGTAACGGTCGAGCAGGTCCTGGCGCGAGGCCTGGACCAGCAGCCGGCCGCGGGCGATGATGCCGACCACGTCACAGACGCGTTCCACATCCGCCAGGATGTGGGTCGACATGATCACCGTGCACTGGCCGCGGAAGTTCTCGATCAGTTCGAGCACTTCCTTGCGTCCGGCCGGGTCCAGCGCGCTGGCAGGCTCGTCCAGGAAGAGGACCGCGGGATGATGGATCAGGGCGGCCGCCACCCCCAGCCGCTGGCGCATGCCGCGCGAGAAACCGCCGATGCGGCGCTTGGCGACCTCCTCCAGGCGGATCTGGGCGAGCAGCTGGCGCGAGCGCGTGTTGCGCTCCTTCACCGTCAAACCGTACAGCCCGCCGAGATAGTCGAGGAATTCACGCGGCGTCATCCACGGGTAGAAAGCCGGTTCCTCGGGCAAATGCCCGATGAGCCGGGAAAGCGTGCGGCCATCCTTCAAAACGTCGACGCCAGCCACGATGGCCTGGCCGGAGGTCGGGCGGGCCAATCCGGTCAGGATGCGCAGGGTGGTCGTCTTGCCGGCCCCGTTCGAACCGAGGAAGCCGAAGACCGTCCCGGGCGCGACCTCCAGGTCCAGCCCATCCAGCGCGTGGACGCTGCCGTAGACCTTGGTCAGTTGTTTCACTTGAACACTGTTCACAGCCGGCTCCTATTCATCCTTGCGGCCGGCGAGAAAGTAAATGATCGGGCCGATCATGTTCACGAACAGGATCACCAGCGCCCAGACCCACTTGGGACCGCGGGTTTGTTCGCGGCGCAGCAGGTCCACCAGGGCGGCGATCAATAATCCCAACTGGATCACGACCAACGGGATCAGCAGGGGGATGTACTGTTTAAGTTCAGATAGATCCATTGCAATTTTCCTTCTCTTGTCTCGCGTATCAATTGTCAGGGCAGGCTGCGCCAGCGCCGGGTCTCCCGTGTCAGGGGGCGCTTGGCGATCACCTGGGCCTGGTTGGAATTCTCGATGGTGCGAAATCCGACCACCTCCCAGCCCGCCTCACCCCAGGCATTCAACAAGGCCGTGAATTCTTCGTCCGGCGTGCCCTTCCAGAAGGACCCGACGGTCTTGACCTGGTATTCCCACTGCAAGCTCTCTGTCATACGTACCTCCGATCGTCACGCGGAAATGACCGTTCTTCTCAGCCTGGGCTTTTACACGGGCTGTTTTTTCGCTGGATTCGGCCCGTTTCAAGAGGCCAGCCTTGCAGGTGGATACCCCGCAAGGCTGGCTGCCAGGCAACGGGGGACGGGGTTATTTCTTGCTTTCCTTGGGCAGGTTCTGCTGGGCCAGCGAGACCATGCCGCTCAGCCCGCCCAGGTTCATCGTGTCGACGGCACTGGAGGGGACGATGACCAGGGCACCCTTTTCCTTCAATCCTTCGAAGAGCATGTTCATGGCCCGCAGGTGCAGGGCGGTCGGGTTGTCGGCATAGGCCTTGGAAGCCTCGGCGAACGAATCGGCGATCTGCTTCTCGGACTCGCCCAGGATGACACGCGCCTGGCGCTCGCGTTCCGCCTGCGCCTGGCGGGACATGGCGTCCTCCAGATCAGGCGGGATGACCACGTCGCGGATCTCGACCGACTGCACGGTGATGCCCCAGGGGGTGGTGCGTTCGTCGATGATCTTCTGCAGTTCCGCGTCCATCTTGTTCCGGCCGACCAGGATGTCAGCCAGCACGCTCTGACCGATGATCTCCCGCAGGGCGGTCTGCGCCGCCCAGGCGATCGCCGCCCGGTAGTCGGCCACTTCCAGGGCGGCCTTCTCGGCATCCCAGACCACCCAGAAAAGCACCGCGTCCACGTCCACCGGGACGGTATCCTTGGTCAGGGTCTTCTCGGCCGAGAAGGGCGTGACCATGACGCGATGGTCGATCCAGTTGGCGGCGCTGTCGACGATCGGGATCAGCCAGAAGACGCCGGGACCGGCAAGCTTGTGGAACTTGCCCAGGCGCAGGACGACGACCTTCTCCCACTGGGAGGCGACCTTCAGGGCGAACATGAAGTACATTCCGATCAACAGCCAGGCCGTCGTCCAGATCCCGGCCGTCATATCGTTCAGGATCCCATAACTGGTCAGCGCCAGGACGCCGACGACATTGATCACCAGGCAGACGCCGAACAACGTTCCGCCGATCGCGGAGATGTGCTGGTCGGGCTGGACCTTGGTCTGCTTCTCTTTTGGCAGACCGGGAAGGGTGGTAGGCATGGTATTCTCCTGTTCTTTTCGCTACTGGGCCGCAGTACGCAGGTTGGGCGAGTCAAAGAACAAGCCCTCCACCTGGGTACCGTCGATCAAGAACGTCACCGTGACCATGACGTCTTCAAGCTCATACTGGCAGCGGATGCGATAGACCGCGTACCCGCTCGAGTTGGACAGCTCAGGCGCATCCATGGAAACGTAGCTGCCGCTGTTGGTCTGCAGCAGATCGTGCAGCTGATTGAATTGCTCCTCGGTGAAGAGGGCAGCCATCTCATCGCTGAGATCGGCCTGGAACGCGGCGTACTCGTTCTGGTCGATGGCGGTCAGCAATCCGGCGGTGACCTGCATGACCTGGTCATCCGTCAGACCGGCAGGCTTGACTTCACCACAGGCACTCAGCAGAAGCGCCAGCCCCAAAATCATCACGATCGGTCGAACTAGTTTTGTTTTCATTTGCCTTTCTCCTTATCATTGTTGTCTGTTGTTTTTGTTACCAATTGTTCCTGCCGGTGCGTAGCGATCGTCTGCAACAGTTCAAGTGCTTCCTCCTGGTCCACCCCGAGCCGGCGCGCATCGCTCAGGTACTTCTCGGTCAGGGCCAGCACGGCCTGCTGCCGGAGCGACTCGGCCACCTCGGGCGGCGGCATCTCCAGAATGTAGGTGCCGCGGCCCTGCTGCGTCGAGATGATTCCGGCCTCGTCCAGCAGGCGGTAAGCACGCGCAACCGTATTGAAGTTGACCCGCAATTCGAGGGCGAGCGCACGCACCGTCGGGAGCTGGTCGCCGGGGTTGAGCCTGCCGCTGGCGATCTGTTCCTTGATGCTCTCCACCACCTGGAGATAGATCGGGATACCGGAGCGGAAATCGAGTTCGAGGTTCATGGGCGCTTTTGATCAACGGTCATCTGGGTTTATTGTATAATTGTATCATTGTACTAATTGTACATCAATCTAAAGATTTGTCAAGTACTGCTTCTGGTACAATGAGGGCCCGGGACGGGAGACCATCCCCCTGCTCCCAGCCCCGGCGAGTTGCGTTTTGAAGCAGTGGTAGAATCGGGCTGCAGGTTATCGTAAAAAGGAGAACCCTATGGAACCACAAACGGGTACATTCACCGTCAAAAAAGGTCTGGCCCAGATGCTCAAGGGCGGCGTGATCATGGACGTCGTCACCCCCGAACACGCCAGGATCGCCGAGGAAGCCGGGGCCTGCGCCGTCATGGCCCTCGAACGCGTTCCGGCGGACATCCGCGCCCAGGGCGGCGTGGCGCGCATGTCGGACCCCGAACTGATCCTCAAGATCATGGACTCGGTCTCGATCCCGGTCATGGCCAAGTGCCGCATCGGCCACTTCGTCGAGGCGCAGATCCTGGAAGCCATCGGCGTCGACTACATCGACGAATCCGAAGTGCTCACCCCGGCGGACGAGGAGAACCACATCCTGAAGCACAACTTCAAGGTCCCCTTCGTCTGCGGCTGCCGCAACCTGGGCGAAGCCCTGCGCCGCGTCGGCGAAGGCGCGGCCATGATCCGCACCAAGGGCGAGGCCGGGACCGGCGACGTGGTCGAGGCCGTCCGGCACGCCCGCACCGTGCTGGGCGAGATCCGCCGCCTGACCACCATGGCCGACGAGGAACTGATGCATTATGCCAAGGAGATCGGTGCGCCTTACGAACTGGTCAAGGAAACAAAGCAGCTCGGTCGCATGCCGGTGGTGAACTTCGCCGCCGGCGGCGTGGCCACCCCGGCCGACGCCGCCCTGATGATGCAGCTCGGCGTGGACGGCGTTTTCGTCGGCTCGGGCATCTTCAAGTCCGGCGACCCGGCCAAACGCGCCGCGGCGATCGTCAAGGCCGTGACCCACTACCTGGACGCCTCCATCCTGGCCGAGGTCAGCAAGAACCTGGGCGAACCGATGGTCGGCCGCAACGTCTCCCAGATGCCGGAAGGCGAGAAGATCGCCGGACGCGGCTGGTAAGGGCACGATCGATCCTGCCCGTGGAATGTCCATGAAAATCGGTGTCCTCGCCATCCAGGGCGATTTCGCGGAACACCTCCTCATGCTCAAACGCCTCGGGGCCGAGGCCGTCGAGGTGCGCCTGCCGGGCCATCTGGAAACCCTGGACGGCCTGATCATGCCGGGCGGCGAGTCGACCACGATCGGCAAGCTGGCGGTCGACTTCGGCCTGATGGACCCGCTGCGCGAGTTCGCCCGGACCCATCCGGTCTGGGGCACCTGCGCCGGCGCGATCTTCCTCTCCCGCGATGCCCGCCGCAGCCAGCCCCTGCTCGGCATCATGGATATCACCGTCCAGCGCAACGCCTTCGGCCGCCAGGTCGATTCCTTCGAAGCAGACCTGGACATCGAGGTGCTCAAGCAGGCCACCGGCACGACCGAACCCTACCACGCCATCTTCATCCGCGCCCCGATCATCGAATCCGTCTTCGGGCAGGCGCAGGTCCTGTCGGCCCTGCCGGATGGGCGCATCGTGGCCGCCCGCCAGGGAAACCTGCTGGCCACCTCCTTCCACCCGGAACTGACCGCCGACACGCGCTTCCATTCGTTCTTCCTCTCATTGATCCACTAGACCGTTCCTTTCCACAGCCATGACCGTCCGCTCGCTCGACCTGCTCGACCTGCCGCTCCTGCCGCGCTTTCGCCGCGATCTGGTCGTGCTGGACAGCGCCCGGATGCTGACCCACGGCAGCCCGCTCGGGGCGCGCACGCTGCTGTCCTCCCTCGACCCGCACCGCCTGCTGCACACCGCCTTGTGCTCGGAAGAGGGCCTCGCACTGATGGGCCAGGTCCTGCTGGACGAGGACGAGTCTTCCGCCCGGCTGACCTTCCTGTCCCCGGCCGAACGCATCAACGGGATGGTCCTGCCGCTGCTCGACCATTTGACCGCCCAGGCCGGGGAATGGGGGGCTCTGTACCTGCTTGCCGAAGTGGACGAAGACCAGCCAGCCTTCCGCGCCCTGCGCCAGGCTGGTTTTGCCATGTATGCCGGTCAGCGCGTCTGGAAACTGCCCGCCGCCGGCCCGGCGTTTTCATCAGCCGATCCCTGGCAGCCGGTCGATGACCTGGACTGGAGCGGCGTGCAATCCCTGCACGCCCAGATCGTCCCCGCCCTGCTCCAGCCGGTGGACGCCCTGCCGAAACGCGGTTCCGGCCTCGTCTGCCGCATGGACGGAACGCCGCAGGCCTACATGGGCGTCAAACGCGCCGCCAAGGGCATCTGGCTGCAGCCGCTCGTCCCGCCCGATTCGGCCTGCCCGGCGGAGCGCCTGGCCGGGCTGGCGAACCTGTCCGCGGGAGGCACACAACTGCCCATCTACCTGTGCGTCCGTTCCTACCAGGCCTGGCTGGAATCCGCCCTGTCCGAGCTGGGCGCCGAGCCGGGACCCCAGCAGGCGGTCATGGTCAAGCGGCTGACCCGCACGGTCCGCGAGGCGCAGCTGGTCCGGGCGCCGGAAAAGAACCTGGCCAAGGCCAAGCCGGCCGCGCCGATGGCAAGGGTGGAATCTGGCTCTTCGAACAAGATAAGGTAAAGAGAATTTGTTGACAAAAGCGGCCATTATGTTTACAATACACCATATATTTGTTGACAAAATCTTTAATGAACAAGACACATAAAAAAAGCGAAGAGATTCGCCAATTCATTCTTGAGAACGTTGAAGATCACCCTGGTGACATAAGCACTGTCACATCTGGGCGATTTGGTATCACACGTCAAGCCATCCATAGGCATATCTCCTACCTGTTACAATCTGGACTCCTGATCGCAAATGGGACTACCCGCAATCGGACTTATACTCCAAGGTCACTTGCCGATTTTTCGATTACTCTGCCATTGCCTGGTCTTGAAGAAGACAAGGTATGGCGGAATCATGTTCGACCAACTTTGCAAGATGTCCCCTCAAATGTGTTGGGAATATGTCAATATGGATTCACCGAAATGGTGAACAATGCAATCGACCACTCAGAAGGCAAACAAATAACCATCCAGGTAAAAAGGACTTACAAGTTTATTGAATTATGGGTTGTGGATGATGGTATTGGCATATTCACCAAGATCCAAAAAGAATTGCGATTGGACGACCCAATGCATGCTATTTTAGAGTTATCCAAAGGAAAATTAACCACGGATGCTGCTCACCATACTGGCGAAGGTGTCTTTTTCACATCAAGAATGTTTGATGAATTTACAATGTTTTCGGGTAAATTATTCTTTGCTCATATATTAAACGAAGACTGGTTACTTGAAACCAAAGAAGAAATCACCCAGGGAACTGGTGTTAGATTAAGAATAAATCCTAAAGCGACAAGAACTGTCCAGCAAGTATTTGACCAATATACAACAGAGGATGACCATTCGTTCTCGAAAACGAACGTTCCGGTATTTCTTGCCACTTATGGGGACGAAAACCTCATATCCCGTTCACAAGCAAAAAGATTACTTACACGCTTTGAACGCTTTAGAGAAATACTCCTTGATTTTAAAAACGTAGAGAGTATTGGACAAGCCTTTGCGGATGAAATATTCCGGGTATTTCAGAATGAACATCCTGAAATACATATGGTTCCAATAAATGTAAATAAGATTGTCCAAAACATGATTTCGCGCGTGACGAAAGAAATGTAAGTCCTTAGAAGGTTTATCTATGACCCAACTCCGTATCACCGACGACCTCGACATTCTCCTGGGAGTGCTCCCGGAGAGCCTCGTGACGGCCGTGCATAAGGCCAACGATTACGACAACCTGCTGGAGATCATCCTCGACCTGGGGCGCGTGCCCACGGCGCGCTACGTGCAGGGCGAGACGGTGCTGATCAACAAGGAGATCACGCGGGCCGAGCTCGACCATGTCGTCGAGCGCATCGGCGAGTTCGACGCCGACAACCGCGCCGGCCTCGAGCGCACCCTGCACCGCATCTCCTGCCTGCGCAACCGCCGCAGCCACATCGTCGGCCTGACCTGCCGCGTCGGCCGGGCCGTCTACGGCACGGTGGACATCATCCAGGACATCATCGAATCGGGCAAATCGCTGCTCATCCTCGGCCGCCCGGGCGTGGGCAAGACCACCCTGCTGCGCGAGGCGGCCCGCATCCTGGCAGAGACCAAGCGCGTCATCATCGTCGACACCTCCAACGAGATCGGCGGCGACGGCGACGTACCGCATCCCGCCGTCGGCAAGGCGCGCCGCATGCAGGTGCGCGAGCCGATGCTGCAGCACGAGGTGATGATCGAGGCGGTCGAGAACCACAACCCGGAAGTGATCGTCATCGACGAGATCGGCCGCGAACTGGAAGCCGCCGCGGCGCGCACCATCGCCGAGCGCGGCGTGCAGTTGATCGGCACCGCCCACGGCCAGACGCTCGACAACCTGCTGCTCAACCCGACCCTCTCGGACCTGGTCGGCGGCATCGAAGCCGTGACCCTCTCGGACGAGGAGGCCCGCCGGCGCGGCACGCAGAAGACGGTCCTCGAACGGCGCGCCCCGCCCACCTTCGACGTGCTGGTCGAGATCAAGCAGCGCGACCGCTTCGCCGTGCACATGGACCTGGCCGCGGCGGTCGACTCGCTGCTGCGCGGCTACCCGCTCCCGCCCGAGATCCGCAGCCGGGATGCGGACGGGAAGATCCAGATCGAGAAGGCCAAGCCGGACCCGCGCGCCCGCCCCGATTCGGAATTCCGCATCGAGAACGAACCCACGACCGGGCCGCGCCGTCCCGCCCGCACCGCCTTCAACGACCGGGCTGCGGCCGCCTCCTACCCGCCCGCTCCCGCCTCCCAGCCGGACTTCACCCCGGCGGCCGAAGCGCCGCGGCGCACGCCGCTCCAGCCGGTGCGCGTCTACCCGTACGGCGTGGCGCGTGACCGCCTGACCCAGGCTGCCCGGCGCCTGGGCGTCCCGGCGCTGATCGTCAAGGACCCCGGCGAGGCGGACGTGCTCGTCACCCTGCGCTCCTACTACCGCGACCGCCAGCAGGCGGTCATGCAGGCCGAGCAGCGCGGCATGCCGGTCTTCGTGCTGCGCGCCAACACGGTCAGCCAGATGGAGCAGTTCCTGAGCGACCTGTTCAACCTGTCCGAGGTGGTGCCGGCCGAAAGCGAGCTGGAACTGGTGCGCAACCAGGCCCAGGCCGCCATCGCCGCCGTGCTGAACGGCGAGCGCTGGGTGGACCTGCCGCCCGGCCCGGCCGCGGCACGCCGCATCCAGCATGAGCTGGCACGCGACGCCGAGCTGGTCAGCCACTCGTACGGCAAGGAACCCCGCCGCCACGTGCGCATTTTCCGCGAGTGAAAGGTACGGGCACGACATGTCGTGCCCGTACAAAACAATAATTATGTTCATCACCCTCGAAGGCCCCGAAGGCTCCGGCAAGACCTCCCACCTCCCATCCCTGGTGGAATACCTGCGCGAGCAGGGACACACCGTCTTCCCGACGCGCGAGCCGGGCGGCACATCGATCGGCGAACAGATCCGCGGCGTGCTGCACAGCCTGAAGAACGCCGAGATGAACCCGCGCACCGAGACCCTGCTCTACCAGGCGGCGCGCGCCCAGTTCGTCGAACAGATCGTCCGCCCGCACCTGCAGGCCGGCGAGATCGTGCTCTCGGACCGCTACGCCGATTCGACCATCGCTTATCAGGGCTACGGCCACCAGCAGGACCTGGCCCAGGTGCGCAGCCTGGTGCAGTACGCCACCGGCGGCCTGGTCCCGGACCTGACCCTGCTGCTCGACGTCGACGTCGAGGTCGGCCTGGAACGCAGCCAGGAACGGCGCGCCAAGGGGGGCGAGTGGAACCGGCTGGACGCCTACCAACTCGATTTCCACCGCCGCGTGCGCGCCGGCTACCAGGAAATGGTCGGGCAGGAGCCGGAGCGCTGGGTCGTGGTGGACGCCGGCCGGCCCTGGGAACAGGTGCAGGAAGACCTGCGGGCAAAAATCATCCAAAAGCTGAAATAAACATATGAACCTGCACCTCTTTTCCACCCCCGGCCGGGACGACCTCCGCTACGTGCTGGAGGCCAGCCGCCCGCACCTGGAAGGCAGGGAAGACCCGCTGGTCGCCTACCTGCCGGCCGGATCGCTCTCCAACGAGTGGCAGGCCTATAACGAGAATGCCTTTCGCGGCCTGGGGCGCCTGGTCACGCTCGACACCGAAATGATGACCCTGCCCGAGATGGAGCGGATGCTGCGCGACGCCGCCCTGCTCTACCTGCCCGGCGGGAACACCTATCTGCTCAACCACCGCCTGCACCTGAGCAGGATCATGGACTACCTGCGCAAGAAGGTCGCCGCCGGCCTGCCGGTGGTCGCCTTCAGCGCCGGGGCGGTGCTGTGCGGGGCCAACATCCTGACCTCCAACAACCTCAACATCGTTCCCACGACGCACTTCAAGGGCCTGGAAGCGGTTCCCTTCAACTTCAACGTACATTACCCGGACGAGCCGCTCGCCCGGGCGGTACGCGACGACTGGCTGGGCGAATACCATACCTTCCACGACAACCCGGTCCTCCTGATGGCCGACGGGGCCTATGTCCGGGTGGAGGGCAGGAAGACGACACTGGTGCGCGGTCCGGCCTGGATCCTGCGCAAAGCGCAGGAGAAGCAGGAGCTTGCGGAAGGAAAGCCGATCACGCCCTGACCGGTCACCTGCAAGAGAAGGCAACAAAAAAGCGCGGGACTGCCGCGCTTTTTGATCGAAACCTGACCGACCTCAGAGATCGTCCCCCAGCCCGCCCCCGCCGGGGTCCAGGCCGGCGCCCAGGTCGGGCAGGTCCTTCTCAATGTCCTCCGGGCTCTGGCCCTTCTCGAGCCGGTCGACCACCTCGCCGAACTCCGCCGGCATCTCCTCGCCCAGCTCGCTGCCCATCCTGCGCATCATGCGCCCCATCGCCTGTGGATCGTTCTCCAGCCCGGCCAGGGCGGACGGGTCGGAAAAGTCCCCGGCCAGCGACTCCATCCGGCCCTGCTCGGATTTCGCCACGCGCACGCGCGGCACCCTGCGGCGGACGTTCCTCCCCTTGCAAATCGGGCAGGTCACCGGGCGCTTGCCGTATTCGGCATAGCTCAGGAAGACATCGAACGGTTTGCGGCAGTCGAGACAGACGTAATCGTAGAGCGGCATGGCCTGCATTATACCCAATCGGGTAGCGCCCTCGTCAAGGGCGGCGGGAGAACCGGGTACAATAGGGTCATGTCCGATTCCGAATTCGATCTCTACAATCCCCAGCCGCTGCTGATCGTCATCTCGGGGCCTTCCGGCGTGGGCAAGGACAGCGTGGTCATGCGCATGAAGGAGCGCGGCCTGCCGTTCCATTTCGTCGTCACCGCCACCACGCGCGCCCGCCGCGGCAACGAGGTGCATGGCCAGGACTATTTCTTCCTCTCCAAGGAGGAGTTCGCCCACATGATCGACACCGGCGAACTGATCGAGTACGCCATCGTCTACAACGACTACAAGGGCATCCCCAAGCAGCAGGTGCGCGAGGCGCTCGCCTCCGGCAAGGACGTGATCATGCGCCTGGACGTGCAGGGGGCGGCCACCGTGCGCAAGCTGGCCCCCGAGGCGGTGCTGGTCTTCCTGACCACGCAGAGCGAACAGGAACTGGTCGACCGGCTGCTGGCGCGCAAGACCGAGGCCGCCGAGGACCTGAGCCTGCGCATCGCCACCGCCCGCCAGGAGCTCAAACGCGTCGCCGAGTTCGACTACGTCGTCGTCAACTCGGACGGCCTGCTGGACGAGACCGTCGACATCGTCAAGGCGGTCATCGACGCCGAGCACCACCGCGTCGTGCCGCGCAAGGTCAGCCTGTAACCCATCCTTTCGATCCTTAGAGGTAAGCATGTACGAAACCCCGCCTCCCGCGCAAACGCCCGCACCCGTCCCCCCGGCCACCGTCCAGGTGGCTGCGCCGAACGTCCGCCCGGTGATGACCTGGGTCATCCTGGCCGTGACGGTCCTGTTCTTCCTGCTGCAGAACGCCTCCCAGTACATCCTCGGCAACGACTGGCTCTTCATGCTGGGCGGCAAGTACGGACCGCTGATCCGCGACGGCCAGGTCTGGCGGCTGATCACGCCGGTCTTCCTGCACGCCTCCATCCTGCACATCGCCTTCAACATGTACGCCCTGTTCATTTACGGCCAGGGACTGGAAGCCCGCTTCGGCCACGGGCGCTTCCTGCTGCTCTACTTCCTGTCGGCGTATGCCGGCAACGTGCTCTCCTTCCTGCTGACCCCCAACGCCTCGCTGGGCGCCTCGACGGCCGTCTTCGGCCTGCTGGCCGCCGAGGGCGTCTTCTTCTTCCAGAACCGCAAGATGTTCGGCACGCGCGCCACGCGCGTGCTGGTCAACCTGTTCACCGTGGGCGTGGTCAACCTGGTGATCGGCTTCAGCCCCGGCAGCGGGGTGGACAACTGGGGCCACCTCGGCGGACTGCTCGGCGGGCTGATCTTCACCTGGTTCGGCGGTCCGCGCTGGAAATTCGAGGGCATCTATCCTTCGCTGCGCCTGGTGGACGAACGGGAAGGACACGGCGCCCTGGCCGGGACGGCGGCCGTGCTGCTCTTCTTCATCCCGCTGACCGTGCTGGGCTGGATCTGGGTGATCGGTTCCTGATTCAAAACCTGCACATAAAAAAAAACCAGACGCTTGTCTGGTTTTTTTTTTATTCGATCGTCTCCTTCAGCCGCCGGGCCAGTTTGCCGAAGGCCTCGGTGTAGCGCATCTCGTCGGTACGCGGGCGGGGCAGGTCGACCGGCAGGTCGAGCTTGATCTTCCCGGGCCGCTGGGTCATCACCAGCACCCGGTCGGCCAGGAAGAGCGCCTCGCCGATCGAGTGCGTCACCATCAGCACCGTCTTGCGGCGGACCTGCCAGATGCGCGACAGCTCGGTCCACATGCGCTCGCGCGTCAGGGCATCCAGCGAACCGAAGGGCTCGTCCAGCAGCAGGATGTCCGGGTCGTGGACCAGGGCACGCGCGATCGCCACCCGCTGGGCCATGCCGCCGGAGAGATCACGCGGCCAGGTCGCTTCGAAGCCCTGCAGCCCGACCAGTTCGACCAGTTCCCCGGCGCGGCGGCGCGCCTCGCCGTTGCGGACGCCCTCCAGTTCCAGCGGCAGGGTGATGTTCTCCAGCACCGTCCGCCAGGGCATCAAATTGGCCTGCTGGAAGACCATGCCGATCTTCGGCTGCCCGCTGGCGTAGGTGAAGCTTCCGCCGGTCGGCGGCAGCAGACCGGCCAGGCTGCGCAGCAGGGTCGACTTGCCCGAGCCGGACGGCCCCAACAGGCAGACGAACTCCTGCGGCCGGACGCTGAAGGAGGCTGCGTCCAGCGCATCCAACCCCCCCTTCGGGGACGATGCGCCGTTGCCGTCGGGGAAGGTCATGCTCAGTTCGCGCACGACCAGGATGGGATCGATCAAATTTTCACCACGGAGACCACAAAGGGCACAGAGACAACCAAAAAGGACTCTGAGATCTCCGTGCTCTCTGTGGTTGGATCAGGGAAGGTATGCATTCGTAAACGCCTTCGACAGGTCGAGCGGCGCGGTCAGCAGGCCCATGTCCAGCAGCACCTGCTGCATGTTCTCCCAGGCCTGCGGCTCGGAATAGCCGGGCCGTTGCGCCTGCCACAGCTCGATCGAGGTGTCCAGCACCTGCTGCTGGATGGGATCCTCCGCAGCCAGACCTTCAACGAAAGCCAGGGAGGTCCGGTAGGCCGCCTGCGGATCGGCGATCGTATCCGCCAGGCCGCGCAGGAAGGCGCGCACCATGCGCCGCACCAGGTCCGGGTTTTCGGCCAGGGTCTGCTCGTTGCTGATCAGCCCGTTGGAGGCCAGCTGGACGGAATCGGCGACGCGCAATTCGGTCAGCTCGTAGCCGCGGGCGCGCAGCTGGACCGGTTCGTTGGCGGTGTAGACCGCCACGGCCGGGTCGCGGTCGGCCGCCAGGGCTTCCACCTGGGTGTAGCCGATCGAATCGAGCGTCACGTCGCTTTCCTCCAGCCCACCGGCGAAGAGCAGGGCCTGCAGGCCGATGTAATTGGCCCCGTACAGCCCCGGCAGGCCGATCGTCCGCCCGCGCAGGTCCGACACGGACAGGATGCCCTGCTCGCTCTTGGCAACCACTGAAATGGGATATTCCTGGTACCAGGCGGCCACATAGACCACCGGCAGGCCCTGGGCGCGCGCCAGCAGGACCTGCTCGCCGGAGACGACCGCGAACTGCAGCTCGTTCGCCCCGACCAGGGCGGTGGCATCCGTCTCGAAGGAATAGTCGAACTCGACCTGCAGGCCTTCGTCGGCGAAATAACCGCGCTCGACCGCCACATAGAGTGGGGCGAACTGGACGTTGGGGATGTAGCCGAGCGGCAGGCGGATGGGGGTCAGCTCAGTTGGCCTGGGGCCGCAGGCCGCCAGGGCAAGTGCCAGAAGAAGAGGGAAAAGCAAGATGCGTTTCATGAATGGGACTCCTGCCAGGTTAAGAGTTTGCGTTCCAGCAGGGCGACCAGGCCGTACAGCCCGAGCGCCAGGAAGATCAGGGTGAAGACCGCCACGAAGACCAGGGCGGTATCGTAGCGGCCGCGGGCGGCGTTGACCAGGAAACCGAGGCCGCGGTCCGCCCCGACCAGTTCGCCGACCACCGCCCCGATGACCGAGAGCGTGGCGCCGATGCGCAGTCCGCCCAGCAGGATCGGCAGCGCGGCCGGCAGTTCGAGCCGGGTCAGGATCTGGCCGCGCGTGGCGCGCAGCGAGTGCATCAGGTCGTGGAGTGCGCGCGGCACCGCCCGCACCCCGACGATGGTGTTGACCAGCACCGGGAAGAAGACGATCAGGGAACAGATCAGCACCTTGGAGAACATGCCCGGCCCGAACCAGATCACCAGCAGCGGGGCGATCGCCACGATCGGGATGGCCTGGGTGGCCACCAGGTAGGGCGCCACCAGCCGCTCGAACAGGCGGCTCTTGGCCACCGCGTAGCCCAGCACCAGCGCCGCGGCCGTTCCGGCCAGCAGGCCGGAGAGCACCTCGCCCAGGGTGACGGCGGTGTGCACCAGCAGGCTGCCTTCCGTCAGCGCGGACCAGAAACGCTGCGCCACCCGGGCCGGCGCCGGCAGGATGAAGGCCGGCAGTCCGGCCAGCCGGCTGACCAGTTCCCAGGCCAGCAGTCCTGCGACCAGGGAAAGCAGGGCGGTCCAGGGCAGCGGCCGGCGGGCGGGGGGTGGGGTGGGAGGCGTCTGCATGCGGTTCCGGGGCCGAGGCGAAAAGAAAATGCCTCGCAAGCCAGACACCTGCGGGGCAAGAGGGCAGACCGGTGCGGCCGCCCGTTAAAAAGCCCGAAAACTCGCGTTTCCGGGGCAAACAGGCGGGTGGACCCGCGCGGGTCGAACCCGTAACCTTCTTTCATCCGGACTTTAACCGTCGGCCCTGGAATTCCGCCAGGTCATGCGCAGGTTTCCTGCGCTCGTGGGCTGTACCACCGGTCGGGGATTGCACCCTGCCCCGAAGGTTGGATATGGAATTGACAAAATTATATCATTAAGCAGAAAATCCCCTTGCGGGGATTCTCTGATGCTGTGTTTGGTTGACTATGCCTTGATGATGGCCACGTCGGCGACGGGGCAGACCACCTGGCACTGCGGGGTGTCGAAATGGCCGATGCACTCCACGCAGGTGGCGGCGTCGATCACGTACGGGGAACCTTCGGTGATCGAGTTGGTCGGGCACTCGGGGACACAGGCGCCGCAGGCGATGCATTCTTCAGTGATCTTCAGAGCCATGGTTATCTCTCCTTTTCGATTGTGCGATTACGAACGTGCTAAAGTTACTAGATTGGGGAAATTGTGTCAAATGACATATGTCTTGAAATTCGACAGAGTTTGTCATAGTTTGAGGCGGTACTCCCGGTAGCGCCGATAGACGTACGCCCCGCTGCGCTGCAGCAGCTTGTTGGTCTGCGGATTGTTTTCCCCGGTCAGGGAGGCGTCCACCCAGGTGCAGCCCCTGTCCAGGATGGCCTGGCCCATGCGCAGGAACAGGACCGATTCCAGCCCGTAGCCCCAGTAGGCCGGGTCGACCGCCATGATCTTGAAGCTGGCGCTCTGGATCCTGCGCTGCGCCAGGGCAAAGCGGACATAATCCCAGGGCTGGCGCAGGCCGCGGGCGTGCAGCAGCGCCTCGTTGACGTTCGGCAGGCCGAGGGCAAATCCGGCCACCTGGCCGTCCACTTCGGCGATCAGGACCAGCCGGGGATCATAGATGGCCTTCAGGCCGTCCGCCTGGGCGCGGAACTCGGACAGCTCCGTGGCCGAGGCTTCCGGCAGGACGTCCATGGCCCGGTTGTAGACGGCCCACAGCCGCTCGATCTCCCGGTCCCAGTCCTGCGCGTTCAGGTTCCGCACCACGCCTTCGCCGTGCCGCCGCAGGCAGCGCCGGGCGATGGCCTGCGCCGCGGCAGGCAGGTTGTCCAGGTCGTAATCGATGCTGGAGAGGTCGAAGCGGTAGGCCTGGTTCTCGTGGATCTTCTCGAAGCCGTAGCGCTCGGCATATTCGGGATAGCAGGGGGGATTGTGCCCCATCATGATCGCCGGCGGCGTCTCGAAGCCCTGCACCAGGAAGCCGTGGTCGTCCTCGCCGGAGAAACTGTACGGGCCGTGCAGCTCGTCCAGGCCGCGCCGGCGGCACCAGTCCGCGGCGAAATCCCACATGGCGCAGGCCGCATCGTAACGCCCCGGCAGGAGCTCGAAAAAACCGAAGGTGCCCGCCTTCCAGCCCATCTCGCGGTTGCGGGAATGGTTGACGGCGGTGCCGAGCGTGCCGACCAGGCGGCCTGCCTCCAGCGCCATCCAGAACTCGCCCTCCCCGTAGGAGAAGAAGGCGGACCTGTGGTCCAGGTAATCTTTCTTCCCCGGCCAGAGGTGCGGGACCCAGTTCGGATCGTCGCGGTAGACGCGGAAGGCGAAGCGGTAGAAGCGCCGCTTGTCCGCCTCGCTCCGCACGGGGCGCAGTTCGATCATGCGATCAGGCCGAGCTGTTTTCCAACCCGGGCGTAGACTTCCAGCACGGTGTCGATCTGTTCGTCGGTATGCGAGGCCATGTAGCTGGTGCGCAGCAGCTGCTGGCCGGGCGGGACGGCGGGGGAGAGCACCGGGTTGACGAAGACGCCGTTCTCGAAGAGCGCCTTCCAGGCCAGCAGGGTCTTGGTGTCGTCGCCGATGAAGATCGGGATGATCGGGGTCTGCGAGCCGCCGATGTTGAAGCCCAGAGCGCGCAGCTCGCGGCGCATGCGCTCGGCGATGGCGGCCAGGCGCTGGACGTGCTCGGGCTCCTCGCGCATGATCTTGAGCGCCGCCAGGGCCGCGGCGGCGTTGGCGGCCGGGATGCTGGCGCTGAAGATCAGCGAGCGGGCGTGGTGCTTGATGAAGTGGATCACGTCCTCCGAGCCGGCGACGAAGCCGCCCAGCGAGGCGAAGGACTTGCTGAAGGTCGACATGATCAGGTCGACGTCTTTGGTCACGCCGTAATGGGCGGCCGTGCCGCGCCCGCCGCCGAGCACGCCGACGGCGTGGGCGTCGTCGACCATCAGCCGGGCGCCGAACTTCTTGCACACCTCGATGATCTCCGGCAGCGGGGCGATGTCGCCGCCCATCGAATACAGCCCGTCGACCACCACCAGGGCGCCGGACTTCTCCGGGACGCTGCCGAGCACGCGCGCCAGGTCGGCCATGTCGTTGTGGCGGAAGCGCTTGGTCTCGCCCCAGCTCAGGCGGGCGCCGTCGACGATGCTGGCATGGTCGTCCTTGTCCAGCACGACCACGTCCGCGCGCCCGACGATGGCGCTGATCGCGCCCAGGTTGGCCTGCATGCCGGTCGAGAAGACCAGGGCGGCGTCCATGCCGACCCACTCGGCCAGTTCATGCTCGAGCTGCTCGTGCAGTTCGAGCGTGCCGTTCAGGAAGCGCGAGCCGGTGCAGGAGGTGCCGTATCGTTGGATCGCATCGATGGCCGCCTGGCGGACGCGCGGGTCGGTGGTCAGGCCGAGGTAGTTGTTCGAACCGCACATGATCAGGCGCTTGCCCTGGAAGACGGATTCGGTCCCCTCGCTCTCCGTCATCGGCAGGAAGTAGGGATACAGGCCGGAGGCCATCGCCTCCCGGGCCGTGGTATAGCTGCTGCACTTATTGAAGATATCCATTGTCTCCTCCGTCGATCAGGCTGATTTCTGCACCTTGCGGCGGGCGTCGGCGATCATCCAATCCATGACCGGATAGACCCCGTCGCCGAGCAGGCCGCTCAGGCGGTATAAGAACCGGTTCTCGGAACCCGGGACGATGGCGTAGCGGCCGCGGCGCATGCCGCGCAGGATCGCCCCCGCCACCGTTTCGGCGGACAGCTTGCCGGCGCTGCCCGAAAGCGCCCTGGTCTCGGGCGGCTTGAGCGGTTCCTCGAAGGCCAGCTGCGGCGTGTCGGTATCCGGCGGAAAGGCGATCGTCACGCGGATGCCGTGATGCTTCATCTCCGCCCGCAGGGCATCCGAGAAGCCGCGCACGGCGTACTTGGAGGCACCGTAGGCGGTGTAGCCGAAGACGCCCAGGAAGCCGGCCGCCGAGGAAATGTTGACGATCCAGCCCGAGCCGCGCTGCAGCATGCCGGGCAGTACGGCCTTGACCACATGCACCGTGCCCAGGTAATTGATCTCGATCATCTGGCGGAAGACCTCCACGTCCAGGTCCTGCACGTAACCGGGCCGGGTGACCCCGGCGGAATTGAAGACCAGGTCCGGGGTGCCGGCCTCCTGTTCGACCTGCTCGACGGCCTTCCGGACCGCCTGCCAGTCCGAGACATCCACCGCCAGGCCGCGGCAGCCGTGACCGACCTCGCCGCGGGCCGTCTCGAGCAGGTCCCTGCGCCGGGCCAGCAGCCAGACCTGCGCGCCGCCTGCCGCCAGCAGTTTCGCCAGCGCCAGGCCGATGCCGCTCGATCCGCCGGTCACCAGGGCGGTCTTGCCCTCGTATTCGAACTCTTTCACTGCCATCGATTCTCTCCTGCGCATACCAACAAACGGTGTGACGGCGCGCGGCCGTCACACCAGACTACCCGTAGTAACACTCAATTCGCCCGCGGGGTTTTCCCGGCATCAAAGCTGGTACAGCTCGCCGTACTTGCCGCGCAGGTAGCGGATGTAGGGTTCGATCGACAGGTCCGTCCCGGTGACGCGCTGGATCAGCTCGGGAGCGGTGTACTTGCGTCCGTGGCGGTAGACGTTGGCCACCAGCCACTTGTGCAGGGTCTCGAACCTGCCCTGGCGGATCTCGTCCGGGATCTGCGGCTGCTGCTTGAGGGCCACCTCGAAGAACTGGGCGCCGATGACGTTGCCCAGAGTGTAACCCTGGAAGACGCCGCCGATGTTGCCGCCGTACCAGTGGACATCCTGCAGCACGCCGTCCTTGTCGTCCGGCGGGGTGATGCCCAGGTCGGCCTGGAAGCGGGAGCGCCAGGCTTCCGGCAGGTCCTTGACCGCCAGCGTGCCTTCCAGCAGGGCCAGCTCGAACTCGAAGCGCAGCATGACGTGCAGGTTGTAGGTCACCTCGTCGGAGTCGGTGCGGATCAGGGAGCGCTGGACCTTGTTGATCGCCCGGTAGAAGGTCTCCAGGCTGACGCCCCTCAGCTGCTCGGGGAAGGCCTGCTGCAGCTGGGGATAAAAGAATTCCCAGAAGCCGCGGCTGCGCCCGACCAGGTTCTCCCACAGGCGCGACTGGGATTCATGCACACCGGCCGAGGTGCCGCCCATCAACGGCAGGCCGTCGTACTTCGGGTCGACGCCCTGCTCATAGAGCGCATGCCCGGCCTCGTGGATGTTGCTGAACAGGCATTCGCCCAGGTAGTTCTCCTTGACACGCGTGGTGATGCGCACGTCGCTGATCGAGAAGGTGGTGGTGAAGGGGTGGTGGGTCTTGTCGAGGCGGCCGCGCTGGAAGTCGTAGCCGATGGCGCGCACCAGCTGTTCGCAGAAGGCCATCTGCTGCGCTTCGGGGAAGACCTTGCGGACGCAGGAGTCGTCCGCCGGCTCCTGGGAGGTGATCGCCTGGACGATCGGCACCTGGGCGGCGCGCAGGTCCGAAAAGAGCTTGCGCACGGAGGAAGCCTTCATGCCGTAATCGGCGAAATCGATCAGCGGGTCGGCGATGTGCTCGTAGCCGGGGAAGAAGTTGGCCATCTCCCGGCTCAGTTCGAGCGTCTTTTCCAGGTAGGGGCGGACCTGCTCGAAGTTGTTGGCCGGGCGCGCTCCGGCCCAGACCATGTAGGTCTCGGAGGCGTGGGCGTTGAACTTCTCGGTAAAGGCCGGCGGGATGCGCGTGGCCCGTTCGTAATCGCGGCGTGCCACGCGGATCAGGCTGGCATCGTCCTCGTCGAACGGCAGGCTTTCTTCGTACGGCCGCAGGTCATCCAGCAGGCGGCCGATGGCCGGATCGATCTGCTTCTCCTGCATGATGCGCGCCAGGGTGGCCAGTTGGCGGCCGCGGGCGGCGCCGGCTGCAGCCGGGAGGTAGGTCATCTGGTCCCAGGCGAGCACGGCTGCGGCACTGCCCAGGTCGTTGATCTCCCCCAGGCGGGTTTTCAGTTCGGCAAGTTTGTTCTGCATATCCTTCTCCTGAAAAGAAAATGGTCGTGACAACCGGCAGGGAACGACCATTTTACTCCGAATACTTTGATTTTTCGGTGCTTCTTATTCTTCGTCTTCCTCGCCGCGGTCGCGGCGGGCCTTGCGCAGCTTCTCGGCGATCGCCTTGAAGGCCGCCGACATCTCGCTGTCCTTGTCGCGGTTGACCTCCTCACTTTGAATGAAGGGGGAGGTCTTGGCCAGGGAGATCTCGAAGACCTCCACGGGCTGGTCGCTGCCGCGCATGGCCAGGTTGCCGGCCTTGCCGATCGGGTACTGGTTCTGCAGCGCTTCGGCGGTCGAGGCGCCAATGAAGATGCGGTTGGGCAGGGCGTATTCCTGCATGCGGTAGGTGACCTTGATCAGGTTGCCCAGGACGTTGAATTCGGCCCGCTCCTGGCTGCCGACGTAGCCCACCATGGCCTTGCCGGAGTTGATCGCCACCCCGACCACCCAGGGCAGGTCGCCGCGCTTCATGTAGTCGATGATCTCGCGGCCGACGCTGACCGCCCGGTGCTCGGGAGCCGGGCCATCTTTGGTTTCCATGAAGACCGCCAGCACGCCGTCGCCCAGGTACTTGACCATCCCGCCGCGGCGGAAGACCACCTGGGTGGCGTACTGGTAGAAGGCGTTGACGAAATCCGAAAAGCTCTTCGCTCCGATCTGCTCCTCCAGCCCGGTCAGGTCGGCGATCTCGACGAACAGGACGGTGACCTTCTTCTGGGTCAGTTCCGGCAGCTGGCCGGTCTTGAGGTAGTCCTTGAGCACGTCCTCCGCCTCGATCGGGGAGACGAAGCGCAGCAGCAGCTGCTTGACCTGTCCCTCCCGGCGGACCTTCTCGAGCAGGTCGATGCGCTGGAGGGTCAGGGCGGTCTGGTGACTCATGGCCACCGTCAGCTGCAGGTCGCGTTTTTCGAATGGACGGGCGTCGGCGCGCGTCTTTTCCAGGTAGATCAGGGCCAGCGGTTTCCCGGCGCTGACCACCGGCACGCACATCGCCAGCGAATTCGACTCGACCGAGGAGTTTTGGATCGAATCGACCATCAGCTTGCGGTTGCCGATCCCTTCGATCTTGCCGAAATCCTGGGCCAGGACGATCTCGCAGACGTCCACCCCCAGGGCCTGCTTGAGCATGCCGGCGACCAGGTTGAGAGTCGAATCGACATCGACCATCGAATTCAGTTTTTCGGTGATCTCGTACAGTTCGATCGGATGCTCGTCGACCGCTTCGAGCACCAGCTCGCGCGTGAACTGGCGCGTGCCGGTGATGCTTTTATCCCCGCTGGCCTTCTCGGTCACCTTGCCCAGGTGCATGACCGTCTGCCCAATGCGGATCACGTCCCCGTCCTGCATGCGGAAGAAGCCGCTGATCTTCTGGCGGTTGATGTAGGTGCCGTTGGAGCTTTTCAGGTCGTTGACCGTCACCAGGTCCGTGAGCGGATCGTAGTAGATCTCGGCATGCCGGCGCGAAGCGGACACGTCGGTGATGACAATGTCGCTGGTCACGGCGCGTCCGATCAACATTTTCCCGGGGACCAGCTTGATCTGCAGCGGCTCACTGCCGGGGTTGGTAATTGTCAGAAACCACATGCTCTCACCCTTTTTGGATCGTTCATTCTCCCAGTTGCACCTAGAGTTTACCCCAAGAATGTGCAAAAAACAACAAGAAAGCCGTCCGGATCGGGGCGGCATCCCTGAAAAGAAAAAGCCCGCTTCTTCGAACGGAAGCGGGCTCTGGTCCTATTTGAGCTGTGCCTTCAGCTTTTCCGCGGTCTGGCGGAAGGCCTCCAGCCGTTCGCGTTCCTTCTGCACCACGGCCGGCGGGGCCTTTCCGGCGAAATCGCCGGCCAGCAGGTTCTCCAGGCGGGCGATCTGGGATTCGGTGGCGGTCAGCTCCTGGGACAGGCGCTCGCGTTCCTCCTCCAGGTCGACCAGGCCGGCCAGCGGCAGGAAGATCTCGGTCGTGCCGACCACCAGGGAGATGGCATCCTGCGGCTTCTTCTTCAGGCTTGCGCGGACCTCGGTCTGCTCCGGGTCGGTGGAGGCGAGCGCGGCGATCACGGGCAGCATCGCCTGGAAGAGGGCAAGCGATTCGCCCGTCACGAGGGTGGCCGGGATGCGCTTGGACGGCTTGACGCCCTTCTCGGCGCGCACGTTGCGGATCGAACGGATGCTCTCCTGGATCTGGGTGAAATCGGCCAGCTTGCCGGCCTCCCAGGCCTGCTCCGGGCGCGGCTCGGGCCAGCGGGCGACGATCAGCGCCTCCGGCCAGTCGCGGGTCAGATCGGCCAGCGGCGAGCCCTGCAGCGCCTTGCGCAGGTGGCCCCACAGTTCCTCGGTGACGAAGGGCGTGAACGGGTGCAGCAGGCGCATGGAGACGTCCAGGACGCGCGCCAGGGTGGAGGCGGTCTGGTAGGCGCGCGATCCGCCCTCGGCCAGCTGCAGCTTGGCGACTTCCACGTACCAGTCGGCAAAGTCGTTCCAGAAGAAATCGTAGACCTGCCGCCCGGCCTCGCCGTACTGGTAGGTCGCGAACAGGCGGTCGACATCCCGCACCAGCTGCTGCAGGCGCGCCCAGACCCAGGAATCGGCCAGGGTCCAGTCGTCCCTCCCCCCCAGTTCCTCTCCCACCGGGAGATGGGAGTCAGGGGTGAGGGAATTAATGGCGCTGACCACGAAGCGGCCGACGTTCCACAGCTTGTTGGCGAAGTTGCGGTTGCCTTCCACCTTCTTCAGCGACAGGTTGGCGTCGTTGCCCGGGGTCGAGCCGACCAGCAGGGTGAAGCGCAGGGCGTCCGTGCCGAACTCGTCCATCACCGGCAGCGGGTCGATGCCGGTGCCCTTGCTCTTGGACATCTTCTGGCCTTCCTCGTTGCGCACCAGTCCGTGCAGGTAGACCGTGCGGAACGGCACATGGCCGGTGAACTCGAGGCCCAGCATGATCATGCGCGCCACCCAGAAGAACAGGATGTCGTACCCCGTCTCCATCATCGTGGTCGGGTAGAAATACTCCATGTCGGCGGTCTTTTCCGGCCAGCCGAGCGTGGAGAACGGCCACAGCCCGGACGAGAACCAGGTGTCGAGCACGTCCGGGTCCTGGCGGATCTTCTGGCTGCCGCAGTGCGCGCAGGCCGACGGGTCGCTGCGCGTGCAGGTCTGCTGGCCGCACTCGTCGCAGTACCAGACCGGGATGCGGTGGCCCCACCACAACTGGCGGCTGATGCACCAGTCCTTGATGTTCTCCAGCCAGTTGAAGTAGACCTTCTCGAAGCGCTCGGGGACGATGTGGATGCGCCCGTCGCGCACCGCGGCCAGGGCGGCCTCGGCCAGCGGCTGGATGCGCACGAACCACTGCTCGGAGATCATCGGCTCGACGATCTCGCCGCCGCGCTGGGAACGCGGCACGTTCAGGGTGTAGGGCTCCTCCTTGATGACCAGGCCGGCGGCGCGCATGTCCTCCCACAGTTTCCTGCGGCAGTCGAAGCGGTCCATGCCGGCGTACGGCCCGCCGATGGCGGTCACCTTCGCATCCCGGTCGAGCATCGACAGCACCGGCAGGTTGTGGCGCTGGCCGATCTCGTAGTCGTTCGGGTCGTGGCCGGGTGTGATCTTGAGCGCCCCGGTGCCGAACTCGCGCGTCACGTACTCGTCGGCGATGACCGGGACCTCGCGCCCGAGCATCGGCACGACGACCTTTTTGCCGACGAACTTCTGGTAGCGCTCGTCCTCGGGGTGGACGGCCACGGCCGTGTCGCCCAGGATGGTCTCCGGGCGGGTGGTGGCGACGGGGATGTAGTCCCCGCTGCCATCCGCCAGCATGTACTTGAAGAAATACAGCCTGCCGGGTTCCTCGGCGCATTCCACCTCCAGGTCGCTGACCGCCGTCTTCAGCCCCGGCGACCAGTTGACCAGCCGCGGGCCGCGGTAGATCAGGCCCTTTTCGTACAGGCTGACGAACGCCTCCCGCACCGCTTTCGACAGGCCGTCGTCCAGGGTGAAGCGCTCGCGCTCCCAGTCGCAGGAGGCGCCCAGGCGGCGGATCTGCCCGGAGATGATGCTGTGGTACTTGACCTTCCAGGACCAGACGCGTTCGATGAACTTCTCGCGGCCGAGTTCCTCGCGGGTGACCTCCTCGACGCGCAGCAGGTCCTTCTCCACCTGCAGCTGCGTGGCGATGCCGGCATGGTCCGTGCCGGGCACCCACAGGGTCGGGACGCCCTTCATGCGCTGGTGGCGGATCATCAGGTCCTCCATGGCGATGGTCAGGGCGTGGCCCATGTGCAGTTCGCCGGTCACGTTCGGCGGCGGGATGGAGATGACGTAGGGTTTCTTCGCCGGGTCGAAATCCGGTTCCCCGGGACGGTTGGACGGCTTGAAATAGCCGCCCTTTTCCCACATCTCGGAGATGCGTTTCTCGGTGGACTTGAAATCGTAGGCCTTTGGCAGCTGGTACTCGGTCATTCGAACTCCTTGTTTCTCGTGATCCGGAGTGCAGGCTTCAGCCTGGAGATCGCTTCGGGCAGAGGAACACTGCCCTCGCAATGACACTCCGAAATAAAAAACGCCCGCATCCTGTTGAGGACGGCGGGCGCCGCGGTACCACCTCATTTCACCCGTACGGGTGCACTCTGCCCGGACCATCATCCGGCCGGTCTGTAACGGGACCTCCCGTGCTGGTCTACTCTCGAAGCGATTTCTTCAGCAGGTACGCTGTGCGACTTCGGCGCTTGTCCGCTGCGGAGGCTTCCAGCCGGGGACCTCCTTCTCTATCGGCGTGGGGAGCGCCTACTCCTCACAGTTGTGCCGATTATACAGAGGAGGGAATGGCAAGTCAAGCTTCCTGCCGCGCCCGGGAAATGACGCTATAATGAAACCAGCCTTTTCCAGGCGAGGTGGCCATGCCAAAGAGTCGAATTTTCCCGCTCCTGCTCCTGATCCTGGCCGGCTGCAACCTGCCGGTCGCCCCCAGCGCGACCCCGCCGCCCGCCCGTACGTCCACCCCGACCGTACCCCAGACGCTCACCCCGACCGCCACGACCTATTCCCAGTATCCCTACATCGAGGTGCCTCTCCAGGCAGTGCTGGTCTCGGAGGACGACGGGAGTTACCCGGTCCGGATCGGCTACGCACAGATCAAGGTCTGGGTCGATCGTGCCAATGAGATCTATGCCCCGGCCGGCATCCGTTTCCTCTTCTCTCTCGAGGACATGGTCGAGGTGCAGAGCACCCTGCTCAACAACATGATCGGCAACCAGGATCCCGCCTGGGAGCAGGAGGTGGCGGCCGGGAACGAGCTGGCGGCCGCCTACCCCGGGAAATTGACGCTCATCTTCCGGCGCGGCAACGGACCGAACTGGCTCGGCGGCGCCTTCTCCTCCATCAACTACAATTATGTCGTCATGCCCCAGTTCAGCCAGACCTGGTGCAACAACCAGGACGACCACGGCATGCTGGCGCACGAGATCGGCCATTACCTGGGCCTCGGCCACATCTTCAATCCCATCTTCCACAGCGAACAGGAAGCCGCGGCCTACCTGCAGGCCCACAACAACGACCCGGAGATCTTCGATGCGGACGGGCTGAGCGATACCCCGCCCGACCCCTACATCGACGTCGCCGACATCACCTGCGGCCCCACGGACGAAGTGACCCTGAACGGCATCCTCTTCCCCCTGCCGCGCGACAACATCATGTCCTACTACAACGGGCGCACGGGACTCTCCGTGCAGCAGATGGAGCTCGCCCGCTGGTACCTGCAGAAGCGCCTGGAGAACGGCATGGCGATGCCCAGCAACGTCAACGCGCCGAACGCCCTGGAAGCGCAGGACCTGGGCATCTGGTCCGCGGGCTGTTCCAGCGGCTACCAGGACATGACCGGCTTCGGCGATGCCCATCGCTGGTACAACGACGACCAGTTGTTCGTCTCCTCGGGGGCGAACTGCAGCCTGACCCTGTCCGTGCCGGTGACGGACGCCGGCCGCTACCGCCTGGAGGTCTACCTGACCTCCGCACCGGATTTTGGCATCGTTCAGGCGTCCCTGGACCAGGTCCCGGTCGGGACCCCGATCGATCTGTACACCCCGAGCGTAATGCCGACCGGGCCGATCACGCTCGGCACCTTCGACCTGTCCCAGGCGAACCACGCCCTGACCTTCAAGGTGATCGGCAGGAACCCCCTTTCCCCGTATTACAGCATGGGGCTCGACTGCATCTCGCTCATCCCCCAGCCGTAAGCCGGTGCGGACCGGAAAATTTTCCAACCGCCTCTTTCACCCAGCCCGCGGAATATGGTATCCTTGAAACGTATTTCTGCGTAAGGGAGCCTACATGTACATTGCGATCGAAGGTGTCATCGGCGTCGGCAAGACCACCCTGGCGCGGCTGCTCCAGCCGGCCTTCACTTCCGAGATCCTGCTCGAGGTCTTCGAGGAGAATCCCTTCCTGTCCGACTTCTACGCCGACCGCGACCGCTACGCCTTCCAGACGCAGATCTTCTTCCTGCTCAGCCGCTACCACCAGCAGCGCCGGGCCGTCCCGGAGATCCTGGCCAAAGGCGCCAGCCTGCTCTCGGACTACACCTTCGCCAAGGATTCGCTCTTCGCCCGCATCAACCTGAAGGGCGACGAGCTGGAGATGTACTGCCGGGTGCACGAGGCCCTGGCCGAGAAGATCAGCATGCCGGACCTGCTGGTCTACCTGCATGCCAGCACCGACACGCTCATGCAGCGCATCGCCATGCGCGACCGCTCTTATGAGCGCAACATGGACCGGGGGTATATCGAAACGCTCAACCAGACCTACGAGGATTTCTTCTCCAGACCGTACGACAACACCCCGGTGCTGGTGATCGACACCGACCCGCTCGATTTCGTCCACCGCGCCGAACACCTGCGCATCATCGAGAACCGCATCCGCCAGGCGCTGAACCTGTCCCCCTACCAGCCCTCCCTGCTGGGAAAATAGAGACCCGATCATGCGCGTGACGCGTGAGATCCTGATCCGCACCGCCCGGGAGACCGCCCAAAAAGTGGCGCTGTCCGAACCCGGGCTCGCCGCGGCCTATCTCACCGGCTCGCTGCGCACGGAGGACCCGTTCCTCGACCACACCACCGATGTCGACATCGTCTTCGTGCACGCCAAACCGCCCAAGGTCCGGCGTGAGTTCGTGGCCCTAACCCCGGAGGTGCATCTCGACCTGGTCCACAAGCCGCGCAGCGACTACGAACGTCCCAAGGAACTGCGCGTCCATCCCTGGTTCGGCCCGGAGCTGTACGACCCGCTGCCGCTGTACGTCACGGCGCATTTCTTCGAGTTCATCCAGGCCGGGGTGCGCGAAAAGTACATGGAACCGGTCAACGTCCTGGCCCGGGTGCGGACCCTGGCGGGCGAGGCGCGCCAGGCCTGGCAGGACCTGCAGGCCGAAGCCTCCTGCAGCCCGGAACGCGTCCTGGCTTATCTGAAAGGTGTCGAGCTGGCCGCGGACGCGGTCGCCCTGCTGAGCGGGGGGCCGCTGCCCGAACGGCGCTTCCTGCTCCAGTTCCCGGAACGCGCCGCGGCGGCCGGGGAGCCGGGACTGGCAGCCGGCCTGCTCGGACTGCTCGGGGCGAACCAGGTCGATGCGGAGCAGCTGAAGAGCCTGCTCCCGGACTGGGAACGGGCCTTCACGGATGCCGCCGGGCGTCCGCACGCCCATGCCTGCCTGGCCGCCCCGCGCCTGGCCTATTACCGGGGAGGCATGAACGCCCTGCTGGTCGGGGAATTCCCCTCCGCCGCCGCCTGGCCGCTGCTCGTCACCTGGACGCGCGCCGCGGCCGTCCTGCCGATGACCCGCGTGGCCAAATGGAAGTCCGCCTGCGAACTGCTCGGCATCTCGGAAGCCTCCCTGCCCGAAAAATTGGCCGGCTTGGACGCATTTCTGGACCGGATCGAGGAGATCCTGGACAATTTTGCCGCCTCCCAGGGCCTGTGACCCCCATATCTGGCATCCCGAAGGGCCAGGCAGAACATGACAATTGCCTAGAATTGTGGATAAGTTCCCGATTTCTGTGGATAAACCGCGCGGGATGTGGAGAAATCGGACAATTGTTCGAATTTGAGACCCCCATATCTGGCGAGTCGCTCTCCCCCTTTCCCAAATCTGGAATTGTGGATAAGCCTGTGGAAAGTGCGTGGATGCTTTCTAACAACTTTTCCAGGTTTTTCCACAGGGTCTCCTGGACAGGGAAGCGCTTTTCCCGCCGGATATGGACTGCCAGACCGGATCGCCCCCATCCGTGGGGGCAGGGTGTCCTTATCCACTTTTCCACAGTCCCTACTACGGTTACTGAATCCATATACCTATAATGAATATGTGGAGGAATGAATGACTCTCTTCCGCTTCGAAGAACTGACCTGGCCGGAGGTGGCAGCCCTGCCGCGCCATACCCCCCTGCTGCTCCCGCTCGAGGAAGGCTATGACCTGGACCGGCTTCCGGAGGAGATCCGCTCGGCTGGCGATATCGGTCTGCTGCCGGCCATCCCGTTCGGCTGGAGCGGCAGCGGGCTGGTCGTCCGGCCGCCGGTCTTCCACGAACTGCTGCGGGCGCTGGTCGGGAATCTGCTCGAGGATGGGTTCATGCGGATTTTTTTGATCGCCCCGCCCGGCCTGGACCTGCCGGAAGACATCCCGGTCCTGCGCCTGCCATCCCGGTCTGCCAACTCTACCCTGCCGCTGGATGAAGAGAAAGAGAAGGTCGTCCTCGTCCCGATCGGGCACACCGAGCAGCATGCCTATCATTCCCCGCTCTCGACGGATACGATCATCATCGAAGCCGTTGGCCGGGGCACGGCGCAGGCGGTCCCGGAGCAGGCCGTCTGCCTGCCGGTCTTTCCCTACGGGGTCAGTACCCACCGCCGCTCCTTCGCCGGGACGTTCAGCGTCGGCGGGCGGACTTTCGAGGACTTCTGGCTGGCGGTCGTCGATACACTCGTCGGGCGCGGCTTCACCCGTTTCTACCTGATGAGCGGGCACGGCGGCAACTCGTCCTTCCTGGTCAACGTGATCAAATACGCCGGGGAGAAGTACCCGCAGATCTTCTGTGCCACCTCCTTCCTGTACCTGTCCGGGCCGCAGGGCGTGGCGGCGCTGGAAGCGATGCGCCAGTCCCTGCTGGGCGGGATGGGGCATGCCTGCGAACTGGAGACCTCGCTGGTCCTGCACCTGCGCCCGGAGCTGATCCATCTCGAACGGGCGGTGGACGAGCTGGACTTCGTCACCACGCCATCCTATTACATGGACTGGATCGAGGGCGGGGCGCTGAGCGCCAATCCGCCCTGGGATGACGACACCCGCACCGGCGCCTACGGGGCGGGCAGCCTGGGCACGGCGGAGAAGGGTGCGTACTGGTTGAAGGTGGCGGTCGAGGAGAAGGCCGGGCACGTGGCCGAGATCCACGAACAGTATCGAAGAAGATGGGAGAGGCGGGCTGCTCGATGAGATCCATCGCAATTGTTTTCCGGTAAAAAGGTTCGGAGCATGCCTTTCACCCCCTACCACCTCGGCCCCGGTCTGCTCTTCAAGGGTCTCGCCCCGCGGCATTTTTCCTGGATCGCCTTTGCCCTGGCCCAGGTCGCGGTGGATGTTGAGCCGCTGCTCTACATCTTCCGCAGGGAGCCACCTTTCCACCGGGAGCTGCACACCCTGGGCGGTGCAGTCGTGGCCGGAACGGCTGCCGGACTGGTCCTGCTTGGGCTGCGGCTGGCGGGACGGCGCTTCCTGCCAGCGGGTCTTCCGGGTTCATCCAGTCTGCCAACCTCCCTGCGCTCGGAGTTGGTCTCGCCGGCTGCCATCTGGATCGGGGCCCTGCTGGGCGGACTGAGCCATGTCCTGCTCGACAGCCTGGTCTATCCCGAGATCAGGTTGTTCTGGCCGTTCTCCACAGCCGCGCCGCTGTTCGGCCGGCTGACGATCGAGCAGGTGACCGGCCTGTGCCTGGCCGCCGGGTTGGCCGGCCTGCTGCTGGTAGGGTTCCGGGTATACTGGGAATACAGACGGAGGCGGTGCGGGCCGCGGAAGGAGCGTCCATGAAAACCTATGTCGCCCTGCTGCGGGCGGTCAACGTCGGCGGGAAAAGCCTGCCGATGGAGGACCTGCGCAGCCTGTGTGCGGAGCTGGACCTGCTGAACGTCGAGACCTATCTGCAGAGCGGCAACGCCGTCTTCGACAGCCCGGCTGCCGGGATCGCCACCCTGCCGGCGGCCCTGGAAGCGCAGATCAAGCAGGCCTTCGGTTTCGATGTGACCGTCTTCATCCTCGAACCGGGCGACCTGCAGCGCATCCGGCAGGAGAATCCCTTCCTGAAGCAGTCCGGGGTCGACCCGGAAAGCCTGTACGTGACCTTCCTGCAGTACCCGCCTGCCCCCCGGCAGTGGGCCGCGCTGGAAGGGACGGACGCTGCGCCGGATGCCTTCCACCCGGGCGAGGCGGAGGTCTACCTTTCCTGCCCGGGCGGATATGGCAAGACGAAATTGTCAAACGCCTTCTTCGAAAAGAAATTGAGCATGCCGGCCACCACGCGCAACTGGAAGACGGTCACGGCCCTGGCACAGATGGCAGACCGGGGCTGATTTCTTAGGATATCAAAAACGGACTTCGAGTTTTTTCGAAATCCGTTTTTGATTTATTCTGTGATGAAGACATATTCCCCGATGCCGGCCCACTCGTACAGCCAGAGGGCGTCGCCGGGCGACAGGTTGACGCAGCCGTGCGACACCGGGCGGCCGAAGTCGTCGTGCCAGTAGGCGCCGTGGAAGCCCAGGTCGCCGGAGTAGGTCATGAAGTCCGGCACGCCCTCCAGGTAATAGACGCTCAGCGAACCATCGGGCGGGGTGAGTTGGATGAAGGGGAAGGTCTGGACGATGCCGAAGCGCCCCGGGAAGGTCCAGCCGGCCTGGCTGCCGGTCGAGACCAGCGTGGCGAAGACCAGCCGGCAGCCGTCGAAGACGCGCAGGGTCTGTGCGGACAGGTCGACGTGGATGAAGCGGCAGATCTCCCCGGCTTCGGGCGGGACCCGCCCGTCGACCAGCGCCACGGACCCCTCCGGCAGCCATTCGTCCGGGCCGACGGCGACGTGGCCGGGATTCTCCGTCACCGCCGGGACCTCGTGCACGATCTGGTAGCGTGTATAGCCCTGGATCGGATCCCCGGCGGCGTTGACGCTCTGCACCCCGTCCAGCACCCAGCCGAAACGGAAGGGCACGTCCCGGGTGAGCAGCAGGCCGCGGAAGGCCGAGGGTTCGATCAACTGCACGTCCTCGGCCCTCATCCAGCCGTAGTAGACCGTGTAGTACGTGCGGCCGTCGCGCGTCTCCTCCCCGACCACCGAGACGTAGGCCGGCGCGTTGGGCAGGTACCCGAAGTTGCCGTTCCCGGCCACGGCGTCCGCGAGGCTGAGATAGACCCGGGCGGCCGGGTCCTGCACAAGTCCATAGCGGTAGCGCATGACGGAGTAGGCCGGGTCGGTCCCTTCGTACCAGTCCGGTTCGGGGGTCAGCGAGGCGGTTGGCGTCGCGGTCGGCGTGGATGTCGGCGGGGGGGTAAAGGTCAGGGAGGCGGTCGCGCTGGGCTCCGGGACCGGCGTCGGCTGCGGGGCGCAGGCGGCCAGAAGGAAGGTCAGGATAACGAGCACACCGTAGGAACGACTTGAGTCGTTACCACGACAAGAGCGGATCTTCCTGATCATCCCAGCCTCGGCCAGTCGAGGAGCAGCACTTCCGCCAGCAGGCGGGCGTTGACGTTCTTCTCCAGCCGCCCGATGGCCGCTTCTGCGTCGCTGACCAGCCTGTGCGCCGGCTCCAGCCCCAGGCGGTCGGCCAGCTGCCCGATCTTCTCCTCGTGGTCCACGTTGGTCAGCGGGGCGGACGAACCGGCGGCGCGCAGCATCACGTCCCGCCAGTAGGACAGCCAGAGCAGCAGCGTGTCGCGCAGGCGCTCACGCGCCTCGCCCTTCCGGTCGGACAGCTTCTCGGCGAAGGCGAAACGTTCGCGGCGGCTGGTCTCCAGCAGGCGCTCCAGGTCGTCCAGGCGCTTCGCCCGGAATTCCAGATTGTCCTTGTCCTCCCTCAGGTGCAGGGCGTACCCGGGGCGACCGCCGGAGATGTGCGCCAGCAGGCGGGCGGCGGACGGGTCCGCGCCATGTTCCCGAAGATGAGCCTCCACCGCCTCGACCGGCAGCGGGCGCAGGCGCAGCGTCTCGCAGCGGCTGACGATGGTCGGCAGGAGCTGCTCGGCGTTGTCGGCGGTCAGCAGCAGGACGACGTGGGCCGGGGCCTCCTCGAGCGTCTTCAGCAGGGCGTTGGCGGCGTTGGCATTCGCCTCCTGGAAGCGCAGGAAGAGCGCCACCCGGTAGCGCCCCTGGTAGGGCTTGAGCGACAGGCTCTGGCGCACCTGGCGGACCTGTTCCACCTTGAGCACGCCGCCCTGCTTCTCGGCCTGGACGACCGTCAGGTCGGGGAACTGCATGCGCTCGATCTGCTTGCAGGTGCGGCAGGTGCCGCAGAACGCACCCGGAGCGGGCGGCTGCGGACAGTTCAGGGCTTTGGCGAAGCGCAGCGCCAGCGTGCGCCGTCCCACCCCGGGCGGACCGGTGAACAGGTAGGCATGGTGGACGGAATCGTTCGCGATGTGCTGGCGGAGCATGTTCACCGCCCATTCGTGACCGAGGAGATCCCAATGATCTGTCATCTCTCATTCCTCCCCGGCCCGCAGGCGCAGGTAGGAGTCATAGCGTTTCGGATGGACCCGGCCTTCGTCCACGGCGCGGCGCACGGCGCAGCCGGGTTCGCTCTTGTGGCTGCAGTTGCTGAACTGGCAGGCGTGCACCAGCGGGGCCAGTTCGGGGAAGTAGCCGTCCAGTTCCTCCGGCTCGGTGTCCCACAGGGCCAGCGAGCGCATCCCGGGCGTGTCGGCCACGTAGCCGCCGCCCTCCAGCGGGAAGAGCTCGCGCACCGTGGTGGTGTGGCGGCCCTTCGAGAGCGCCGCGCTGACCTCGCGCACCGCCAGTCCCAGCCCGGGTTGGACGGCATTCAGCAGGCTGGACTTGCCCACCCCGGACGGCCCGGCCAGCGCCGAGACCCGTCCGGTCAGGCGGGCGCGCAGTTCCTGCACGCCCAGTCCGTCCTTGGCACAGGTATAGACCACCGGGTAGCCCAGCGGCGGATAGAAGCCGAACAGCTCCTCCGCCCGCGCCTGCCCGACCAGGTCGACCTTGTTGGCGACGATCACTGCCGGCAGGCCCTGCCTCCCGGCGATGACCAGGAAACGGTCGAGCATGCGCAAATGCGGGCTGGGGTTGGCGCAGGCGAAGACGAAGACCGCCTGGTCCGGGTTGGCCAGGATGACCTGCTGGTAAACCCCCTGCGGGCGCGGGTCGAGCCGTACCAGGGAGCAGCGCCGGGCCTCGATCTGCTCGATCATGCCCTGTCCGTCCGGCTGCAGCGAGACCTGCACCCGGTCGCCGACGGCGGCCAGGTCCCCTTCCCGGGGACCCTGCTTGAGGCGGCCGCGCAGGTGGCAGGTCACGAGTCCCGCCTCCGTCCGGACGGTGAAGAACCCGGACTGGGAGCGGACGATCAGACCTGGAACCTGTTCGGCGGACATGGCTGGCTTACGGGGTGACGGTCTCGGTCTGGCGGATGATGCCGAAGGTCTCCTCCCACAGGTAGACCGTCTGCGGGGTGCCGAAGAAGTAGCTCTCCATCACGCGGCGGAAGATGGGTGCGGCCCAGATCGAGCCTTCGCCCTGGTAGTTGACCAGCACGACCACGGCGATGTCGGGTTTGTCCGGGTTGTCGAGCATGCTGTAGCCGGCGAACCAGGCATGCGGGTCGGCCACGCCGCTCTCGGCCGTGCCGGTCTTGGCGGCCACCGGGATGCTGAAATTGCCCAGGCGGGCGTAGGCCGTGCCGCGGCGGTTGTTCACCACGCTGCGCATCGCCTCCTGGATGATGGCCAGGTTCTCCGCGGAGACCGGCAGGGTGCCGGTGGCCTCCGGGCGGAAGACGCTGACCGGGTCGCCGCTGACCGGCTGGATCTTCTCGACCAGCTGCGGGCGGTAGAGCGTGCCGCCGTTGGCGATGGCGGAGATGAAGGTGGCCACCTGCAGCGGGGTGACGAGCACGTCGCCCTGGCCGATGGCGATGCTGGTGGCGTTCAGACCGTCGGTCGGGTTGGGGATCAGGCCGGTGGATTCCGCCACCTGGCCGATGCCGGTGGCGCTGCCCAGGCCGAAGCCGCGCGCCATGTCGGAGATGGCGTTGGCCTGGTCGTTGTTGTAGAGCGTGTAGCCGATGTGATAGAACCACGGGTCGCACGAGCGCATCAGGCCCTCCGGCAGGGTCAGCAGGCCGGACGGCTGGGTGGAGCAGGTGTCGGTGCCGTTGTCGATCTTCTCCTGCTCGCAGCGGTCGTAGGTCCAGTCGCGCAGGGTGACGCCGGAGATCTCGCTCCACAGGTAATCGCATTCGTATTCCGAGTCGGCGGTGAACAGCCCGCTCTCCAGGGCAGCCGCCATGCTGACGATCTTGAAGACCGAGCCGAGCGGATAGGTGCCCTGCGAGGCGCGGTTGAAGAGCGGCTGCTCCGTGTTGTTGAAGATGCTGTCGAGATTCATGCTGTTGTTGTTGGCGCCGTCGAACAGGTTCGGGTCGAAGCCCGGCGAGGAGACCATCGCCAGGATGCGCCCGCTGTCGACCTCCATGACGACGATCGCACCCGGCAGGCCGTCCATGGCATCCTGGGCCTTGTCCTGCAGGTCGCGGTCGATGGTCATGTAGATCGAGGAGGCCGGCTGGGAGCTGGCCTGGGCGATGACCGTCTCGGAGCTCCCGTCCACGCCGGAGACGTACAGCGTGGCGGCGTTGCGGCCGCGCAGGTAATCCTCGCCCCATTTCTCGACGCCAATGGCGCCGATGCGCTCCCCGCCGCTGTAGCCCTGGCGTTTGTAGGCATTGACGTCGTCCTCGACGGCGATGAAGCGGGTGTAACCGGCGGCATGCGCGGCCACGTTCGGTTCGTAGAAGCGGGAGGAATACTGGGTGGAAAACACCCCGCTGAAGCCGAGAATGCCGGAGCGTTCCGTGGCTTCGACGGTGGCCTCCCCGACCGGGACGTACAGGCCGGCCGGGTAGTTCTGGTAGTCGGTGCGGATCACCTCGGGGCGCACTCCGGTCAGCCGCCACAGCTGGTAGAACAGGCTGTCCTCGTTCTCGGGGTTGACCTCCCCGGCGATCAGGCCGAGGGCATAGGCGTCCTGGCGGGTGACAATGGCGTTCCCGCTGCGGTCGTAGATGTCGCCGCGCGAAGGCGGCACGTTGTTGTTGACCAGGGTCTTGCCGCCGGCCAGCTCGGGCAGGATCAGGCCGGTATCCCAGACCAGGCGCCATTCGCCGTTCTCGAGCACCAGGTTGAGATTGAAATCGCGCTGCAGGTCCCCGAACAGGACGGTATGGTAGATCAGGCGGAAGGCGGCCTGCGAGGTCTGCGGGTTGGTCAGGCTGGAGAGGATGGCATATTCCGTGCTTTCCACGGTCATTGCCACCAGGGCATCCGTGTGACGCTTGGCGAAGTCCTCGGCCGGGTAGGCGGCCTGGCTGGAGGCCGAGATCAGGGTGAACATGCTTTCGTAGTCCTCGACCAGGTAGGCGTCCAGGTAGCTGCGCACGGCCGCCTCCACGTTCGGGGTGCGCGTCACGTAGACGGTCGGGTCGCCGAGCGGCGTGGGCGTGATGTTCCGTCCACAGCCTACCAGCAGGCAGACCAGCAAAAGCAGATGGATCCAGCGCTTCAATTTCATTCGTTACCCTTTCTCGGTTTCAGCCCGCGTCTTCGCCCGCCAGGATGGCGGCGGAGATGGGGCAGACATAGTGCAAATGGGTCTGGCAGGCGGCCGACAGGTCCAGTGCCGGGAGCAGGCCGTACCCGTTCAGGCCGCGCTGCAGGTGACAGAGCGGCAGGCCCATCACGCTGGCGAAGCAGCCCTGGAAGTTTTCGACCGGGTGGAAACCGGCATGCTGGATGGCATACGCCCCGGCCTTGTCCAGCGGATCGCCGCTGGCGACGTAGGCCTCGATCTCAGCGTCGCTGTAGTTGCGCATCGGCACTTCGCTGGTGCACAGTTCGCGCTCCAGCTTTCCGTCGGAGGGGCGCAGCAGGGCGATGCCGGTGTAGACCTGGTGGGAGCGGCCGCGCAGCCGCAGGAGCATCCCGACCGCTTCCTGGTCGTCGGCCGGTTTGCCGAGGAGGTCCCCGTCGATGCTGACGGTCGTGTCGGCCGCCAGGATGAGCGCGGCCGGCGAGTCGTTCCGGGCACAGGCGAGGGCTTTGCTCTCCGCCAGGCGCAGCACGTAGCGGTCCGGCGCTTCGCCGGGGAGCGGGCTTTCGTCCACCTCGGCCGGCCGGACGCTGAACTCCCAGCCGCCGAGCGCCAGCAATTCCCGGCGCCGCGGCGAGTTGGAAGCCAGCAGGAGGACGGGTTGGGTCACGGGAAGATTCTAACACACTGGCGGGTTCTCCCTCCCGGATGTACAATTCGACTGTCTAGACCATTCCATCCCCCGGAGGGACCGTGAAAGAACTCGTCGAACGCATCCGCCGTGAAGGCCGCAACCTGGGCAACGGCATTCTCAAGGTGGACGGTTTCATCAACCACCAGGTCGATCCGGCCCTGATGGACGCCTGCGGCCGGGAACTATCCTCCAGGTTCGAGAAGGTTGGCGCCACCAAGGTGCTGACCGCCGAGATCTCCGGCATCGCCCCGGCCATCGCCACCGCCCGCTACCTGAACCTGCCGGTGGTGTATGCCCGCAAGGTCAAGCCGATCACCATGCCCGACCAGGTCTTCCTGACCCTGGCACCCTCGCACACCAAGGGCCGCATGGTCGAGCTGATCGTCTCGCCCGAGTACCTGGCCGGCGGCGAGAAGGTGCTGATCATCGACGACTTCCTGGCTTCCGGGGCGACGATCATGGGTCTGGTGCGCCTGGCGCAGACGGCCGGGGCGCAGGTGGTCGGCATCGGCACGCTGATCGAGAAGACCTTCGAGGGCGGGCGGACGGTGCTGCAGCCGCTCGGCATCCCGGTCGAATCGCTGGCCGTGATCCGCTCGATGGACGACGGGAAGATCGTCTTCGGCTAGGGCGGCATGCTGCGCCTGGCCTACACCCTGCTCCGCAAACCCTTCTTCTACCGGATCTTCGTCTTTATGCTCGAGCACCTGCCCTTTGCCCTGCCGGTCGAACGCCTGCGCCAGACCGAGAGCCTGCTGGCCTTTCCCCACCCGAAACCGGCCCATCCGTTCCACGTCATCCTGGTGCCGCGCAAGGCGGTGCGTTCCCTGGCCGAGCTCGATCCTGCCGATCCCTTCCTGCGCGACCTGCTGTCCGCGACGCAGGACCTGGTCAGGGAACACGGCCTGCCCGCCTGGCGGCTGATCGTCAACGGCGGGGATTACCAGGAATTCCCGCATCTGCATTTTCATCTCATCTCGGGGGACAGCCAGAATGATTGAAATCGGTCAATCCGACTTTCAAAAAAAAGCCCACCCTTACCGATGCGAGGGATGTGACAGGACCGGGTATATCTTCGTGGAGTCCGCCCATGCTCCTGCCTTTGTTGTATGCGACCGGTGTGGCTGGGAAGCGTCACAGGTGTGGTGCCCGGATTGTGAGGTTGGAGGAGATGCGATCGGGGATGCGATCGAGGATCGTCCAGGCAGATGGACGTGCGATGGGTGCATGAAAACTTATGAATTACCGAACATGTTCTATCACAAGCCGTTCCACGTGTACTATAAAAAGGAACTCCCGCGGTCACTGCGAATGCAGTTATTGTTTCCCAATCGTTCCGGATGGTGGAAACTGCCCAGTGCCCTTCTGGGTGCCCTCGGTTTGGCCGGTATTTTCATTTTCTTATGCGGATTGAATAACAAGATCGCACTGGTTTATTTATCGTGTTTGTTGCTGATCTCCTTTTTTCTCCTGCTGATAATCAACAGAGGATTGACAAACAGCGGCGACAGCTCTCTTAACCCGGTCATCATTCCTGCTCAAATCCTCTTACTGGTTATGGCCAGTGCAATTATCATGGATTTAATCTTTCAAAATTCTCCGAACGTTCTTTTATGCGGCCGGTCAGTGCTGATGTTACTGATTGCCGGGATCATTGTATACACCGGTCTGAGTGCAAAACACACGAGGTATATGTAATGCATAATTCCATTGCCATCCTCGATTTCGGTTCCCAGTACGCCCAGTTGATCGCCCGGCGGGTGCGCGAGGCGCAGGTCTACTGCGAGCTCTTCCCCTGGGATGCCCCGGCGGAGAAGGTGCTCGCCCTGCAGCCGAAGGGCTTCATCCTCTCCGGCGGACCCGCCTCGGTCTACGCCCCCGGCGCGCCGACCCTGCCGGCCTATGTGCTCGACTCCGGCCTGCCCGTGCTCGGCCTGTGCTACGGCATGCAGCTGCTCGCCCACACCCTGGGCGGCGAGGTGGCGCATGCCTCCGCGCGCGAGTACGGCCCGGCCGAGATCCAGCCGCTGCTCCCCGGCACCATGCTGGACGCCATCTCGCAGGTCTGGATGTCGCACGGCGACCGCATCACGCGCCTGCCGGACGGGTTCGTGGCCCTGGCGCGATCGGGAAACAGCCCGATCGCGGCGATGGGCGATCTCGCCCGCAAGTATTTTGCGGTCCAGTTCCACCCCGAGGTCAAACACACTCCCAACGGGGCGGCGCTGCTGCGCCATTTCGCGGTCGACATCTGCGGCCTGGCCCCGGACTGGACCCCGGCCTCGATCATCGAACAGAGCGTCGCCGCCGTCCGTGCCCGGGTGGGGCAGGGACGCGTCCTGGCGGCGGTCTCGGGCGGGGTGGATTCGTCGGTGGCGGCCGCGCTGGTCCATGAAGCCGTGGGCGACCAGCTGGTGGCCGTCTTCGTCGACACCGGTCTGCTGCGCGCCGGCGAACCCGAGCAGGTGGTGCAGACCTTCCGCGGGCAGATGGGCATCGAACTGGTCGCCGTGGATGCGGCGGACGAATTCTTCTCCGCCCTGGCGGGCGTAAGCGACCCGGAGCAGAAGCGGCGCATCGTCGGCGAGAAGTTCATCCGCATCTTCGAACGCGAGGCGAGAAAACTCGGCGAGCCGAAGTACCTGGTGCAGGGCACGATCTACCCGGACGTGGTCGAATCGGCCGCCCCGGACCGGGCCAAGGCGGCCAGGATCAAGAGCCATCACAACGTCGGCGGCCTGCCGGAGGACATGGAACTGACCCTGGTCGAGCCGCTGCGCTACCTGTTCAAGGACGAAGTGCGGGCGGTGGGCGAGGCGCTCGGCCTGCCCGAGGCGATGGTCTGGCGGCAGCCTTTCCCGGGCCCGGGCCTGACCGTGCGCGTGCTGGGCGAGGTCACCCCGGAACGGGTCGCCCGGCTGCGCGCCGCGGACGCCATCTTCACCCAGGAACTGGCTGCGGCCGGGCTGCTCGGCAAGGGTGCCGGCACCAGCCAGGCCTTCGCCGCGCTGCTCCCGGTCCGTTCGGTCGGGGTGATGGGCGACGAGCGCACCTACCAGGAGGCCTGCGCCATCCGGGCGGTGGTCACGGACGATTTCATGACCGCCGACTGGGCGCGCCTGCCGTATGACCTGCTCGGGCGGGTGGCAAACAGAATCGTAAACGAGGTGCACGGCATCAACCGGGTGGTGTATGATATAACCAGCAAACCACCCGCCACCATCGAGTGGGAATGATGAAGGAGCCCTGCATGTCCGAACAGATCCAGCCCCGCCGTACGATCCCGCCCGCGCCGGTCCACCCGCTGGCCGCCCTGGCGACGATCGTTCTCGATAATGTCTTCCTCGTCGTCGACCTGGTCAGCGGGCCGGCGATTGTCTTCACCAGCCTTGGCCTGGGCGTGGTTGGGGCGGTCACGACCGCGCTGGTCCAGCGCTATCTTGCCAGGGATGAATGGGGGCCGGCGATCGCCAAGGGCCTCGTCATGGGGGTGATCGCCGGTGTACCGTTCAATGTCACCGGCACGGCGGTCGGTGTGCCGCTGCTGGCCTGGGCGGGCATCCACAAGTGGATCAAACTGTCCGCGGCGCGCGGCGACGACCGGGAGCAGCTGCCTCCCGGCGGCGAGATCGTCGACGTCGATCCCAAGAACGAATAGTGCGCAAGATCCTGCTGGTTCTCCTGGCACTCGCCATTGCGGCGGCAGGGGCTGCCTCGGCCCGTGCCCAGTCCGCGGCGCGGCTCGAGCTGTATGACCTGCACACGGAGGATTTCCCCTCCCTGCGCGTTTCCCTGGATGTCTTCGATTCCTCCGGCAGCTTCGTCACCGGGCTGACCCCCGAACGCATCACCCTGCTCGAGGACGAGCAGCCGCAGCAGCTGACCGGCCTGCAGGAGGCCCAGCCGGGCACGCAGTTCGTCCTGGCGTTCGACGCCGGCCCGGCCTTTGCCTTCCGGGATATTTACGCGGTCACGCGCTTCGAGAAGGTCGTCAATGCGCTGAAGACCTGGAGCGCGCCTGCCGGCGTCTCCCCGGATGACATGAGCCTGGTGGCCACCGGCGCTGACCCGCGCACACATCTGGACGGGGCGGCCTTCCTGCAGGCGCTCGAGGCATACCAGCCCAACCTGCAGACGGTCAACTCCAGCCTGGAGACGCTCGCCCGTGCGCTGACGATCTCCGCCGAACCGGCGCCCCAGCCGGGCATGAAGCGCGTCCTGCTCTACATCACCTCGGTGCCCCGAGCGGATACCATCCCCCAGTTGCAGGAGCTGGCCCGCCAGGCGGTCAACCAGAACGTGCGCCTGCATGTCTGGATCGTCGACTCGACCGATTACTTCGCCCAGTCCGGGGCGACGGCGCTCAAGGATATGGCGCTGGCGACCGGCGGACAGACGGTGCTTTTCTCCGGGGAGGAACCGCTGCCCGGCCTGGAGACCTACCTGGCGCCTCTGCGCCACATGTACATCCTGAACTACGAATCCGCCCTGCGCTCCGGCGGCGGGCACACCCTGCGTGCGCAGGTCGAGCTGGACGGCGAAGCGGTCAGCTCCCCGGCGCTGTCCTTCGAATTCGCCCTCGAGGCCCCCAACCCGATCCTGGTTGCGCCGCCGGCGCAGATCGTGCGCCAGGCGCCCGAGGAGGACACCCGCGACCTGGCCCAGTTCGTTCCCTTCGAACAGGCGATCGAGATCCTGGTCGAATTTCCGGACGGCCGGACGCGTCCGCTGGCCCGCACCGCCCTGCTGGTGGACGGCATTCTGGTGGGCGAGAACACCACTGCACCCTTCGAACGTTTCACCTGGGACCTGCGCGGCTACACGAGCAGTGCGCCCCACACCTTGAGCGTCGAGGCGGCGGACACCCTCGGGCTTTCCCGCAGCAGCATCGGCGTGCCGGTGATGGTGACCGTGGTCCAGCCGGAGCGCGGCCTGCTTGGCCTGCTGGCGCGCGGCCGCCTGTGGCTGGTCCTGGGTGCGATCGGTCTGGCCGGGATGGTCCTGGCTGTCAGCCTGGGCTGGGGGCGCATCCGCCACCGCCGGCGGCAGGGCGACCGGTCGACGGACAGGGATCCCGTGACCCAGCCGGTGCAGGTTGCCGCAGCGCAGGGGGAGCGCCGTGCGACGCGCAGCCGTTCCACGCGCAAAACCCCGGACGCCTGCCTGCTGCGCCTGAAGGAGAACGGCGAACCGGTCACGGCCCCGCCCATCCCGGTGACCGTGCCGGAGATGACCTTCGGCTCGGACCCGCTGCACGCCACCCGCATCCTCGACGACCCATCGGTCTCGCCGCTGCACGCCCGCCTGGTGGAGAAGGACGGGGAGTTCGTGCTGACCGATGAGAACTCGGCGGCCGGCACCTGGGTCAATTACGAACCGCTGCAGGCGGCGCGCGTGCTCAAGCACGGCGACGTCCTGCACATCGGGCGGGTCTCCTACCGCTTCATGCGCCTGAATCCGCCCGAACCGGGTCCGGTACATGTGGTATCTTTGAAGAAATGATCCGCACCTCCCGCGCCCACCTGCACGTCGCCGCCGTGACCCATCCCGGCATGGGCGGCCGCCAGAACGAGGATCGTTACTCGGTCTCCTCCTTCCAGCTTGGAGAAGAGCACCCGACCCCCTCGCTCTTTGCGATCGTCTCGGATGGGATCGGCGGGCACAGTGCCGGCGAGATCGCCGCCGAGATGGCGGTCGAGACGATCAGCCACATGATCGCCCAGAGCGACGCCTCCCGGCCGCTCGAGATCCTCGACCATGCCATCCAGGTCACCAGCGACGCGATCGCCTTCAAGGCGCACGACAACAGCCAGCGCCTGGGCATGGGCACCACCTGCGCCTGCGCCTGGGTGATCGGCAGCCAGTTGTTCATCGCCTCGGTGGGGGATTCCCGCATTTATTTAATGCGCGCCGGAAGCCTGCAGCAGCTGACCACCGACCATACCTGGGTGCAGGAGGCGGTCGAGAAGGGCATCCTCGACCCGCAGCAGGCGCGCTCTCACCCGAACGTGCATGTCATCCGCCGCTACCTCGGCTCGAACAAGACGCCGCATGCCGATGTGCGCCTGCGCCTGGCCAGCGAGGAGACCGACACCCAGGCGCGTTCGAACCAGGGCATGCGCCTGCTGCCCGGCGACGTGCTGCTGCTGTGCAGCGACGGCCTGACCGACGTGGTCAACGACGACGACATTGCCCAGACGATCCGCGGCCGCGACCTGCAGCCGGCGGCGCAGGCCCTGGTGGAACTGGCCTGCCAGCGCACGGGACAGGACAATATCACCGCCATCCTGCTGCTTGTTCCGTGGACGCCGGCCCCGGCGCGGCGTGCCAGCCGTTTCTGGATTTACCTGCTGTGGGGCGTGATCGCCCTGGTCTTCATGGCCCTGCTGATCGCCCTGGGAAGCTGGCTGGTCTTCGGCGTCTGGCTGCCCCCCTCGGCGACGCCCACACCTCCCGTATAAAAGCCCTTCCCGCCTCACAACTCCGGGGGGATGGATGCGTATTTAAAATACGGAGGCAGTCATGACAGAAGAAAAAGAAACCAAGAAACGCGTGCCCTGGTACCTGTGGCCGTTCTGGGCGATCTGGAAGCTGGTGGTCGGCATCGTGGCCGCCACCGGGCGCCTGGTGGCCGTCATCCTCGGCCTGGTCTTCCTGCTCGTCGGGGCGGTCCTGACCATCACCGTGGTCGGCGCCATCGTCGGCGTGCCGTTGATCATTTTCGGTATCCTGCTCGTGCTGCGCGGCTTGTTCTAGGATCCGCGCCCGCCTTGTTCGGGTAATCGCAGCCCCCGTCATCGACGGGGGCTGTGTCTGTCATTCCACGAACTTGTAGCCGTGTTCTTCCAGGTACTTCCTTTCCTTCTCCCGGTGCCGGAAGGAGAGCTGCTTTTTGATCTGCTCCCACGTTTCGCCGGCCAGCGGGTAGAGCGCCAGGGCAAAGAAGCACAGCAGGAGCAGCACGCCCGTCGGGGCGACCCAGCCGACCAGGATGCCGGTCTGGGCCTGATAGGACTGGGTGCCCTTGGCCAGGGCCTGGTCGTAGCCGAAGGCGGCGATGATCGACAGCAGCGCCCACTGGGCGATGCTGATCGCCGGCTTGGTGATGAAGGAGTTGATCCCGGCGTACATGCCCTCGCGGCGCAGGCCGGTCTTGTGCTCGTCAAAATCGACCACGTCGCCGTTCATCAGCGGGATCAGGTACATCCCGCCGGCGAAACCGAAGCCGAAGCACAGGAAGCCGAACGCTGCCGGGATGACCAGCCGCCCGCCGAGCAGCAGGGCGAAGCAGCCGACGGCGAAGACCAGGGTCATGATGCGCGTGCTGGTCTTGATGCCCCACTTGTCGCGGCGGTTGATCCATAAAAGCACCCCGCCGACGATCCCGGCGGCCAGGGAGATGTACAGCGGCAGGCCGGAGACCTTGAGTTCGTCGAAGTACAGCCAGATGCCCTGCATCAGCGCCGTCTGGGCGAAGATGACCGTGAAGGAGATCGTCTCGAAGACGATGAAGGAGCGGTTCCGGAAGCATTCCTTGAAGGCGGTCACGAAGGGCGGCTGCTGTTCGGCCTGCGTGAAGTGCTTCTCCCGGTAGAAAAAGGTCGAGACGAAGACCAGCACGGCCATGCCCAGGCCGAAGCCGGCCATCAGCCAGCGGAAGGAGGCGATCCCGGCCGCGTCGCCGACATCCGGCTTGAAGCGTTCCAGGACCATCGGCACGACGATGGTGAAGACCATGAAG
>Ga0233425_10000203_pt1 | contig 154903 bp, 119 predicted proteins | sample Watercolumn_Towu_2_FD_181712 | JGI IMG/M metagenome (GOLD analysis project Ga0233425, IMG submission 181712) | Freshwater microbial communities from Lake Towuti, South Sulawesi, Indonesia - Watercolumn_Towuti2014_140_MG | ecosystem: Environmental > Aquatic > Freshwater > Lake | place...
ATCATCCCGCCCATGCCACCCATTCCCATCATGCCGCCCATGCCCATCATCCCGCCCATACCACCCATTCCCATCATGCCGCCCATGCCACCCATACCCATCATACCGCCCATGCCTCCCATGCCACCCATACCCATCATGCCTCCCATCCCTCCCATGCCGCCCATGCCACCCATACCCATCATGCCTCCGCCCATACCTCCTAGGTAGCCAACCGGAAGCTGTGGAAGTACTTGAATGCCTGGGCCGAAGCCACCAGCAATGCCGCCCATACCGCCGCCCATGCCACCGCCCATGCCTCCCATGCCACCGCCCATGCCACCCAAGCCGCCGCCCTGGCCGCCGAAGCCGCCGCCTTGGCCCTGTTGGCCGCCGCCGCCTTGGCCCTGTTGGCCGCCGCCCTGACCGAACGTGCCGCTCGGGGGCGGGAACCCAGGCCGAATCGCCTGTGGCGGCACTTTGCCGGGGTAGATTTGATAGCTTGGTGGAATGATGATTGGAGGATTGCCGACCGATTGGGCCGGAACTCCACGAATCGGTTGACCGCGCACCGGCAATTGCGCGTGAATAGTTGCTGCAGTAATGACAATCAAACCAAGCGCGACAGCAATGTGCCGCCAAGTCAAGAATCGTGCAGTCTTGCGTAGGGACATAATCGGCCTCATGAAAAGAGCCATGATTCAACGCATTATTCGGACGCGGCGCCCCACGCCTGGTCCGGCTCGACTCACAGTGGCAGCCGGGCTAAACAACAATAACTAATACGCATCGTCACGACTATTATGCGCGCGAACTGAGCAAAAGCGTGACGATTCTTTTAGGTTAACGCGGTTAATGCCCCGTCGTCAAGCTAAAACTGAGCGCCTTCCCCAAGTTGCCACCATGCTGCTGGCATGAAAAACGACGGCGCGGCAACACCAACATTACTGAACGAAGCACCTGAAGAAAACGTTGGCGGATTGAGTACTTTTTTTGGCAATTCAGGAAAGCCATGCGGCCAAGGCAATCTGAAATCACAGTTGGAATCGAGATATGTCAAGATTTGCCGACATTTCCGTCAATTCCGACTGTAGTGATTATCGCAATTGAGCCGAAAGATTCGGTGGTGAATGCTGTGTGGGTTTTCCCGAATCCACCCTTGACACTGCTACCACGCTTGCTATGGTTCGGCCCCTTGCACTTGATGCCGACCGACCATACGCGCGGACGAGAGGACGTGACTCGTCCAGCAGCTGGTTGTTGCCAGGACCTCGGGGGGAATTAGGTCCTCGGCCAACAGGCGCAAGCGTCGAAACGTCACGGAGGAGTACAGTCCAATGCGAACGAGAGCTGGATTGTTAGCGCTCGTGCTAACGGGGGGCTTGGCACTGGCGCCCGCGGCTGGGTGGGCTCAAGGGCTCGGCGGCTCAGGGTTGAACTCTGGCGGCCTGGACGTGGGACGTGAAAATCCCATCGTGCCGTTGCCGATCTCGAGTCCCAGACCGGAACTCGGCGGCTTTTACACGGCGCTGCAGTTTTCAATGCTGCGGCAAAGCCGAAACCTCGGCAATCAAGTCATTGCCGTTCGCGGTCTTCGAGACTTGGATGGCAGCATCCAACGAGACCTCGGCGGCGCTTTCATCATCCCGCCGGGCGGCGGCGCTCCGGTCTTCGTTCCCGGTGCACCTGGTGTTCCTGGCGCCTTCCTTGGCAGCGGCGCTCCTGCCTTAAACGTCAATCAATTGAACCAGAGTAATTCCTATACTCCGGGCTATGAGATGATCTTGGGCTATCGCTTCCAGGATGGCACAGCCTTCGAGTGGCGTTGGAAGCATATTGCCACCGCACGCTTCAGCGTCGGAGCAGACATCATTCCGCCCGGCTTCGCCGTCGGTCCGAACCTGCTCGACACATTCTTGTTCGCACCGGTGTTCAACTTCCCGAACAACTTCGCCGGCCAGGCTCAGGAATTGAGCCTCGGCAATCCGGGCGCCGCCTACGGTATCTGGAACGCCGCCGCTTCGATGCGAATTTCGTTCGAGCAACGGTATGATCAATCCGACTGGGGCACGCGGGTTCCGCTGCGGGCAGACGACATCAGCCGCACCTCGGTTCTAACTGGTGCACGATTCGCCTGGATCTGGGAACGATTCAAATGGACGACCGTGTCGCAGGACTTCAACGGCCTCGCAGGCCCGGCCGACATGGCCATCTACTCGAACATCGTGTCGAATCGCATGTACGGCCCGTACCTCGGTTTTGAGCACGAAGTCTTCCTCGGATGGGGTGTCGCGATTGGCTTCCGCAGCGACCTCGCAGCGATGCTCGATATCGTCAAACAACGTGCTCGATACGAGCTTGGCGACAAGTCCGCGTCCACCAAGTTCTCGGTGACGGATTACACCTTCGCACCGATGTACAACGGCGAATTGAATCTGACGTGGTACCCAGTGCAAGGTCTGCAGCTTCGATTCGGCTGGCAGATGATGGCCGTCATGAACACGGTGAACGCACCAGCGCCGGTCGCTTTCAACTTCGGCAACCTGGACGGTGTCTGGCAGCGTAGGGCCATTCGATATCTCGACGGCCTGAACGCCGGCGTCGCTCTGAACTGGTAGAACCTCCTCTCTCAGGGATTCGGGAACCCGAGAGCCCGCCGGCGCCTGGCGCCGGCGGGAAATTTCGTTTCTGGTCCAAAGCCGATCATATCTCGAATCGTCGGTACCGTTTCCGGTTTTGCAACTCTCCCTACAATGATCTTTCCGATCTCGCGGAATCGGTCGATCCAACGACCGCAATTGATCAACTGGCCCCGAAGGAGCTGCGTGCATGGCCGAGGAGCGTTTTGGCGGGCAACCCGCAGGCAGTCGCTTGCCGTTGCCGGCATGGACTGAAATCTTTCGCACTTTTCGCGTCGCGCTGGACCCCAGAAAGCTGGTGATCGCAGCCGCGGGCATCATGGTCATGGCAATAGGTTGGTGGTTGATTTCATGGGTGAGTTACCAACTGTGGTCGCAGCCCGACAAAGAGAAACTGCCGGTCGTAAAGAGCCTAGAAGATTGGAAGCGCGAATTGCCTGGTCTCACGGACGAGGAGTACGCCAAGAAACGTGCTGAGGAAATGGCGAATCGCTCACGCGATTTCAATCAAGAGACCGAACGATGGCAGCAGCTGCACCTTTTGGCCGGGTCCGGCTACGCGACGATCGAGCGACTTGACGCCAACGGTAAATCGAGCGGTCCCGTCCGCCGAGTTTGGGGCGGCAAACTTCGCACGATGCCGTGGTTCGAAGATCGCGGGCCCAATCCGTACATGCTGATCACCGGGCAAGTCGAAAGACCGTGGGAGAAAGGGCATTTTATCGAGTGGTTCATCACCAGCGAAGTGCCGGTTCTGATCGAGCCGCTCGTAAAATTCCTCGAACCGATCATCTATGTGTTGCACCCAAAGACAAGTTGGTTCGTTCGACTTTACCTGATACTAATCATTCTTTGGACGCTGGCGACGTGGGCCTTTTTTGGCGGCATGATCACACGCATGGCAGCCGTTGAAATCGCCGGCAAGGATCCGCTTACTTTCAAAGAGACGTTTCGCTTCGTCAAGTCACGATATCTGTCATACTTTTGTTCGCCGCTGGTTCCCCTGGGGCTGATCGCCATTCTCGTGCTCGTTGCAATGCTCTTCGGAGTGTTGCAGCTCATCCCATACGTTGGCGATACGATCAATGGCGTCTTGTGGCCGATCGTCATGCTCTTGGGCTTGGGCATGGCGCTGTTGCTCGTCGGTCTTGTCGGATTTCCGTTGATGTATCCGACGATCAGCGCTGAAGGCAGCGACACTCTGGATGCGATTAGCCGATCGTACAACTATGTCTTTCAGTCGCCGTGGAATTTTATCTGGTACAGTTTCGTCACGATTCTTTACGGCGCCGTAGTGACCTTCTTCGTTGGCTTCCTGGGGTCGCTGACGGTATACCTCGGCAAATGGGGTCTGACCCATACCACCGAAGTCTGGACCAAACGAAATCCCGACTACATGATGATTTACACGCCGACGTCGTTCGGCTGGCGGCACATGCTATTGCGAGGCAGCCCCGGCGAAGGCGTCACTGTTTTGCAAGAAGAAGAAGAACGACTGTTGCGCCGCGGAGTTGATCCCGCTGCATTCGACGCCTCGTTGCCGGAAGGAATGAAATCGGCACGTGCCGAGGCAGCGGCGAAGGCTCAAAAGGACTTCGATGACTGGAAAGCCAGTTACCACGTCAACAAGTTTGCCGCGGGGCTCGTCGCCGTATGGGTCACCGTGTTGTTCCTGTTGATCCTTGGATTCGGCTACAGCTTCTTCTGGTGCGGGAGCACCATGATCTACCTGCTCATGCGGAAGAAGGTCGACGATACGGATATGGACGAGGTCTACACCGAAGACAGCGACATGCCCGATCCGTTCGCCGCCCCGGCGGTCTCGTTGACGCCGCCGATCGCGTCTCCGCCGGCAGGCGGGCCGGTCATGGTGGCAGCGCCGACGCTCCGAAACGATAAGCCCTCGCCGCCTCCAGAACCGCCGGCGCCGCCGACACAACCGTCGGCAGAACCGCCACCGCCGACAAGTTGACCGAATGTCGCGTGATGGTACGAATGTCAATTGCCCGTGAAGGAACGCCGAATGGCCCGGCCGGTGTTGCTTTTGAGTGGTCCATGGACGGACCTGCCGCTCGAAGAGCTTGCAGCTCGCGCTGCGGATTGGGGTTATCAAGGATTCGAATTGGCCTGTTGGGGCGAGCATCTCGAGATTCAACGTGCCGTTAGTGAGACGGGTTACTGTGCCGAGCGACTCGTATTTCTTGCCAACCATGACCTTGTGGTTCCGGCAATCGCCGCTCATCGCGTCGGAACGGCAGTATGTGATCCGATCGACGCGAGACATCAGTCGCTCTTGCCTGACTACGTTTGGGGCGACGGCAAACCAGGCGGCGTTCAGCAACGCGCTGCCGAAGAGATGATGGCGACCATTCGCGTGGCACAGCGACTCGGCGCAACTCTAGTCACGGGCTTTTGTGGTTCGCCGTTGTGGTCGTACGTCGCCGGTTGGCCGGCGCCGACGACTCGACAAATTGCCGATGCGTTCAAGTTCTTCGCCCGACAATGGATGCCGATCCTTGACGTCTGTTCCGAGACCGGCGTTCGATTCGCCTTTGAAGTGCACCCCGGTCAGCTCGCTTTCGATATTTACAGCGCAGAGCTAATGTTGGAGGCCATTGACGGCCGCGAGGAATTCGGCTTCCTCTTGGACCCAAGCCATCTCCACTGGCAGGGCGTCGATCCTGTCGAGTTCATCATGAAGTTCTCCGATCGAATCTTCCATGTGCATGTGAAAGACTTAGTGTTGACCTTGAATGGTCGAAGCAGTGTTTTGAACTCCTATTTTCCGCCGGGCGATCCAAGGCGCGGCTGGGATCATCGTTCGCCGGGGCGCGGTGGCATCGACTGGGAGGGGTTCATCCGTGCTTTGAATTTCATCGGCTACGATGGCGCGCTTTCCGTAGACTGGAAAGATGCCGGCATGCAGCGCGACAGCGGCGCCGAGGAAGCCTGCAAGTTTGTCAAGCGGCTTGATTTCGATGCCGCTTCGCCGCCGGACAAACAAGCGTTTCAGTGATTTGTGAGATTAATCCAATGATCAACCCGACACCGGAACAGATCGACGCACTCAAAGCGCAATGGACCGACAAGCTGGTTCAGGTCACGACGGAACGGCCCGAACTGAGGCGATTTGTCGGCCGCGTTGGTCGTGTCGTCACCGTCAATTTCAACGGCAAGGCATTGATCGATTTCGCCGACGGCGCGTGGTACGACATCACTGCCTCGGATAAGTTTCTTTCGGTCGTTGATCCTGCCTCAGAACTTGCCAAAAAGTACGACTCCACCGCCAATAGCGCCCAACCGATTCCTGCGAAGGGCGGCTGACCATGGGCGATTTCAGATTTATGATTTCAGATTGTAGTCAGTCGAGTCTAATGGGTTTGCGATCACAAATCTGAAATCTGATATCACGAATCCAATGATCCTGCTCATCGACAATTACGACTCGTTCACTTACAACCTCGTTCAGCGGTTGGGTGAAATCGATTCGTCGCTGCCGATGCAAGTGGTGCGAAACGACCAGATCACACTCGATCAGGTCGCAGAACTGCGGCCCAGTCACATCATCATTTCCCCGGGACCTTGTACTCCCAAGGAAGCCGGTGTCTCCAACGACGTGCTGCAACGATATGCGGCGCAAGTTCCGATCCTCGGCGTCTGTTTGGGGCATCAGTGCATCGGCCATGTGTTCGGCGGCGAGGTGATTCGCAATTACCGCATCATGCACGGCAAGACATCGATGATTCATCACGATGGACTAGGAGTCTTCGCCGGCATGTCGAATCCATTTGAAGCGACCCGTTATCACAGCTTGGTCATCAAGCGCGAGACGTTTCAGAATCCTGATTTTGTCGTGTCGGCATGGACGGACGAAGGCGAGATCATGGGCGTCAGGCACAAATCGTGGCCGTTGCACGGCGTGCAGTTTCACCCAGAGAGCTTCCTGACGCTCGAGGGCCCGACTCTTCTCAAGAACTTCATTTCGCTGAAATAGTTTCCAACTGTCTGTCACAAGCAAGTTGGCCGCGAGTATGGTTGGCAACTTCCAAAATCTAATTGGATTCCCAATCAACCGAGGTGAATTATGGCAACTGCACTGGCACGACTGCTGGGGATGGAACATCGCAATCCGCTTCGGAATCGGCAACGATCCGTCCTGGCCATCGAAAGGCTCGAAGCCCGCGAGTGTCCGGCAGATTGGAGCCCCTACAAATCCAGTCTCGCCTCCATATCGGCGCCGGATCAGGTCAAGGCCGGCGAGTACTTTGTCTTTTCCGTGAATGCCGGATCGAGCGCTGCCGTATCGGTCTCAAACGGCGACCCGAGCGACTTCTACTTGGACGGCGCCAAAGTAGAAGCCGGCGGCGGCATCGCCACGCTGTACAATTGCAGTAGCCCCAGCATCAGTCCCGAAGGCGGCGCCAAAGTCAGCATCTCGGCGGGGAGCCACCAAATCAAAGTTCGAATCGACGACGAAGCCGCTGATTCCAAACCGACGCTCATGACTTCGCAATACAGCTCGTACCAGTATTACAAAGGTCCGTTCGTCGTCGTCGGCGGCAGCTTCTACGGCAAGCCGTGGTCGACGGTCCACGGGTTCGAAATTGACGGAACCAATCACGGCGACATCAGTCTGTCGGCCACGATCACTTCCCCCCATGGCGTCGAAGCTTTTCCCGGCGACACGTTGACCATCCGCCTGACGGCTCGCACTACCGAACCGGCTGCGACACTCAAGAATTTCGAGCTTTCGACATTTGTGCCGGGCGGAGCGACGCTTGTACCCAACAGTTTCTACGGCGGCACCCCGGTTATTTCCGGCAACCGTATGACCTGGACCAAAACCGAAAAGGACGTGTATCGAAACATCATCAGCGTCAGCTTCCGAGTGAAAGTCCAAAGCGAAGAACAACTCGGCCAGATTCGCAAACTGCTGAGCCGATCCACTGCGACCTTTACCACGAAGTCCGGCTTCTCCGACAGTCGCTCGATCGAAAAAGAGATGAAGATTGTTCGCGCGACTCAGATCAACGGTACGGTTTTTGACGTGGTGTCGCAATTCCCGGCCATGAACAGCGTGCTGACCAATCGGGTGCTCGAAGGCATCACGGTCAAACTCATGGAAAAGTATTCGGGACGAGTGGTGGCGACCACGACGACCGGCGCCGACGGCAAGTACGAGATCAACGCGCCGAAACCCGGCACGTACATAGTCGAGTACTCGAAAGCTGTGGATCGATTTTCGATCTACTACAAGAAGATGCTGCCGGGCTGGTGGAATCTGCGGCAACGGCGCGAGGTGACGATCGAAAAAGACCGCACGACTCCGCTCAAGGCCGACGACCTGCTTCTGCCGGTCTCTATCGTCAATCGAACGGCGGTTTTGATGGAGAAACTTCACGATCTCAGGCCGTTGATCTTCGGTGGCTGGATCAATTTCGCCGTCGAGCCGATTCTGCCGAACTTCTTGAACTACGGCTATGACCTGCGGGCGGTTGATTCGTTGATCTCGCAGGCCGTCAACTATAGTTGGCGGGATAAATTCACCGGCGTCTATACCGGCACCGGCGAAAAGGACATTTTCAACGGACTGATCCGTGTCAACGCCTTCATGGAGACGCTGGCTCAACGGCAGGAAGTAACGCTGAAGCACGCGGACACTTTCGCAAAAGCGACGGCGCTCATGATTACGACGAACTTAATCCCCGGGCTCAGCTCGATTATGCCGAAACAGAAGCTGACGCCGGATGAACTGGCGACCAAATTCTCCGTGTTACGAATCAAGATCTTCACGATGTCAGTGGTGTTGCCGCAGACAATGAAGTTCTTGTTCTCACACTTTAATTTCTCGGTACAAGCGAGAGAGATGATCTCGGCCGCAGTCTTCAACATTGCCCGTTACACCTTCGACAAATGGACGAAGCAATCGATCGACGACATGCTGTTCGAAGTCATTTTCACCGGCATCCGCACTGGTCTGACTCTCGGCTACATGAAGGCGGCGACCACCGGCGCCTTCGGCGTTCGCGGTACTCAGCAGCCGCTGAATGAAGTCGCTTACATGGCCCAGCGGAAGGTGTACGCCGAGGACACGAACGCGACGCTGGCGTACATGGACAAGCTCTACAACAAGGTCCTGGATCGCACCAAGTTCGTCGAGGGCGTGACCTACAATGCGCAACAGACGCTGAACTGGATGCGAGCGATCACCGGGTTCCGCGATGCGGTTGTCGGCGGCAAGGATGCGACCGGCAACCCAATCGACCCGGCCACGCAAAACGTGTGCATGAAGTTCCTCGACCGATGGAATCAGAAGGTCTGGCCAGTCGTAAACAAGGCCACGGCAACAAAGATGGACTGGTTCAAGAACGGATTCAAGTACACGATGCTTTACTTCCTCCCGTTCTACGTGCTTCCTATCGGTTTGCCGGTGCTCGAGTTGTACGCGGTCGATCCATACATGGAAGCAATTGGCAAGGCATCGATGAGCGGCCCGCTGCCGGAAAGCGAGCACAAGCCAAACGGTTTCTTTGACACGCTGTGGAACGACATGGCTAACTTCGTTCCGCTGGAAGTGTAAGCGACAATCCGGTGCACAAGCCCACGAGTTCGGCTCGTGGGCTTGCCGTTTTTAGGCAATCAATTCCGCAATTACGTGCCCGTTCACATCGGTCAGCCTGCGGTCGATGCCGTTGTGACGAACGGTGAGTTTGGTATGGTCGATGCCGAGCAGGTGCAACACGGTTGCGTGAACGTCATACACGGTCGAGGGGTGATCGCGGTTTGCCGGCTTGAACCCCCACTCGTCGCTAGGGCCATAACTGGTTCCGCCCTTGATGCCGCCGCCGCAAAGCCAGTTGGTGAAGCAGAACGGATTGTGATCGCGGCCCTTGCCGCCCTGAGCACACGGCATTCGGCCGAATTCAGTTGTCCACAAAATGATTGTCTCTTCCAACAGGCCGATTCGTTTCAAGTCCTGGATAAGTGCAGCCGTGCCGCGTGCCATGCCCAGCGAAAGCGGGCCGTGATCGCGTTCGATGTCTTCGTGTGAATCCCAGTTGCGGCGAGGAAAGCCGTTGTCGCAGCCGGACCAGATCTGAACGAATCGCACGCCGCGTTCGAGCAGCCGGCGAGCGACAAGACACTTTCGGCCGAAATAATCAGTCTCCTCAAGGGCATTGATCTCTTTCGGAAAATCGTTGACGTTGTGGTCGAGGCCGTAGAGCTTCAAAACGCTCGCTGGTTCCCGGCGAATGTCGAGCGCTTCCGGCGCTGCAAGCTGCATGCGCGCCGCAAGTTCGTAGGAACGGATTCGGGCATCGAGCCGTGCATCGCCAGGTCGTGACTCGGCATGTTGTCGGTTGAGCCGGGCGAGCAGATCCTGCCCCTTGGCGCTGCCGTCGGCTGTGACAAAGTCGCCCTTCCTGCCGGGAAAAAGGTCTTCGATGGGGTTCGCGGCGCCGGGCCGAATCATCGTCCCTTGATGTTGTGCCGGCAAAAAGGCCGAGTCCCAGTTTTTGGGACCGTTGGATGCGAAGCCACGGTGGTCAGGCAGAACGACGAAAGTCGGGAGATTTTCATTGATGCTGCCCAAGCCGTAGCTGATCCAACAACCCATCCCGGGGAAACCGGGATTCTGAAAACCGGTCGCCTGCAGATACGTTGCCTGACTGTGCACACCGGTCTTGCCGACAACGTTGTGAACAAACGCCATATCGTCCACACAATTGCCTAGCGGAGCGACGATCTCGGAAAGATGCTTGCCGCATTGCCCGAAGCGTTGAAACTTCCAAGGCGAGGCGAAAGTTGCGCCGGGCGAACTTTGAAATAGCTCGACGTCCTCTCCTGGGTTCCACGGTTTGCCATGCTGTTTCTGGAGAAGCGGTTTGTAATCGAACATGTCGACATGACTGGCGGCGCCGGCCATGAACATCTGCACGACACGTGTCGCCCTGGGGCGATGATGCGCTGCGAGACTGGATTGCTTCTGGCCCAACATCGCAGCGAGGGCGATGCCGCCGAGGCCGCCTCCGGATTGCCACAGAAAATCGCGACGGTTCATATCCACCCAAGTGTCCTGATGCCGGCGGCAACTAATCCACGAAAACATACTCGTTCAAGTTCAAAATAACCCGACAAGTATTGGCAAGACCATTTTTTTGCGAGTATTCGGCGAGATTCTGACGTTCCCCTGGACTTGGCTCCCTGCCGAGCGCCAGTCGAAACGCAACCGCTGGCTGGGCTTCTCGTGAGGCTTCCAGCCGTTCGACGCGTGCGGCGAAATGCCGCGACATGCTGAGCATGAAATCGTTGTTCAGCAACGCCAGCGCTTGCAACGGCGATAAGGTCTCGTTTCGACGGTCTACTTGCATCGACGGATCGGCGCAATCCAGCGTTGTCATGAACGGCTGTTGTTGCGAACGCACTAGAAATCGATAGATGGACCGCCGATGGCTGCGAGGATCATCCACATCGTACAGGTGATACTGATAGTGTGGTGAATGTTCCGGCTTCTCAATGACGAAATCCTGAAACGACGGACCGGTCATGCGCCTGTTCAGTTGTCCGCTGATCGCCAATGTTGCGTCTCGGATCGCCTCGGCCTCCAGACGACGGCGGTTCATTCGCCAGTAGAGTCGATTGTCAGCGTCTAATAACTGCGGATTGCGTATTTCGGATTTCGGATTGGCTTTCGAATCCGCAATGGAACTGGCCTGGCGGTATGTCGCACTGTTGACGAAGATTCGGTGAAGCCGCTTCATCGATCCGCCGCTGTCTCGAAATTCACAGGCGAGCCAATCAAGCAACTCCGGATGGGACGGCAACTGGCCCATACGACCAAAATCGTTCGGCGATTCGACGATGCCGCGGCCAAAGTGACCGCGCCACACACGATTGACGATCGACCGCCAGGTCAGCGGATTCTGCGGATCAGCGATCCAATTCGCGAGCGCTGCCCGGCGGTCGCTCTCGGCGTGCTCTTTGCCCAGCGAGAAATTCGACGGCATGTGCGTAATCGCAGACAGAGCGCCGGGCTCGACCTCTTTACCCGGTTTTCGAATATCTCCGCGAGGCAATAGGTGAACGATGCGCGGCTTGCCGCTGCTGGCGCCTGTGCCGGCGAAAGTTCCGCTGCCATGGTGCACCGTGCCGGCATAAACGTAAGCCGGCGGCGGTAGTTTCGACATATCGCGTTCGGCGGCCGCAAGAGCGGTTTCGACCTTTTCGTATTCGCGACGAGTTCCCGCATCGACTCGTTGATCGATTAGCGCCTTTCGCTGCTTTTGCAAGTCCGCAACCGGCGGACCTGTGACATTCGTCTGGCCGATGTAGATGCCATCCACCAAGTTGGATTTGCGCCAGCGCGGCCCCGCTTCAATTGAATCGAGTGCAGAGACCGTCGCCCCGAATGCGATGTTCTTGCCGGTCGCGTCGAAAACCTGCACCTCTGCCAACGCGAAGATGAAGTCGTTTTGGCGCAGGGCCAGTTTCGTCGCCGTTACTCGCAAGTAACGAGCCGATTTACCGTCAACCTGCGTGGTTTGCGGGGCGACGCCGGGATTGGGCGCGTTTTCACGTGTTTGGTCCACGAGAGTTTCGACTCCAGCCTTGAAACTGGAATCGTTCGAGATTTCGACCCTGTAGCGGACCGGGAAACCGAAGCCAGCGCCGATGTTGTTGAACTCGTCATGGCATCCGACAAGCACGACGCGGTCAATCTTCTTGTCGGTTCCAAAATCGATCTGCACCCATTTGACGCGATCCTGCTTTGGCTCGATCGCGCTGTGATAACCGTATTCCGGTCGCTTCTCGCTTGCCGTAGCGAGCTTCTTTGCAGCGGCGATTCGGCCGTCGAGCTGCGCCAGTTCCGGGCCGCACTGCTTGGCGATTTCGGCGTCGAGCGCCAGCCGGCGTTGCGTTTGCGTGCGGATCGTTGATTCCAGTCGCCCGGCCGCTGCGGCGGTCACGGGGTCTGGGTAGTACTTCTTGTCGGCGCGATCCAATGCAGCAAACACCGCCTGCAGGCCGTAGTAGTCTTCTTGCGTGATGGGATCGAATTTGTGATTATGACACTGAGCGCACTGAACCGTCAGGCTCATGAACGTCATCATGGTATTGGTCACCATGTCGTCGCGATCCAAGTGGCGAGCGATCTTGCCGTCGATCTTGGATTCCGGCACTTCCGCATGCCCGATAAAGTCCCACGGGCCGGCAGCAATGAACCCAAGGGCTTCGACGCCGTCGACGCTGTTCGGAAACAGGCGGTCGCCTGCGAGCTGCTCGCGAACGAAACGCGAGTACGGCTTGTCAGTATTCATCGCCCGCACCACATAATCGCGATAGGGCCAGGCGTTCGGCCGCAATTTGTCTTTGTCATAGCCGTGCGTCTCGCCAAAGTGCACGACATCGAGCCAGTGGCGGCCCCACCTCTCACCGTAATGCGGTGAAGCGAGCAGTCGTTCGACGAGTTGCTCGTATGCATCTTCGCGGGAATCTGCAACAAACGTATCGATCTGTTCCGGTGTCGGAGGCAATCCGATCAAATCAAAGAACAATCTCCGAGCAAGGGTTCGCCGGTCTGCTTCGGGCGCCGGCGCCAGGCGATGTTCATGGAGCTTGTGCCGAATGAATCGATCGATCGGAGTCCGCTCCCGCGATGGGTCAGCGGACGGAGGCAGCGGCGGCCGCGTCAATGGCTTGAGCGACCACCAGGTCTCTACCGGCTTGTGTTGCGGGTCTCCGGCCGCAACATCGCCAATAAGAGCGATACACACGATCAACCCGAACGGTCGAACTTCACGCAACATGGGTCCGTCTCTTGGATCGCTGCAGGCGGGACAAAGTTGAGGCTAATGGGCGGCACCACGGCTTGCAAGTCTGTTTTGTCGCAAGAAGTGAACTCGAGGTCGATCTGGGACGCAAGGCTCAGTCGGCCGGCATTCGCGCCGACAGCTTGCGTTGCAGTTCGGCGAAGCCGCGGATGCCATACGAGCGCTCCAGCGCTTTTTCGACGCCGTAACGCTGAGAGGTTCGCAGGAAAAGCAGAAACGATTGGGCGTCTTTCTCGGCGACCAGCAAATCGACAACCGCAACCGACTGACAGTAGAACGCGGTGATGTATCGAGCTTCAGGAAACTCGGTCGACGTTAGGAGTTGTTTGAGAGGAATCAGTGTGCCGTCTTTTTGACAGCGAGGGAGGGCTCGCAAGTACCGATCCACGTGACTGCGCGGCTCCGTCAAAACAGCCATTGCTTCATCTGCCCATCGCGGCAACGGTGTTTCGCTGAACAAGTCCGCCAAGACAACGTGCGTGACTTCGTGCGGCAGGCCGCCGCCGATCAGATTCACATGATCGCCGGCCAGATCGACGCGCCGCCTCACGACTTTGCCCGAATTCGTCTCAATGGTCGAATGACCTGGGGATGTCGGCGGTTGTCGCGTCGCTTGCGCATACTCAAGGCCGCTCTTGTACACAAAGATGTCGCATCGCGGCGCCCAAGATTGCGGGGCCGGGCCGAACCACTTTTCGAATTGCGTGGCACGAGCCTTTTCGGCGACTGCGAGAAGCTGTTCCGCCCATTCGCGTGTGTGCACGTGCAAGATGCGGAAGTTAGCGGATTCGACGACCTGCCAACCCGTTGTGGATGCTTCCGGTGCGGCTCCGCGAGACACTTCCGTGCGAAGGCGATCGCGTACCCGGTCTTGCACCTGACGGCCAAAAGAGACCAGGGATTCCTTGTCTTTGGCGAGTATCAGAGATTCTTCGACTTCTTTTTCAAGCTGCGTCAACTGCGACCGATCCACGCTCAATTGATTGAGAAGCTGTATGACCTGATGCAATCGGCAGTAGGCCCAACTGACGCGAGCATCGCCCAGTGATGCGGGGTCGAGCGCATTTGCCTGTTCAAAGAATCGAGCAGCGTCGGAGTACTTGCGTTCTGCAAAAGCGTCGGCGCCTTTGCGGACCAGTTCACGTGCTCCACTCCGCTGCAACGGCGTCTGCTGAAACGGATCATCGCCGACCGGGCCTTCCGTTGGCGGGCGATTTTGTTTTGGGTCGCTGATGACTGTCTTGGGCAGCGAAGCCGTTGGGTCCAGTATTTTCAAGCGATCAAAGACAGCTTTGATCGCATCCGTTTGGCCATTTGTCTGCAGTTCCTGAATTCGTGCCCAGTACGCGTCGCGAAGCGCGCTCAGATACTCGCGGTTGCCGTTAATCAAATGCAGATTCGATTCCAGCAGAGTGATGGCTTTCGCGGCATCGCCTTTGACGGACGACTGCCGGGCCTGGTAAAGCGTATTTTGCACGATCAACGCATTGTTCACAGCGGTCGGCGGCGACTCGTTCTGACCCAAAGCGATGGCGCAAGTCAATGATGTATAAAGAGTTGCGAACCAGTATGAGCGATGCTTCGGTCGCATGGGCAAGTCCCTAGCCGAAATGGGCGAGTCCCAACTTTCGCAACGTAGGCTCGCTCTCAAAAAATTGCAATACGAAGCATTTGTGAACTATAGTGCAGTGAGAGCATTTGGGGATTCTGGGGGAGGCGCAAACGTGCGCAACGTTTGTCCACAATGTCAGGGTGTCTTTGACGCACAATTCCTGTGCCCGAACTGCGGCGTGACCCTGCAGGAAGGCGGCGCGTCTGCGCCTTCGTACGCGGAGCATTCCGGCGAGTCGGCGGTTCTCGGCGTCAATCTCGCACAGCGATGCCTAGCTGGAGTTCTGCTCTCGCAAGGAAGTTACTTCGCGCTAAGAAACGTTAGCTCGGCCGTTGCGCAGCTGATTGGTTCAAACGATTTGTTGGCTGACGGACCCGGGCGGATTGCGGCGCAGATTGTATGTGTGCTCGCCGGCGCCATTGTCGCCGGCGCCGGCAGTGCAACCTACTTGCGCGCCGGTCTTGCGGTCGGTTTTGTCAACTTCGTCATGTTTATCGGCAGTCAGTTTGCCGCGGGTGTTCGGCCGGAAACCTGGGTGATGGCGGCGACCGGCGTCTGCGCCATTGCCGTTGGAGCAGCAGGTGCGTTCGCGGGTTCACGATATTGGCCGTCGCTGGAGACATTCGTTCCGGTAGTGAAGCGAAAGTCCGAGGCGAAAACGAAGCAGAAGAACCTGCCGAAGGAACCGCCAATCCCGATCGCATGGGCACGCGTATTGGGCGGCGCGGTTCTTTCGATCGGGTGCACCGTTTGGGCCGGCCCGATTCGCGATTTCATCGTTCACAATAGTCAGGGCGCGTTTGGCGCCGATTCGCGGATTCAGTTGCAATTCACGGCTTGGATGATCTCCGCGCTTGCGATGCTGATCGGCGGCGCGTTTGCCGGAGCCAGCAGTCGCGGCGGCATTCGTCATGGATTCCTCGTCGGACTCTTGGCGAGCGCCGGGGTATTCATCATTCACCTGCAAATTGTCAAAGAGGTGCTGCCCGCACAGCGATTCTTTTCGATGGTGGTCGGGCTTCCTGATCCGGATGCCCCTACGCCAGGCCTGACCATACTCTTCCTGTTGACCAACACGCTCTTGCTCGGCGTGCTGGGCGGATACCTTGGGGCCAAGTTGCTGCCGCGCCTGGCCGGTCCGGCCGGAAGGCTTGATCGCGGTGCGATCTAATCGAACGGCCCCGTCCAAAAGTACCTGCAATTGCTACGATAGTCGCATTCCCTTCGCTGGCGGTACTGCCGATGTCGATGCCGGTTCGCACATTGCCTGTGCTGCAAAATTGGGACTGCCAGGAGTGCACGGAGTGTTGCCGGCAGTATTTGGTCGCCGTAACTCCGGAAGAAAAGAAGCGAATCGACGATCAGCAATGGTCGACGTTGCCAGAGTTTCAAGGCCGCGACCAATTCGTCAATCGCGGATCACGACGCAGGCCGAAGCATTTTCTGGCGCATCGCGAGGACGGCGCTTGCGTGTTTCTGGGCGCGAATAATCGCTGCCGAATTCACGAGAAGTTCGGCAGCGCCGCCAAGCCGCTGGCATGTCGCGTGTATCCGTTCATGCTCGTGCCGGCGGGCGATCATTGGCGAGTGGGCCTGCGTTTCGCTTGTCCGTCAGCCGCAGAAAATCGCGGCCGGCCGTTGAGCGATCATCTCGGCGAGCTTCGCCAATATGCGACCGGCCTGGAGACGCAGGAGTCGATTCCGGCTGACATGCCGCCGCCGGCGCTTCAGGGCAAACAGGCGGTTACTTGGAACGACGTCATTCTAATTGCTCGTGCGCTCAGTCGAGTGGTAGGCGCTTCGGGTGAGTCAATGGAACGAAAGCTTCGCAAATGTCTGGCTCTTGCCCACATGTGCCGGCAGTCGAAGTTTGACAAGATCACCGGGGAACGACTCGAAGAATTCCTCGAGATACTGACGAACGCGCTGGACACGGAAGTGCCGCCGGCTGCCGACGTGCCGCCGCCTACATCAATCGGCCGCGTGTTGTTCCGACAGATGTTGGCGCTTTACGTTCGCAAAGATTCCGGAAAACATGCCGGCATCGCGAAAAAGGGGCGACTGGCGCTATTGAAGGCTGCCTTGCAATTCGCCCGTGGTTCGGGCACTGTACCGCAGGTTCACTCGTTGTTGCCCGACACAACATTCGAGAAACTGGAGGAGCCGATCGGCGGCCTTCCGCCGGAGGCGGATCAACTGCTGGTGCGGTACTTTCAGATCAAGCTCGAATCGTTGCAGTTTGCGGGCAAGACCAACTTCAATTTCACCGTATGGGACGGGTTGGAGTCGTTGGTCCTGGTGTACCCGGCTGTGATGTGGCTTGCACGCGCGTTCGTGCCGAGCCGCGGCAAGCCAGAAGCTGTGCGGCTTGCTCTTCGCATTGTCGATGACAGTTTCGGCTTTCACCCGCTGTTGGGCACGTCGCGTCAGAAACTTGCGCTTAACATTTTGTCGTTTCGCAATGAGATCACCAGACTGATCGCCTGGTACGGAAGGTGATCTGCATTGTTTACTTTTCGCGTTCGCAGGCAATTGACTTTCGCCTGCGAACGCAAGACTTCGACGAGAATTGGCTCAGCATTTTCGCAATACGCCGACGAGCACTCCCAGAATTGACACCGGTTGTTCCGGGGAAATCGTTATCGGCTGCATCGAGATGTTCGCCGGTTCGAGGACGATATTTCCCTTCTTGCGGTTGAATCGCTTCAAAGTAACTTCGCCATCGATCATGGCGACCACGCGTTCGCCGATCTCGGCTGTTTCTTGTTTGCGGATTACGACGATGTCGCCGTCATCGATATGATCTTCGATCATCGACTGACCGCGAACACGCAATGCGAAATGGTTCGGACCGCAGAACACGTTGAAGTCGACATTCTCGCCTTTTTGCTCGACCGCCTCAATCGCAGTGCCGGCCGCCACGAAGCCGTACATCGGCAGATTTGCTCTCGCCGGTTTGTGGTCCGACAGCTGAATGGCGCGAGCCAAACCTTCCGCACGGCTGATGAGGCCTTTCTTTTCGAGGGCTTTGAGGTGGCACATCACGCCATTTGGTGATTTGATGTCAAACGCGGTGCAGATCTCACGAATCGACGGGCCATAACCTCGATTCTCGATCTTGTCCCGAATGAAGTCGTAAATGGCTCGTTGCTTGTCGGTCATGACATTGAGATCAGCCATGGGCGGCTCCTTGAAAAAGTGGTCAACGGCATCCGATGCTAAGTAGACAAAGAATCATCGGCAGAACTTTATTCATTATGTACCCTAGTATATTCGACACTTGTACATTGTCCAATAGAAGAATTCAGGTTTTGACGTGAAATTTGCCCGCAAGATGTTCGGGTGACAATAATGACTCGGTCCATGCGACACGAAAGGCGCCAGCGTTGAACCCGCAAACTGATGGCATTTTTGTTGCGATACTTGCGGCGTTGACGGAACGCAAGTCTCTTTCCATTCAACAGATAGACGTTGCTTTTGATTCGATGCTGGATGGGGCGTGGGATGAAATGCAGTCTGCTGCCTTCCTACTCGCTTTGCGAATGAAGGGTGAAAACGCCGAGGAGCTCGGTGCTGCCGCACAATGCGTGCGAAATCGGATGACCCGGCTTTTTCCAAAAACCGCCGAGGTCCTCGACACATGCGGAACAGGGGGCGATGGCTCGGGGACATTCAATATCAGTACTGCGGCAGCGATTGTTGCTGCTGCCGCCGGTGTGCCCGTTGTCAAACATGGCAATCGCGCCGTTTCGAGCCGAACCGGCAGCGCTGACGTACTTACTGCACTTGGCATTGAGCTGCCCGACGACGCTGATGCCGCGCGAAGTTCGCTTGAGCGGTTGGGCTTTGCGTTTTGCTTCGCACCAAGTTTCCATCCGGCACTGAAGCGTATCGGACCATTGCGCAAGCGACTCGGGGTTCGCACCACATTCAATTTGCTGGGGCCGCTCCTAAATCCGGCTAATGCGGCCTTTCAGCTCCTAGGAGTTGGCAAGCGAGAGATGCTTGAACCAATGGCTGGCGCCTTGGCCGGCTTGGGAATTCAGCGCGCTTATGTTGTCAGCGGGCACGACGGCCTGGACGAAGTATCGCTTTCCGGGCCAACATCTTTTTGTCTTGTGCAGGGCGGCGCGGTAACATCCGGTAGTTGGAACGCCGCCGATTTTGGACTTGCGCCCTGCTCAACTAAAGAACTCGCGGCAGCCGACGCGTCGGAGAGCGCTCGCATTATCGAAAGCGTATTGCAAGGAGTCGCAAGCGCCGCAAGCCGAATCGTCACTGCCAATGCGGCTGTGGCATTGCTTGCGGCTGGCCGATGTAAGCGAATTGGGGAGGGCGTCGCGATCATCGAGGATGTGCTGCGGTCAGGACGTGGAATGCAAATGCTCGAGCGACTGCGAGGCAAGGCGCTGAACTAAGGACTTCGGGCGATGCCGCAAAAGGTCTTATTGATTGCCGATCCCGGCATCGACACGGCTTTTGCCGTGGCGCTGGCGCTTTTGGACCAGAACTTGGAAGTGGTCGGTTTGGCGCCGACAGGCGGCAATATCGCGGCTCAGCAAGCCACCATCAATGTCCATACGTTGATCACCCAACTCGACCCGCGGCGCTGGCCGCGGCTTGGATCGGCAATGCCCGTGGCTTATGACGTCGACGGCAGCGATTTGCATGGCGCCGATGGCTTGGGTAACGTTCGATTTCCTGAAATCAGCCTGCACTCGCCGCCGACCAGCGACCGCTTGATCGTCGATTTGGTCCGACAGCATCCCAATGAGTTGACGATTGTGTGCCTCGGTCCTGCAACGGCACTTGCGGGCGCCTTGCAGCGTGATCGCACCATCGCCGACCAAATTCGGCGACTAGTGCTGCTCGGCGGCGCGTGGCATGAACCGGGCAATGTTACGGCCGCGTCCGAGTTTCATTTCTATTGCGATCCGGAAGCGGCGCGAGCTGTCTTGCACAGCGGCCTGCGCATCACGTTGGTTCCGCTCGACATCATGCGCAAGCTCGTGTTCTCGCCGACCGACTTGCTGCAGTTGCCGGTTCCTGATTCGCCGACGGCCCAATTCCTGAGGAAGATCATTCCGTTCGGCATCCGCGCAACAGCGAACGCCTACGGCATCGAGGGCATGCATCTCAAGGACGTCATGGGAATCGTCGCCGTTTCAGCGCCGGCGGCGCTTTCGACCAAACGTTACTACGTTAATGTCGAAACGCGGGGCGAGCTGACTCGCGGTATGAGCATCGTCGACTCCCGACCGAAACCTGCCTCGCCGCCGAATGTCGATCTGGCCGTCGGCGTCGATCTCACACTTGTTCGCGAGTACATCTATAAGACCCTGAAGAACGCAGATCAAGGATTTTGATTTGTCAGTTGGAGTGGATTGCCCGTGCATTTTCCGCTGCTGTACGATGTGGTTCCCGATTACGTTGAAAGGCGAATCGCATATCGCGAACAGCATCTGCGACTGGCGCAGGCCGCTTGTGATCGTGGCGAGTTGGTCGTCGGCGCGGCCGCGGCGAAGCCTAATCCGGCGGTTCCGGCAACAGAAGCGCGATCAGCGCCGCCGGGATGAACAAGAAGCCGGCGTAGAGCAGGGCAGTCCGGTAATCGCCGAACTTCGAGAAGACGACGCCGAAGAACACGGTGCCTAGCCCCGCCACAATCCGGCCGAAGTTGTAACAGAAGCCGGCGCCGGTCGTTCGCAACAACGTGGGAAACAACGGCGGCAGGTACATCGTAAACAACGCAAAGACACCCTGGCAGATGCCGATTGCTGCAAATCCAATCCACAAGAATTGATGGCCGATCGGTGTTGCATACGTCGCCGTCATCGTCGCAAAATAGGCGATGCAAAGAACGGCGATTGCCCGTCGGTATTTCAACCATTTTGCGAGTATCGCCGCTAGAAAATTGCCGATGATCGAAGCGATCATCACGACCATCATGGCTGTGCTGACTAGTTGTTTCTTGGCGGCATCGTCCCAGGCGGCCAGGTCCGGGTGATTCCGCAGGTGCTGCAAGTACCAGAAAAGAAACGCCCAGTGCGCCGTCAATGACAGTGCGCATACGAGCAACGTCAAAATGCTGATGCGGCGAACCGGCCCTTGAAAGAGCGCCAAGAATCCCGGTGGCTTTTCCGCTGCACTCGCCCTGGCGGCGTGCCACTCTTCCGTTTCAGGCACCGCGCGACGTATCCACAAGACCAATAGCGCCGGCAAAATGCCCACCAGGAAGACGGTGCGGCTCGGAAAGCCGGCCAGCAGGAAGCTCGCGAGACTCGCCAATAATACGCCCAGATTGACCCCGGTCTGCAACACGGCGGCCATCCACGCTCGCCACCGTTTCGGCCAGGTTTCTGACAGAAGCGACGCGCCGACGGCCCATTCACCGCCGATGCCGAGCGCCGCAAGAAAACGGAAGATCAATAACTGCCACCAGGTCTGTGCGAAATACGACAGCCCGGTGAACATGGCGTATGTCAAGATGGTGAGCGACAACGCGCGGCTTCGACCGATGCGGTCGGCGATTTGGCCGAAAAATCCGCCGCCGAGCGCCCAACCGATCAGAAACGCCGCCTGGATCCAGGAACTGTAAAAGGCGACGTCCGGGTGCTTCTCGTTGGGGGCCTGGATCAACTCGGTGACGAACGGCGCCGCGACGAGCACGTACAAATGCATGTCGAGCCCGTCGAACATCCAGCCGAGCCACGCGGCGATTCCCGATTTCCATTGATGCGACGAAAGATCGCTCAATCGCGTCGCTTCGCCGCGCGGAGCGGCAGAAGATTTCGGTTCATTCGTCATCGTTACGGCGGCCTTGCGGAATTCGGTGTGGGTCTATTGCGGTCTAACGGAGGATTCCCTTTACGATATGCGCTTCCTCGACGCCGGTCAGTCTCTCTCTCAGCCCGTTTTGTTCGATGAACAATTCGTCGTACTGCAGGCCGACAAGGTGCAAGATGGTTGCATGCCAGTCGGGCACGCTGACTCGGTTCTCAACGGCAGCAAAGCCCAGATCATCCGTCGCGCCATAGGTAGTGCCGCCGCGAATGCCGGCGCCGGCCATCCACGTGCAAAAAGCGTTCTTGTTATGATCGCGACCAGCCTTTTGCTCGTTCTTGTCGGGCGGAAGTTGCGCAATGGGCAGCCGGCCGAACTCCCCGCCCCAGACGACGAGCGTGCTGTCGAACAGCCCGCGACGTTTCAAGTCGTGCAAGAGCGCCGCAATCGGTTGGTCGGTGCGCTGGCATGCCGTTTTGAGTTCCGTCGCGAGATTCGTGTGCGTGTCCCAAATGTGCCCGTTGATGAATAACTGCACGAATCGAACACCGCGTTCGACGAGTCGCCGCGCGATCAAACAACGACGCCCGTATGAGTCGGTCGGCTCCCGGCCGATGCCGTATTGTTCGAGCGTCGATTTGCTCTCCGACGAGATGTCGAGGATGTCCGATGCCGCCAGCTGCATGCGTGCGGCAAGTTCGTAACTGGCCATGCGGGCCTCCAGCCTCGACTCGTTCGCACGCCTGGACTGATGGTAGCGATCCAATTGTAATATCAAGTCGCGCTGCGTTGCTTCGACTCGGGCCGGCCGTTCTTTGTCGGGCCGCAGATTCAACACAGGCGAACCAGTTGAACGAAAACGCGTGCCCTGGAACAGCGGCGGCAGAAAGCCCGAATGCCAATTTTCGACGCCGTTGACTGGCAGGCCCAATGGATCGTCGAGCACGACGTATGCCGGCAAATTCTGATTCTCGCTGCCGAGCCCGTACGAGATCCACGCTCCCAACGTCGGACGTCCCGGCCCCATCTTTCCAGACTGGATCAGATAGACCGCTGGTTCATGCGTCAAATTCGTCGTGTGCATCGAGCGGATAATCGCGATGTCGTCGGCGACACCTGCCAGGTGCGGCATCACCTCGGAAATCCAGGCGCCGGACTCACCATGCCGAGCAAACCGAAACGGGCTACGAAGAATAGCGCCGGCGTCCTTGATGAACTCGACCTCGCCGGCGATCTTGTCGAAGTAGGGTTCACCGTGTCGCTTGTCGAGCAACGGCTTCGGGTCGAACAAGTCCATCTGACTCGGTCCGCCGTTCATGAACAGATGGATGACGGACTGTGCTCGCGGAGCGATGTGCGGCCGGCGTGGTTTCAAGTCGCTCTGCGGCCGCTCGTCCGCACGCGCCAGGTGCGCGAGCGCCGTGCCGCATAAAGCGCCTGACATCGTTTGAAAGAACCGCCTGCGGTGCATTGCCGAACCTCAGTCCACAAACAGAAACGCTGCTGAATTCAAGATTGCGTGGCAGAAACTCGCCAAGGCCCGGCGATCCGCGCTGGACGAATCGATCGCATTCCAGTCATTGGTCAACTTCTGCAATGACAATCGACTGATTCGTCGTTCCTCAGAATCCGGCGGCCTGCTGAGACAAACCAGGAAGGTCCGTTCGATTCTCCGCTCAATGTCCGCGCCGGCGTCTTGTTGAATTCGAGTGGCAATGCGATTGGCCAGGTCCTCGACATTGGCGTTGTTCATCATGTAAAGGGCCTGCGTGGCCACCAGGGATTCGCGGCGTGCCGTGCAGTTGGGGTTCATTTGCGGAAAATCGAACGCCTCGAGATGCGTGGCGATTCGCTTGCGCGTCTGCTGCACGTAGATCATGCGCCGCCTGCCGCGTGCGGTTTCGTTCGGCGTGACCAGTCCATCGGGCCGCGACGTCACCACATCCGCCGGCCCGTAAGGCGTTGCATCCATTTGCTGAGCCGCTTGCAACATGCCGTCGTAGACGGCCTCGGCATCGAGCCGTCGCATCGGCATTCGGGATAGGAGCGTGTTGGACGGGTCGAGCCGCTGATGCAATTCGAACAGGCTGGAACTTTGGCGGTACACGGCGCTGGTAACAATGAGCCGGTGCAGCGACTTGACGCTCCATCCGTGCTGGATGAGGTACTGCGACAGCCAGTCGAGCAGCTCGGGATGAGTCGGCGTTGCACCGCTGCGGCCGAAATTGCCCAAGGTGGCGACAATCCCCGCGCCAAAGTGGTGTTTCCAGATGCGATTGACGATGACACGTGCGGTCAGCGGGTGATCGGGCCGGGTCAGCCACTTTGCAAACGCCAGCCGTCGGCCCGTGGACTTAGCATTGGGCCAAGGGGGGGCGAACGCAAAAGGAGTCTTGCCATCGGTCAGCACCGATGGAACCCCGGGACCGACAAGTGCTACGGGCTGTAGCGGGTCGCCGCGACGATACACGTATGTCGGCGACGGTTGGCCCCGATCCCACAACGCTTGAATCTGCGGCTCCGGTTGGAGTCGCTTCTCGGCTGCGCGAATCTGCGCTTCGAGCCCTTCCATTTCCTTCTGAAACGCCGGATCAACTTTCGCCAACGCTGGGCGGTCCGGCCGTAGTTGCGCTTCGAATTTCTCCGCGAGATACCGTTGTACGGCCGTTCGCTTCGCTGCGGGGGTGGCCAACATTGCCTTCAGGTCTTCGTGCAATACGGCCGGCGTCTTCGATAGGAGTTTCTCTTGGTGCGATTTCTGTGCGGCTTCGGTGAATACGTTTATCTTGGTCCGAAGTTCCGCAATTTCCTTGCTAATCGCGGCCTGGCGTTGCTGCCATTCCCGGCGCTCCATCGACGGCACGTGTGGCAACAGCCGGCCGCCGAGCGTGTCCTGGCTCACGGGGCCGAGGCCTGGCCGTACGTCGGGCTTCAGCCAATCATGTTCGTCGAACGCTCCCTTGAATATGTCGAGCAAGCGAAAGTAATCTCGCTGTGGAATCGGTTCCAGTTTGTGATTGTGGCAGCGAGCGCAGTGAATCGACAGGCCCATGACGGCGGACCCGAGCACTTCCATTTCGTCGGCGATGACTTCAATTCGGTCGTGCAAGTAGCCGGTGATGTTCGCCCACGTTGCGTCGGGGGCCATTCGTAGAAAGGCGGTCGCTATCAGGTTGTCGCTGATCTCAGGCGTGTTCTCGCCGACGTTCCGATAGTCGGCAAGTTCGTCGCCGGCGATCTGTTCCATCAAGAAGCGATCATACGGTTTGTCGGCGTTGAACGACCGAACTACATAGTCGCGATACCGCCACGCGTTCGGACGGGGCAGATCCTGCTCACGCTTGCCCTCGGAGTCGGCATATCCGGCCACGTCGAGCCAGTGCCGGGCCCAACGTTCGCCATGTTGAGGCGACGCCAGCAGTCGATCCACCAGGCGTTCATAAGCGTCTGACGCATCATCCGCTAGATACTGTTGCACTTCGTCAGGCGACGGCGGCAACCCCGTCAGGTCGTAGTAAACCCGTCGCAACAGCGTAGCCCGGCTCGCTTCGGGCGAGAGCGTAAGTTGGTGCGGTTTCAACTTCGTCAGAATGAATGCATCAATGGGATTTCGCGCCGGGGCGTCGATTTGAGTCAATGGAATCTTCGGCGTTGCCGGCGGGCGAAACGACCAGAAGTTGCGGTCAGAATCGGTGACAATTCGATCAGGAGTTGCGCCGGCGACATCCGGCTCGACAACGACCTCCGGAGCCCCGGCATTGATCCACTTTGCGATCGTCTCGATTTCATTCGCCTCAATCGGCTTGACGCTGGCCTCCACCAATCGATCGCGGGGCGGCATCGCGCCGGCACGAACTCGGCGGATGAGCAGACTCTCCTCCGGTTTGCCTGGCAATATCGCCGGGCCGGATTTTCCTCCGCGGAGCATGCTCGAACGGGATCGCAAATCGAGTCCGCCCTCCTGGCGATGGCCGCCATGGCACATCGCACAGCGGCGCAGGAGGATCGGCGCAACGTCGTGCTGCGAAATCGACGGGGGTTCCGCTGCCGGCGACTGGCACAAGATTAGAATTGCCGCGATCATCGAGACGCGGGCAATTGCCGAAGCCATTCGTCGTATTCCTTAAGTACGGTGGCACGGTCGCAAATCTCGCGATAGGCGAGCCGCAGGCGAAAGCCGTAGTCCGTCTTCAGTTCGTATTTGGGCACGATGAACTGAAAGTCCCATGCCGGGTTGGTGGTCTGCCGTGCGGTGTTGGCGCCTCCTCCGCTGGGTGAATGCGTGAGTCGCACGCCTGCGCTGCGATCCAGCATGACGATCGCGACGTGTTTGCGAAAGACGCCGTAGAAAAGCGGCTCGTCGAATCGCAGCGTCGAGAAGTTGCGGAACAACGCATCGCCGATGCCGTCGTTGAATTTCAGTTCCAGCCGGTCATCCTTGTGCCGGACGGTGCTGTCGCGGTTATGAGCGTGGGTGCAAAGCTGCTGCCACATCTTGCTGCCGCGGAAGTACATGCTTTTGTCGTCCGGTGCGTTGATATAGCTGGCCCAAAACAGGCCGATGTAGCCGTTCGCGAAGACATGCTGTGTTGGCCTGCACCGGAACGTCATGTCAACGTAGTGCGGTGGCTTCAGTTCAAACGTTGTCCAGCTTTCGAGATGAAACGTCGGCGTCGGCGGCTGGCGCAGCTCGGCCGAAGTCTCAGACAACTTCTTGAACGTCATCGGTGCGTTGCGCGGCTCGAAGAATATCTTCCGTGTACCGTCAGCGTCGCGTTTCTCGCCGTCGAAGATATGTTCGAAATTCAACCCGGCTACTGCAGGAACGAATAGGTTCTCCGACTGCGTGCGATGCGTCAGATTCCAGACGCCGTTGTAGCCGGCGCGATGTGACTCATGGGCCGCATTGTCGCCGATAATCGCCGTCAGATCGCCGGCTCGAAACGTATCGTGCGCCATCGAAGCACCTGGAGTCATTGCATCATGGAGTTGCTTAGGCGTGTACTTCTCGTTCGTCTAGGTCGAAAGCGTATAATACCTGCGGCGGGGGTCTGGCACAATGAAAAGCAGGAGCAGCAATGGCAGAAACGACGCGTCATCCGCTTGGTTTGCCGGCCGGCAGCATTCGCGCCGTCATGGCGACAGTGATTGCCGCTCTATTTTGGACGATCCTGCTGCTGCCGGAAAGCTGGAACATCCCGGCGCCGCTGTTCCTCTATTTTCTGTCGATCATGGTGCTGTTGTTTTTCTTCGGGCATGGCAAGACGATCGCACCGGCCGACGAGAAGCCGCCATGGGGACTGCCCCGCGGAACCTTTCGCGTGATCATCGTATTGGGAACCATCGGCGGTATCGTCGCACATTACTTGCTGCATCGTGACCATGTCTGGCGGCGGCTTCAACCCAATGCCGATCAGTTTGTACAACAATGGCCGTATCTGCTCGTTGCGATTTCCGCCGGTCTCGGATTTGGCTGGCTGGTCGGCCGCGGTCCGTGGCGCCGCTCTGCCATATTTCAGGACCTGCAGGCGTGGGTTTCGCTCCTGGCCATGCTGGGTTTATTAATCGAAACGGTGATCGTTCTCTTCATCAATCCCAACGTCGGCAACGATCTGAAGTTGAACCTGACCATATGGGAAGCGGCACTGACAGCCGTCATCGCCTGGTACTTCGGTTCCCGGTCTTGAGAAGTGATCCTGCTGATCAGATACCGCTGCTCGGCGAGCCGCGGCGCGGACGCACAAGTATTTGAATCTCCACGAGACAGCCGGAGCGCTCTGCTCCGCCTACCTGCCAACGAATCATTTCATCGCGGCTTCTTCCATATCGTCGAGCCACTTCGAGACGATGACGCAGTAGTACACGCCGCTCATCGAAGACTCGCCGCCGGGCTTGGTCGCGAAGCCGCCGTCCTTGTTGCGGTGCGAATCCACGAACGCGCGGACTTTCTTCAAGTCCTTCGGCTGCCAAAACGACTTGTTCGTGTTCGTGCTCGCGAGCAACATGAAGCAACGCATGACGCGATACGTCGATTCGATGTCCGAGTCGTTCTCGCCTTTCTTGCCCCAGCCGCCGTCGTCGCGCTGACCGAGTTGCAACGCCGCGAACACATGGTTGCCCTCGGGCAACATGCGTTTGAGCCGCAACAGGGAGACGCTGACCGAAGCGATTTCCCTCGCGCCGCCGTCCTTGACGGTGCCTTCCCAAATTTCTTTACACTTTCGGTAAAACGCCTTGAACCAGTCGTCCAGTTCGAACGGGCAATCCTCGACACCCCACGCCTCCACCGCTGCGGCGCCGATGCGCATCTCCTCGAAAGTCCTTGCGTTCTCCTTGAGGTAGTCCATCGCATTCGCGAACTTCTTTTTGGGGATGCCCAGCTCCATCGCGGCCATCACGCCGATGCTGGTGCTGGTCACGTCTGGCTTGTCGCTCGGCTCCGCGAACCCGCCGGTTTTCGGGTCATAGCACTCAAGCACGAACGCAGCGTGCTTCTCCTTATTCGGGAACTTCTGGCCGAGCTTCTCGCCGTCGAGGTATCGCCACGCGCGCACGGCACCGTTGACTGCACGCAGACTCGGTCGCGGCGCCGCGTCGGTTTTCGGATCTTGCGAGGTGACAAAAAACCCGCCCCTTGGGTTTTCGAGCGACTTGATGTAGTCGAGCGTCTCCACTTTCCGAGCGACCGCGCCGCTGGCCTCCTTCGGCTGTGCGAAGGCGAACGGAGGAAAAAGGAAGAGGAGCACAATTGACAATCGCATGTTTACATCCCTTGGGATTATTGCCACCGAATCGTTCGAAAGCTATTTGCATGCACCGCATCCGACGACTTGCCGTTCGCGCGTTGACAGGCAGGCGGGGCTAGAAGGCATACTTGTGTTGGACAGAAACCGCACCTCGGGCTGACGGCGATGCGTCTTCAATTGCCGCGGCTTTGCGCCGACTTGTACTGTACTGGGTCTGAAACCTTGGTGACAAGCAATTTCTGAGCGATGAGTTGGTGAGCGTTGCGGAGTCAGCGCGATAGGTGCGTTGCAACGGCGACATGAAGCGCCAAGACTTGAAGCCGTCGTTCGCCCTCCCCGGCCCAACAAATCGCGATTCGCAGCAGTCTTTTTCGTTGACCGGCACAGGGTCCGGGTCGCATAATGACCGCATCCCTCGACTGTTCGTTCAGTCGAACGCCGGCGGCTGCAATGCTTGCCGGTGCAAGGTTTTACATAGTTGGTGTTGGTCCGACGCTTCTCGAATCCGTTCCGGTCGATTGGAACGGTGTGACAGCGATTGCCAATCGCCGATCCGCCGCAAACACGGCGGACCATCACGAGTTGGTAAATGTTTGAAGGATTGATCGCACTACTTGCCGTTTGTTTCGCCGCCGTCCTAATGCTTGCGGTCGGTGCAGCGAGCCGTGGCAATCATGCGTTTCCCGCATCGGCGTCATTTTGGATTCTCGTTGGGCGTTGCATTGGCGTCCCTGCAATTGCCGTTTGCCGGCGGCAGGTTCGCCATCGCTTACTAGGCCCACCGAGTGTTTTTCGATCTAGTCATCCTTTCGCCGATCAATCGAGATGTTTGTCGGGCCCGCCGGAATCGTTCCCGGAGCGGCCCCAATGGATCCGCACACACAGCCCTGGCTGTGGATCGGCATAGCCCTGGTGTTAGGTCTCTGCGCCGGCGGCGGACTTATCTATCTGCGCGAACGCTCGCGACGAAAGTCCGGCGACGCTCAAAGTGCCGTCCTCCTGGCCCAAAGCCAGGAGACCCTCGCCCAAGCGCGCAAAGAGTCGGAGAACTTGTACAAGGAAGCCGATCTGCGCGCCAAGGATGAGATCTTTCAGAAACGCAATGAATTCACTCGCGAAATGGAGACGGCTCGCTCCGAACTGCGCGAGCATGAGCGGCGTCTGGAAAAAAGAGAAGACGCCATCGAGCAGCAACAACGCGAGCTTTCGAAAAAAGAACGAGCCGCCGAACACCAGCACAAGAAGAACATCGAACGACGGGACAACCTCGAAAAGAAACAAAAAGAGATCGACACGCTGCAGCAACAACAAGTACAGAAGCTTCACGAAGTCAGCGGTCTGAGCCGTGCCGATGCCGAGGCAGCACTTTTGCAAAGGCTCGAACGTGAACTTGCATCAGAATACGCCGAGCGCATTCATAAGAACGAGGAGTCGATTCGCACGGTCAGCGAGCAGAAAGCCCGCGAAGTTGTGGCGACGGCGATTCAGCGGTTCGCTGCCAGCCATACGGCGGACACCACCGTAAGCACGGTCGATATCCCCAGCGATGACATGAAGGGGCGCATCATCGGCCGAGAGGGCCGTAACATCCGCACGTTTGAGAAGTGCACCGGCGTCGACGTGATTGTGGACGACACGCCCGGAGTCGTCATCGTCAGCGCATTTGACAATGTGCGCCGCGAGGTCGCCCGCCTTGCACTTTCCAAGTTGATTCAAGACGGCCGAATCCACCCGACGCGCATCGAAGAAGTCGTCAAAGAAACTCAAGAAGAGATCGACAAGTTGATTCTCGAGGTCGGCCGCAAGGCCGCGATGGATGCAGAGATCGGTCCGTTGCACGATAAGTTGAGCCAGTTGTTGGGCCGGCTCAAATACCGCACCAGCTACAGCCAGAACGTCTTGCAGCACAGCCTGGAGGTTGCACACCTAAGCGGCATGATGGCGCAGGAGCTTCGGCTCGACGGCCGCATCGCTCGTCGATGCGGCTTGTTGCACGACATCGGCAAAGCCGCTGATCACGAGATGGAAGGCGGCCATCCCAAGATCGGCGCCGAGTTGGCCAAGCGCTATGGCGAAACGAATCCGGACGTGCTGCACGCGATCATTGGCCATCACGACGACGTGACTATCGATCACATTTACACGGTGCTTGTGGCCGCCGCCGATGCCATCAGTGCATCGCGGCCCGGCGCTCGCCGCGAGACGCTGGAAAAGTACGTGAAGCGGCTCGAGGAACTCGAAGCCGTCGCGTGCGGATTCCCCGGCATCGAACATGCGTACGCGATTCAGGCGGGCCGCGAAGTGCGCGTTATCGCCGATTCAGGCCGGCTCAACGATGCCGAGGCGCTACAGCTTTGCCGGAGCATCGCGCGAGCCATCGAGGAGCAACTCGACTTCCCTGGCGAAATCAAAGTGACCGTCGTGCGAGAAATGCGGGCTGTGGAGATCGCGAAGTAGGTGCAGAGGCGATTCAACGTCGCTCGTACACATTCCCCGGCAAGCGGCGAACGATCTTCTTCATTTCAAGAAGCATCAATTGCACGTTGAGCGCCGCTGCGTCGATGCCGGTGCGGTCGCCGATCTGATCAACGGCGACCGGGCCTTCGCCGAGAACGTCCCAAATGCGCCGCTGCGTCTCATCCAGCTGCGGCGCCGGAGCCGCAGGAGCAACGGTCGTTGTTGATTCTGTAGGCCGAGGCGTGGTAAACAAATCCGCTGCGACGGGAGCGATGCCGGCCAGGTCTTCGAGAATGTCATCGACGCTTCGAATCAAGCGTGCTCCTTCGCGAAGTAGCTGCAGCGTGCCGTTGCTTGCAGGGCTGTCGACCTGCCCCGGCACGGCGAACACTTCGCGGCCTTGCTCGGCTGCGTGTTGCGCCGAGATGAGAGCGCCGCTACGCTCGCCGGCTTCCACAATGACGACCGCCTGCGACAAACCAGTGATGATGCGATTGCGAGCCGGGAACATGCCGGGCTGAGGCTGTACGGTCATCGGAGTCTCAGTGAGCAGGCAGCCATTGCGTTCGATCGCCCCAGCGAGATCGGCGTGCTCCGGCGGGTAGATGCGCGAAAGGCCGCCGGCCAGCACCGCAATCGTACGCCCGCCGGCGTCGAGTGCACCGCGATGAGCGGCGCCGTCGATCCCGCGGGCCAATCCGCTGATGACGGTGATGCCTGCACGGGCCAAGCCGCCTGCGAGCCGTTCGGCGACGCGTTTTCCGTAGCCGGTGCAATGCCGCGATCCGACGATCGCCACTGCGCGGCGATCCGTATCAGCCAGGCTGCCGCGGAAATAGAGTAGGGGCGGAGGGTCGTCAATCCTTGCCAATGTCACGGGATAGTTCGGGGACCCCAACGGTATCAGCGAAACACCGTGCTTATCCAGCAACTGCAGCTCTGACTTGAGATCGATTTGCGGCAAAGCTCGCACGAATCGCTCCGCCAACACCGAGCCGATGCCGGGAACTTCTTGCAGTTGCGATACAGTCGCGCGACGAACGGCGGCCGGCGAACCAAAGTGCGCAAGCAGCATTGCCGTGCGTCTCGGTCCAAGCTCCGGCACCAGTGCCAACGCAAGATGATCGTGCAATGGTGAAGATTGCGTCTCAATCATGTGCTGCAGGTTATTCGACTCCGTGGCGGATTGCACGCAAGAAAACGCCATTGCAGACGATCACGCATCCATGTCATCGGCGGCATCATCTCCGGCAACGGTGGATTTCATGAACTCTCGCAGAAGCACCGTCGCGTAAGACCCCGCAGGCAGTGTGAATGACAGCAACAAGGCATCGTCTTCCCAAGCGGTGGTTAGGTCGTTTACATAGACGAAGTTGTGCCTGCGAGTTCCTTGGACCAGTTGCCCGAAGCCGGAAAAGGACGCTGCCGAAAGACCCGCATCGTTCAGAACGGCCGCTTCGCGTTCGGCCGCAATTCCAGCGGCGGGAAACGTCTTGCTGCCGAACATCGGGCCCGCAGTCACCACTTCACGTGCTTCCAGCCGAGGTTGATCGGTGCCCGGGTCGGTGCTGACGAACATGCCGCCAACGGGCCACTTCGCCAGCACGTCGCCGGGCAGCACCGTTCTGAACAATCCATCGGTCAATCGACGGCTGAGGTAATCGTTGAACAAATGCGACTGAACTGCCGACAGCGCGAGCTTTCGCAAGAAGGGGCTCGGTCGATGCGGCAGTCGTTCCCCCCGAATCAGCCGCAGGCCCGTTTCGAGCGTAGAGCCGTCCCGGCCGAATCGCTGCTCGCCGAAATAGTTCGGCAGACCCAGCCGGCGAATTCGTTCGGCAATACGATCAACGTCGTCGGGCCGCTTCTCGACTTGGCGAATCCGAATGGCGAAACGATTGCCGCGAAGATGGCCCGGCCGCAGTTTGTTGGTATGCCGGCTCGCACGAATGACACGCAGGTCGGGCCGGTCGATGCGAGCGAGCAGTGGTTCCGCTTTGGCCGGGATCGACAACCATTGCCGTGTCACGGCATGTCGATCTTTCATTCCTGCGGCACCGATGTCCCGCCGATCAATTTCAACGGCCTCGGCGATGAGCCGGAGCAAATATTCGTGGCCAATGCCGGTTTTTTCCATCCAGACATAAAGGTGTTCGCCGGCGCCGCACGGCTCGTAGGCTGGGATCTCTTCGACGACAAAGTCTGTCGGCGCGGCGCGAATCGTCCCGCCGATTCCCGGCACATCAGAGGTTATGAGCAGCGGTGTCATGAAGCTCTCACTCAGGTGGTCGGGGGTCGACTGAAAAACCTACTTCTTGTTCGCGTCGGCCATGTACTGTTTGAACAGAGCCATCTGATACGACAGGAAAAGCAGCGCGTGAGTCAGCGTTTGATATTCTTCGCTGTCCTTATCGTCGTCAAAATCTTTGCGCATCTGGTTGAGTCGGGCTAGGACCTGTTCCGGAGTCATCATCAGTTCCTTTGCGGTTTGCACCACGGGGGGCAAATATCGAAGATTGTAGATGTTTCCTGCTTTACCACACTTGACGGTGCTTGTTATGGCGTGATACAACATGGGCACCGTATCTCCAACACTGGCCGCTCAGGATTGGGCACGCGCATTCTCCACGGACGGGAGCCATGATCAAGCGCACCAGTCAATTGTTGCACACCTGGTTTGTCTGCCTCGACCTCGTGCTGACGCTTGTGGCGTGGGTCGGCGCTTATTTTCTGCGCTTCTACGGCGGTCTCGTGCCGGTGCAAAAGGACGTGCCGGATGTCACGTATTGTTTGCAATTATTGCCGGTCGTTGCGGTGTTTGCGTTGGTCGCGTACCGCATCGTCGGGCAGTACGACATTCATCGATTGCGCCGATTTCGTGAAGAGATGGTCGCCGTCGCGAAAGGCGTGGCGCTACTTTCGTTGATGGTCATGTCAACGAATTTCTTCCGCCAGGATCCGTATGAATCTCGTCTGGCGATGCTGTTTTTCTCGCTCCTTACTTGCGGCAGCATCTTGTTCGTGAGGCGCCTGACCTGGTCGGCCGTTCGCAAACTTCGGCAGCGCGGCTTCAACAACAGCCACGCCATCATTGTCGGCACTGGCCGCGTGGCGCGAAAAACCGCCCAAGCGCTTCGCAACGCCAATTGGATGGGCATCAAGAACGTCGGCTTCGTTCAGGATCAACCGAGTCGATTCAGTTCTGATTTGAATATTGTCGGCACGATCACCGACCTGCCGGAACTCGTGACCAAACTGCAAGTCGAGCACGTGTTCATCGCGTTGCCTCTGAGCCGGTTCGCCGACACCCGCAAGGTATTCGACGTGCTGTCGCGCAATCTGGTCGAAGTGCGGACGGTCGTTGACGTGCCGGCGCTGGCGGGGTTGTCGCTGACGACGTCGAATCTTGACGGTCTGCCCGTCATCGGCTTGCGCGAAAGCCCGCACTTCGGTTTGAACATCGTCGTCAAGCGGGCGATGGACATTGTTCTTTCACTCTTTGCATTGTTCATACTGTCGCCGATCATGTTTGTCGTCGCACTGATCGTGCGGCTGACCAGCCCAGGGCCGATCTTCTATCGCCAGGAGCGCTGCGGGCTGAATGGGAAACCGTTCTGGATGCTGAAATTCCGCACGATGCGGACCGATGCCGAAGCGCAATCGGGACCGGTCTGGGCCGCCAAGGACGACCCTCGCCGAACTCCGCTCGGCGCCTTTCTGCGGCGCACCAGCATCGACGAGTTGCCGCAATTGATCAACGTCCTTCGAGGCGACATGAGCATGGTCGGGCCGCGCCCGGAACGCCCTGTGTTTATCCAGCAATTCAGCAAGACGATCCCCAACTACATGGCCCGGCACTGCGTCAAAGCAGGGATCACCGGCTGGGCGCAAGTGCACGGCTGGCGCGGCAACACGTCGCTGCGAAAGCGCGTCGAGTACGACCTCTACTACATCACACACTGGAACCCCTGGCTCGACCTTCGCATTCTGCTCATGACTGTTTGGAAGGGCTGGGTGCATCGCAACGCGTACTAGGCGGCGTGGTTTTGAATCGCCGCTGCCCGCTCCCTTGCTACATGTTTGCCTTTCGTCGATAATGCCCTCATGCCGACTCGCTCAATCGTTGCGTTGCTCGCGGCCGCCGCCGTCGCGATCCCGTCTGTTGCCGCTGATGTTCGCTTCGACGTCGAAGTGATGGCGGTGCTTTCCAAGGCCGGCTGCAATGCCGGCGCGTGTCACGGCAACCTGAACGGCAAGGGCGGGTTCAAACTGAGCCTGCGCGGCGAGGATGCCGACTGGGACTATGCGGCATTAACGCGGCATGCACAGGGCCGCCGTGTCAATTCGCTTGATCCCGAGTCGAGCCTGTTGCTGCGAAAACCTGCCGGAATTGTTTCTCATGAAGGCGGCCGCCGCTTCGACGTCGGTTCGCACGAATACGCAATCTTGCAGCGATGGATCGCGGACGGAGCTGCCCGGCGACGCGATGATATTCCAAGCGTCGTTGAACTGACGGCTGACCCTGCGGAGTGCATACTCGTAGAACCTGCGGCATCGACAACGATTCGTGCACGAGCGCGTTTCAGCAACGGCGCGATTCGTGATGTCACGCGTTTGGCAGCGTTCGAGTTGTCCAACCCGACCATTGCAGAAGTTGATTCGGCAGGAGCAATTCGCAAGTTGCAAGATGGCGAGACTGCCGTCTCCGTGCGATTCTTGCAGAAGCAGGCAACCGTGCGACTTGCCTTTGTGCCCGCTCGACCTGGTTTCCGGTGGAGTGGACCGCATTCGAGTAACTACGTCGATCGACACGTGTTTGCCAAGCTTCAGGCACTGCGGATGAACCCTTCTGACCTGTGCGACGACACGACGTTCTTGCGCCGAGCGCACCTCGATATCATTGGCCGATTGCCCGACGTCGGCGAGTCGCGGGCCTTTCTACGCGACTCCTCATCCGATAAACGCGCTCGGCTCATCGACCGGCTCTTGCAGCAGCCTGAATTTGCCGACTTTTGGGCACTCAAGTGGTCCGACCTATTGCGCAACGAAGAAAAGACTCTTGATCGCAAAGGCGTGCAGGCGTTTCACGGCTGGATTCGCAAGTGCATCGCGGACGGCAAACCCCTTAACGAATTCGCGCGTGAACTGATTGCCGGGCGAGGCAGCACCTATGCCGAGCCGGCCGCGAACTATTATCGTGCGCTGCGTGATCCTTTTGCTCGTGCCGAGGCGACGGCGCAGTTGTTCCTGGGCATCCGCGTTCAGTGTTGCAAGTGCCACAATCATCCGTTCGATCAGTGGACGCAAAACGACTACTATCAACTGGCGGCGTTCTTCCCGCGCGTGCAGTATCGCATCGTAGAGAACAATCGCCGCGACAAATTCGACAAGCATGAATTCGACGGCGAGCAGATTGTCTGGTTTGACCGCATCAGTCAGATCAAACATCCCAGGACAAGCGACAATACAGTGCCGAGATTCTTGGGCGGCCGCGAATTGACCGATGACGCCGACCGTTTGCAATCGCTGGCGGATTGGGTGGCGGCAAAGGACAATCCATTCTTCGCTCGGACTCAGGCGAATCGAATATGGTTCCACATGTTTGGTCGCGGGCTGGTCGATCCCGACGACGATTTTCGCGTGACCAACCCGGCTACCCACCCCGAGTTACTGGATCAACTGGCTCGTGATTTCGCCGATCACCAGTTCGACCTTCGTTACCTGATCAGGACCATTGCGACGAGCAAGACCTATCAGTTGAGTGCGACGCCGAATGAATCGAATCGAGCTGACGAAACCAACTGGTCGCACTCCCTGGTGCAGCGAATCGATTCGGAACCACTATTGGACGCCATCGCCGACGTGTTGCAGACGCCGGTGAAATTCGACGGTCATCCGTTGGGCATTCGTGCCGTGCAATTGCCCGGTGTGCAGCAGCGGCCGCGCGGAAATCGCGCAGGCATGGGCGAGCGATTCATGAAGACCTTCGGCAAACCGGAACGGCTGCTCAACTGCGACTGTGAACGATCGGATGACACGACCGTATTGCAAGCATTTCAGATGCTTTCGGGTGAGATGATGACGCGCTTGCTCGCGGAGCCTGAAAACCGCCTGGGCAGGCTGCTGAGCGGCGGCGCCAAAGACGACGCCATCCTTGAGGAGTTCTTTCTCGCAGCGTTGTGCCGGCTGCCAAGCAGAGCCGAACGGGAACATGCGCAGACGATACTGCGTCGCGGCGGCGATCGTCGAACCGTGTGGGAAGACGTGGTTTGGGGTATACTGAACAGCAAGGAGTTCTTGCTGCGGCGATAGGGGCGTGAGATTGCTCGTGGAGAAAGTACGATGGCGCCGTTTGAATTCGACGAGTCTATTTGCGACAAGACCGAAGTGCACGTTGATGGGTCACGCGCCGCTTTCGAGACCTTTTTCTCCGATGAGGACGAAATCGAGGAAATGTATTCGCAGCCATGATTCAGCGAAATGCACAACACCTGCTGCACAAGCTCTCGCGCCGCGCCGTTCTCCGCGCCGGCGGGGCCGGTCTGCTCGGCGTCGCCGCGCCGCGATTGCTCGCAGGTGAAAGAGCCCGCGGCGCACGCGTCGATCACGTCATCTTCCTGCATCAATGGGGCGGGCCGGCACAGCACGAGACGTTTGACATGAAGCCGAACGCGCCGGCCGAAGTCCGCAATATCTTCAAGCCGATTCCGTCGAGCGCGCCGGGCATTCAGGTCTGCGAGATGCTGCCGCAGACTGCGAAGATCATGCACAAGGCCTGCGTCGTCCGGACCATTCAGCATACGATGAAGAACCACGCGTCGGCCGGCTATTACAGCCTCAGCGGCCACGCGCCGCCGACCGACGATCAACGTTTGCGCGATTCGACCGACCTGTACCCCGCGTACGGCTCAGTCGTCGATCGTTTCGCACCGAACACCAACGGCATGCCGACGTTCGTGGCGTTTCCGCATGTCATCCGCGACGGATCGATTACACCCGGTCAACACGCCAGCTTCCTGGGAAAGATCCACAGCCCGCTTCTGGTGACGCAGGATCCCAACAGTCCGTCGTTTGGTTTGCCGGAATTGAAGCTCCCCGCGTCTGTTACGCCCGACCGAATGGCCAATCGCAAAGAGATGCTCAAGATCATCGACGAACAATCGCGGTTGCTCGAACATTCCACGATCGCACAGGGAATCGACCAGACATATCAGAGGGCTTTGGCGATGCTGACGACGCCGCGGGTGAAACAGGCGTTTGATCTGTCGGCCGAAAAGCCGGCGGTTCGCGACCGTTATGGCCGCACGACGTACGGACAGTCGTGTCTTTTGGCTCGACGCCTCATCGAATCGGGCGTCAAGTTCGTCAACGTATACCTGTCGGACTCCATCGGCGGCGATACGGGAGGCTGGGACGTACACGGATTCAACGGCAAGCCGATGAATCCGATTCTCAAAAATCACCTGTTGCCGATTACGGATCGGACGTTGCCGACGCTTATTCAAGAGTTGGACGAACGCGGGCTGCTCGATCGTACGCTCGTGCTGTGGATGGGCGAGTTTGGCCGCACTCCTCGAATCAACAAAGAAGCGGGCCGCGACCATTGGCCGCAGTGCTACACGGCACTCTTCGCCGGCGCCGGGGTCAAGCATGGTCACATTCACGGAACGTCGGACAAGATCGGCGCTTTTCCGCTGCAAGACCCGGTAAAACCCGACGATATTGCGGCGACGTTATTCGCGCTGTTGGGAATCGACCCGGCGACCGAAGTGCGTGATCCTCTCAATCGGCCGTTGCCGATCGCTGCCGGTGAGCCGATTCGCGGGATCATGGCATGACGGCACATTTCCTGGCCATCGAAACGTCCTGCGACGAGACCGCGGCCGCTGTCTTCACCGATGAACCCCGTATTCTTGCCAACGTCATCGCTTCGCAGACGGAATTGCATCAACGATTTGGCGGCGTCGTGCCGGAAGTTGCGGCTCGCGCTCACCTGCATCGCCTGCTTCCGATTGTCGATGGCGCACTGCAAAAAGCCGGCATCGGTTTGCGGGACCTGACGGCAATCGCCGTCCACAATTCGCCGGGGCTAGTCGGAGCACTACTCGTCGGAGTCAGTGCCGCGAAAGCCCTGGCAGTGACGCTCGAAATCCCCTTGATTGCAGTCAATCATGTCGAGAGCCACATTTACGCGGCACGAATCGCTGCGGGCCGCGATATTTTCCCTTGCGTCGGGTTGGTGGTTAGCGGCGGTCACACGGCCCTGTTTCATTGCCATACTCCGTTGCGATTTCAACTACTCGGCAGCACTCGCGACGATGCCGCCGGCGAGGCATTCGACAAAGTGGCGCAAATCCTTGGTCTCGGATTTCCCGGCGGACCTGCCGTCGATCGCGAAGCGTCGAAAGGCAACGCCAAAGCGCATCGCTTTCCCAGGACGCTATTTGATCAGAACAGTCTCGACTTCAGTTTCAGCGGTTTGAAGACAGCCGTTCTGTACGCCGTGCAGGGTCAAGATCGTTCCAAGCCGAAGCCAACGGACGCCGAGCGAGCCGATTACGCCGCGAGCTTTCAACAGGCAGTCGTTGACGTACTGGTCGAGAAGTGCCGGCGGGCCTTGGCGCATACAGGGTTGAGCCGCTTGGCCATCGGAGGCGGCGTCGCCGCCAACCGTTGTCTTCGTTCATCGCTCACAGAAATGGTGGTGAAACACGGCGGCGAACTGTTCATCCCGCCAATGGAACTGTGCACCGACAATGCGGCGATGGCGGCGCTGGCGGTGGAAAAATGGCGAGCCGGTCAACTAGCTCCGCTAGACCTGGATGCCGAGCCGAGCCTGGCGTGGTCCTGAGTACCGCTCGTCACCACTATTCGTCGATTCCAAGTTCCCTATGAGCGGTCCATCCGCGGGGCGCCGGCGGCGCCGCGGTGCGGTGCGGAGTTGGCGGCGGCTCCGGTTGCGGTCCTTCGATTGCCGGCTGATCCTCTCGTGCGGCTGCCGGCCGACGCTCGCCGTTGCTTCGACGCCGCCTTCGAGGACGGCTTCGTTTGCCGTTTTCGCCGGCATCCTCTGCGGGCGCCGGCCGTGCCGTATTCACGTCGGAGCCAAAGCGAGTGACCACATACGTTCGGCTGCGTTTGTCCGTGTCCAGCTCCAACAAGCCATTGGCCTGAGCGTCTTCGAGAAGTTCGCTGAACGTGCGATAACCGTGATACGTTTCATTGAACGACGGCTTCTTGCGTTTCATGGTGTCCTTGACCATCGACGACCAAAGCACTTCCTTGTTCTCGCGCCGCAACGCCAGAAGCGATTCAATCAACAGCTCGAATGCCTTGCGCTTGATCTCGGGCAGTTCGAGGTTGAGCTGCGGCGCAAGCGTCGGAGATCGGCCAAGGTCTTCATAGTAGATGAATTCGTCGCAGTTGTCGCGCAAGAGCGCGGACGTCGATTCCTGCATGCCGAGGCCGATGACATGCTTGCCGAGTTCCTTGAGCTTGGACACGAGCGGTGAAAAATCACTGTCGCCGGAAACGATGACGAATGTGTCGATGTGGTCCTTTGAATAGGCCAGATCCATGGCGTCAACGCAAAGGCGAATGTCGGCGGAGTTCTTGCCGGTCTGGGCTCGACGGGGGATTTCGATTAGCTCGATTGCCGCTTCGTGCAATGGCGCCGTGTACTGACCGAACCGGCCCCAGTCGGCATATGCTTTCTTGACGACGATCTTGCCTTTTTCAACGAGCCGTTCCAGAACCCGTTCGATGTCGAAGCGATCTCGGCGTCCGGAGAATCCCAACCCGATGTTTTCGAAGTCCACAAAGACCGCGAGTGACTTGGCGCTCGATGGCGCGTTATTCGTTTCCATGTCGATCCTATGAGATTGCCCTAGGGCTTCTTATGTTTGTCCAGTAGCTTCTGCGCTTCGGCGGCGGCCTGGGTCTTCGGGTACTGCTTGACGATGTCACGATATCGCTCGAGCGCCCGATCCAGTTTGCCGCCTTTTTCCAACTCTTGCGCCAGAATGAGCTTGGATGACGCTAGTTCTTCCTGCTTCGCTGAGTCCGTCATCGGCTGCGTGTTTGACGTTGTCATCGGCTTGTCAGTTGTCGGAGTATCGGCGGAAGCGACGACTGCGGCTTTCACGGGTCTGATTTTCTTCGCCTTGACGAGCGTATCGAGCATGAATTTCACTTCGCTGACGTCGATGAAATAGCTGACCGACCGTTCGCCTTCGGCGCCGACGGACATGCCTTGCGTGACGCCGACCAGTTCGCATTTGTCGTTGAAGAGTGGCCCGCCGCTGTCGCCCTTATTCGTGGCCGACGAAGTTTCGATGACCTTCGCCGAAAGTTCGAGCGGCATCGGGTCATTGGGCATTCGCTGGGCGCGCCAGGATTTCTGAGCGACTGTTTTCACGGAGCCATCGGTGTAATTGAACAGGCCCGCGCTGATGCCCGGACTGCCGATCGAGTGAACCTTGTCGCTGGGGCCGGGGCTGTCCTTGGCGATCCTCACCGCCGGCGTGCCCACAGGCAGCGACTTGACTTGCAGCTGAATCAATGCGAGGTCGCGGCGCATGTCGCGGCCAATCACTTTGCCCTCGATCGCTCCATTCGATTGCAGCAATCGCAAATAGGTGTCGCGCTCGGGCGTCAGTTTCCCAGCTTTGTCGATAATGGGAAACAGGATGAAGGCTTTGTCGTCATCGCCAACGACGTGATAGTTGGTCAGGATCAGTTTCTGTTGCGCGTCGATGAGCGAGCCGCTGCCGGTCCGCATGCGATTGCCGCCGACCGGCTGCACGATCCACACCGTCGATCGCAACCCTTTCTTGTAGACGCTTTCCTCGCCAAAACCGAATGGAACCAGGCACGCAACGGCAACGACGGAAGCGAGACCACGGTAACGCATTTTGCCAACCTCGATTGCGAACGGCGGGAAGGCGCTCAAACCTTTCCTACCTACTATACCTTGCATACCAATGCGAAGGAACACCATGGCTGGAAAATTTCCGCTTGTGTTTGCTGTCGCGGAATCGCCAAAAGGCGTAAAAAGAATGACGAGAAGATTTGCAACTGAGTTACCCTCCAGAGAAGAGTACGGCTATTTTATGAGTAATGGACCAATCCATTCCGAGTCTTTTTGAGGATGTTATGAGCCTGAATGGGTTACAGGTCGTGCATCGTAACGGCAAAGCCAAATACGAGCCGCTTAGCAGCGTATGGGAACGCAGCGATGGGGAATTGCTAGAAGCCATGTTGTCGTTCTACCCCACGATTCCGCCGGAACCGATCTTGGACGCAACTTACAACGTCGGTCGATTCTGGAAAGGCTCGACGCGCGACGTTTGGGGGATGGACATTGATCCTCGCCACAAACCAACGATTCTTGGTGACAATCGCGTGATGAAGGGCGTCAGATCCGGAAAATTCGGCGCGGTGGTCTACGATCCTCCTCACGTTGGACCTCAAGGTCGTGACAAAAGCATCAAGCGATTCGACGTTGACTTTGGGGCAACCATGCCGTGTGGGAAGGAACACGGATGGAGCTTAAGTTACCTATATCCTCCGTTTCTCAAACAAGCCATGCGGGTGCTCAAACCTGGAGGTTTATTGCTGGCCAAGATCACCGACATGGTCAACAGTCATAAGTCGCGTTGGGCGCACTGTGACTTCATGAGAATGGCGGAAGAAGCGGGATTCACGGTCTGCGATTTGATTGTCAAGATTCGAACCGGGCCGATGATGTCCACGAAGTGGAAAGAGGCACATCATGCGCGGAAACGTCATTGCTTCTGGATTATTTGCCGCAACAGTGAAAGCTGCGAACGGTGAGCAATGAGCGCGGGCGAACCATTTAACCCACTCGACAAGAAAACACTCGGCCTCACGGTCGCAAGGGCGATGCTCGAATCCGCTGCGGTTCAGCTTCCCATTGTCGCGCCGTTTCCTGGCGCCGGAATCTATGCGATCTACTACGTCGGATCGGAGTATGCCCCATATAGGATTATCGCGCAGAAAAACGTCAAAGGGCGTTTGTCTTGGCCAATCTACATCGGCAAAGCAGTCCCTGCCGGCGCACGTAAAGGAATCCTGAAACCGGTAGGGAATTCAACGCGGATGCGGCCAACGGATTCTCAAATTGCCGGTCCTTTATTCAAACGCATTCTCGAACATTCAGAGTCGATCGCTCAGGCAAAGAGCCTCTCCATCAAGAGCTTTCTTTGCCGTTACCTGACGGTGGACGACATTTGGATTCCCCTTGGGGAATCAGTCCTCATCAACGAGCTGCGACCGATTTGGAATCTCGTCATTGATGGATTTGGCAATCACGACCCAGGGAGTGGACGACGTGAGCAGATGAAATCGAGCTGGGACGTGTTGCATCCCGGGAGGCCGTGGGCTGCAAAGCTCGCCGCTAACAAGAGAACTGAAACGGAGATACTGGAAAACCTCGCGGAGTTCGTTGCTCGTTATCCAAACCAAGTCAATGGGGATTTGGAACGAGACGAAGACAGTGCCTAATCGCATTTCAGAGTCGCTAACAAGAGCCGATCCCTATGACAACAACTAGCCTCTCGTTCTTTTCGCTCTCCGGCCGGACCGCACTCGTGACCGGCGGCGCTCAAGGCATCGGGGCGGCGATCTGCCGGCGACTCGCTGCCGCCGGCGCAAAAGTTATCGTGTTCGACTTGAAGCACGACATTGCAAGATCGCTCGCCGAGGAAATCGACGGCCTCGCGGTTGCCGGCGACGTCACGTCGGAAGCCGACCTTGCTCGCATTCAAAAGGAGATCGGGACCGTCGATCTGCTCGTGAACAACGCCGGCATCACGGGCAAAGCAGGCCGCATCTGGGAACTACAGAAGCACGATCTCGAAAGCGTCATGAGCGTCAACGTCACTGGGCCGTGGCTGTGCTCACGGCAGTTCCTGCCCGACATGCTGCAACGAAAGTTTGGCCGTATCGTCAACATTGCCTCAATCGCCGGCAAAGAGGGCAACCCAACACTCGGCCCCTACTCCGCCAGCAAAGCGGCAGTGATCGCTTTGACCAAGTCGATGGCGAAGGAAGTCGCCGGGCAAGGCGACATTACGATCAACGCCATCTCGCCCGCCGTGATCGCCACACCGATCTTGGACGGGCTGCCGCAATCGACCGTTGACTACATGGTCTCGCGGATTCCGCTGGGCCGCGTCGGCCGACCTGAAGAGGTCGCCGCTCTCGTGCATTTCCTGGTCAGCAACGAAGCGAGTTTCACGACCGGCCAATGCTACGACATCAGCGGCGGCCGCGCGACCTATTGACAGGTGAGAAAGAGACCACGGAAGGCACGGAAAGTAACACTGTCCGGCTGCTGCGCCGTACTACAAACATTTGAAATCTCCGCACGTTGCGTCTCAGCAGTACAGGGCATTCCGTGGTCTACTCTGTCTTGAAGTCTGACGGTGCTGCCCGTTGCGGCGTGTTGCATACTCCGCATGGCGATGTGCCGACGCCCGTTTTCATGCCCGTCGGCACGCGCGCAACGGTCAAAGGCCTGACGCCTGATCAACTTTCAGCCGCGGGTGCATCGATCATCCTTGGCAACACGTATCACCTCGCACTGCGGCCCGGCGGCGAGCTCATTGCCGAGCTGGGCGGCTTGCACCGGTTCATGCACTGGGATGGACCAATTCTGACCGACTCCGGCGGCTTTCAGGTCTTCAGCTTGACGCAACTTCGCAAAGTGACCGACGCGGGAGTTACATTCCAATCGCACGTCGACGGCAAGCTACTGGACTTGTCGCCGGAGCGAGCGGTGCAAATACAAGAGAACCTCGGCTCCGACATCGCCATGTGTTTGGACGAGTGCCCGCCGGCACAAGCCGACGCCACGCACCTGACGGAGGCAGTTCGCAGGACAATTCTCTGGGCGAAACGAAGCCGCGATGCACAGACCCGGCAGAATCAATTGCTATTTGGAATTGTCCAAGGCGGACGGGACATCGAGTTGCGAAGTCGATGTGCCGAAGCATTAGTGGCGCTCGATTTCCCAGGCTACGCGCTCGGCGGCTTCAGTGTCGGCGAGAGCCCGGCCGAAATGCACGCCATGCTGCCGGCTTGTGGCGCGATGCTGCCGGCGAATAAGCCGAGGTACTTGATGGGCGTCGGCCGGCCGGAGGACATTCTCGCTGCGGTCGCAGCAGGTATCGACATGTTCGACTGCGTGCTGCCGACGCGCAACGGCCGCAATGCATCAGCTTTCACCTTCGACGGTTCGTTGAGACTTCGCAATGCGAAGCATCGCCGCGATCCGGCGCCGCTCGAGGTCGATTGTCCTTGTTACACGTGCCGGAATTTCAGCCGAGCGTACCTGCATCATCTGTTTCAGGTCGATGAGATGCTGGGGCCGACCCTGCTGTCGCTGCACAACGTGGCGTTCTATCTGCGACTGATGGCGCAAATCCGGGGGGCGATCACGGAGGGCAAGTTCGACGAGTACCGAGCCGACTTTCTGAATCGAGCCGGAACGACGAACGAGTCTATGGAATCGAAAGATTCGTAGTCGTCGATTGGGGCGAATCGGCGACACCTGCTGCAAAGACGTCGGTATTCAGGGGTATTCCGGGGGTATTCCGGAAACACCATACATAATTCTTGACGGCTCGCATCGACGTCATTCGAGTGGAGGCATGGCCCGAATCGCGATTCAACTCGGTTCGCCGGCTTGCGGACATTTTGGTTTTCTTCACGGTTGATCACATTACTTTTTGACATCCGCCCAACCGGATCGTAGCGTTGGTTCGGTTGATTGCAGAAGCGCGGTTTCGCGTTTGCGTTCGCCGTGCGCGCAGAACGAAGAAGCAGTGTCACAAAATGTCACAATTTGTCACAGATGTCACAGTTTATCTGGCCGAGGAGCGGCTTTGCGTCCCATGGTTGGCGTCTGTGCCGATCGACCAAAGATGAAATTCTGTCTAAAAGTGTCAACAAATGTCAACAAAAACAGGGAAGTTATGAGCTGGCGGCGGTGAGTTGATACGGGGCCGGCTTTCATTGATTCGAGGGTGGAACTTACGTTGACATCGCCGTGAGGAGCGAGACGGGGCTGGTTCCATGTCCTATCGCGGAATGTAGGCGGCTTCGGCCGGGCAGAAGTGGTACTGGCCAACGCCGACTTCGCCTTGTCCGCCTATCGGAACTTCCTAAAATCTGCTCTTTCAGGCAATTACGTTGCGACACCGTGATTCGACAACCTGTTTGAGGCACCTATGTCCCTTTGGTCCTTGATGATGCTGTTTGCCCAAGACCCGGCGCCGGCGACTCCACCTGCCGGCGGCGGAGGCGGGTCGCTTTTCGGCAGCCCAATCATGATCATTCTGATCCTGGCTGCAGGCTTTTTTATCCTGATCCTGCCGATGCGCCGTCAGCAAAAACAGCAACAGCAGCTGCTTTCGGGTTTGAAACGCAATGACAAAGTCATCACTCAGAGCGGCATCATCGGCGTGATCGTCGACGTGTGCGAGAAAAAGGACGACGACATCAAAGAGGATGAGATCGTGATTCGTGTGGACAATAGCTCCAATACTCGAATGCGCATCCTCAAGACCGCAATTGCGAGAGTGTTTCCGGTGGGCGGTCCGCAGGCGGCTGCGGACGCAAAGAAGTAGCATTCTTGGTTCGAGAAATTGACGTCCTGCCGAGAGGACGAGGCAGGGCCGTTTGTTTGCTCCCGTCCTGGTGAGAAGGCGCACTTTCTTATGCAGCAGTCGATCTTCTTCTGGCTATGGATCCTGTTCGCTGTCGGCACACTAGCCGCGATCTTGTACGGCTTCGTCCGCACCGTCAGCAACTTGTACTGGAGAATCGTCATCTGCCTGGTGCCCACAGTTTTGTCGGGCATCATCGTCGGCAGGGCGATCGTCAAATACAACGCCGGCGAAGGCGGATTCAAGCTTGGCGCTGACCTCGCCGGCGGCACCAAGCTCGTTTACGAGATCGACCCGGACCGCAAGCCGGAGAACTACAAGAAAGAAGACCTCGCGACGGCGCTCAAGAAACGCATCGACCCCGCAGATCTTTACAACATCGAAATCCGCACGCTCGGCGACACGCACGTTGAAATTATTCTGCCGACCGGCAGCGCCCACCAGGCCGAGGTCGCCGAAGCCGCGTGGCAGGAAGTGCTGAAACGCGTTCAATCGAATTACGCCTCGAAACTAGGCAACGAAGAACTCGACGCGAATCGCGGTCAGGCTCGTGAGCTGATGCAACTGGTCGAGCAAAAGATTCGAACCAAAGAATGGTCGAAGTTGCTGGCGGCCGTCGGTGAAAAATTCCCAAAGGTGAAAGAAAACAAGGACATCAAACTGGAATCGATCAGCGTCGGCCGAACTGCAGAGTTGTCGGAGAAACTGCGGTCGGCGAATCTGGCGACTGAAGCCGAGCTGAAAACGTTGATTGAATCGACGTACCAGCCAGTGAAGTTCGAAGATGTCGAGAAATATGTCAATGACGTTTACCCTCCGAGCCAACAGCGCAAAGATCTGACGGCCGAAGAAATCGAGAGCATCAAACAGAAAATACAGGCCGTCGGGTCAATGGAATTCCTGATCCTCGCCAATCAGATCGACGACCGTGATGTGGTCAATGCGTTGCAAGAGCACTTCGACACGGCAAAAAACGCGACGCTCGTCGAGGATTTGGAACAGCGGGCACTGCGAGGCTTGCCGCCGCCGTTGCCGGCGTTCCCGGCCGGCGAAAGATCATGGCCGACGACGCGTCCGGAACTGGGCAACGTCACGTATCGATGGGTCGAAGTCGGTAAACAGGAACGTAAGTCGCTGGGCCTCGACAATGCGTCGGAAGCGGCCGGCGGAGCGAATTGGCAGCAGGCCGCCACGGATCGAGCGGCTAATCGCGTCACTGTGCTCAGCGGCATGAATCAGGTCGTGCTCTTCAGCCGCAAGTGCCAGAGCGCCCGACTGTCTGAGGCTGATCGCAACCGCAAGAAATTCGAGTATTTCCTGCTCTGCCGAGAGCCGGACGTTGTGGACGATGTGCGGCAAACGGTCACCGGCAAGGAACTTGTGTCGGCACATCCAACGACCGATCGAAAGGGTGATCCCGTCGTCGGCTTCGAGTTCAATAACCTCGGCGGCGACCGGTTCTTCAACGTCACCAACAAGAATCTACCCAATCAGAACATTTATCGTCACCTGGCAATTCTGTTGGATGATCAAATTGTCTCCGCTCCGCGACTGAACGAAGCGATCCGCTCCAACGGCCAGATTTCCGGCAACTTCACGGCACGTGAAGTCGACCAGATGGTCAGCATCCTGCGGTCCGGTGCATTGCCGGCAACGCTCAAGCCCAAGCCCACGGGCGAGAATCAGATCAGCCCAGGTCTCGGCGCCGACACCACCAAGAACGGCATCCTGTCCGTGGTGGTTGCATTCAGCGCGGTGCTAGTTTTCATGTGCATCTATTACCGCTTTGCCGGGATGGTCGCCAGCGTCGCACTGCTCGCGAACCTGCTATTGACCATCGCGTTTATGGTGTTCGTCAACGCCACGTTCACGCTTCAGGCGCTCGCCGGCCTCGTGCTGATGCTCGGCATGGCGGTCGACGCCAACGTGCTGATTTATGAGCGGCTGCGTGAAGAAAGGGATCGCGGCGCGAACTTGATTGTCGCGCTTCGAAATGCCTATGACCGGGCATTGCCCACGATCTTGGATACGCACCTGACCAGTATTTTCACCTCGATCATTCTGTATGCATTCGGCGACAGCCGGCTCAAGGGTTTCGGCGTGTCGCTGTTTGCGGGTCTGGTGATTTCGCTGTTCACTTCGCTGTTCATGACGCGGACGATTTTTGACTTGTGGATGAAGATGAACCTGCTGAAGAAGCTGGGCATGTTCCGCATGTTGACCAAACCGAACGTCAACTTCATGCGGATTCGGCATTACTGGTTTACCGCGACCATTACCGTGTCGATCCTCAGCGTCATCCTGTTCATGTGGCGCGGGTCGGACAGTCTCGACATCGATTTCATCGGCGGAACTTCCTTCGGCGGCCAACTGAAGGATCCGGCAAACATCGGCCAGCTGCGGCAATGGCTGTCCAAGGAAAGCCAGGAGAAGCTGTTGAAGGTCGACCGCGTTGAGCAACGCGACGACGCCGGCAATATCTTTGCGATCACTTTTTCGGGCGGCTCCACCAGCGTCGTGGAACTAGCGACGCGAGCCCACGGCAATTCCAAGGAGGAACGCGAGAAAGACGTCACGACGCGGGCTTCAAAGCTCGAAGTCGGCACCCCGACGCTTGATTTGTCGCGAACGGAAGGAGTTGCTTCCGGTTCCAGCAAGTTCTTCAACGTGAGCACGCGAGAAAAAGAACGCGATCTCGTACTCGTCATCTTGAATCGGCTGCTTGTCGATGACAAAGGTCAATCGCTGCTGCAAAGAGTGCCGATTGAAAAAATCGAGTACAGGCCGAAACAAGTCGTGTTGCATTTTGCCGACTACGCTTCGCCCGGCGCGATGACCGACCTCGTTCGCCGCGAGCTTGTTTCTGCGGGCGTGCGCGATCCGGCATTCGATATTTCAGGGCTCGATCGGTCGCGAAAGGGCCGGCACAAGACGATGTTGGTGGACCTGAGCGGCCCAATGTTTTCGCATCTGACTCAGCAAGATATTCAGAAAATCTTCGTACAAACAGAAAAGGACTACAACGAACGGCCGCCGTACGATCAATTGAACACGATCGACGCGGTCATGGCTGAAGACGCGCTGACCAAAGCGCTGTACGCGATCATCGCCAGTTGGGTCGTGATCCTGATGTATCTCTGGTTCCGCTTCGGCTCCTGGAAGTTCGGCGCCGCCGCCGTTCTTTGCCTGATCCACGATCTGGTATTCACGATCGGCATCATCGTGTTCTGCCACTACATCGTCGATTGGGTGCCCTGGTTGGCAGGCATTCTCAAGATCGACGACTTCAAGATCAACATGCCGGCGATTGCCGCACTGCTGACATTGGCTGGTTATTCGGTCAACGACACCATCGTGGTCTTCGACCGCATTCGTGAAGTCCGCGGCAAGAACCCTCTGCTGACGTCGCAAATGATCAACGATTCGGCCAATCAAACGTTGAGCCGAACGTTGCTGGCGTCGTTGACGGTGTGGCTCGTGGTGCTCGTACTTTACTGGTTCGGCGGCGAAGGCGTGCACCTGTTTGCGTTTGTTATGGTCGTCGGCGTAGTGATCGGAACGTACAGTTCGATCTACATCGCCAGCCCGCTCTTGCTGATCTTCGGCGAAGGCGCATCGGCAAAAGGCGCGAACGAAAAGACCGCCCCGGAGCCGGAACCGGAAGACGCCCCAGCGTAGACCGAGTGAGCTTTGGCGTCGATCAAAGCGGCTATTTTGTCACGGGGATGCGAGTGCCGTCAGGGATCGAGGTTCCGCGAGGCACGCATACGATGCCGTCGCGGATGTAGTAAAGGCTGTGATCGGCATTGTCAATCTGTTCGCGGTTGTCGATGACCACGTGTTTGCCGATCCGAGCGTCCTTGTCGATGATCGCGCCGCGGATGATCGAACCATCGCCCAGCCCCAGGTCGATGCGTTTTTCAGCCCGATTGCGAGCGCGATCCGCGTCGGATTCAATTCGGTCGGCGCCGATCATCACCGTCGATGCCAGCTGTACGCCTCGGCAGACCCGGCTTCGCAATCCGACGATACTGCGTCGAACTATTGCGCCTTCCTGTATTACGCAGCCTTCCGCCACTCGGACTTTGTCCAGTGTGGCGCCGCTGATCCGCGACGGCGGCAAGTTGCGAACGCGCGTGTAGACGCTGGCATGCGGCGAAAAGAACTCGAAGGGCGGCTGATCGTCGGTCAGCGCCAGGCTGACCTCGTGGTACGAGCGAATCGTGCCGAGGTCTTCCCAGAACCCGTCGAACAAATGCGCGTGAATCGAGTGCGTGTCGACGATCTTCGGGAAGATGTGTTTTCCAAAGTCCGTGACGTCGGCCAGCGCCTTTTCGAGAAGCGATACCAGGACGTCACGACGGAACACATAGATGCCCATGTTCGCAAGGTAATCGCGGCCGGCAGCCGCAATACCGCGGTGCTGAAGCCACTCCGGGGCTACGCGAAAGGCCGACATGTCGATCTCCGCTTTCGGCTTCTCGTAGAACTGGCGAATGCGGCCCCCGACGTCCGCACGTGCGATGCCAAGCCCTTCGGCCTGCGATCGAGTGATCGGCAGCACCGCCATCGTTATGTCGGCTTCGTTATCCCGGTGTGTGCGCAGCAAGTCTTGATAGTCCATGCGATAGAGCTGATCGCCGGAGAGTATCAGCACGTCGCTGTATTCGTCGGTGACATACCGCAGATTCTGTCGGATGGCGTCGGCGGTTCCCTGATACCAGTCCATTCGCTCATTCGTCTGCTGAGCCGCCAGGATTTCAACGAAGCCGCGGTCGAACATGTCGAACTTGTAGGTGTTCGATATGTGTTGATGCAAGCTGACGCTCAAGAACTGGGTCAGCACATACATGCGATTGACGCCGCTGTTGATGCAATTGCTGATCGGCACGTCGATCAAACGATAACGGCCCGCGAGCGGCATCGCCGGTTTGCTCCGGGACATCGTCAAAGGAAACAACCGTGTTCCGCGCCCGCCGCCCAGAATCAGACTCAACACGCTGCGCATGGAGGATCTCGTTCGTAGGTTCGCCATTGAATGATCGACGATAGTCTAACCGGAGCAGCGGAATTGTGCAAAGGCCTTGTTTGGTTCCTTGCGGCCGACGCTCTTTCGCTGTAAGCCGATCAGCCGGGGAACGTCGATGCGATGTTTTCTGCGAGGCGATTGGCTTCTTCCGTGCAGTCGTTGATCGCGACTCCGCGCAGTGCGTTGCCGGTCAAGTACAACTGGCCATGTTTGCTGGCCAACGATTCGATTCGGGCGACGCGGTCCGTGTGGCCGACGAAATACTGGGGGATTGCGCGAGGCCAACGATGCACATGCCGAAACATCGGCGTTGCCCAACATCCGTGTGCGAGGCGCATTTCTTCGAGGACCGCATTCGTCAATCGCTCGTCGGACCACGAAAGTACATCCTGCCGGCTCCAACCGCCGCAAAGCGCTCGCCACAGCACGTGGCCTGTCGGGGCACGCTCCGGAAAAATCGAGGAGCACCATTGAACACCCAACAAGTCTCGTTTTTGCTGCTGTGGCGCAATGTAGCCGAACCCAGATGGAGCGTTAGGCACATCACTTTCGCGAAAGCCAACGGACACGACCGCGATCGGTGCATAGGCGATGGCCGCCAGTTCGCCGGCAAGCGCGGGATCGACGGTTCGCAGCAAGTCTGCCTGGCTGTACGCGGGACAGGCGAGAACCAGCGAGTCGGCGTCGATGTTTTGACCGTCTGCCAAACGCACCACAAACCGTTCCTTGGATCGTTCTATGCGTTGAACTTGCGACTCGCATCGCAGCACAGAGCCGAGCGCCTCCGCCAACCGCTGTGGAAGTCGTCCGATTCCGCTTCGGAACGACCACATTCGTTGCGGCATTGGTCGAGGATCGCCTTTGGCTTCGGCCTCGCGCCTTTGCGTTTGGGCGGCGCGTCGCAGGCCGCGGATAATGCTGCCGGCTTCCTGCTCCATCTGCCAGAATCTGGTAAACGCGGCTCGCATGCTGAGCAGTTCCGCATCGCCGCCGTGAATGCCGGTCACGAGCGCATCGACAAAGAGTTGAGTAGCCTCGCCGCCGATCCGCCGTCGGAAGAACTCGGCGATGCTCTCGTCTTTGTTGGGGTCGCCGCGTGGCCGCCAAGGCTCACGCAGCAAGTCGCTTTTGCCTCGCCAGCTAAGCAGCGTAGTCGTCAACAGGCCAAGCGGACCGCCCGGCAACTCGCGCATTCTTCCGTTCCAGAAGACGAAGCGCTTGCGGCGCGAGATTTCGCTCGCCTGCGTCAACTCGCCGTGCAATCCAAGGTCCTTACACAGTTGAAACGTCGAAGGCTTGTTGTCGAGAAAGCCGTTGGGCCCTAGGTCGAGCTGAAACCCTTCCTGCACAATCGTGGTCAAGTTGCCGCCGGGCCGGCTGGTTGCTTCGAGGAGCAGCAGGTCCAGGTCTGGGCGGCGTTGCTGGAGCCGAAACGCCAGTGACAACCCAGTGATTCCGGCGCCGACGATGATCACACGAGACATTCGGTCATTTTACGGCAAACTCGCGAATCGGATCGTATTATTGACAGGCGCTTGCAGCGAGCGAGTCTGATGGCGTATGATCAACGGCAATCCAGTGCGCGAGGCAGTGATGGCATTTCATTTTGCCGCAACTTGTTCAGAGAGCAAAAATGACCGGCGTCGGATTTGGCTTTCGGCCATTGCATCGGCATTCACTCTGTGGTCGGCGACCGTAGTCGGCGCCGCCGAACCGGCGTTGCTGGGACGGCAGGTGATGTTGCGGGATACAGGCGGCCAAATTGACTCGACCGTTGTCGGTCAGCCCGGCGGCGTTGGTGCAACGAATTCCTGGGAAGTGTTGACGGTGCTTCGCGAAAGAGAAGGCAAGGTGTGGGTTCGAAATCGCGATTCGGAAGGCTGGCTGCCGGCAACGAGTGTTGTTCCCGTAGAAGATGCGGTGGACTGGTTCACAAAGCAAATCGATGCTTCGCCGCAGGACGAGTCGGCATACGCGCATCGCGCCCGAGCCCATCACTTTCTCGGCGATTATGAAAAAGCGATTTCTGACTTCACCGAGGCTCTCAAGCTCTCGCCGTCGGGTTCCTGGATCTGGAACAACCGCGCGATTGTGTACTCGGACATGAAAGAGTATGACCGATCGCTTGCCGACTACACGAAAGCGATTGAAATCAATGCGTCGTATTACCTGGCGCTCAGCAACCGAGGGATGATCTGGATGCGCAAGAAGGAATTCGCGAAAGCGCATCAGGATCTGGCTCGATCGATCGAAATGAACCCACAATACGGATTTGTCTATAGCAATCGGGCGATTGTCTGGCTTGCTCAGAACAAACCCGAGGAGGCAGTGAAAGACTGCGACAAGGCGTTGCGAATCAACCCCGGCGCCACCGGAATTCGCAGCGTGCGCGGCCAGGTATTCCTCGCGCTGAAACGATACGACGACGCCATTCAGGAGTTGAACATGGCGATTCGCCTCGAACCATGCAACTCGTCGGCCTATGCGTATCGATCGCGCGTCCGCAATCGCATGGCGGATCATGCCGGTGCTGAGCGCGACATCGTCGAGGCAATTCGACTGCGGCCAATGATTGACTGGTACTATTGCGACTACTCGCATTTTCTAGCGACGACGACAGATGCCAAACTTCGCAATATCAAGAAGGCGGAGGAAATGCTGGAGCAAGCTCGGCGTCGCAATGTCGATCAAGATGGCCGATACTTCGCTGTTTGTGCCGCCGTCGCTGCGGAGGCTGGCCGATTCGCCGACGCGGTGGAATTGCAGCAGAAGGCGAATCGTGACGAGTATTTGTCTCCGGACGACAAGATGGAATACGAGCGAAGGCTCTCAACGTATCGCGCCAAACAACCGTGGCGTGAATGATCCGGAGTCTAAAGGATGCCGCGATCGAAGTTAGCAGCATGTCCCTTGGCAATGACTTTGCCGGATCGCACTCGCCGCCAGATGTCGCGAACAGTCATCGGATCGTATGGGCGATACACGAAATCGCAACGTAGCGACTCGGCGCCGGCGCGTGCCAGGTCCGGCAGCCGCGGCGACAGGCAGAACGGTCCCTCGTTGAGCACGATCGTGCGGCAATGGTAGTCGAGCGCCAGCACTTTCTCGCCGTGGCTCGACGTCATCGTCATGCTCTCGAATCGGCAATTCGCCTTGCCGGGACAGCCGCCGATCAAGTTCGCATAGGCGCACGACTCGGCGAGAAACAGCGGCGTGTCTTGAAAGACGATCAGGACCGCCTTCGGACCGAATTCGGCCAGCAAAGTGCTTATGTTCTCCAGCCCGTCTTCCGGCGAAAGGCAAAATCGTGAAGCGCCCATCGCGAGCAGTTGCAGCGCGGCCCAACGATTCGTTGCATAAAGCGACCAATCCGAGGCGAGGTCCAACGTGGTGCCGCCTGAGACTGAGGACCGAAGGTAGGTCCATGCCGACACATTGGCTGCTTCCCAGCGAGTCCAGCCGTCGGCAAGGAGCCGATCGATCTTGTACGCCAGGCCCGGTTCCTCCCACTTACGCGTCAATGCAGGCAGCGCCAGGCGAATTCGATCCCGCCCGATCACGGCCGCCAGTCGTTGCAAGTCCGGAAGCAGCGTCGTCGCATGATCGCGAGTAATGTCGATCACCGCTTCGTCCACGTTGCTCCAGTCGTCGTGTTCGAAGGCATCGATGTAACTCAGACGATCGATTTTGATATTCCAGCGAAAACCAGGATGAGGCCGCGGCTTGGGGCAAACGACTGAATCAGGTTCCAAGATTGAAGCGATTCGAAGTCGCCGTTTGTGCTCGATCTCTTGCTCCAATTTCTGCACGAGATCGCGGCGCAGTTGATTGAGACGGGATACAGGTACAAACCGGTTCTCGGTGTTTGCGATCGTGCATGAACCAAGTGTGAAACCCGTGTCGCCCAACTTGCTGAACGCGTTGCGAATGACCTCGTCCTGCAGAGAGTTGGCCGCGGAAAAAGTGCCTATGGTTTCGGCGGAGCCGACGACGTCGGTTTCGGCGACACGACCTATCACTGTTGCTTTGTCGGAGGCAACTTGCAGTTCAACGTTCATCGTGTGCTTGACGCGGTACAGTCCCGGCTTGGGCCGGTTGTGCCGATACTTGCGTTTGACCTCTTGCGACGACGAACAGTACACCGGCGCGCCCTTGGGCAAGTCTGGAGCATCTGGAGGCAGCGTCACTTCCACGATCGACCCGGCTGCTGCTGAAATCACCGACTCCAAATTGGCCCTGTGGGCTTGCCACAGTTGATCGACGGGGAAGCCGAACGGTTTGCCGAGGAGTGGAAGATCGACTTGAATTCCATCGTGCCGTTCAAGGGTTCGCGCCGTCCTGAATCGCAGGCGGCGCTCGTTTCGATGGGAAACGACGCGGTCAACCACGCCGACTAATGCACCGCGATGGCCAACCGTATCGCGGTCAGCGACCTCCTTGTCTTTGTGCGATTCGACGAACAAGTGAGTCCACGGCCTGCTGAACACCGTTTGCAGTTCCTCTTCATGGTGCGATCGTTCCTCGTTGGGAAGCGTGCCGTCGATCAATCGGCGATAGTAGTCCGTGGTCGTGGCGACATACAGCGGGCTCTTCTTGCGGCCCTCGATTTTGAAGCAAGACACTCCGGCAGCGCGAAGCGCCGGCATGTGATCCGGAAGCGCCAGGTCCTTCATCGAGAACGGGAATCCGACGGAGGGGTCGCGCCGAGTGGACTGACCGTCGCGAAGCGTGTCCGGCGCGCCGGCGACTTCGAACGAATCGCGGCAGGAGTAAGCGCACTTGCCGCGGTTGCCGCTTCGGCCCAAGGTCTGCGCGGAGAACAAACACAAGCCGCTGTACGAATAGCACAGAGCGCCGTGGATAAACACTTCCGTTTCAACGCCGCTGGATGCAGTGATGTCCTGAACTTCCTCGAACGTCAGTTCGCGGGCTAAAACGACTCTTGCGAAGCCGAGCGCTCGCATGGCCTCCGCTCCGGCGCGATTGTGAACGGCAAGTTGCGTGCTTGCGTGCAACTCCAGCCTGGGGAAGTGCTCGCGAACGAGCCGATAAACGCCGAGGTCCTGAATGATAACTGCGTCAACACCGATTTCCTGGAGAGCGTCGAGGTTTTCGATTAATTCAGGCAGTTCGTCATTGCGAATCACCGTATTGATCGTGACGAAGACACGGCGGCGCGGCTCAATGGCATGGGCGTAGGCTACGATTTCATCAAGTTCTTCGAGCGAGAAATTCTCGGCCTCTGCCCGGGCGGAGAATTTCTTCAACCCCAGGTAGACGGCGTCGGCGCCGTAATGAAAGGCAGCAAAGGCTGCGTCAGGCCCGCCGGCCGGCGCCAAGAGTTCGACGTTGCGATTCAGGGAAGAGTCGAAGGAAAGTTGCACGCGCGGCGAGCCGGCCGAATCGTACTCGCCTTGCGGTGAATCCGGTTCCGGCGGCGCAAAGGCGCCGATCAACGATTCCGGAGCGACAAGGCCATTCCACTCGCGCGGCGGCGCATCGCTCACCACAGCCAGACTCAACGAAGAACGTTCCATTTGTGCATTGTATCGAAGATTTTCAGGGCGGGTTTGCTCGGTCGTCGTCTTCGCCTACAATCGTGTGTAATCCGCCATTTGGCTCATTTTCACCGAGGATTTCAACATGATGCGAATCGAATTCAAGTCGCTAGCCTGCCTGTTCGCGATCACGACGCTGGCGAGCGCACAATACGGCGACATCAGCGACCTGAAGGTCGCGAAACCGGAAGACAAGGAAAACGTCAAGGTGGTTCCCGCGCCGGCAGGCGCTGTCGTGCTCTTCGACGGCAAGTCGCTGGAGGGTTGGACGCATCGTGACGGCAAGAAACCGGCGCATTGGAAGATCGTCGATGGCGTATTGCAGGTGGAGAAAGGCGGCGACATCGTCTCCAAAGAGAAATTCGACGGTGCGTTTCACCTGCACGTCGAGTTCCGTGTGCCGTATGAACCGAAAGCGTCGGGCCAGGGACGTGGCAACAGCGGCGTCTATGTGCAAGGCCGATACGAAGTGCAAGTGCTCGATAGCTACGGCTTGAAGCCGGGAATGGGCGATTGCGGCGCTATCTATGGGATTGCTATTCCCACCGTCAACGCCTGCAAGGCGCCGACCATTTGGCAAAGCTATGACATTGAGTTCACTGCACCGCAGTACGCTGACGGCAAGAAGGTCAAAGCAGGCCGCATCACCGTGTTGCACAACGGCGTGAAGATTCATGACAACGTCGAAATCACGAAGGACGTCACGACCTCCGGCCTAGCTTCAGATCCGAGTACGCCTGGACCAGTCCTTTTGCAGGACCACGGCCATCCGGTGCAATATCGCAACATCTGGGTGGCAAAGAAGTAGGCGGCGCGATCGCTCTTGGTATCCGTTCAAATGGCGTGGTACGATAAGCATGTACATGGAATAACCGTTGCAAATTCGTTTTTGTTTAGTTTTTTTTGGAACCTAGACGGATCGACTTTCGTCCAAAACCATGAAGAAGCTGAATGAGCTACATGTCTTTTGGTTGCGGCCTGACTACCCAAAGTGTGAAAGTGCGTAACTTGTTACGCTATGTGGTTTTGTTTGCAGCACTGGCGTCGCCCAATGCGGCTTTGGCGTTGGAGAATCCGCCGCCAAAGCTCGAAATCGAGCCGGACTTGCTGCTGCAGATTCGCGACGACAAGCCGATTTCGTTGGCAGCGGCTAATGGCGAGAACCAAGCGTTGGCCTTGTTCTTGAAACATGTACGTGGATTGACTGTCGAATCGTTGACGTCGTTTGCGAAGCCGAATCTGACCGTGCAGCAGCTGCTCGAAGCGAATATGGCCCGATATCGCAAGGTGTTGTTTCATGTGGAAGGTACGTTGACAAGTTTGCGCGAATTGTCGCTGGGGCCGGAGCTGGAGAGACAGGGCATACGAACGGTTTTTGAGGGGCTGATTGTTGAACCTAGCGTCAATCCCGTGCCGACAACCGTGCTGTTCCTGGAGTTGCCTGCGGGGTTGAAGCTGACTTCGAAACTGCCTGCGACGGTGGCGATCGACGGGTTTTTCTTCAAACGGCACACGTATGCCGACGAGTCCAAGATCGAGCGGTTTGCACCGGTTGTGGTAGGTCGAAGCATGGTGCTTCGCGAACCGGTGACTGACGCCGGGCCGACTGAGCCTGTGACGCCGACTCCTACGAGGCCGACACTGGAATCGAAAGCACCTGACGCACGGATGGATTGTCCGCGCGAATGGCTTGAACACATTGAGGACGACCAACGGGTGATGTCGAGGCTGGAGAATGAAGACGAGTATCAAACGTATAACTACTTCGTGTTGCACGCTCGAAGGTTCACTGCAGATTCGATGCGTACCCATACCGACAAACGGCTCACGTTTCGTCGGCTGTTTGACGATGGACGAGCGGAGTATCGCGGCGCGATCGCTCCCGTTGCCGGTAGACTTCGCCGACTGACGTGGATCGACTCGAACGATGAATTGCGCAAAGACGGGGTGAAGGACCTTTATGAAGCGTGGGTTTTCGACGCCGCGTACAACAGCAACCCTGTATGCGTCGTGTTTTCGGAATTGCCCAAGGGAATTACGCCGGGCGAAGACATCAATGGAGTGTGGATCGAGTGCGATGCCTACTTCTTTAAGCGGTATCGATATCGTGCGGAGAACAGCACTCGACTAGCGCCACTTTTGATCGGCAAAAGTTTCGTAGTGTCGAAGGCGCCGGTTTCGACCGAGCGAGCAGCGATTGCATCGGCGTATTCAAAGTGGTTCGTGCCGATGGTCGCCGTCTTTGTTGCCGTCATGGTCGCCGCATTCCTGCTGATGCAGCGGTGGTTCAAACGGGGAGACCGGTGGGTGCGAAAACGACTCGAAGATGCTCAGTCTGTCAATCCGTTCAACGAAAACGGCCTGATGGAGCCGGAATTTCCAGCGAAAAGATTCCCGGATGAGCCTTCTTTGAATTGATTGCGGCTAATTCGCAGATATGATAAAGTGCGATGAAATTCTTCGGAGGTTGAATCGTTATGTCGACCGATAGCGTCAATTCCACTCCGACCAAAACGGCCAAGGCGGTGGCCCCGGTCATACGGCTGGATTTCTACGGCGAGTCTGACTCCCGCCGCATTCTGCGTCGGCAAGTGCCTGCATGGCTCGTCAGCGTCGGGCTGCACGTCGTGCTGCTCGGTTTCATCATTGTCTTTCATGTCTTTTTTGGCGAAAAGTATGACAACGATTTGAACGCCACCGAAGAGGCGGCGATCAACACCGAAGTGGAAGATAAGCCGGAAGACAAGAATTTCGATAACCCAGACGTTGGCCTCGACCCCAACCTCCCGACGAATTACAACGTCGACCGAATCGAAGATCACAGCGTTCCCGGCAAAGTGCTTCCGGATGAACCCATCGGCAACAACATGGGCGACGGGCCGGCGACGACATTGCCGCCGCCGCCGGGAATTGGAACGGAAGGGCAAGGCGGCGGCATCGAGGCTCCGACTGCCGGCGTCGGCGGACTTGGCCAGGCAGGCGGCATGGGCGGACCGAATATCGCCGGGATGGGATTCAAAGGCCGAAGCGGTTCAACGCGGCAGAAGATGTTGCAACAGGGCGGCGGCAATAGTGTGACCGAAGCATGTGTGACACGCGGCCTCATTTGGCTCGCCAAAGTGCAAAAAACTGACGGCAGCTGGGAGATCGACGGCGGTCACAAGAGCAAGGTGGCCGGCACCGGCATTGCGCTGCTGCCGTTCCTTGCTGCCGGCCAGACGCATAAGGGCGGCGTCAGCAACGAAGGCAAGGATTCCTCAAAATACACCAAGAATGTCCTCGCCGGCATCAATTACCTCTTGAAGATACAGCGTCCGTCGGGCGACTTCGGCACTCAGAACATGTACGATCACGCGATTGCCACCATTGCCGTTTGCGAAGCATATGGCATGACCAAGGATCCAAAGATCCTCCCGATGGCACAAAATGCGATTAACTTCATCGTCAAAGCGCAGCACTCCGGCGGCGGGTGGCGTTATTCACCCGGTCAGCCCGGCGATACGTCTGTCACCGGCTGGCAAGTGCAGGCGCTCACTTCCGCAGTGCGTGCTCAGCATATCAAGGTGCCGAAAGAAGCATTCACCAGAGTGTCGAACTATCTTGCTTCAGTAGAAGGCGGTTCTGGCGCGTCGGCAGGCAAGACCTATGGCTACACGGAAAAAGCAGGCTCGGCGTCGATGACCGCGGTCGGGCTTTTGTGCCGCGAATACCTGGGCTGGGGACCACGAAAATTGGCGGCGGGTGTCGAGACTTTGAAGGCGAAACCGCCAAAGAAGCGGAACATGCCGACGGACCCACAAGCGTTTGATATTTACTACTACTATTATGCGACTCAGGTGATGCACAATTACGGCGGAGAAGATTGGGCCGCCTGGAATCTCGATATGCGAGAGTGGCTCATCGGGTTGCAAAACAAGGGCGATGAAAAAGCGCCGAATTACGGCAGTTGGAACCAGGATCAATCGCACACTGGCTCCGCCGGCGGCCGGCTCGTCACGACTGCATTGTCGCTCCTGACGCTGGAAGTGTACTATCGTTACCTTCCACTTTATCGGCGTGACGGCGGACTCAAGGAACTTGAGGGATCATGATCTTGCCGGCAGCAATGCGTCGATCGTTCTGACAAGATCATTCGGACCAAAAGGCTTTCGAACAAAGGTCGTTCGAGCGCTGCTTAGGATTTGGGTCGCTAGATCTGTGTCGCCGTAGCCGCTCATCATCACAATCGGTAGGTCCAGCGACTTCACTCGCAACTGGCGCAACAACTCGATTCCGTCCATTCGCGGCATCGTCTGATCGATGAGCGCACAGAAAATACTGTCTCGATTCCGCATGTAGCAATCAAGCCCCTCCAGTCCATCTGCAGCCTCAATGACTTCAAAGCCCGCATCCTGTAGTGCGCGACAAGTAAATCGGCGAACGTCGGCGTCATCCTCCACGACAAGGATGACGCCGCTGTTTCGGTTGTTGTCGCGGTGAAACGTCTGGGATTCGGCGGTCTTTCCTGCGGCGGTGCATGGGATGAGCATTTCGAATCGCGTGCCGAGTCCCGGTTTGCTTTCGACCTTGATGGTGCCGCGATGACCTCGAACAATTCCAAGCACAGCGGCAAGACCGAGCCCTCGCCCGGTGAACTTGGTCGTGAAGAAGGGGTCGAAGATACGCGCAAGCGTTTCATCGCTCATGCCGCAGCCGTTGTCCTCGACTTCGACGAAGGCATAGTTCCCAGCCGGCAGATCGTCCGGGAAGAATCGGGACCGAAGCAACTTCGAATCTGCCGGTCTGATGCCCGTGCGAATCGCAATCACACCGTTCTTCCCCTCCAGTGCATCCGAAGCGTTGGTGATCAAATTCATTACGACTTGCCGAATCTGAGTCGCGTCGCCCTCGATGGTTGCAGGTTGAAGATCGAGTTGAATCACCGCCTTCTTGGACACGACGGTGCCCAATAGTTTGGCCATCTCTTGGACAATTGAGTCAAGCTGCAGGGATTGAATGGTGAATTTCCCGCGCCCGGAATAGGCCAGCATCTGTTGCGTCAGCTCCGCGGCTCGGCGTGCGGCGTTTTCAATTTCTCGCAGCATCGGCAGAGCTGCCGACTCCTTCGGCAATTGCATGGTCGCAAGACTGGCATAACCAAGCATGGAAGTGAGGAGGTTGTTGAAGTCATGTGCAATGCCGCCGGCAAGTACGCCGAGGCTCTCGAGCTTCTGCGCGTGAAGCATGCGCGATTCAAGGCGACGCCGTTCCTCTTCGCTTTTCTTCTGCTCCGTCAGGTTTCGAATGTACGCTACGAAGCGAGCTTGATTGCCGCCCAGTATTGGGGCGATCGTGATTTCAATTGGAAACGAACTGCCGTCACTCCGCTGTCCGGGTTTCTCCATGGGACAATTCAGTCCGTCCATGCTGCCGATCTCGATATGACGAGCGACGACTTCGCGCGTGCGGCTATGAAGGGATTCGAGCGGCTGAAGTTCCGAAAGGAGCGCACCAATCGCGGCGGAACGCGGGATTCCAAACATGGTCACTGCCGCACGATTGAATTCAAGAATGCGGCCGGCAGGGTCAAAACAAATGACCCCATCCGCTGCGGCTTCGAGCATCGCCGATTTGAGCGCTTCGGTGGCTCGCTGAGATTCCTCAGCATGTTTGCGAGCGGTGATATCGACCATCACTCCTCGAATGGTCAGCGGCGATCCGCCTGATTCTTCAACGCTCACAAAGTCGTGCAGCCATACAACGCGGCCGTCCGCTGCGATCATCCGATATTCGAAATCATATGCAACTCCGCGGTTTGTCCTCTCGACGCAATAGGCTACTGCATCGTCTCGATCGTCGGCGTGAATGTGATCGCGCCAGAACGAAGGTTCACGCAACCAGCGTAGTATCGGGTAGCCGAGGATTCTCTCTGCTTGTCGACTCACAAACGTGAACTGAAACGACTTAGCGTCGGCCTCCCACACGATGCCGTCGATGTTATCAACCAGACCGGCATACTTTTTTTCTGATTCACGCAGGGCCAGTTCAGCTCGCTTGCGTTCCGTGATGTCCTCGACAGTGCCTTCGTACCAGAGCAGCCTGCCGTCGTCGCCGCGCACTGCCCGTGCGCTTTCAGAGACCCATGCCGTCGAACCGTCCTTGCGGCGAATTTCAAACTCGAACCCGGTGACCGTGCCTTGTGTTTCCATTAACTGTACGAATTCCTGTCTGCGGCCTGCGTCGACGTAGAGTTGTTTGCCGATGTCGCGAAACGTTTCGATGACTTGTTCCGGCGAATCGTATCCGTAAATGCGAGCAAGCGCCGGATTGACGATCAGAAAGACTCCGCTGCGACTGCTTTGAAAGAGCCCTTCCACGGCGTTATCGAAAATGGCACGAAATTTGGCTTCGCTGTCTCGAAGGGCCTTTTCAGACTTGATTCGCTCCGTGACGTCGAGGTAGAACGAGACGATCGCAGGCCGACCCTGCCAATGAACGCAACTCGCCGACGTGGAGACCCAAATTGAGCCGCCTCGCTTGCCGATCGCACGCCAACCCGGGTGCGCCGGCAGCGGTTCGCCGGCAAGCAGTTTGGCGGTTCGGGCTTGCAATTCGTCTCGATGTTCAGGGACCACGAAGGTTTCCCAAACGGCGCGACCAACAAGCTCTGCAGCAGAGTCGTACTCAAACATCCGCACGAGCGAATCATTGGCGTACCGAATGATCCCATCTTGATGGATCAACACGCCCTGAAGCGAACACTCAACAGCATGCCGATAGAATTCCTGCGACTCGATGGATGACTCATTCTGCGAGTTTCGCACGGCTCCAGCGTCGGACATGTTGGATCCTTGCGTAGCACACTGTGCGTTGTTGGTCGATTTTCCATGTTACATAAGAATTGCGACTCGCACAACGGCATGCCGAACTACTTGCTCTTGGCCGCTTTCGGAGGATTCGGCGACATGTCATAGATGCGCACGGCGCCGTCGAAAAATGGAATTGCCAGTCGAATGCCGTCGGGGTGCAAGCTCAAATCACGAGAGTTGTTCGGCAGTTTGATCGTGGCAACACATTCGCCCGTTTGTTGATCCCAAAACCAAAGCGCGCCGCCGTTGCCGCCGCCGACGCCAATTACGAAACCCGCAATGTGAAATGCTGATCCCCAGGCTGTGCCCTGAAACGCCTCTTTAGGTTTGAGCAGATGTTTTCGTTGGCCGGCAGCGACGTCGAAGAGTACGACGAGCGGTTTGCCGACGCCGGCGAAGGCGTTGGTGACTTCCGAGATGCCGGCACAAATCAACAAGGCGCCATCACTCGAAAAGCTCATCGCACGCGCGCCGCCGATGTCTGCCCGAAATGTCGGATCATACTTGTATAAAGCAGCGGCATCGAGGTTGCGAACGCAAGTTCCTTTTGCGGTATCCCAGAGTTTGACCACGCCCTTCAGGTCACAGGATGCGAGGTTGCCGTTCGGTGCAAACGCCACATTGTAAACGTGTTGCTCGTGGCCGTCGAGCGAGCGAATCAATTTGCCGTCTGGCAGACTCCACAGATTGATCAATCGGTCGTTGCCGCAAGTGGCGAGCATTCCGCCGTCTCGTCGAACGCATACGGCTCGCACCCAACCGTCATGGGCGTCGAAGGACCGCAAAGGCTTTTCGCCGTTGCCGTCAGTTTGCCATAAAAACACTTTACCGTGGTAGTCGCCGGATATCACGATTCGATGTTGTGATGCAAAAGCGAGGGCACGAACCCAGCTGGAATGGCCCGTAAATGTCGTCTTAATTCCGCCTGTCAGTTCCCAGCGCTGAACGGTGTTGTCCTGGCTGCCGGCAAATACGAATCGGCCCGATGGATCGATGCGGCAGCCGAGCAAAGGCGCGGAGTGCTTCAGTTCCTGGACTTGGCGAGTCTGGGCTGGAGCAATTCGCAGTGGGAATCTCATGCAAGCACTTCTTTGATCGCTTCCGCCTTCGGGTCGGCCATCGGAATCGGCCGGCCCTGATGGTAATAGTTCTTCTCAGGATTGAAGCTAAGCGCACGGAGGTATGTGTGGAAGAGGTGGCCGCCGTTGACTTGCCGATCCGTCACGACCGTGCCGTTGTCATTGGTTTTTCCGACGACGGCGCCGCCCTTGATTCCACAGCCGCCGATTGCGATGGACCACGCTCTCGACCAGTGATCGCGGCCATAGTTGCGATTGATCTTCGGCGTACGTCCGAACTCGGACATCACGATGACCAACGTGCTGTCCCAAAGTCCACGATCTACCAGATCTGAGATTAACTGGGCAAAGGTCCGGTCGAATTCGCCAAGCTGCTCAATGTGAAAGTCGAAATTCTCGTGATGTGTGTCGTAATTGGAATGCGACACTTTAACAAAAGTCACACCGCTTTCAAGCAGGCGGCGAGCGAGTAAACAGTGCCGGCCGAAATCGTGACTGCCATATCGTTCGCGAACGGAAAGCGGCTCACGGCCGATATCGAATAACTGCGTCTGACGCATCAGCTGCGCCGCCTGTTCGTACGACTCGGCATAAGCCTCGGTTTCCGCAGTTTTTCGTCCAAAGCGATTATTGAGCGAGTTGCGAAACGCGTTGCGTTGCTGATCGCCGATCTCGGTAGCTCCGTCCGGTCGTAGCAGATTCGGCGGCGGCTTGCCGTCGCCCAGCGTAACCGACGCGTGCTTTGAACCGAGGAATGCCGAGTCGGTCTTGCCGAAACTGCCTTCGCCGCGCGGCGTGATATGGACGTAACCGGGCAGAGGACAATCTGCAGGCGCGAGGAGCTTCGACATTGCGGAGCCGAGATGGGGATATTCGAGACCGGGTTCGGGCAGCCGGCCGGTATGCATGATGATCGCGCCTTTGCCGTGATCGTCTTGCATCGTGTTAATGCCACGAATCAGCGCCAGACGGTTCATGTGCTTTGCCGTGTGCGGCAGCAATTCGCAAATGCGAGTTCCCGGCGTGGCTGTCGGAATCGCGCGAAAAGGCCCTCCGGTGTCGGTGCCTGGTTTCGGGTCCCAGGTTTCAAGCTGGCTGACGCCGCCGCTGAGCCAGACCAGCAGCACCCGCTTCTGTTTCTTCTTTAATTCCGCTGCAGCCGTCGGAGCCGCGAACGTTCCGAGGCCGAAGGCGCCGGCGGCGCCCATTGCAGCGCCGATGAATCCTCGACGAGTCCAATGGTGTTCGCTGGAAGTGCAAGCATACCATGTCTTCATCATGTCACCTGAGTCAGGTCAATGATTGAACCGAAACTCGACCGACGCGATCATCGCCCACGCCATCTCCTGGACCGCGGCCGACCGATCCTTGTCTCGCCCTCGTAAGTAAGCCGTTACTTCACGAATTTCGTCAGTCGTCGGTCGGCGCGTATAGATGGCCAGAAATAACTCTTCGGCAGTCGCATCATCCTTCAACTTCGAGGCTCGATCTGCCAGCCCGCCTGGCCGGGCCAGCCATTGACGCAAGACCGGGCCATTGGCAACAAAAAGCGTCTGTTCGAGCGTGACCTGGAAATCGGCGGCCGGCTCACCGGGGCGGCCGGCAAATGTACCCACGAACGTACGAACAGTGCCCTCGTTTCGTTGCGATTCCGGCAGATCCGTCGCTTGCATCAGCGACCAGGCGAGTTGCTCGGCATGGAGCGGCTTCAGCGACATCGTTAGATACTTCGCAGCGTCCGGTTCCTTTTCGGTAGGCCAGGCGCTGGCACGCTGATACGTCGCGGACAGTGCCAACTCGCGAAACATCCAGCGCAGGTCGAACTTGGCGGTGATCAATGCATCCGTCAATTGATCGAGCAACTTCGGGTGCGAAGGCGGATTGGCAGCATGGTCATATTCCACCGGGTGGATCAAACCGCGGCCCATCATGAGCGCCCAAAGGCGATTGGCAGTCGTTCGTGCAAATTGACGGCTTGCGACAACTGTCGGACCGAGTTGCGCACGTCTGCTGAAGTTCGGAATCGGTCGTACGCCTTTTGCAGGCGCGACCTTGTACTCCTTGCCTTTGACCGATTTTGGTTCCGCAATCGCGTTGCCGCTCGGCAATCGCAGCGACGCCGTGTGAATCACCTTGGCCGTATCGAATACGGACGTGAAAGTGGTGTCGCCATCCGCCTTCTCGCCGAGCGCGGTTGGCTTCACATCGGCAGCGACCTGAGTCCGAGCCAGGAATGCCAGGATGCCGTAGTAGTGATCCTGCTTGTACTGACTAACATTCGGATGATCGTGGCACTGGCAGCAGGTTAGATTCATGCCAAGGAACACGCGTGAAATATCACGAGTCACTTGATGCGGTTCTGCGTCACGATCCAACAAAAAGCGAGCCGGTGCACGATTTTTCGCGTCAGCGCCGTCCGCCGACAGTATCTCGCGGACGAGAACGTCGTACGGCTTATTGGCGGCAAACGATTCTCGGAGGTACTTCTGCCATTCAGCGCTTGTTACGTGCTTGTCCGGCCGTCGATCCATCAACAGCGAATCGACCACATAGGTCATGTGCCGGGCGTATTCTGCACTTGCCAACAGCGCGTCGATTTTTCGCGCTCGCTTATCTGCGGACTTGTCGTCCAAGAAAGTCCGAGTCTGAGCCGCCGTTGGAATGGCTCCTGTCAAATCCAGCGTGACGCGTCGAAGGAATTCTGCGTCGGTGCAAATCGGAGCAGCTTGTTTGGAATAATTTCCAACTGCGATCTGGGCATCAATGGATTGGTGCAATGGCGTGGCTTTGCTGGAAGCCGCGGGAAGTGCCGAAGGCAGTACACTGCAAATGCAAACAAAGACAATATTCGGCATGACAAACTTCCATCAAATACGGAAGGCAAGCCGTGTTGACTGAAAGACTATAGGCGTGCAACGCAAATCGCATTGTGGCAGGTTTTGGAATTGTAGCTGGACTTGATGCGGCGTGTCAAGGAGTCAATCAAGGGAACTTGGGTAGGTCAGTTGCCACGGGATGTACGAGAAGAAAAAGAGGCCCCTCCCGGATTCGAACCGGGGGTGGATGATTTGCAATCATCTGCCTTACCACTTGGCGAAGGGGCCGTCGTTTTTCGCGACTGCTCGGCTATTATCGGCCGTTTGCTGTTAGAAACAAGAGACTTTGCCTAAGCCTCCCAGTGTTCGCAGTTCTTGCCGCACGAATTGCGATTTGTCGTTGCGAGTTTGATCTCCATTTGTTAATTGGGAACTCGCAGGAGCGGCCATATTGTCACACAGCGCAAGGGTTCCAGAATAGCGGGATGAACCCAGCCGTGGACGCCGTTCAGAAAGCCGTGGCCGAAGCTCGGTCGCGTTTGGAGCCGCTGTTCGCAGAGCTCTCGCGAGTCATTGTCGGTCAACGCGCTCTTTTGGATCGACTGGTCTTAGGGTTGTTGACCGACGGGCACATCCTTCTTGAAGGCGTACCTGGGTTGGCAAAGACCCTGACTGTGCGCACGTTGGCGCAAGCGCTGCGACTGGAATTTCACCGAATTCAGTTCACGCCGGACTTACTACCAGCAGATGTATTGGGTACTCAGGTGTATAACCCGCGCACCGGCGAGTTCGGCGTCCGACGCGGGCCGATTTTTGCAAACATTCTGCTTGCAGACGAAATCAATCGCGCCCCTGCCAAAGTGCAGAGTGCTCTCTTGGAAGCGATGCAGGAACGGCAGGTGACCATCGGTGAGCAATCGCTGCCGCTCGCTAAACCGTTTCTTGTTCTGGCTACGCAAAACCCCATTGAACAGGAAGGCACCTACCCGCTGCCCGAGGCCCAAGTCGATCGTTTTATGCTCAAGTTGAGGCTCAACTATCCCACACGAGATGAGGAACTCAACATTTTGGAAAGAATGGGCGCCATCGAGCCGGACCTCAAGGTCAATGCCGTGCTCGGCGCTGCCGACATTTCCTCGCTGCGATCCACGCTTGATCAGATCCATGTCGCGGACAAGATCAATCAGTACATCGTCGATCTCGTGCATGCCAGCCGGCGGCCTGCGGACTTTGGGCTGGACATCGGCGGGCTCATTCAATTCGGCGCCAGCCCTCGTGCGTCGATATTCCTCAAACGGGCGGCAAAAGGCATGGCGTTTTTTGCCGGACGCGGCTACGTTACGCCCGACGATGTCAAGGCGATCGCACCAGACGTGTTGCGGCATCGCATCTTGATCACTTACGAAGCCGAGGCGGAAGAAATGACCTCCGACGCGCTGGTGGCAAGAATACTGGAGCACATGCCGGTACCGTAAGGCAGGAAGCAATTCATGCAACAGGTCCTGTTTTGGCTTCCCATCAAGTTCGGCTGGTTCCCGAACGGAATACCGATCTACGGCTTCGGGGCGATGCTGTTTTGCGCGTTTCTTGCGTGTATCTTGTTAGTCTCGCGCTGGGCGAAACGAGAGGGCATGTCGGCGGATCGCATCTACGACCTGGCGCTGTGGATTTTCGGTTTCGGCGTCATTGGCGCTCGCATCGTATTCATGATACAGTACAAGGTCCCCTGGCAGAACTTCTTCAAAATCTGGGAAGGCGGCATCGTCTTCTACGGCTCCGCCGTCGGCGGCTGGGTCGGATTCGCCATCGCCTATTACTACTACAAGCGCAAGGGCGAACGCATCGACACGTGGAAGGTCGCCGATATCGTTGCTCCGGCCGTTTGCCTCGGGCTCATGATCGGCCGTGTCGGCTGTCTCCTCAACGGCTGCTGCTATGGCAACGTATGTACAACCGACTCGAACTGTCTGCACTTTCCCACGATGACCGCGCCCGCACGCGAGCGTGTCGTCTATCAGGGTTACCAGACATTGGCGGGTTTCAGCCTCGACCGCCGTGAAACACCTGGCCGGGACCGATTTGCCACGACCGTCGGCTTCATCGAACCCGGCTCACCTGCTGCCGCAGCCGGACTCCAGCCTGGAGATGTCATCCGCAAAGTGAACGGTACAGTGATCGAATCGCCTTGGCACCTCGTTTCGCTGTTTGACAATGGTTGGCCTCGCGGAGTATCCGAAGTCACGTTGCAGATCGATAGGGCAGGACGAACGATCGACTTGCCTTCGTTTGTGCCGGTGTCGTTGCCGTTGCACCCGACGCAAGTCTACGAATCGTTCAGCATGTTCCTGCTGTTCCTGGTGCTGTTGGCGTTCCATCCGTTTCGGCGACACTATGGTCAATCGTTCGTAATCTTGATGATCGGTTACGCAATTCACCGTTTCTTTAACGAGACGCTGCGCAATGACACGTCGGCCGTGTTGGGCAACTTAACGCTTTCGCAGGTCGTCAGCATCGCCGTGGTCATTGCGGCTGTCGGGTTGGAGCTTTACCTTCGGCGATTCTCGCGGCGAGTCGAAGTTTCCGCCGGCCCGAGTGCAGCACCGGCGCCAGCCGGCTGAAAATCCCAAGACGACGCCCAAGATGTCTAGGCCGACGTCACGAATCGATGAGCCACGGCCAACGAACTGTTGCAGGTATTCTGTTGCGCAGCCGTGAACAATTAACAACACCAGCAAAGCAATTCGAAGTCGACTTGCGAACGGAAGACGCGTCGCTATCCAAGCCAACAGAGCATACGCGACAACGTGCGTGACCTTGCTGATCCAAAACGTCGCATCCGGCCCGCCGACCACCTGCGAAGCACCCGCGGGAATCGGTGTGAGCAAACCTCGCGTCAGTATCGCCAACAGGATGACAAAAGTGCCGGCGCCGGCGAGCGCACGCCAGCGGGTAGCCGGCGTGTTCATTTCTGCGTCAATTCCTTAACCAGGTTTTCGCAGTCATACAGCTGCTGTAACGATTCGATCACGCCTTTGGAATGCACGGCAATGTGTCTCGCCATGACATCGGTGTAAACGAAGTTTCGAACAAGCCCGTGGCGGTTGCGGTCGAAGTTAATGCCGACGAGTTCGCCCTTGCGGTTGAGCACCGGACTGCCCGAGTTGCCGCCGATCGTATCTGCCGTAGATGCGAAATTGAACGGCGTACTCAAGTCAAGCTTGTCCTTGCGTTCGCGCCATCTGGCCGGAAGTTCAAACGGTTCCTTGTGGCTCTGGTGCTCGGCGCGGTCGAAGGCGCCGCCGAAAGTCGTGAAGTACGGGATTTGCACGCCTTCTTCTTCGTAACCCCGAACGATGCCGAATGCCAATCGCAAAGTGAACGTGGCGTCCGGAGCGACGTTGCGGCCGAACTTCTCGAATCGCCATCTTGCGATCGCAGCATATCCTTGCCTCTCGACCTCTTCGACTTCGACCTCGTACTGCTTCTGAAAGACGCGTGCGTCGCCGTCGATCAGGCGGGCAAAAGCGATCAATGTGTCGGTCGATGCATCCAGCGCCGACTTATCCTCGGCCAGTGCCTTTCGCGCGACGGCGTCGGCCAACTTGGTTCCTGCGATCAATTCAGACGCTCGAACCTCCGGCGACTTCCCGGCCAAGATGGTCTTCACTATCGGCGAGTCGCCTCCCAACGATTCCGCCAAGAAGGTAAGTGAACAAGCCAGCTTGGCGCGTTCTACAGATGCATGAATCGGCGCCGGCGAGAACAACTGAAACCGCAGCGAATCCAGGTTCGAGTCACGATATTCTCGCAGTCGCTCTGCACTCGGCTTTTCCAGCTCCGTCCGCATCCGCACCAGGTGGCGTGCAATCGTGAACAACTCCGAGAAGAACGCATCGCCGCGTTCCAAAAGCGAGTACTCACGCTCGAACTTGCGCAGGGTCTGTTGAGCCTCTGCAATTCTGGAAATGCCGTCCTGCGCCTCAACGAAACTGACCGGCGGATTGTCCGGCACTTTCCATTCAAAAAGCGATTCCTCCGAGTCGCGTTTCCGTTTCATGAGCGTTTGATCGAGCAGGCCCTGATATTGGCCCGAAAACGCCTTGCGGGCATTGGCGACGCGGTGAAGATCGGTCGCGGCCATTTTCGCTTGCTCCGGCCCCCGCTCGGAGAACTGTCGCAGCGATGCTTCAAACGTACGCAATCGTGCCAGCGCATAGGGCAACGTCACGTCTCGCCGATGAAGCAGTTTTGCGTGCGTTTCCAGGCGATTCGTCGTCCCAGGATGCCCTGTGACAAATACCAGGTCGCCCTCTGCCGGACCGTCCGCACTCCATCGGAGGTAGTTCTTGACTTGGGCCGGCCGGTCGTTTTCATAGGCACGGAAAAAGCAGATGTCGAGGTTGAACCGCGGAAACTCGAAGTTGTCGGTGTCGCCGCCGAAGAAGGCAATGCCGTGTTCCGGCGCCATCACGAGCCGGACGTCGGTGTACTTCTTGTATCGATACAGATGATAGAGACCGCCTTGGTAAAGCGTGACGACATCGCACCGCTGGCCGGACTTGTCGGCGGCTTCCTTTTCGATCTCGCTCATTACGCGCCGGCGAGCGGCAAACGCAGCGGCAGCGGCCATGTCCTTGGTCACGACCTTTTGCACGCGGTCGGTGACATCGACAATCTCCTGCAGCACATTCAATTCCAGGTCGGGACACTTCAATTCCAAATCGGCGGTCAGCGCGTAGTAGCCGTTCTTGTAGTAGTCCTTGCCGGGCGGGCTGAGCTTCTGCAGCGACTCGGCGCCAATATGGTGATTGGTGACGATGAGCCCAGTCGGGGAAACGAAACTGCCGGACCCGCCGCTGTTGAATCGAACCGACGCCAATCGAGCGTTCTCCAGCCAGGCGTCGGAAAGGTCAAATCCGTACTTGTCTTTGAGCAACTGTCGCGGCGGATCATTGAGCAGCCACATTCCTTCATCGGCTTGCACGGTCATCATCAGCGCTCCTGCAATCGTCAACGTCAGAATTGCACGAGTCATGTTAGGCTCCCTGTTCGGTGCTGACGTTATCTTGGCCGGAGTTGCATTTGCGGCAAGGAGTGCGAATGAAACTGGCAAATGATGTTCCATTGTGGTAGGGTCGATACGCTAGGTACTCAAATGAATTGGTTTTGCGTCAGTCGCCCGCAGGAGAACGAATTCCCTGTGCCGGCCACGCTTCTCGGTCGACAGCGGTGACCCAAGTGAATACCAACATTGCAGTCGTCACTGTCTTCATTGTGTGCGTGTCGGCCAATGCACAACAGCCGCACGTAGATCTTGGCGGCAAAGAAGCGTCGATCCCCATCACCTTGCGAAATCTGCGTGCGGTGGTGCCGGTGACCGTCAACGGCAAAGGACCGTATGACTTCTACTTCGACCCAGGGTCGCAGGGGCTCGGTGTTGAGCAGTCGTTGGTCGAGACGCTTGCATTGCCGCCGGTGGCAAAGGCCGGCGTCAAGTCCGGCGGAAAAGGAGTTACAGCTTCCGCCATCGTCGCCGTTGAAAAAATGGAGCTTGGTGACGCGGTGATTACAGGAGGTCAGGCAATCGCTTTTCCGCGCGGCACGTTCGGCGGCGCGGGGCAACCCGTCGGCATGCTCAGTCCCACGCTCTTTCCCGGCTATCTGGTGACGCTCGACTATCCGGCGAAGATGTTGAAGCTGCAAGCTGGGAAGCTGCCGACGCCGGACTTCAAGGAGGTCTTCAGTTACCTCGACCGCGGCTCGCTGCCGGCGCTTCGGATCGACGCTGCCGGGGTTGCAATCGAGACTCAAATCGACACGAATTCGAACGGCGGCTTGACCTTGCCGCGATCATACGCAAAGCGAGTGCCGCTGATGGCGCCGCCAGTCGAAGCGGGCAAAGTTCGTTCCGATCGCGGCGAATTCACGTATGCCGACGCCAAGATCAAGGGCATCGTGAAGATCGGCAAGTTCACGATCGAGAACCCGGACGTGCGCTTTACCGACGTCGTCAAGCGCGGCAATATCGGGCTCGATTGGCTCAAAGACTATTCGCTAACCATCGACATCCGCCAGCGGCGCTTTCGATTGCAATCGCCTTCACCGTGACGTGCCGGGCAAAGAGGAACGACGAATGGATCTCGGCCTAAGCGATCGAGTGATCCTTGTCACAGGCGGAGCGCAGGGCATCGGTCGAGCGATTGCCGAGGCGTTGGCGAACGAGCAGGCGGTTCCAATGATCATTGATCGCGACGCCGACGCCGCTACGGAAACCTGCAGGTCGATTGAATCAGTGGGCGGTCGAGCTTACTCGGTTGTTGCGGAATTGACACATCCGAGCGAATGTGCCTGCGCCGTAGACAAGGTGATTCACAAGTTCGGCCGGATCGACAGTTTGGTAAACAACGCCGGCATCAACGACCGCGTTGGACTTTCCGATGGAACTGCCGACGCTTTTGTTGAATCGCTTCGGCGAAATCTGGTTCATTACTTTGAAATGACGCGGCTCGTGCTGCCTGAACTCAAGCGGAATCGCGGCGCGATCGTCAACATCAGCTCGAAAGTCGCTGAAACAGGGCAGGGCGGGACATCCGCGTATGCCGCGGCCAACGGCGGCCGCAACGCGCTCACCCGCGAATGGGCCGTCGAGCTGGCGCCATTCGGAATTCGCGTCAACGCCGTCATCGTGGCTGAATGCTTCACAACGATGTACGCTCGTTGGATCAATTCTCGCCCCGATCCCGAGGCGTCGCGCCGGCGCATTGAAGAACGCATTCCGCTTGGGCAGCGTATGACTACACCGGAAGAGATTGCTTCGGTGGTCGTATTTTTGCTTTCCGCGCTTTCGAGCCATACGACTGGGCAGTTGATTCATGTCGACGGCGGCTATGTGCATCTCGACCGAACACACGACCTGCGAACTGCCGCCGGCGGATTGTAAGAGCGACTAACAAAATTGGGACTGGCTCAGAGCTCTGGTGGTTCCTGTCCTCATTTTGTTAGACGCTCTAAGTTATCGTAGAATAGGCGGCGATGCCACCACCGGAAACAGCCGATCGTCGCGGCGCCGTTGCCATACTGCTTGGCGCCGTGCTGTTTGCCGTCGCCCATACGCAATCGCCGCTCTATTTCTCCAATCAGCATCAGTATTTTCTGCACGGGCTCGCACAGGCCGATCACGGCGACCTGGCTCACGATTGGCTGGCGAACACGGCCGATCCGACGCCGGCGTTCAGTTTCGTCGTCAGCGTGACCGCGACTTACCTGCACCCGAACCTATTTCATGCGTACTATTTCGCCATCTTGGTTCTGTATGGTATTTGTCTTGCAAAAATTGCGGGGGAAGTGTTTCCGCAAAGCGCCGGCAGCCGCACGATTGCCGTTCTCTGCCTCATCGCCCTGGTTCACTCCGGAATAGTGCGGTGGGCGTCGGTGAGGCTCACCGGCGTTGACTACCCGTGGTTTCTGCAGGCGGGAGTTGCTGGACAATACTTACTTGGGCCGGGACTGCAACCATCTGCATTCGGCGTCCTGATGCTCGCATCGCTGGCCGCGTGCTTGGCGAAACGGCCGTACCTTGCAGCTTTGCTGGCTGCGGCCGCCGGACTGATGCACTTCACATACTTTCTGACCGCCGCTTCATTGATCACGGCTTACGCCTTGCCCGAATTCATGGCGTCCCGCTGGCGGTTCGGCATGCAGATTCTCGCCGTCGGCGTCGGCGCGATGCTGCCCGGAGTCGTGTACAGTGCAGTACACTTTGCACCTACCACGATGGCCAACGTCGAGGCCGCCCATACGATCCTTGTGATTTTCCGCATACCGCATCACACACTGCCGAGTCGATGGTTCGATCTGGTCGCGGGCCTGCAGGTTACCTGGATCGCAGTTGGAATTGCGTTGTCGTGGCGCACTCGATTGTTTCCAGTGCTCCTAGTTGTATCAGGCTTCTCTCTGCTGCTGACGATTCTTCAGTTGCTTCAGCCGACCTACTTTGTCGCTTTGCTTTTTCCTTGGCGCGCATCGGTGGTGTTGATGCCGATTGCGACGTCGCTGATCGTCGGCCGTGTTGTTTCGATGCTTGGCGCTCGACTGGAAAAGCCGGTAACGGTCGCGGGTTGGTTTTTGCTCATGGTCTTGGCGGCGGCCGGCGTCTGGATTATGGCTGCGCGACAGGCGTATCACCCGAACCCGGATGAATTGCAACTGCTGAAATACGTTCGCACACACCGCAAATCGGGTGATGTGTACTTGCTGCCGATCAAGCCTCCCAAGGCGAGCACGAAACGCGGCTCGATGTCTGCGAGTTTCACGCCTCCTCCTCGAAGCCACACGGAGAAGCACCTGATTGCGGTTGATCTGCAGCGATTTCGGCTGCACACCGGCGCGGCCATCTTCGTTGACTTTAAGTCCATTCCGTACAAGGACATCGAAGTGTTGGAATGGCGAAAGCGCCTGGCGTTGGTCGAACGCTGGTACGCACAAAATGATTGGGAAGAGCCGACTGTGCAGCGGGAGATTCAGGCTTATGGCATCACGCACATCGTTGCCGAATCATCCTATGTGCCCTTCGGCCCGTCGCTGGTGCTGGAATATCGCGATCATGCCTACAGCGTTTATAGATTGGGTCAGGCTTTGCCCCGGCCGATGCCGTAATAAGTGAAGCCGAGTGCGGCCATTTGCTTCGGTTCGTACAAGTTGCGGCCGTCGAAAATCACGGGCGCCTTCATCAGCCGTCGCATCACCTCGAAGTCCGGATGACGAAACTCTTGCCATTCAGTGACGATTGTCAGCGCGTCAGCGCCTTCGATCGCACCGTAAGGGCGGTCGCAGTACGTGAGGCGGTCGCCGAAGCGCTCGCGAATGTGCGGGATAGCTTCGGGATCGTGAACCCGCAAGTGCACGCCGTCGGCAAGTAGTGCATCGATCAACGCCAGCGATGGCGCTTCGCGAATGTCGTCGGTGCGAGGTTTGAATGCCAGTCCCCAGACGGCGACCGTGCGGCCTTTCATCTCGGCCCCAAAGTGTTTGCGAATCTTCGCCGCCAGCACCTGCTTCTGCCGCGTGTTCACTTCGTCGACCGCTCGGACAACGCGCAAGTCGAGTCCGTGTCTGTCGCCCATCGCCAGGATCGACCGCAAATCCTTGGGGAAACAAGAGCCGCCGTATCCTGGACCGGGGAAAAGGAATTTGAATCCGATTCGTTCGTCATGGCCGATGCCGCGGCGAACCTCGTTGACGTCAGCGCCAAGCCGCTCGCACAAGTTCGCGATCTCGTTGATGAAACTAATCTTTGTCGCCAGCATCGCATTCGCGGCGTACTTGGTCATCTCAGCGCTTTCAGGCGACATGACGAGAAAGGGATTCTCGGTTCGAAGATACGGAGCGTACAGCTCTCGCATCACGTCTGCGACTTCGGCCCTTCTCGCGCCGACTACGACTCGGTCCGGCTTCTGAAAGTCGTCGATCGCAGCGCCCTCTTTCAAGAATTCCGGATTGCTGACAACGTCGATCGTCGTGCAGCCAAGCGAGGCGATCTTGTCTGCAACGGCGCGATTGGTGCCGACGGGCACGGTGCTTTTGATCGCCAGTATCTTGCTGGAGGCGTCGGACTGCAACTCGGCGGCGACCTGTGCTACTGCTTGAAACACATACGACAAGTCGGCTTCGCCGGTGCTGGATTGCGGCGTCCCGACGGCGATAAAGATGAGCTTCGCTCCTGGAATGGCATCGGAGTACTTCGTTGTAAAGCGAAGCCTTCCTTCGCGGCGATTTCGCTGCACCAACTCGGCGAGGCCCGGCTCATAGATTGGAAGCCGGCCTTCCTCGAGCATTTCGATTTTGGCAGGATCAATGTCGAGGCAGATTACGTCGTTGCCACTGTCCGCAAGACACGTGCCGGTAACTAGACCGACGTAACCTGTTCCGATGATGGCAATGCGCATTTTGAACGATCCTTGCTCACGTGGTGTCGTCAACCGCGTCCTGCATATCGATCATGAATATGACGCAAACCGCTCGCAGCAAGCGTCGGCGCGGATGTGCAATGTGCAATTGGCCGATGAAGCCGGAATATCGATCACGCCAAAGCTGAAACGACCTCGCCGCGCCAATATTCAAGCGTGTCCGCCAATGTTTGGTCCAGCGACCGGTCGGGCCGCCACCCCGTTTCATTGCGAAGTTTGGACGAATCGGCTGTGGCAGCGTCGTCGGTCGGCCGTGACGATCCCTTACTTCGGACTGAAATCGGGACGCGGGCCATCGCAACTAATTTCGCCAGAATGTCGCCCATTTCGAATGAAGTGCCGGTGCCGGCGTTATACGCTTCGCCGCGTCGGCCCTTTTCCAAGAGTAAGATGTATGCACGGACCATGTCGCGAACGTCTGTGAGATCTCGCCTCGCTGACAGGTCCCCGGTTTCAACGACCGGCGCCTGGCGGCCGGTCTCGATCGACGCGATCTGACTGGCAAATCTTGGTACGGCGTACAGTGGCGCCTGTCGTGGGCCGGTGTGATTGAACGGCCGAACGCGAACAATGTCGAGGCCCGGGTGCTGCGTGTACTGATAAGCCACTAAGTCGCCGGCCGCCTTGCTGGATGCATACGGGCTTGCCGGGCGCAACGGACAGGACTCATCGCACAGCCCGCCTCGTGTCGCAGCACCATAAATCAGTCCGCTCGAAACGTGCAAAATGCGCGGTCTGCCGCCCCATTCTGCGACGGCGTCGTACAGGCGGCGAGTTGCATCGAGGTTGCCGCGCCATGCCAGGTCGGGTTCGCGGAAGGAATTGCCGACGTGCGCATAGCCTGCCAGATGAAAGACCCAATCGGGAGAAAGGTCACGGAGATATTCGACGAATCCTGCATCCGCCGCCAGATCGGCCGAACGAAGCGGCACATGCGGCGCAAGATGTTGCCATTCGGCAGGCCAGGCCGCATGTAACGACAGCCCGCTGACCTGATCGCCGCGCGTCAACAGCGCTTCCGCGAGGTGTCCTCCCACGAAGCCGGTCGCACCCGTGATTAGCACGCGCATAGCATCATCCTGTGATCAGCGGCCGCCCAGGCCGGAAAGCGGATTCGGCGCTTGCGACGCCGGCGACGAACGCGCATTCGCGAGCCGCTGCAAGTCGGCTTGCACCATTCGTTCCACCAGTTGCCGGAAGGTGATTTCCGGGCTCCAACCGAGCACTCGTTTTGCTTTGGATGGATCGCCCAAGAGTAGGTCCACCTCGGCGGGCCGTACGAACGCGGGATCAATGACGACGTGTTTTTGCCAATCGATGCCGACGTATTGAAAGGCAATCTCAACCAGGTCGCGCACGGTATGAGTTTCGCCAGTTGCAATGACGAAGTCGTCCGGTTGGTCCTGCTGCAGCATCAGCCACATGGCCCGGACGTAGTCGGCTGCGTGCCCCCAGTCTCGCTTGGCGTCAAGATTGCCAAGGCGAAGTTCGTTGGCGAGGCCGAGCTTGATTCGAGCGACTCCGTCGGTGACTTTGCGAGTAACAAACTCTTTGCCGCGGCGTTCGGACTCATGATTGAACAAGATGCCGGAGCAGCAGAACATGCCGTAGCTTTCGCGGTAATTTACGGTGATCCAGTGTCCGTACACCTTGGCCACGCCGTAAGGACTGCGCGGATAAAAAGGCGTCGTCTCACGTTGCGGCGTTTCCTGGACCTTGCCGAACATCTCGCTGGACGAGGCCTGATAGAAGCGAATGCCTTTGGCATCGACGAGCCGGATCGCCTCCAACATGCGGGTGACGCCGATCGCAGTGAATTCCCCTGTCAAAACCGGCTGCTTCCAGCTTGTGGGTACGAAGCTCATCGCTGCGAGATTGTAGACTTCGTCGGGGCGAACGCTGCGAACGACTTCGATCAAAGACAGTTGATCGAGCAAGTCGGCCTGGTGAAGTGCGATGCGATTTCCCAACTCGGCGATGCGCTCGAAATTCTCGGTGCTGGCCCGGCGCACGATGCCGTGAACTTCGTATCCCTTGTCGAGCAGCAGTTCCGCCAGGTAAGACCCATCTTGACCGGTGATGCCGGTGATGAGAGCGCGCTTTTGCATGGAGTCCTCGTGATCGATGTACCAATGCGTCTATCCTGTTGAGATGAATGGTGGAGTCAAGCGGACGCGTGGCGTGCGATGATGTTGCAGCAAGTGCCGAACGGAGCGAGGATCGACTCAATCGCCGATTTCGCGGAAGACTTGGTCGAAGTCGGCGGCATGAAGTTTGAACAGCGTCAACAGTGATGGGTCAAATTGCCCGGCGCCGGCATTGGTTAACGACAACATTGCCGTCTGATGGGAAAGCCCCGGCTTGTAGGACTTTCGCGTGCGTAACGCATCATAGACGTCGGCAACGGCGACGATTCGCGCTGCCAGCGGAATTTCGTCGCCCTTGAGTTGATTGGGATAGCCGGAACCGTCGAATCGCTCATGATGATTTTGAGCGATGTCAATCGCCATGCTAAGAAATCCCTTGGTCAAATCGAATGCGCCTTCCAGGAGACGCAATGTCTGAGCCCCGAGCACCGCATGCTCCTGCATTTGAAATCGTTCGTCGTCGTCGAATTTGCCGGGTTTCAAAAGGATGTGATCCGGCAACGCGATCTTGCCGATGTCATGAAGCGGAACCGCAAGGTCCAGATTCTCGATGAACGAATCGTTCACCGGCGAAACGTCGTCCGCGGCGCCAATAGCCTGTGACAAGATGCGGCAATAGCGTTGCATTCGTTCAAGGTGGCCGTCGGTCTCGGCCTGCCGCTGAATCAAGACTCTCGTCAAAGTTCGAATTGTCGCAGCCCGCGTACGGACTAAATCGGTATCGCGTTTGGAAATCGAGGTTCCAAGTTCTGCATTCGCGGCAAGCAGTTGGTTCTTCAGTTGTTCGGATCGATCTTGCGCCTCTTTGAGTCGAAGAGTGGCCCGAACACGGGCAGTCAGTTGAAGCGCTCCGAACGGCTTAACGAGAAAGTCATCGGCCCCGTTGAGCAGCAACTGCGACATTTCATCGCTGTGCCCCAATCCCGACATCAATATCACTTTTTGATTGCCGGTCACGGGACTGAGTTTCGACTGCTTCAGGATTTCGGGACCGGAGATGTCCGGCAACACGACGTCCAACAGAATTAGTTCGAATGGCTGGGTCCTAATACGGTCCAGTGCCTCAGCGCCGTTACGTGCCTCAGTGCAGTGAATTCCTTCGCTTCCAAGCGCCAACCGGCAGATTTCGCGAATGCCGGGCTCATCATCGACGATGAGCACGCGCCGAGTCAAAGCGGAGATTTGCGACGTCGCAAGTGTTTGAATGGTAGCGCGAGCCGGTGCAACACCCAGCAAAGTCTCTCGGGACTGTTCATGCGAATGCGGCATCAGGGCTCGGGAAACCGCGATTGCCGACGAATAGCGTTCGTCGGGGTTGACGGCCATCATCCGGGCGACCACATGGTCCAAATCCACCGGCACTTCGTCGCGTGTCGACCGCACATTTGGCGGAGGCTGCGTCAATCGCTGAATCAACTCGTGCGACATTTGTCCGGAATGACTGATAGGATCCTTGCCGGTCAAGCACCAGTACAAGGTGGCGCCGAGGCCGTAGATATCGGCGCGATGATCCACCGCACTGGCGTCGCGTGATTGTTCCGGCGCCATGTAGCCGATCGTGCCCAGCATCGTGCCGGCTTCGGTCATTCGATGGTTGACTCGGCGGGCGAGTCCGAAGTCGAGCACTTTTGCTTTGCCCTCTGGCGTCACGATGACATTCGAAGGCTTGATGTCGCGATGCACCAAGCCCTGCCGATGCGCCTCACTCAGCGCGTCCGCTACTTGAATTGCAATGTCACAGGCAGTGCGAATCGACAACGGGCCATCATCGAGGACGATGGCTTCGAGATCCTTGCCGCGAACGTACTCCATCACAAAGTAGTGCATTGACCGAGCGCCTTCATCGTCGCATGAGAATTCGCCGCAGTCGATGGCGGCGACGATGTTTGGGTGCTTCAGCATCGCAATGGCACGAGTCTCGGCATAAAACCTGGGAACGAGCGTTTTGTGCGGCTCAAACGTCTCCGCCAAGATCTTGATCGCTACGAGATTGCGCATTCGAATGTGTTCGGCCAGGAACACGACGCCCATCCCGCCGGCGCCCAATCGTTCCAGGACGCGGTAATTCCCGACGACCAGACCCTGTGTCTTGCCCGAGATGACGCGCCCGGCCTGATACGGAGTCAGTAGACGATATTCGACAAGTTTTTGCGCAATCTGATCGACTTCCGTTGTGGCAGCCAACAAGGCGTGGTCCGATGGACTCAGCTTCCGCAGTTCCTCGGACAATACGATTGACTCGTTGGTCAAATGGCGCAATACTGCATGCGCCGGCTTTGGCTGCTTGTCGGAGATTAAGGAGGGCGGGGGGCGGTATTCGGTAACCGGTTGGAGGCGATTTGTGATTTCCATGAACTGGTTACCCATGGCAGGAGTTGGATACCATGCACAATGCCGTCGCCGTGAACCGTTCATCAGTCCCGACGCGCAAATTGTCGCCCACTACCTTATAGAACACTTTGCATAGTCTTGTCGAGCTTAGATTGTGAATCGTAAGAAACATTGCAAAGCCGCACACCGTTCTGGCGGAGTTTTTCTCTTTCGAATCGGCGAAAACAGGCGTTTACAACGGGTTTTCGTGCCGCAGCAAAATATTATTGTCACAGCATAATCCCAGATTGCTTCTTGTAGAGCTGCCCGCATTTCCGTCGCAGGCGTATCGGATTCTCCAGCATTCATTTTCTGTCGGCCTCGACCCTACCCGTATGCCCGTAATCGGGGTACTCTGGCCCGTGCAAGACATTTGGCGTTCGTAAGACCAAAGAGGCGAAGAAATATGGGTGCTGCCGCACTTCGATTGGAAATTCGCGATGATCGCATCGCCGTACTTACATTCGATCAACCGGATAGCCGGGCCAACACTCTGGGACAGGCCGTACTTGCGGAATTTGAAACGGCGATCGAAACTTTGACCAAACGGGCCGATTTGGAAGGACTCGTATTGCAAAGCGGCAAGCCCGGTATGTTCATCGCCGGAGCCGACATCAAGGAGCTTGGCGCCGCGAGGGCCGATCAGCCGGAACTCGCGCGCGCCATGATGCAGCGGGGCCTGAACGTCGTCGCAGGATTTGAGTCGCTGCCATTTCCAACGGTTGCAGCCATCGACGGTTCCTGTGTCGGCGGCGGCTGCGAGTTTGCGCTCGGTTTCGACCTTCGCCTGGCAGGCTCACATCCGAAGTTTGAGATCGGTCTGCCGGAAGTGAAACTCGGTCTCATCCCCGGTTGGGGCGGCACGCAACGGCTGCCCCGCCTTATTGGCCCTTCACTTGCCGCAGAAATCATTTGTGCCGGCGATACTGTCAAAGCGCCACGAGCATTTGAGCTCGGCATTGTCTTTGACATCGTACCCAGCGATCAACTTTTCGATGAAGCGATCCGGCAAGTCAAGCGACTGAAAGCCGAAGGGAAATGGACAGAGGATCGCAAGCGCCGCAGTCAACCGATAGGCTTGAGCGAAGAGCAATCGCAATACACGTTTGCCGTCGCCAAGGGCATGATCCTCGAAAAGACGAAAGGACAGCTACCGGCGCCGCTGGCGGCACTAGACGCAATCGAAAAGGGCTGCAACCGGCCCTTGGCCGATGGGCTCAAGTGCGAAACCGACGCCATGGTTCCACTGATTGGAAGCACGGTGTCGCGCAACTTGATCGGCATCTTCTTCATGAACCAGCGGCTGCAAAAGGACCCGGGCGTCGCGGATGCCACCGTCAAGCCCGCTGCCGTGCAGCGTGTCGGCGTGATTGGCGCCGGCATCATGGGCGCCGGCATCGCGTCGGTGCATGCGCGCAAGGGAGTGCCGATCGTTTTGCTCGACAGCAATGCCCAGGCACTGCAAAAGGGAATCTCGGGCATCGCCGCCGGATACAAGGCCATCGCCGACAAAGGCCGCATGAAGCCCGATGAACTCGTTGCGGCGCTTGCACGCATTGGCGCGACGACGCAGCTGGGTACTTTCGCCGATTGCGACGTCATCGTTGAAGCCGTCGTGGAGAACGAGGAAGTCAAAACGGGGTTGTTCAGGCAACTGGAACCGTTGCTGCGGCCCGACGCGATCCTGGCATCGAACACTTCGACCATTTCGATCACGCGCATGGCCAAGGCATTGCAGAAACCTGAGCGATTTGCCGGCATGCATTTCTTCAATCCAGTCGAACGCATGCCGCTCGTCGAAGTGATTCGCGGCGAAAAGACCAACGACCAAACGACGGCAACGCTCGTGGCACTCGCCAAGCAAGTCGGCAAGTCGCCTATCGTCGTCAAGGACGCGCCGGGTTTTCTAGTCAATCGCATCCTCTTCCCTTACCTCGACGAGGCGCTGCAACTGTTGGTCGAAGGCGCTGAACCACGTTCGCTCGACAAGTCGGCGCTCACATTCGGCATGCCGATGGGACCAATCACGCTCTACGATGTGGTCGGCCTCGATACAGCGCTTTATGCCGGCAAGGTGATGCAAGCCGCATTCCCGCAGCGTGGGCGGCCATCGCCATTGCTTGCTGATCTGGTTGCTGCCAAGCGGCTTGGGCAAAAGACCGGCGCCGGATTCTATCGGTATCCCAAAGGACCGAAGGGTGAAGACGATCCGGCGCTCACCGAATTCTTCTCGAAGCATCGCTCGAACCCGCGCAAGATCGCACCCGAGGAGATCACTGAACGACTCTTCCTGCCGATGCTGACTGAAGCGGCGCTCGTGCTGGAGGAAGGACTGGTGCGCAATCCGGCGGACATCGACATGGGGTTGATTCTGGGCATCGGGTTCCCGCCGCAACGAGGCGGCATCCTCCGTTGGGCCGATGGCATCGGAGCGAAGATCATCATCAATTGGTTGGACAAATATCGAGACAAAGGCGCCTGCTTCGCGGCGCCGCCGGTGTTGCAACAGGCCGCGGCGACCGGGGCAAAACTGTGCCCGATGTAAAGAGGCTTTCATGAATCCGAAATGGGTTATTGCGGCAATGGTTGCGACATCGCTCATCATGGTTGATGACTCCCTTGCCGAGCGGCCGGCGCCACAGGCGGGGATGGCAGGGCGTTCGGTCGTCATCGCTCCACACGGCATGGTCTGTTGCGCCCATCCTTTGGCCGCTCAGATCGGGCTCGATGTGCTCAAGAACGGCGGCAACGCTGTTGACGCCGCAATCGCCGTCAATGCGGCGCTCGGTCTGATGGAGCCGATGTCGTGCGGAATCGGCGGCGACCTGTTCGCCATCGTTTGGGACTCCAAGACTCAGAAACTCTACGGTCTAAATGCCAGCGGCCGTTCGCCGGCCACGGCGACCATCGAGCAACTTCGCAGACTGGGACTGACCGAAGTTCCGACGTACGGGCCACTCAGTTGGTCCGTGCCCGGCTGCGTCGACGGCTGGGAGGAACTCCGCCAGAAGTTCGGCAGTCGAACTTTCGCTCAACTCCTGGGTCCGGTGATCGAGTATGCCGAGCGCGGTACGCCCGTTCCCGAAGTCATCGCCGGCTACTGGCGATCGTCCGAAAAACGCATGATGAAGGACGTCGGAGCGGCCAAAGTGTACTTCCCGGCCGGCAGATCGCCGCGAGTCGGCGAACTTTTCAAGAACCCGGCATTGGCGGCGAGCTACCGTGCCATCGCGAAGGACGGCCGCGATGCTTTTTACAAAGGCGAGTTGGCGCAAAAGTTGGCCGCATATTCGAAGCCCGTCGGCGGCCTGATGACGGCCCAGGACCTCGCCGAGCACACTTCGACCTGGATCGAGCCGGTGCGGGCGACCTATCGGGGCTATGAGATCTGCGAACTTCCGCCAAATGGACAAGGAATCGCGGCACTCCAGATGCTCAATATTCTTGAGGGATACAACCTAAAGAAGATGGGGCATACATCCGTCGATTACTGGCACGTGCTGATCGAGGCCAAGAAGCTGGCGTTTGCCGACCGTGCGAAATACTACGCCGACATGGAATTTGCCAAAGTGCCGGTGAAAGAACTGGTGTCGAAGCCGTACGCCGATGCTCGGCGGAAACTCATCCAAATGGACAAGGCTCTTGCCGACGTTGAACCCGGCGACCCGAAGTTGGGGCAAAGCGACACGACGTACCTTTGTGTCGTGGACAAGGATCGCAACTGCGTCTCACTGATTCAAAGCAACTACATGGGGTTCGGGTCAGGACTTGTACCGCCGGAGCTTGGATTCGGCATGCAGAACCGCGGCACGCTCTTTGCGATGGACAGCACCCATGCAAACAAACTCGAACCACGAAAGCGGCCGTTTCACACCATCATTCCGGCGATGGCGCTCAAAAACGGCAAGCCCTGGCTGGTCTTCGGCGTCATGGGCGGCGACATGCAGCCGCAGGGGCATGTGCAAGTGCTCGTTAATTTGATTGATTTTGACATGAATGTGCAGGCGGCGGGCGAGGCGCCTCGCATCGAACACGTCGGCTCGGCGACACCGAAAGGCGAACCCGCACAAGGCAGCGGCACGGTTCAGGTCGAACGGGGTCTGACCGAGGCCATCGTTTCACAGTTAATCCATCGCGGACACAAAATCCAACGCGTCCGCACCAACGGCGGCGGCTACCAGGCGATCTTGATTGATCCTTCAACCGGCATGCTTCATGGCGGCACCGAGGCTCGAAAAGACGGCGCCGCCGTGGGATATTGATCTCGTCAACCAATTGCCGAGACGGAGGCCAACATGCAACTCGTCATGGTTGTGGCATTGACTTATTTGTCAGGCGACCCGGCTGCCGCTAAACCGCAGTATAGCGAGAGCCTGGTTTTCCCATTGCATGCGCAGCACAATCATGCGCCGGGCATCGTCGAGTGCCCGAACGGCGACCTGCTTGTGTCTTGGTATCGCGGGTCCGGTGAACGAAGCGCCGACGACGTGGCTGTGTTCGGCGCGCGTCGCAAGAAAGGCGATTCAAATTGGAGCGATGCATTCGTCATGGCCGACACGCCCGGCTTTCCCGACTGCAATACGTGCATGATGATCGACGCGAAAGGCAAGTTATGGCTGTTCTGGCCCACTATCATCGCCAATACGTGGGAATCCTGCATCACCAACTTCAAGGTTTCGTCAGATTATTCCGGCTCGAAGCCGCCGACGTGGGAACGCGACGGCATCATCCTTCTCAAGCCCGATGATTTCCGAGCCGAGGCGGAGAAGCTGTTCGAAGAGAAGATCGGCAAGCTGGGCGCACTTTTGCCCAGTTCACAGAAAGAACGGCTGGGTCAAGTCCGCGCGAAACTCGGCGACAAACTGTACCAACGGCTCGGTTGGCAGCCGCGCTGCAAGCCGACCGTCTTGCCTTCGGGCCGGATTCTGTTGCCGCTCTACACCGACACGTTTTCAATTTCGATCATGGCGGTGAGCGACGACGGCGGCAAGACCTGGTTCGCGTCGAAGCCGCTGATCGGTTTCGGCAATATTCAGCCTTCTGTGCTGCGGCGAAACGACGGCACGTTGGTCGCCTACATGCGCGAAAACGGAATTGAGAAACGCATTCGAATTGCCGAGTCGAAAGACGACGGACTGACCTGGGGGCCGGTCGGAAGAACGGAACTGGCGAATCCCGGAAGCGGGCTCGACGCTGTCCGACTCGCCAACGGGCATTGGGTCCTGATTTATAACGATGCCATCAGCGGCCGCAACAGCCTGGCGGTGTCGCTTTCCGACGACGAAGGCCGTTCTTGGAAATGGACCCGGCATTTGGAAAAACAGAAGGACGGCCGTTATCATTACCCCGCGGTCATCCAGGGCAAGGACGGCACGATTCACGCGGTCTACAGTTACTTCGTTGCCGGCGGCAAAAGTATGAAGCACGCTGCGTTCAATGAAGCGTGGGTTCGAACCGGGGAATGATTCAGATTGGAACTTCCAACAGGTGCCGTATGCGGTTTGTAGCCCTCGCGCTGTTATTGATCACTGTGCCTGCCGTCGCCCAAGAGAAGCGGCCAGGGATTTCTGTCACAGTTTCCGGTGCATTTCTCAACGCAGGTTTCGCACATCCGGTCGAAAAGACGACGCCGGTTGAACTTCCCTACAAGAAATATCTGGTGTCCGGCACGGCAGAACTTACCGGCCGGATGTCGTTTCAGCCATTGCCTTGCGCGGATCATGTTCGCTTGAAGATGGTCATGTCGGGCACGGCTGTCGGCTATGACTCTGCACAGATTCGTTGCCTTCGCGTCCACACGATCGATCGCAGCCGCGTCTGCGTGCAGCAGGAAGTATTCATCAATCGCAGCGGCGTTCGTGCCGGTGAGTCGACCGTGTCCGCGCCGACGGTGAGCGAGTTTCAGTCGGCGTCGGCAGGAAAGCCGCCATTGCGCGACGCCATCGTTCGCAGCCTGGCTCGGTCGCAGTTTCGTTTTTTGCCGGCGAAGAGCAACCGCATGGCGACGGAAGTATCGGAGATTGTGTTGCGCCAGGAGATCGAGAATGACTTGCCGGTTCTCATGGGCAAAGCCAACGACCGCTTTCAGTCGCAGTTCATGGAATTGCTAACGGGATTCGAGATTCCCTCCGAAGGGCTGTCGTTTTCGTCGACTGCCGACGCGATTGGTTTGAGCATCGTCGTTCCGGACACGATGCCGACCGCTTCACCGGTCTTGAACAATGCCGACGTTTCGCTTTCGATTCATGAATCTGTTTTGAATAGGCTCGCTCGGCAAATGTACGGCGGTTCGACGCAGGTCGGCCTCGAATTTGAACGCGATTTGAAGCGTGCCATGCACCTCTTGGGCGGGCCGGCGCCCAAAGATGAACCTGGCGCAATTCCCTGGTCGGCCACCTTCACCAAACAGGATCCGATCACGTTTCATTTCCACAACAGCACGCTGCGCATCGTGCTGCGCGGCGATGAATTCGAGGTCGGCAAGGAGCAGCACAAAGCCATGTCGGCGACGATCGAGTATGACATTGTCGCAGATGCCGCCGGCATTCGGGCGGTGCGGAATCGGCCGATCAACGTCACGCCGCCGGGACTTGCGCCCGGCGCTACGCCGACGCCGCGTCAGCAGTTCTTACGTGGGTATTTGGTGGCGAAATTCGGCCAGTTGCTGCCGAAGCAACTTGAGCTATCGCAACTGGTTCTGCCCGAGGACCTGGGCGCTGCGAGAACCGCTAAGGTGAGCCGCGTTCAGGCGGAGAACGGCTGGCTCACCCTCGAACTGCGATTGCCCTGATCTTAATGCCGCATCAGATTCGCTGCTTGCTGGCGCAGGTTCTCGAAACGTGGCTGCCACTGGCCCTCGGCAATCTGTTTGAAGATCGCTCTTGCATCTTCGTTGCGATTGAGCCTCTGCAGGACAAGCGCACGATCCCATAGCAACTGGGCGTCCGTCGGTTCGACGGCAAAGGCGGCGCCATAGGCTCGCTCTGCCAGTTCGAGCTGCGCTGCATCGGAGAGTTCTGCCGCAAGCTTTCGGAGCGAATCGGCGTCATTTGGGCGCGTCGCCAGCGGCGAGGTCACGTATTCCCATGCAAGATCGGGCGACTCCATTTCCCGCATCAATCGCGCGGTCGTAAAGCAGACCGTCGTGACATCCGGATCAAGCGACCGCCAGCGGTCTGCCGCACGCACAATTCGTGCCTGCATGTCGGCCGGCAGGTCACCTTCGGTTTGCTTGAGCGCATCCATCAGTTGACGATACGCTTCCAGCAAAGCTCCATAGTCGCCGCGCAGTTGTTGCACGTCGATGGCATCGGGCAGTACCGCAAATTCAAGGTCGAGGGCCCGGTCGAGCGCCTCAGCGAATCGCTTCGTATGCCGTCGATGCTTCGCAATTTCCGCAGCCAATCGCCACACGGCCGGTGATTTTTTCAACGACTCATCTTCAAGAAGGGGCTGCAACAATGCCTGTGCGAAGGCTGGATCGCCGGCTTGTGAATAGTACGCTGCCGCCAAGCGAATGGGGGGGGCAACGGACTTGAGTTCCGGTCTGAGGACCTCAAAGATGGCGTCGGCGGCTGCCGATTGACCGAAGGCCTTGCATTGCATCGCCAGCCACAACACGCGGTCAGGGGCCTTCGCGACCCACGCTTTCGCGGTCTTTACTAATGGCAAGTGCCATTTCGCATCCGTTGATCGCAGCGACTCAATCGTGCCGTCAAAGGAAAGCGGCAGATCTTTCTCAATCGCGTAATCGCAAAGCTGAGCAAACGCCTGCCTCGCTGCGACATGCAATTGGGCTCTGGACAGGCAGCGCATTCGCTCGTAACGGGCGAGGTAGCCGAACGACGGATTCTGCGCCATCAGCCACCACTGCTCCGCGAGCGCCATCCAGTGATCGACGTTCATCTCCGGTCGTGCGGCACAGTGCACGAGCGCTGCAAGCGCGAACTCGTCCTGTCGGCTTGCAACCAGTTTACGCAGCCGACGCATATGATCCGACATCGCCAATTTGGGCTCTTGCAGCATGTAAGCCAGATCGGCAAGCCGTTGCAGGAACAGACCGTCTTCCGACCCATTCGTTTGAATCTCCGCGGTCTTCTTCACTCCGCCTTGAGTCCACCACTGCCAGTAGCGTCCAATCGGAGCATTCTCATTCGCGGCAGTGCCGGCCCGTGCGAGCATGTTGGCGGCACGGAGCACCGTCAATGCGCCGTTCCAGCATTGCCTGTCGCCGCTGACCATTCCGACGCCTGCATGTTGCAGACTATTCGTCATCGAAGCCAGCCCCGTCGTCACTTCGAGCAATTGCGCGTGGCCTTTGAACAAGGAAATGTTGCCGAATCGTTTCTTCCACTCGTTTGCATATTCGGCCGTTCGATACGGCAGCGGCAGGACGACCAGGCGCTGCAAATCAGGTTGCAACGACGGCGCTTCGGCCGGCTGTCCATAATCGTCGTTCGAGTACTTGATGCTGTGGACTTGTTTCTTTTCAGGCATCGACATAATGCGTCGTTCCGTCAACCTGCCGTCGTCGCCAAAGTCGAGCCAGTGTTCGAGGTGCGGCCCCGTCGCTCCGCGCGGCGAAAGCGCCACGGTTCGCGGGCCGACAGTCTTCAGGTCGCGGCCTCGCGCCAAGTCGTCGGCGGTCGGCAGCAGCCACGGCGCAAATTCTCGCAAGTCGTCGAGATGGAACCTGCTGAACCAGCGACGAGCGCCAACGCCCAGTTCCGGATACAGGTGAAAGAGCACCGAACCGTCGCAGACAATCCTTTCTCGCAACGCAGACGGCAAAGTTCGTTCGATCACGCAGCGACCGGCGCCATCGACAATGATGGAGACTCCGTTCGAGGTTGTACGACGATGCCAACCGATTGCTCGCGCCTGCTCGACAAGACGCCTCGCGGCCGGTTCAACTTCGCCTGGACTGAGTTCGAGCTTCGCTTCTTTGGCGAGCGCCGCCAGCACGTCGGCATGAACCGTGTCCATTCCCGGTGCAAAAGCCAACAGATCACGGCCCACCTCCGTCGATGGAACAATCGCAAACGAATACCGGTTAGCCAAGAGGCGTTGTCGCTGAATGCCATCCACGATCGTTTCAAAATCGAGTTTGCGGCCATCGAGTTCGTGGAATAATGCCTTTCGGTCAAGCTCGCGGAGTTCATCTTGCAGAATCTTTCCAGGCACCAACATTGGTCCAGGGCCACCGGTCATCCCAGGAATGCCGGGCATACCCGGCATTCCTGGCATGCCAGTTCCACCGCCTGGGGGACCTCCTGGACCAAACGGCATTCCGGGAGCCATTGGGCCGCCACCCGGAAATCCTCCAGGAAAACCGCCTTGGCCGCCGAATCCTCCGAGACCGCCAAAGCCTCCCTGACCGCCGAAGCCTGAGTTGCCAAATCCCCCTTGGCCGCCGAAACCGGAATTACCGAATCCGAGTTGACCACCGAATCCGCCGCCGAATCCGAGTTGACCACCGAATCCGCCACCGCCGAATCCGCCGCCGCCTCTGCCACTGCCTTTGCCGAATCCTGCCCCAGGCGACAAAGACTTGCCATTCGGCGCCGACTGCCCGCCGCCTTGGACCGAGCGTTGTCGCTCAAGTTCCACCAGGTCTCCTGCTTGGGCGGGAAGATCGGTCGTCAAAGGTCTGATCAGATTCAATCGAACCGCACCGGACTTCTTCCTAATGCTATCGTCGATGCCTTCGAACGCCGGGTTCGTAAAGAGATTTTTCATATCGCCGGTTTGTTCAAACCAGACGTTGTTTGACACACCATCATCCCACACCTGTGCGCCCCAACCATTAAATGCAACACCTTGCAAATCCCACACGGTTTTCGAGCCAATCGGAGCGCCGACAGCCGACAGCGGCCGATTCGCACGACGCACCACGATGCTGCGCAAAACCTGCTCCATGCTTGACATCGGCGCCGGCGGTCCGGCAACGTCTTTGACCACGGGAACTTGTGCCGGGGCTTCGTAACGCGCCCAGTGGTCCTGTCGGCCGCGATCGATGTTGAACTGCGAGTACATCGCGTCGTTTTCCAGCACGAGCAGCGAAGTGAAGGGCGACATGACATAAAGTCTCTTGCTCAAGTCGATGATCGCCGCCTTGTTCTTTTCGCTTCCCAACGTGACCATTCGGTCGATCTCCAACTTGCCCCAGGTGCGGGGCAAATACTTGCCGTCGGAAGTCGCCTCGATGGAGATCGATTGCTCAAACAGCTTGCCCGAGACGCGGCCCGTCACGACGACTTTTTTCGGCGCTGCATCGCCGGCCGCATGCGCCGTGATCGCGCTTAGTTCATCGCCTGCGGCGATGGATGCATCGTGCATGAGCCACTCGCGCCCAGCGTCATCCGTCACGCGAACGTTGTGCAATCGGGGCGCGTCCAATGCCGACAGGAATTCGAATGTGCGCCAAGTAACAGGTTCATCGGGTTGAATCTGCACAAAGTGTCCGTCGGATCGCTCGGCTGCCGCCTTCATCAATGTTCGATTCCAGCGTTTGCCGATGCCGATTCCCGCGTACTTCGCCGTTGCCGGCAGCTTGGCGAGAAGCGCATCTTCCTTCCGTTCACCGAGCACCTGGATGCCGCTGCCGACGTGAACAATGCACGAATCTTTGGTTTCCTTCAGGATCGGCGCGACGGTGTCGAACGCGAGCCCAAGGTCCAAGGCGCCGATGAGGTGCACCGATTCGAGCTTTTCAATCGCCGCGTCGATGTTCTTCTTCGTAGCGGCTACCGGTTCGGCTTGAACCCACTTGCAATGCGTGCCGGCCGCCAGAATCGCAAACGTGTGCTCGTGTTCAAGATTCTCAAGTAAGGTCCGAACGACTTCAATCTGGGCGCGAGCCAATAGGGGATCGCGGTCAGCGGCTGATTCAAACAGCACCGTGTAGTGCGACCGCCGTTTGTTGGCGCCTGCAGCAAACTGCGGCCGATATCGCAGGCCGACGTATCGCTTACCGTCATGTAATGTGGATGCGAACCTGATGCTTGCCGCATTCGCGCCGGCGTCAGTCAATTCCAGTTGCAGGTCGCGCGCCGGTTTAATGTTCTTTGCGTGGGCGGTCAGCGTCAGGTCATTGCCGTCGATTTTGCCTTCAAGCAAATGCGTCGAGCAGGCCCAGGGCAGGTGTGCGGCGCCTTTGGCGCGAACGAACACCGACCAGTCTTTGACGATCGGCAAATTGTGCCCCAACGGAAAACGGTAATCGGCCTTGCCGTGAACGTTCGGCAATCGCTGGCTGTAACTGAGTATGATCCTTTTTTCCTGACGGGGTTCCAACGGAAACACCCGCATCTTGAACGTGCTGCCGTCCATCCATTCCAATAGTGCCGGGTCGCGCCGCGTGTGGCGGATGGTCTCAAACGTGTTGCGTGCGTGGTTGCGCTCAGCCATGCCGCCTTCCATGAGGACGCCGTTCACGTACATCGCAAGACGTGAGATCGATGCGTCGGCCGGCAACGGGAAGTAGAACGTGCCCTCAAGCTGGTTGTAATCATGGTTGAAATACGTTTGATCAATGGTCGTTCGGGCGAATCCGTCTTCGATGTGCACGTCGAGGTGGAATCGATCGAGCGTGATCTTCGCCTCTTGGCCCAGGCGATCAATTGCAACGAGGGCACCGCCGGTAAACTTGCTGCCGGGCACAAGCGGCGAACCCGCAAGCAAGTCACGAGCCCAATCGAGCGAAGCGCTGACACGCGGGGCGTCCACAGCACCGGTAGCGTCAGGCAGCAACTGCTGTCCGGCATGAAGAATGCCGTCGATGCCGCTGACTTGCACTTTTCCCTGACTGACCACCACGCCGGTCTTGTCGCGATGATGCCGCACCGCGAACTTGGTGCCGAGCGCGACAACTTCCCGATCCGGAGTCTTTACCAGGAATCGCTCGGCAGCCGGTTCAACTTCAACGAAGATCTCGCCCCGTTCCAGCACAATTCGTCGATTGGCTTCCAACCGGATCGACGACTGAACATTCATCGCAATTCGAGAACCATCAGGCAACATGACGCGCTGAATTTCATGGGCCGCGGTGGCGAGTGAACCGCCGACTTCCAACTTGCGAAGCGGCGCTGCGACAGGCGCAGGCTGTGCCGTCATGCCGGCTGCAGAATCGCGCTTACGAACCTCATTTGCCTGATGCTCTGCCGGAACGATGGGCGGAACCCCGCGTCGGACCGGACCGGTGCGCTGCGCATATGCGAAAAGTGCGATTGCCGTGCAAGCCGCGACAACGGCCATGAACGCGGCCATGCGAGTGCGAATGCGGGACATACGAGCCTCCTCGGTCTGGCGAAAAGCCTGATCCTGTGCCATTGAGCGGAGCCGTTGCTGCAAGCCGGCGACGAAATCGGGGTCAGGCGACTCCGGTTCGTACGCATGCTGCAGCAGGCGTGCGACGTTCTGATCAACGATTGGTCGAAGTTCGTCCATAATCTGTGTGCCTGTCGAAAGAGTCTCTTATCAGCCGAGTTCGAGTTCCAAGTTGCGGGTGAGGGCCAGGAAAGTCTCGCGAAACGCCTGCCGAGCCCGCGTCAACAACGATTCGACGGATTTCTCGGTCGCACCGGCAGCGTCGGCCATGTCGCGGACGCTGCGATTGTCGATGTATTTCGACTCGAGCGCCTGCCGGTAATGCGCAGGAAGTTGGGCCATCGTCGCGTTGACCATTGCCCTTGTCTCATTGCGTTGAAGAAGGTCGTCGGGAAATACCTCGGAGTCGAGCCGCGAATAAATGTTGCGTAGCTCTTCGTCCAGCCTTTGCCAAAGCGCCTGCAGCGACGACGCACTGGATTCCTGGTTGAGAACGCGGTGGATTTCATTTCTTGCCAGCCCGGTCAGCCACGGGAATATCTGATTGCCGGATCGCTTTGGATCGTATTTTTCCAGGTCGCGCAATGCGCGCAACAGCGTTTCCTGCACCACTTCTTCGCACAGATGTCGATTGCCGCCCACGCGATGAAAGCAAAAGCGAAACAGGGGCAAGAGCGCGGCATCCGCCAGTGCCGCCACGGCATCTACCGCGCCGGCCATTGCTCGCCGCCGCCAATGTGCGTCGAAACGGGCTTGCAAGTCGATGCCCTCTACACTCAACCCTGGCACGGTTGATTATGTACGCAGCCAGCCGGAATCCTTCGCCGAAATGAGGTTATTGCTGGAACTGCTCAATCGCCCGGCGACGCAGGGTCGAACAGGATACTGCCTTGAAAACCGATCGCTTTGACGCTGATGAAGCGGGCGATCAGCTTGGCGATGCGGCTGTCAGCGCCGCCGGACATGTTGGAAAAGTATGTGTCGTAGTGTTTCTTCTCAGCGTCCTTGAAGTGCAAAACGACCGCGTCTTCGTCGTTGAGTTTCTCGACGGCAATGTGAGCGACTTCGCTGATCTTGCCGGGGCTGTCGCTGCCGCGAGTAATGCTGTCCGATAAGCGATCGAAGGTCAAGGGCTTGCTCATGCGCATGAGAGCCCACGCGCCAAAAACGCTACAAATCGCCAAGAGCACAAACAGGGCGGCGCCAGCTAGGCATAGCCACATCGACCAGTCGCCTTGTTCCTGATAACTCAGAAAACCGCCGACGCAAGCGGCGGTTATTCCCAGGCAGATTGCCAACCCGACGATGGCAAAAAAGATCATGCGGACGGTCCACGCGACCGTTGGTCGAATGCGAAGTGTGTCGCCGTCGGTGTCGCAACGAATGTCGCCAAAACTGAGTGTCTCGTTCATTGGCGAACTCCGGGTTGAATGTCACTGAAGATCGCTGCGATGAGCCATTGCGCACGTTGGTTGTTTTGCATCAGCGAACCCAAAGCGTGAATCGGGTCGGAGCATGGCCAGTATTCAATGACTCAGTGTTAACAGCTGCCCGTCACCCTGGCGAGCAGAAAATGTGGAAACGACGTGTGCGGCATGCCGACTACGACGCTCGATTCGAGCGATGGCGTTTCCAAAAACGCACCAGACTGGCAACCGGCCAGGGAATGAGCGCGACGGCAAACGACCAACCAACGATCCGCCGCCACGGCCGGCCCAGCGGCAACTCGTAGACGCGAACGATGCCATCTACGTCCATTGGCTGAGAGTGCAGTTCGTTGGTCAATCGCCGCCACCGGTCGCTTACGCTCCCGGCTCGCCTGGGTGCGCCGCCTTGTACAGGTTCAGCGTCAAATGCGCCTGGCCATGGTGATGCGCTTCGTGCCAAGCTAATACCTGAAACCACTCGAAGTAAGTCCATGGCGCCTTGTCGTTCGGCTTCGTCGGCAAGGCCGATTCATCGAGACTATCAAGATGTTCAAGCATCTCGCCCCGGCGGGAATCGAGATACGAGCGAATCTGCGCCATTGTCGGCACGTCTTCGTCAGGTACGCTGCCGACGGCGAAGCGTTTGACCAGATCGGGTTCACGCGGTTCGCCTACGCGCATGCGCACGTACAAGTGCCGGTCGTCGGTCGCGGCGATGTGCATCAGTTGCCAGGCGATGTGGGCGCGACCGGCACCAGGCCGCCAACTGAGCACAGCCTGCGGGTTCGGCAGTTTTTCGATGGCCGCCAACAGGTTCATGGTGTTCTTGCGGGCCATTTCGAGAACGGCACGTAAGACCGGCTTGTTCATGGCGATTGTTTCTCCTCGATTGGCTTGAATCATGAATACTATTCACTCCCCCGTACCGCCGGTCCAGTTCTTGGTCTGGAATGGCGACGCGGGCAGTCCCGCCTTGTTCATCAAGTTCGGGTTGGCAGTGTTGCTCCAGCCGAAGCGCACGATTGACGGTTTGATCACGTCCTTTGATGAAACGACCACCGCGTCGCCGTAGATGACCGCCTCGGCCGGGACGAACTTGCCGTCTTCGGTGGCGATTTCGAATTCGGAGAGCGGTTTGCCGTCGCGCGATTGCAGTCCGCCGCCCACGTGCGCGAATTCGATGCGAATCTTGTTGCCATCGACTTTCATCGACTTGAATAAAGGACCGGAGTAGACGAGGTCTTTCTTGCCGTACGTTTTGGCCAGCGCCCACAGCGCTAAGCGGTTGCCAACGTCGAGCTTGTTCTGCGGATGAATGTCCTTGATGTTGTCGACGAGATCGGTGGTGACGGCCATACCCGTGTGCGGCAGTTTCAAACTGGCGACCTGGGCTTCCCAGAGCGCGGGCAGTTCGCCAGGCGCATAGCTGCCTTGCCAAGGAGCGATCTGCACGAAGTAGAATGGGAATTCGTTGCCCCAGACTTTGCGCCAGCCTTCAATGAGGTCGGTCATCTTGCCCGTGTAGGCCAAGCCATTCTTTTGCAACACGTTGGTTTCGCCCTGGTACCACACCATTCCTCGCACTGCGAACGGAGCGACCGGCGCGATCATGCCGTTGTACATGCCGCCGGACGTGTTGCCTTTGATCGTCCACGGCTCGATCGGCGACCCGCCCCAGGAACTGTTGATGAGCCCGATCGGTACATTCAGTTCTTTTTGCAGCTTCAGGCCGAAGTAGTAGAGCACGGCAGAAAAGTTTGGAATCGTTTTCGTCGAACAAATCAGCCACTTGGCTTTCACGTCTTTCGCAGGTTCCTTGGCTTGGACCTTCGGCACATGAAACAGCCGCACCTGCGGATGATCAGCAGCCGCGATAGCCTCCTTCGCGCCTTTCGACTGGGCAACCGCCCATTCCATGTTTGACTGGCCAGACCCAAGCCAGACTTCGCCAACGAGGACATCTTCGAGAATGATGGAGTTCTTTCCAGTGATGGTGATTTGGCGAACTTTTCCGTCTGCTTTTTGCGCCGGCAGCGAGACGCGCCAGTTGCCGTTGCGGTCCGCAACGGCATCGACGCTGGCATCGCCCATTTTCACGAGCACAGGCTCGGTGGGATCCGCCCAGCCCCAAATCACAACCGGCACGTCGCGTTGAATTACCATGTGGCTGTCGATGACGGCCGGCAGCTTGACGTCGGCTTGAGAAAAGCCGCATGCGATAGCGACGCATGTCAAAGCAAAGAAGAAGGTATTCCGCTTCATGACGAATCTCCATGGATGCGATCTGACTGGTAGACAGCCATTGTAGCGACGGCAATTGCATCGGCCGGGCAATCGGCTCCAACGGCTGAATCGTCTTAGGAGCAAGTGACCCATTTAGCATTTGCACCTGATTCCAAGCGAGGGACCAACCTTGGGTTTGCCGTATGGCCGACGGCAAACTGACTCGTTACCCAGCTGCACACGGCGCTCGCCTTGACCGAGAAGCACCTGCACGTGCTCGCCAAAGTTGCAGGTCAGATCATTGTCGATTGGGAAGGCAAGAGATCGGAAGTCAACCATGAGAACTTTGCGCCACCGAAACCGATGTCGTTAGGACTGGCGGTTTCAGGGAATTCCAGCGTTTTCCACGATGTGCGGTGCGCGTGATCTCGGGCAAAGCGGAAGATCTGAACACCAGACGAGACGATTAATGAGCCGCGCACGGAGCGAGTCTTCGAGCGAAGTAAGCGGCTTGACCGACGTCAACAAGCCGCTTACTTCGTGCGCGGCTCTCTTGTTTGATTGCTACTTTTTCTTCTTCTTGTTCTTCCCTGCTGCTGCGGCCGGCCGCCACTTGGCGTCCGCCAACTCGCTGTTCCACTTTTGCCACGCCACGGCCAATTCCTTGAACTTCTCCGGCTCCTTGTCGGCGAGATTCGTGGTCTCGCCAATATCCTTCGCAAGATTGTAGAGTTGGGCGCCGTCGAGGCTGGCCTTGCCTTGGTTTTGCCCGGCTACGACACCGCCGCCGTTCGGCGCTTTGACGAGCTTGTAGTCGCCCATGCGAATCGCAAGTTGAGCGCCAAAACGCCAGTACAGCGCGTCGTGCGGTGCGCCTGTTTTCGAACTGTCGAGGTAGGGAAGCAGGTTCACGCCATCGAGGTTGTCCTTCCCTTCCGGCGTCGCATTCGCAGCGGCGAGGGCTGTCGGCAGGATGTCGAGCTGGATGACCGGATGGTCGAACGTTTTGCCGGCCGGCAGTTTGGCTTTCCATTGCACGATGTACGGCACATGAATGCCGCCTTCCCAGGTTTGCGCCTTTTGACCTCGGAATGGACCGTTGTCCGACGCATTAGCATTTTCCGGCCCGCCATTGTCGCTGATGAAAAAGAGCAGTGTGTTTTCCTCCAGCTTTTCGCTCCGCAACTTCGTCAAAAGTGCGCCGATGGCGTCATCCATCGCCGACAGCATGGCGGCATAGGTGCGGCGCTTGTCATTCGAAATCGAGGCGAAACGATCCTTGTATTTGTCCAATGCTTGCATCGGCGTGTGCACGGCGTTGAATGCGTAATAGAGGAAGAATGGTTCCGATTTATGGCGATCAACGAAAGCAACTGCCTCGCGCGAGAATGCATGGGTCAGATATTCCTTTTCGTCGACCGACTTCAAGCCGCGCATGATCGGATTGTTGGCCTGGGCCGCCTGAACATAGCTGTGTGCGCCGCCGAGGAAGCCGAAGAACTCGTCGAAGCCGCGACTGACCGGGTTGAACTTTTCCGCATGTCCGAGATGCCATTTGCCGACCATGCCGGTGACGTAACCGGCCGTCTTCAGCCGCTGAGACATCGTCTGCTCGGCAAGCGACAATCCCACTTCAATCGTTGCATTCGACGGCGGCCCGGGGTTAAACTCGTGCCCGAATCGCTGTTGATAACGGCCGGTGAAAAGACCTGCTCGTGTCGGACTGCAATAAGGGCCTGAGACATAGCCGTTGGTGCAACGCACGCCGTTTTTGGCCAGCGAGTCGATATGCGGCGTCGGGATGTCCTTGCTGCCGTGGCAGCCGATGTCGGCATAGCCCAGATCATCGGCAACGATCACGATGATGTTCGGTTTCTTCGCCGGTTCAGCGGCGAGGAGGGGCAGGGCGATAAACATGCACGCGAAAGAGAAAAGCCAAGAATGACGTATCATAGCGGCCTCCGTTAGCGTTTGCGACTGAGTTGAAGTTACCACTGAACAGGCGAAGTCGCCAGAAGAATTCCAATCACGAAAGACATGAATGACATGAAAAAAGAAGATGACTTCTTTTGGCATATTTTGTGATTTTCGTGGTTGATTACTACTGATGCCACTCGCCGACGAACGGCTTGTAGAACTGCTTCCATTCGCGGTCGAACCAGACCGGGGCGGACGGGATGCCTTCCTGGCCCAACGCATCGACGGCAACGATGTAATAACGTCGCGTTGTTTTGCCTGCGGTCTTATCGGTGAACTGCGTGTCCTTGATCGGGGCCGGCGTTAGGCGTGAAACCATCGCGTTGTCGAATCGCCCGTCCATGCGGTAAACGCGGAAGCCGACAACGCCGGGCAGTGCTTGCCATTTCAGATCGCATTCCTGGCCGCGTTCGCGGGAAAACACCGACTGCGGCGCAGCTGGGATCGTCAACACGTACGGCGACGGGCCGCTTTCGACGCCGGCGGCGCTCACCGCAATCACGCGATATGCGTACACGCCCCATTTGTACGGTTTGCCGGCAGGGTCGAAGTGTTCTTTGTGCAGTTTGGTGTCGTGGATCGGGTTGCCGGTGATCGTGCCGGGCGTCGAAAGATCGACGCGAGCGCGGAAAGCAAACTGTTTGGTGGGTTCCTTAGTGAGTCGTTCGAACGCGCCGATTCGCCGAATCGCGCCGACCGATGGTTCGGCCAACGGCGGCGTGTGCTTCTTCAGTCGAACCAGTTGATCCTCGCTCCAGACTTCGACCGGCGCTCGCTCGACGTGGTAACCGGCAGCGTCTGCGGCTGTAGACCACTCGACGACGACTTCGTTCTGCGATTCAACTTTCACGACCACATCTTCGACAAAACGCGGCTGCTTGCGGTCGAGTGGCTGCCGTGCTTCGCGAAGCCCGGTCGGCGCATTGGAATATCGATACGACCAAATCTGCTGCTCAGCGGGCCCTTGTGGCGGGTGCGTACGGGTTTCGAGCACGGCGACGCCGAGGTCCGGCAGAAACGTGAGGAGCCGAGCGCGGTTGCCGCTGGGGTCGGGTTCTCGCGGCGGGTTCATCTTGGTCCAGGCGCGCTTGCCGGCGTCGAACGCCCAGGTCTCTAACCGCGACCTGGCGTCGTCGCCTTTGCCTTCGGTGATTTTCACAACTGCCAGCACGACGCGGTTGTGGCTGTCGTACGTCAGCACGGCGTCGTTCTTGTCTGTCGGCGGCATCGTCGCCGGTTTCAGATCGAGCCACCGATTCGCCTTCAGGTCATAGGCCCACGTATGCGGATCGTTGGTGAATTGCGAGCCGAACAGAATATGCAGTTTGTGGTGGGCGTCGTATGCCATGTTGCCGCCGGAGCGAAAGGCCGGCTGCTCAGGCGGGTTCTTTCTCGTCCAGGTGTTCGTGTACGGGTCGTAGACTACCGTGCCTTCGCTATTGCCCTCGCCGCCGAAGACGACCATGACTTCGTGGTCGCTGTCCCACGATGCGCAGCGCATCGGGCTCGTGCGAGGTTCGGGCAACGGCCGCATATCGCGCCAGGTGTTCGTCGCCAGATCGTAGGTCCAAACGGACGAATTCTTCAGATAGATTTCGCGCGACCACTGCCAGCCGTGACTGCCGCTGAATGAAGCGAAGCGCACAAAGCGATTGCGGATCGGATCGAAAACATTCTGCTGGCCGCAGCAGACGCCGGGCGGCGCGTCGTTCGGCTCCTTTAGCGTCCACTTCGCCGAGACCGGATCGAAGGTCCAGGTCTCGGCATTCTGCTCACCGCCGCCGCCCTGATTGTGCCCACTCCAACGAATGAGCACCTTGGCGATCGGGTCGTAGCCCCACGTCGATTCGTACCCCATCCGCGGCGACACGGGCCCGCCCGGCAACGGACTGCGCTTGACCCAGGTGTTCGGCGCTTGTTCGAGCGGCTCGGCGGCGAGGGTGGCGGCAAGAAGGAGGAAGAGTGGCATTGAAAAATCCTCATGCCAGAATCTGATGAACTACCTTACCACCTACATCCGTCAGCCGGAAGTCGCGGCCGGCGTGGCGGAAAGTGAGTTTCGTGTGATCGAAGCCGAGCATGTGCAGCACCGTTGCGTGCAGGTCGTGGACGTGGACTTTGTCCTCGACGGCGGAAAAGCCGAATTCGTCGGTAGCGCCGTGAACGTGGCCGCCTTTGACGCCGCCGCCGGCCAGCCACATCGAGAAGCCGTAATGATTGTGATCGCGGCCGCTTAGCGCAGGCAACTCGGCGACCGGCGTACGGCCGAACTCGCCGCCCCACATCACCAGCGTCGATTCAAATAGGCCCATGCGCTTGAGGTCGTTCAAAAACGCCGCAATTGGCTGGTCCCACTGCTTCGCCAAATCGCGATGAGTCTTCTCCAAGCCGTCGTGATTGTCCCAGGGCTGCCCGCCGCCGCTCCAGACCTGTACGAAGCGCACGCCGCGCTCGATCAGCCGGCGCGTGATCAACAGTTGTCGCCCGTGTGTGCCCGAGCCGTAGCTATCGCGGATGCGTTGCGGCTCACGGTTCAGGTCGAACGCCTCGGCTGCTTCGATCTGCATACGGTACGCAAGTTCAAACGACTGGATACGCGCCTCCAGTGCGGCATCGCGGGCCCGCTCCTCGGCATGTTTGGCATTGAGCTTCTTCAAAAAGTCGAGTTGCCGGCGCTGTTCGTCGAGACCGACGTGATGATTGCGAATATTCTCGACGAGCTTTTCGACGCTCGTGTGCTGCGTGTCGATGTACGTGCCCTGATATGCGCCGGGCAAAAACGCATTGCGCCAGTTCTGCGTCGCGACGATGGGGTAGCCGCCGGGGCACATGGCGATGAAGCCGGGCAGGTTCTGGTTCTCGGTCCCGAGTCCGTACGTGACCCACGAGCCGAAGCTGGGCCGCGGCAGCCGGCTGTCGCCGCAATTCATCAGCATCAGCGACGGTTCATGGTTCGGCACCTCTGCCATCATCGAGCGAATGATGCACATGTCGTCGATGTGCGCTGCTGCCGTTTGCGCGAATAGCTCCGACACTTCGATTCCGCTTTCACCATACTTCTTGAACGCATACGGCGAGCGCATCGCGCCGGCGGTCTTGCGCTCGGTCCGCAAATTAGGATTGGGCAGCGGTTTGCCGTGATACTTCGCCAGCGCCGGCTTCGGGTCAAAGGTATCGACTTGGCTCGGCCCGCCGTTCATGAACAGGTGCACGACGTGCTTAGCGCGTGCAGGAAAATGCGGCCCCCGCGGCGCCAGCGGGTACGTTTGGCGAGTCGGCGGCTCTGCTGCACCGGCTAGACCGGCCAGTCCAAGCATGCCGAGCCCTATGCCGCTGCGGGCGAGCATGTCGCGACGGGTTAGCAATGTCATCATCGAAAGACCCAGAAGCAATTCTCACGCAGAGGACGCAGAGAGGACAGACAAAACCGGCGATCAAATCAGCGTTCACTGCGCCTCTGCGTGAGATTCAGTTGATACTTCAATCCACAAACGCAAACTCGTTCGACAATAGCAGCGCCTGAGCGCACAGCTCCCAGCCCAGCGCCGGGGTCTTGGCGCTGCCGACAAATTCGAGCGCCCATTTCGTCTCGTCGTCGGAAGGCTCACGGCCAAACGCGAGCCGATACAGTTGTCGGACTTTCGCCGCGCTGTCCGCCGTTACCACATCGGGTCGTTGCAAGAGTCCACGAGCGCAATTCAGCGTGAAGTTGTGGTTCATCAAAAACAGAGCTTGCTGCGGCACCGTCGTCTGACTGCGGGCGGCGCAACTAGCGTCCGGGCTTGGAAAGTCGAACGAGCGATGCAGGCCGGGCAGGTTCAGCCGGTCGATGAAGCCGTACAAGGTGCGTCGGCGGCCTTTGTCGCCGAACATATCTCGCTGTGGCTGCCCGCCGACCGTCGCGTCAAGCCGACCCGAAACTGCCAACACGCTGTCTCGAAGCGACTCAAAGTCGAGGCGACGGCGGTTGGCGTGGCCGAGGAGGGAGTTGTCGGGATCGTTGGGAATTGCGGATTTCGGATTTGGGATTGCGGAATTTACAGACGTTTTTGAATCCGCATTTCGCAATCCGAAATCCGCAATTGAAGTTTGCTGGTACGTCGCCGAAAGCACAATCCGCCGATGCAGGTGTTTCAACGACCAGCCGTGGGCCATGAAGTCGCTCGCCAGCCAATCCAGTAGTTCCGGGTGCGTCGGCGGGTCGCTGCGTGTGCCGAAGTCGCCAGGCGTGGCGACGAGCGGCGTGCCGAAGTGATGCATCCACACGCGGTTGACCAGCACGCGTGCAGTCAGTGGGTTGTCCTTACTGGCGATTGCTCTCGCGAGTTCATGCCGGCCGGAACCTTGGGAGAACGGTTGCCGTTTGCCGCCGCTGAGGATCGACACAAATTGTCGCGGCACATGGTCGCCCAATTGATTCGGATTGCCGCGTTGAAAGATCCTTGGATCGTAAAGTTTCGGCAGGTCCTGAACGGTCATGGCTCGCGGCGGAGCGCCGGGGCCTTTCGCACGCCATTCCTCTACGGCCTTCAAGAACTTTTTCATTTCCTCTTGAGCAGGGCGGTCGGGCAGGAGGTCGAGGTCGTTGTAACTACTGGCATGGAGGTTTGGCGGAGCATCTGCGGCATGAAACACTTGCCGCAATTCCTCTTCAATCGGATCGGGCATCGCAGCCGGCATCGGCTTGCGGAAGATCGTGGCGATCACTCGCATTTCGAGCCAGCGTTTCTCGACCAAGTTGAGCACGGTCGAATATCGCTGTGCTACTTCGGTCATCGTTTTTGGAGGTGTGGCAAATACTCCTGCCAATCTCGGATTGCTCGACTTGGCGCACTGATTGCAGACGATGCCAGCTTGTTCGGCGAATTGCGCTTCCGGCAGGTCGGCCAGCGCGTGCCACAGCGACCAGATCGCATGCGGCCTCGTCCGCATGCGTTGCAAGTAACGCTGCCAACGCAGAATCATAAGTGGGTTGAGGTCGCTGCCGTCGGCGAGCAGCATGAAATCGTCGGCGGCGGGCATGTTGCGTCGTGCATACGCGGCCATCAGGTACTCGGCGACGCGCGTCTTGGCGCCTTTCATCACCGCGTCACGTTTCAGATTCATGAACTCCGCCAGTTTGCGTTCGCGTTCCTTCAGTTCTTTTTCGAATTTTACGTACTGCTCAGTGCGCGGCGGGTCGGTGAAGAGCGGCGGAACCGGCGGCTCGGCGCAGCTGGCGAAAACGCCGTACAGAGAATAATAATCGGACGTCGGAATCGGATCGTATTTGTGATCGTGGCAACGAGCGCACGTGACTGTCAAGCCCATCAGACCGCGCGTCACCGCATCGATGCGATCGTCAAGAATGTCGTGCGGGTTGTTCATGAACCGTCCGCCGACGGTGATAAACCCGAGTGCTGCCAGCGCCTGCTTGTCGCCGCCCAGCGGCAGCAAGTCGGCCGCGATCTGTTCGACGATGAACCGGTCGTACGGTACGTCCTCGTTCAAAGAACGAACCACATAGTCGCGATAAGTCCACGCGAATGGATAGTCGTTCTCCTCGAAGAAAACGTAGCCCTTGGTGTCCGCATATCGCGCGACATCAAGCCAATATCGGCCCCAGCGTTCGCCGAAGTGCGGCGAAGCGAGCAGACGATCCACCAGTTGTGCAATTGCGGATTGCGGATTGCGGATTGTGGATTCGCGGATAAACGCATCGACTTCATCCGGCGTCGGCGGCAGACCGATCAGGTCCAAATACAATCGTCGCACCAACATTTGCGGCTTAGTGCTCGCCGCCGGCGATAATCCACTCGCCTCTAATTTCGCCAGAACAAAACGATCCACCGGCGTCTGCGGCCAGGAGGCTTGGCGCACCGGCGGCAGCGGCGGATTTCGCACCGGCTGAAACGCCCAGTGCTTTTCACCAGCGTTGCCGACGACTGAGGCAATCAGCAGAAACAACATTGCAACAGAACGCACGCCATTCGCTCCAGGACTTGCGGCGGAAGGCAGGCTCACTCTCGTTTGTACAATGATCCCTTTTGAAACTCAAGCGCGAGGGTGGCTCATGCCGGCGCGGTTATTGCTCATGCGGCACGCTGAAACAGCAACACCCAGGATCTTTCACGGCGCCGAGTCCGACATCGGCCTCAGTGAATATGGAGTTGAGACCTCGAATTGCGTAGCCTCCTACTTCGCTTCCTTACGTCTCGACGGAGTCGTTTCCTCGGCGATGCGGCGTGCGGTTGATACTGCGACGCCCATTGCCGCCGCTTGCAGAGTGGCGCTACGACAGGAACGACAATTGCACGAACGAAGGATCGGCGAATTGAGCGGCACGCCCACCGACGCCGATCATCCGTTTCGTACGGAGACGCTGCAAAACTGGATGACAGGCAACACGGCGTTTGCATCTCCCGGCGCCGAGTCGTTTGACGACGTTCGGGATCGAGCGGTTCCTGTGCTCAATCGACTGGCACTCGAATTTGACAATCGCACGGCACTGATCGTAGCTCATGGCGCGACGATCAAGATCTCGCTTCTCTCAATCTTGCCTGGCTGGTCGTCGGCCGATTGGGGAAAGCTTGGGCTAATCCGCAATCTGGCTGTGACCGTACTCGTTCACGACAAAGGCGAATGGCGCGCAGAACAAATCGCTCAAGTGCCGCCGATCATCGCGACGTCGTAATCAGCCGATGTACTTCACTCATCTTCTTCTCTTAGCTTCGCGAGGATGCTCAGGTCTTCGAGCGTCGTGGTGTCCTGAGTGGTCGCCTTGCCGCCGGCGATGTCGCGCAGCAGTCGGCGCATGATTTTTCCGGACCGAGTCTTGGGCAGCGCGTCGGTGAAACGAATTTCATCGGGTCGCGCCAACGCGCCGATTTCTTTGACAACGTGTTCCTTGAGTTCATTTTTCAGTGCGTCCGACGGCGTCACGCCGCCGCGCAGGGTCACGAAGCAGGCAATCCCTTCGCCCTTGATCTCGTCGGGCCGGCCGACGACGGCGGCTTCCGCCACTTTCGGGTGATGCACCAAAGCGCTTTCGACCTCCATTGTGCTCAGCCGATGCCCGGCCACGTTTATCACGTCATCAACGCGGCCCATGATCCACAGGTAGCCGTCTTCGTCCATTCGAGCGCCGTCGGCGGTGAAATAGCTGTTTGGAATCTGGCTCCAGTACTGTTGTTTGTACCGTGCGTCGTCGCCGTAGATCGTCCGCAACATGCTCGGCCACGGCTTGCGAATGACGAGCAACCCGCCGGTGTTGCGCGGCACCTCATGACCCTGCTTATCAACGACTTCGGCTACGATTCCCGGCAGCGGCCGCGTCGCCGATCCGGGCTTGGTCGCAATCGCTCCCGGCAATGGCGAGATCAGGATGGCGCCGGTTTCGGTCTGCCACCAAGTATCGACGATCGGGCAGCGCTTGCCGCCGATGACTTCGTGATACCACATCCACGCTTCTGGATTGATCGGCTCGCCGACGGTGCCGATCAGCCGCAGGCTGGATAGGTCGTGTTGCTTGGGCCAGTGGTCGCCCCATTTGATGAAGGCGCGAATCGCCGTCGGCGCGGTGTAAAAGATGCTGACTCGATACTTCTCGATAATGCGCCAGAAGCGATCTTCACGAGGATGATTCGGCGCTCCTTCATACATGACGACGCTGGCGCCGTTACACAAGGGACCGTAGACCATGTAGCTGTGGCCGGTGACCCAGCCGACGTCCGCCGTGCACCAATAGGTGTCTTCTTCATGCAGGTCAAAGACCAGCCGATGCGAGTACGAAGTGCCGAGCAGATAGCCTGCTGAGGTGTGCAGCACCCCCTTGGGTTTGCCGGTGCTGCCGGACGTGTAGAGGATGTACAGCGGATGCTCGCTGTCGAAGGGCTGCGGGGAGCAATCGGCGGACACATCGGCCATCAGTTCATGCCACCAAAGGTCGCGGCCCGCCTTCATTTCGATTGAAGAATTGCAGCGGTTGAAAACGATGCACTTTTCGACCGTCGGCGATTTCTCAAGGGCCAGATCAACGTTCTGTTTCAATGGCACGATCTTGCCGCGGCGCCAGCCCCCGTCGGCCGTGATGACCAGCTTCGCTTTCGCGTCGTTGTTGCGATCCGCAACGGCGTCTGCCGAGAAACCGCCGAAAATCACCGAGTGCGTCGCGCCGATGCGGGCGCATGCGAGCATGGAGATTGCGACTTCAGGAATCAGCGGCATGTAGATGGTGACGCGATCTCCCGGTTGCACGCCGAGTTTCTTGAGCACGTTGGCGAACTGACAGACTTCGCGATGCAGGTCCTGGTAACGCAAAACGCGGCTGTCGCCCGGTTCGCCCTCCCAAATGATCGCGGCCTTGTTGCCCCGGCACGCAAGGTGCCGGTCGAGACAGTTTTCGCTGACGTTGAGTTGGCCGCCGACAAACCACTTTGCGAATGGCTCGTTCCACTCGAGCACCTTATTCCAACGCCGCCGCCACAGCAGCGATTCGGCCTGCTCCGCCCAAAACGCTTCGGGGTTTCTCTTCGCCTTCTGCCACAGTTGCTCGAATTCCGCCTCGCTTTTGACGTGTGCACGCGACGCAAACTCCGCCGATGGCGGGAAAGACCGCGTTTCTTTGAGGACGCTGGTAATCGTTGATCCGGGAGAGGACATCAATGAACTCCGGCTTGCGAGGTTTCACGGCGAGTTGGTGACGATTGTAAGGATGTGTCCGTTCGACCGCAACCATGGATAGGCGCTCGGTGTCGTGGTGCAGCGGTTCCGCGTCGGTTAGTTCTTCCGCTTTGTGGAACTGCACAACTTCTCGACTGCTTCGGAAACTGCTGCCTGCCATTGAGGCTGCGTGCAGAGTGCTGCGATGGCGCCATCGGTTTCGAGTCGCTTCCACCGTTGCAACAATTCGGCTTGCACGGCTTCCCATAGCCGGCGCTGAGCGGCGCTACGGACGCGTTCACGCGGTCTGACTCGTTCCAATGCTGCGACCAGATCGTCCAATCCAGCGCCGGATCGCGAACTCACTGGGAAGACCGGCAGTGAAGTCTGCCCGGCCATTTCCAGCATCATCTGCAACTGATGGATCGTTCGCTCTGCACCCGGCAGGTCGGCTTTGTGGACGACGATCATGTCGACCACTTCGAGCACGCCGGCCTTTTCCCATTGCAGGTCGTCGCCGGTCTCCGGTTGAAGCAGCAGTACGACCGCATCCGCCACGTCGCGTACGGCCGTGTCGCCTTGCCCCGCGCCGACGGTCTCGACAAGGATGTAATCAAAGCCGAAATGCTCACACACCAATGTGATGGTGTCGAGATGCTGTGCAACGGCTTGCCGGCCCGACGGTGCAGCCAGGCTTCGGATGTAAACGCCGGCATCATCGGGCCGCATGGGCATGCGAAAACGGTCGCCCAGAAGCGCTCCGCCGGTGATGGGGCTTTGTGGATCGCAGGCGAGGACGGCAACCGATTGCTCCTTGGCCCGAAGCATCTCGATCAGTTTTCCAGTCAATGTGCTTTTTCCGACGCCGCCGGCGCCGGTGAGAGCGATCACTCTCGCAGATTTTGGGGGAGCGCCGAGTTGTGCGACCAGTTCGGCAATGGACTCGCCGCGTGCCGCGATCGAAATGAGCCGGGCCAGGCTGCGTCGATCGCGTCGCTTCAGTCCACGAACGAGTGCATCAAGCATGAGCGGCCCCGCTGCGCTCGCGGATGAAGCCGACAATATCGGTCATGGGTGTGCCGGGGCCGAACACTCGAGCGACCCCGAGGTCGGTCAACTTGGAAACATCGGCTTCGGGAATGATGCCGCCGACCATCACTTGCACATGCGCCAGATCGGCTGCCCTCAAGAGTTCCATCAGTCGCGGGACCAGCGTCATGTGGGCGCCGCTGAGCAGGCTCAAGCCCAGCCAGTCGGCGTCTTCATCAGCGACCGTAGTGACGACGGCTTCGAGCGTCTGCCATAGCCCGGCGTAAATGACGTGCATTCCGGCGTCACGCAACGCTCTCGCAACGACTTTGATGCCGCGGTCGTGGCCATCAAGGCCGACTTTTGCCAGGACCACGCGAATCGGTGCCGACGACGATTCACTCATCAACGTTCTCCACGAACCACCGCATCAGATGCCAACCTGGGTCGATATTCCAACGAGACGCCGACGCGACTTCTTCATCATACGACGCAAATCGCTCCGCAGCGATTCCGGTTCCAGCCGCTGTAAACGCGACCGGTCCGTGAGCGTGGGCACGGGTGCGAAGCGTTGTGCGATGGTCGGGTTCGACCAGGATTCGCCACTCGCCGTACGCTGGCAGTGCATCAAGCAACGGACCGACAATGTGTCGATCGATTTGCTCGAGCGCGTTGACCTTTTCGTCGGCACGGCCTTCGTGCGAAGCCTCGTCCGGCGCTTCGACGTGAACGCAGACAAGATCATGCTCAGCGAGCGCAGCAATGGCGTACTTCCCCTTTGCTGCATAGTCGGTGTCGAGGTAGCCGGTAGCGCCGGGCACGTCGATGCGTTTCCAACCGATGAGTTGGCCGACGCCGCGAACCAGATCGACCGCACTGATAATTGCCCCGCCGAGCCCATACAGCTCGCGAAATGGACGCACGACGGGAGCGACGCCTTGCCCCCACAGCCAGATCTGCGTCGCGGGTCGGAGGCCGGCCGCGACTCGCCGGGCGTTCACGGGATGATCACGAAACAGCGGAATGCTTCTTTCGATCAGCATGCGCAGCACTTCGCTGCCTGGCCCCTGCGGCAAATACCCAGCGACGGGCCGATCCGGAATGTCATGCGGGGGCTGTGTGCGAGTGTCGCCCGCAAATGGCGCTTTGGCACGATACACAAGCAGGTTTCGGTAGCTGACCCCCGCATGAAATTCGAGCTGTCCGCCGGGAACCGAATTCGCCAGTTCCGACTGCAGCGTCGCAACAAGTTGCCTGCCATCTTCCGGCGTAATGTGCCCGGCGGTGAAGTCACGCATCTCGCCGTTCTCGACGTAAACGAGGTTGCAGCGAATGGCCCAGTCCCCGGGCGCTAGTGATATGCCAAGGGCAACCGCTTCGAGAGGAGCACGGCCGGTGTACACCACCAACGGGTCGTAGCCGAAGAGGCTTAAGGTGGCGACGTCGCTGGCCGGCGTCAGACTTGCCGGCACGTTATGCGCTAGACCGACGATGCCTGTTTGTGCGATTCGGTCCATATTCGGGATGTCGGCTGCTTGCAGCGGCGTTTTGCCGCCGAGCGATTCCACCGGCTCATCGGCGCAACCATCTGGAATGACAATGATGTACTTCATAGCGACTCATCGGGGCGACACAGAACGCGGTTTCACTGCTGACGCGCAAATTGTATGATTCACCGTGTTTCGCCGTCCTGCATTTGAAACGAATAGTCGTTGATAGATTCGCACACTTGCACACGGTATTGGCTGTAGAATCTCTCACGGCCCAAGCGTTGTGCTTGAATATGTTCCGCGTGGTTTCGCCATGCGACGTGTGATGCCTGATCGGCAAACTCGACGATCGAGACTCGCTCGCCGTCAGCGGCGCTGTAGCTGGTGATGCTCACAAACCCCGGCATCGTTTCGGCGAGGGCGTGAATACGGTTTGCCACTGAGTTGTACTCGTCGATATGCTCCGGTTTCAGCCGCGACCGGAATATCGTGACGATCATGTTGACTCGCTCCCGAATGAACGGTGTAAGGCCACTTGCAACCGGAGGTAGTTATGCAGCGCCGGAAGTTTCTGTCGACGTTGGCTGCCGCCGGTCTCATCGCCTCATTCTTGCGAGCGGACAAACCGCCGTCCTTTACCTTCGGCTTCAGCTTGTATGCGATGAAGGGCCGAAAGACGGAAGACGCGCTGCGTGACGTGGCTGCCATTGGTTTTGAATCCGTCGAACTCTGTTTGCTCGCCGGTTACGATGCCGCCCCGGCAAATCTCGACGAAGCGCGAAGGCGTTCCATACGCCAGTCGCTTCAAGACACGAAACTCCGGCTCACAGCGCTCATGGAGAACTTGGACATGAACGCGGCCGATCCAAAGCCCTATGGCGAGAAATTGGATCGAGCGTTCGCATTGGGAAACGCACTGTCGCCGGACGCGCTGCCCGTAGTCGAAACGGTCTTGGGAGGCGGCGATTGGAGCAAAGTAAAGACGCGTTTTCGCGATCGGGTCGGGGCGCTGGCGGAAGTAGCGGCGAAAGCCAAGGGCGTCTTGGCGATCAAGCCGCATCGGCTTCAGGCGCTGAATCGTCCCGAAGATGCCGTATGGCTGCTGGATCAAGTGCGTTCGCCGGCTCTGAGGTTGGTATTCGATTGGAGCCATTTTCAGTTTCGCGATCTTTCGCTTGAAGGAACCGTTCGCCAACTGATACCGCATACTGCCTACTTGCACGTCAAAGACGTGACGGTACGCGACGGCAAGACGCTATTCGCTTTGCCGGGTGAGGCGGCAAATCTGGACTATGTCGAATTGCTTAACACAGTCGTTGCGGCAGGCTATCACGGAGACATTTCTTGCGAGGTGAGCGGGCATGTGCAGAGCCGCAAGGACTACGACGGCCTTACTGCCGCTCGACAGTGTTACAAGAATCTTGCCCCGGCGGTCGAGAAAGTCCGAAGAAAGCAATCAAGGTAACGAAGTCGCGGCCTTTACGTCGGGGCTTATTTTTGGTGAAATAGGGTAATGGAACTTCTCGCCAGAACATATCGCCATTGCCGTCGGTTGTTGACGCCGAATGGTTGGTTCACGCTGGGCATCGTACTGGCCGTAGGTTCGCTTGAATTGGTCGGGCGGCGCACTACCAGCGATTGGTATGACATTTTGGCGGCGGCCGTCCTGGTCCTGTTGCTCGCGTTTGTCGTATACCGGCACAAATCCACACCGTTGCCCTGGGTCAGCCGAATCGTTGCCACGGCTCGGCGCTTCTATGCCTGGGCGTGGAAATTCACGTTCGACTTCGGTTTCGATCTACGCGGCGAACCGAAAATCAAACGTGGCTATCCAGCGGCCGTCGTCGCGCTCAGCCTTTTGCTCGTCGCCTGGTGTGGATCGCTGTTTATTCTCAGTGCCGATATTCCAATGGCGATGCGGCAGTTCGGCATTCGTTACTTTTACGTCGGCTATCTTTCGTGCATGACCCTGCTGTGGACGCTGCTTGTTCTTGGCATCTTGCTGTCATTCCTGCTGCCCCTCGCCATGATCCATGACAACTTCGTACACGCCTGGCAGGGCCCAGGCCGCCGTCCCCGGCAAACCGAGTTCTACACGATGCTGGCATACCTATCGAGTCTTGTGATTCTCGGTTGGCTGTTGCCTGTGTGGGTGCTGTTATTGCTTTGCGTGGCATCTTTCCTGGTCAACGTGCTGACGATGACCTTGCCCGCCAACACCGACGTGCAGTTCTTGTGGCGGCCGCGAGGCTCGATCAAGGTCCGCGCCATTCCGTGGACGCACTGGATCGGCTGTGAATTTGCACTTATCACGCTCGTCGTCTTCAACCTCGTCGTCACCGCGTGCGGGTCGCGAGTGTTCCTTTCGGCGGCTGAGGTCCGATCTGCAATGCCGGTAACCGCACTCCTGGGAACCTTGCTGGCATGGCTCGCTCCGGGGCTGATGGGCGCTCTCGTCTGGCATGCAGTTATGGGGCGATGGCGCGACCCGGCTCGAAAGTGTCGATTGCAGGCACATTTCGTAAACTCGCCCGCGGTCGAATTGCAAAAACAGCTCCGGTCGGCATTTGGCTCACGGGGTTGGGCGATCGAATTCGCGCCGCTTCCGGCCGACGCCTGTTCGGTGCCGCTCGAATTGGTCGAAGCTTCGCAATCGCAGGCTCGCGAATTGGACCCGGCATGGCCGCTTAAGTTGTCGATGCACGATCTGTCGAGCGACGAATTGTTCGAACGACTTGCTCGCCGCAGCGTGATTCAAGCTCGCCGCCGCATCGTAGCGGGGCTCAAGGCGCTGTTCAAACGAGCAGCCGCCAGACGATTCCGCAAGGGGCACGGCTTCTGGGTCGCACCGCACTTCTGGTTCATCACCGGACTGAGCCGCGATCAGCACGAGGAAGAGTTGGATATGGGCGACAACACCGTGCTGTCGAGCTCGATCGGCCCGGCGTACTATCGTGTGTTGCCTCGCCATGCCCGCCATCATTTGTTCCAGGTGCTGCGAGCGCTGCACGTGGACCTGATTTTCGTTGAAGACGGCGTTTCGCATCGGCGCGTCGCTCGAGTACTGCGGCGGGCGTTCGAAGTCTTTGACAAGACGAACGGGCAGAAGCGTGCGGACGATACGCATTTTGCCGGACTGCCGGGCACGCGCGTCATGATCCACGAGTTTCAACTCGATGAGCCATTCAAGTCTGAAGTATACCCCGAACCGAAATACGATCATTTGGGGCGGGCGCGAATCCTGCACATTTTCCGTGACCGCAACGAGCAAGAAGAGTACATTGAACCGCCGTTCGACTTCAGCCGAAGTCCTTCCCCCGCATTGTTCCGGTAGGAAGCACGATGTCCTCGATTCGCGATTTCGGCGCCAAAGGCGATGGCCGGGCGGACGACACCGCAGCGTTGCAACATGCAATTGAAAAAGGCGACGGCGAAGTGGTCCTGCCTCGGGGCGACTACCGCCTGACCCGCACCGTGGCCGTTCCTTTGGACAAGACCGGCCGGCTCAGCATCTCCGGCAGCGGCGGCACGGCCCGCCTGATTATGGCCGCCGCCGGGCCGGCGTTGCACCTTGTCGGCACTCACAAGAAGACCGCTCATCCGCCGGACTTTCTCGAAGGAGTCTGGCAGCAAGAGCGATTCCCGACGGTGAGCGACTTGGAGATTGTCGGCGAACATGACAATGCCGACGGCATCCGCATCGACGGGGCCATGCAGCCGACGCTGCGAGGCCTGCTCATTCGCCGCTGCCGACACGGCATCCACCTGGTCCAGCGCAACCGCAACGTTCTCATCGCCGATTGCCACGTTTACCATAATCGCGGGGTCGGCGTTTTTCTCGATCGCGTCAACTTGCATCAGACGAACATCCACGGCTGCCACATCAGCTACAACCTGCAGGGCGGCATCGTCGTTCGCGGCAGCGAGGTGCGCAACTTGCAAATCTGCTCCAACGACATCGAGTATAACTACGACACCAATGCAAATGACTCGACCGACGTCTGGCTCGACGCTCGCCAAGGCACGATCCGCGAAGGCACAATCGTCGGCAACACGATTCAAGCCAAGATCAGTCCCGGCGGCGCCAATGTCAGGCTTTCCGGCGTCGGCCCCGACAATCCGAACGCCGTCGGCATGTTCTCCATCACCGGCAATCTCATCGGCAGCCAAGAGACGAACCTGCTGCTCGAAGCCTGCAGAGGCGTCACCGTCGCCGGCAACGCCATTTACCACGGCGAGAAATTCGCCGTTCGCGCCAAGGATTGCGAACACCTGGTGCTCAGCGGCAACAGCCACGATCACAACCCGGACTACAAGGGCAAGTCGACCGACGCGTTTCTCTTTGAGGCGTGCAGGCACCTGCAACTTACCGGACTGCTGATCCAACACACGCACGAAGATGCCGACCCGGTCGAGGCGACCATGCGATTCACCGGCTGCTCGCACATCAACATCGGAAGTTGCCAACTGCTGGATGCGAGGCGGCGAGGGCTGAGCTTCAAGGATTGTGCAACGGTCCGCGTTGCCGACTCGACGATTCGCGCCGCAAAGAGCGGCAATTTTGTCGAGTCAATTCAGATGATCGGAACTGTAGAACCAGTTATGATCATCAACAACTTTCTCGCCGTCGGCAAAGACGGCAGCTTTCGATTGCCCGAACGCAGGTTTGCCCATGCCTACGGCAACATGACATTGGATTGATTCGGATTCGTCGACGAAATGGAGATTGATATGCGAAACAAGATGAATCGCCGATCGTTTCTAAGTGCCGCGGCCGGTGTCGCACTCGCTCCCGGGTTCTTGCGTGCCGCCGAACGCAAGGAGTCGCCGAACGAGAAACTGCACGTCGGCGTCATCGGCGTGGCAGGCCAAGGCCAATACAACTGGACCGAACTCGCTAACACCGGCATGGCTGAAGTCGTCGCCCTGTGCGACGTTCATGAGACGCGCATCGGACCTGCCAGAACGAAATTTCCGAAGGCTGCGTTCGAAGTCGACTTTCGCAAGATGCTCGAACGAAAAGACCTCGACGCCGTGCTGGTCGCCACTCCGGACCACACCCATGCGATTTGCACGATCAAGGCTCTGGAAGCGGGGCTGCACGTGTATTGCGAGAAGCCGCTGACGCACACGGTGTTCGAAGCGCGGCAGGTCGCAGAAATGGCGAAGAAGGCCAAGCGCGTGACGCAGATGGGCACGCAAATCCACGCCGGCAACAACTATCGGCGAGTCGTCGAGTTGATCCAATCGGGCGCGATTGGCGACGTGAAAGAAGTGCATACCTGGGTCGGCACTTCCTGGGGCGGCGGCGACCGGCCGACCGAGAGCGCTGAAATTCCAAAAGGTCTGAATTGGGACCTATGGCTTGGACCGGCTCCCACTAGGCCGTATCACCCCACTTATGTGCCGTTCCATTGGCGCAAGTGGTGGGATTTCGGCGGCGGGTCGCTCGCGGACATGGCCTGTCATCACATGGACTTGCCGTTCTGGGCGCTGAAGCTGCGGCATCCGACGCGGGTCTCCGCCGAAGGACCCAAGCCGCATCCCGAAACGGCGGCGACTTCGCTCGTCGTCACTTACGAGTACCCGGCGCGTGACAACCTTCCGCCGGTCACGCTCAAGTGGTACGACGGCGGCAAGAGGCCTCCGCAATTCGCCGACGGCAAGCTGCCCAAATGGGGCGACGGCAACCTCTTCGTCGGCTCGAAAGGCATGTTGCTTGCCGGCTACGGCGCGTTCAGGCTGTTGCCGGAAAAAGACTTTGAAGGCTTCGTCGCGCCGAAGCCGTTCATCGCGAACTCCATCGGGCATCACAAGGAATGGGTGCAAGCGTGCAAGTCCGGCGGCGAGACGACCTGCAATTTCGACTACGCCGGCGCTCTGACGGAAGCGGTGTTGCTTGGAACTGTGTCGCACCGTTGCGGCCAGCCGCTCGAATGGGATTACGAAAAGCTGCGGGCGAAGAACGCCCCCGAAGCAGACAAGTTCCTCCGCAAGGACTACCGCAAAGGCTGGGAGATTTAGGCGGTGGCGGGACTGTTTTCGTTTCGCCGGCTTTCGGGCATCGGTCGGCGGTGGCTGCTTCTCGCGGTTGCCTCAGCCATTGGCGCAATCCTCGGACTCGCATCGATTTTGTTCTTTTCAATTCATCCGACACGCACCAGCGATCGAGACAATCGCTTGGCGGACCCGCGCGTTGCGATTTCGACGCCTTACCTCAATGTCCGCCCGAACGTCGCTTATGTCGGCCAAAGTGAGTGCATCCAATGTCATGACAAAGCGGCTGCCGGCTTTCTCGTCCATCCGATGGGCCGTTCGCTCGCGGCTGTAGACAAGGCGACTGTCGTTGAACAATTCGACAAGACCAAGTTCTCGGCCGGCGGCTTGGATTATGAAGTGGAGCGTGCCGGCGATCGCGTTCTGCATCGTGAGCTGGCCGTGGCGGATGACAAAACCGTAATCTTCAATCTAGTTCAAAGCGTGCAGTTCACCGTCGGCTCCGGCACGCGCGGCCGGTCCTACCTGATCAATCACGACGGCTTCGTTTTCCAATCGCCGATCTCCTGGTACGTCAAGAAACAGCAATGGGAACTTTCGCCGGGATATGACCAAAGCAATCACCACTTCGGCCGGCAGGTGCTGACCAACTGCCTCTTTTGCCATAGCAACCGCGGCCTCGACATGCCCGATGCGCTCAATCGATATGAGCCGCGCGTGTTCGACGGGCACGCCATCGGCTGCGAGCGATGCCACGGTCCCGGGGCGGCTCACGTTCAACGACAAAGCCAAGGCGAGAAATATGCTGGCCGTGACCTTTCGATCGTTAATCCGGTACATCTTGAATCAAGCGTCCGCGATGCAGTTTGCGAACAGTGTCATCTCGCAGGTGCGGCTCGCATCGCTCGCCGTGGCCGCAGCGCTTACGATTTTCGCCCGGGACTGCCGTTGCAGGAGTTCATGTCGATCTTCGTCAAACCATCTCACGCCGGCGACGGTGAGAAGTTCGTCGGGCAGGTCGAGCAGATGCAAGAGAGCCGCTGCTTTCAACAAAGCGCCGGCAAGATGGGCTGCGTGACCTGCCACAATCCGCATCATCACCCGTCGAAGGCGGAGCGGGTCGCGTACTATCGCAATCGATGCCTGCAATGCCACACTGACAAAAGCTGCAGCGTGCCAATCACTGAGCGTCGGAAGACGAGCGCCGAGGATAGCTGCATGCAATGCCACATGCCCGTCGGCGACACCGAAATCAAACACGCCTCGATCACCGATCATCGCATTCCGCTCAAGCTAGGCGTCATGCGGCCGAATGAACACGACACGCAATTGGAACTGCGTCGGTTCCATCCATTGCCGACGATTGGCTCAGAAATCGATTCAGGCCGCGACCTGGCGTTGGCGCTGATGGATCGGATTGAACGACTCGACCGCGATGTGCGACAGAATCTGGCGACGCGAGCGAATCCGCTGCTGGAAGCGGCGATGCAAAACGACGCCGACGATCATGCCGCACGCCATGCGTTCGGACACGCACAGTGGACGCTGGGTCGCAAGGAGATAGCCGCACGCGCATTCGACGAAATCTTGGCTAAGTCGCCGCGGCGCGAGGCGACGCTGCAGAGTGCCGCGGCATTGGCAGTCGAACGCAGCAATTGGGAGGATGCCATCAAGTATTATCGTGCCGCCATTGAGGTCAATCCGTGGCGATACGAGTTCCATTTCGGTTTGGCGCTCGCACTTTCTCAGATCAAGGACTGGAGCGGCGTGCGGCACGCTTGTGCGGAAGCTCTGAAACTGAACCCGGCGAGCTGGGGCAGCCGCAAGCTCCTCGTGCAGTATTACCTTTCAGTCGGCGACGCCGCTCGCGCCAAGAAGGAATTCGAAACGCTCCTGGCGCTGAATCCACCGGACAAGGAAGAGTTGCAACGACTGTTTGACCGGCAATTTCGGTAGGGCGAGACAGGCGATTTCGTCGCTCCAGGCCGAAAGCCGCGTGCTATGGCTAATGTCCTGGGTTTGGAGATGTGTCCGAACGAGTATCCGCCGTCGGCTACATTGTCGTAAGGTTATTTCGCTTTTCTGCGATCAAAACTGACAGATCGCGAAAGGTAACAATATCTGGCGGCAACGGATTTGCATTCCGTTTGTAGGCAGACGCGATGACATAGCAAGCCGCGGCGACCATAGTCGTCGGCGCGAACCAAATGGAAACGCTGGTTGCCCATATAGCAATTGCGCCGGCAATCATGGCCACGACACAAAAACATCCAGTCAACCAACAAATTCTTCGCCAGGAAAAAGGCAATGGTGGAATCACATTCTCAGTCATCCACCGCAACTGTGTCCAAAAGCGATCAAGATCGCGGCCTCGTATCACGTCAAAAATACGTACGCTCGGCGCAATTCGCCGGCCGGCAAGTTGTTGAATCCCCGTGAAGACTCCCGCAGTTGCACAATCCCGTCCGATCATCGAAATTGGATCAAAGGACGCAATCACTGGGGCGCGGTTTGCAATGAAACGTGCCAGTGCTCCAAATGTGAGATTGGGAGCAGTCGTTTCATCCCATTCTGCTACGCTGCGCTCTGCGACCTCGAAACCAAAAAAATCCAGCCATTCCTTGTCACTACACGTAAACCCAAAGTACCGTTCCAGTCCGCGGAACATTTGAGCGAAGTCGATTTCATACCATGTAAGGTCCGCTTTCATGAATGTGTCGATTCGCGTATCGGCATCGAACGGAGCATGGAAAGGAGTGCCCATGCCGATCATTTCCTCCCAGGCGTTCCGTAGGCCGAAAAGAACCTGGGATTCGGTGTAATTATTGGTTGTCACGTCGATACTCAGCAAAAGGAAGTTGTTCTATTAAGCGTTAGGAATGCAATCCATCTGCTCCGCGTCCAAAAACCTCCCCATTGACATCGCCAGGCAGACGGTGACTACGGCTATTCTCCAAAGTGTGCCCGGCCGGGAACAAGCGATTTCGGCACGCTTCATCGACCAGCAACCGCAAATCCGAGGCCCGACATTTTCGACGAATCGGCTGGTTGCCTTCGGTGCGCTGCGATTGGAAAACGTGTAGGTGCCGCCGTGCCATTCGACTTCGGCGCAAAAATTGTCGTTGTTGCATGTCGAGCCATCCGCCAGAGATGCAGTTCCGCCCGACCGTCGGATGAGACCAAGTGACGAAACGGTTGCTTTGGGCAGCACCACGGCGCCCGTGAAACCTGTATCGATGCCAGCGTAGACGACTTGCCGGATTCCAGTTGGCCCGATTATCGTCAATTGAATTCTCGGTTCTAATCGGGGGTCGATTAGCGATCATTTGCGGTTGACGTTCTTTGAAGACGTCCAGTCTGATTTCCATTATGTTGATCGGCGGCTGCATGCAAGTGTCTCTGCGGTGCCGCTCACTGAAGCAATCCGATTGCATTCTTTCCAAGCGATTGGTTTGCACAATCGGCCGTTGCTTTGCACCTGAAACGTTGGTTTGCATGCTGGAACGCGTTTCTTTGCACGCTGGAACATTGGTTTGCACGCTGTATTGTTGGTTTGCAACTGGAATGCGATCAGGTCATGGGGGTGCAATGCAATGAAACTCGTGGGCAACCGTATGATCAGACCGATGCCTCGCGCCACTCCGCTTTTGTGATTTCGTTCCAAAGCGGCTCTCCCGCTAGCCACCGGTTCAGGTTTGCCGTGAACAGTTCTCCCAGTCTCTCCGGAAACAGGCTGCTCTTGTCGGCGCCGGAAACGTGCGGCGTCATGATGACGTTGGGGAACCGCCACAGCGGATGATCCGCCGGCAATGGGTAGTGGTAATGCGTGTCGAGCGCCGCTCCGGCAATCCAGCCTTCGCTTAGCGCCCGCACCAGTGCGGCTTCCTGGATGATCGGGCCGCGAGCAGGATTGAGCACGAAGGCGCGGCGCGGCATCGCCTGCAACTCTCGTTCACCCACCATGCCGTCGGTCGCCTTGGTACGCGGCAACGCCAGAATCAAAAAATCGAGCCCGGAAAGAAATTTGCTCTCCTGCCCCGATGTGAAGGCTCGGTCCGACAACTTGCCCATCGGGTCGCCTGTTCCTTCCGGCGTCCAATCGGCGAGTCGCGCCTTAACGCCCGAACGCGTCAGCACGTGCACCGTCATACCGAGCGCTTTGGCGATGCGTGCGGTTTCACGGCCGATGCCGCCGTAGCCCCACAGGCCGACGACCTTGCCGCGAATCTCCTGCTGAAATGCATCGAGCCGTTCCCAATGGGCGGCGTCCTGTCGGCGAATCATGCCGCGGAGGTCGCGCGTCAGGTTGATCATCATCGCGATATTCCACTCGGCAATCGCCGTATCGAACAGCCCGCGTGCATTGCAAACCCGCACGTCTCTGTCAGCGAACCCCAGCCGCCGCAAGTGCTCGTACCCCACTGACGCCAGTTGAATCAGCTTCAGCTCCCCCATCTCGTCGAGATTCTTCGGCGGCGACTTGCATAACAGAACCTGCACATCGTGGATCAATTCAAAGGGCCGTTCTACGGCAGTTGATTGCAGGTCCATGGTGCGCAACTCGACGCCGGGAATCTTCTTGAGAAGGTCAGAGTGATGTGCCGTGAGGGGCTGGTCTGAGAGTATGACGGTCATGACGCACGTGCCAGTAATTGGAGAAACACTACGAAGAAGTTGTATCACCAACGTCGTGCTGCTTCACGGCGAGCGATGGACTCGCTGGCATTCGACCGGAAGGTTGCGAATTCTCGACTTCCCGATTGTGCAATTTTTTGCGCCGGTTCGTATCTTTTCTTGCAGCGTCACTGAGACATTGCAGTTTCAACAAGGACGAAGTGGCTATGCAAAACACTCGACTTTGGACCGGCGCCGCGCTGCTGTTCGCGGCACTGACCGAAGCGTCAGCGGCGGAGAATGACGCGGCCATCGCCGTCATCAAGGCCGTCCGCCGTGAAGGCGTGGGCAATGAAGAAGCGGCGGTCCGCTGGAAGGAACTGGTGCGCTCCGGACCCGGGGCTCTGACGACAATATTCCACAGTTTTGACGGCGTCGATCCGGTCGTGGCCAACTGGCTGCGAACCGCCATCAATGCGATCTGCGAGAACGAACTCGCCGCCGGCCGCAAGCTGCCTGCCCGTCAGTTTGAAACGTTCTTGAAAGACACGAAACGCGACCCGCGAGCACGTACGTTCGCTCTTGACTGGCTCATGGCCATCGACAACGACTCCCGAAATCGGCTCCTGCCCGGCATGATCGACGATCCCAGCGCCGGCGTTCGACGCGAAGCCATCGCACACGCGATGGACCTTGGCGATGCGAAAGGCGCCCTTAGCGACGCAGAACGGCGAGCACACTTCCAGAAGTTGTTCGTCTCCGCCCGTGACGTCGATCAGGTTGAAGAAATTGCCAAGAAGATCAAGTCGTTGGGCGGCGACGAGCCGAGCGTTCTCAACCATCTCGGCCTGATCACGAGATGGGAACTGGCGGGACCGTTCGACAACACCGGCATGAAGGCGTTCAGCGAGTCGCTGCCGAAAGTCGAATCGTGGAAAGAATGGGCGACGGCTCACCCTCGCGCGATGGTCGAACTGTACCAGGCGCTCGGCAAGAAGAAAGGCGTCGAGAACGACAAGAAAGACGCGATCTATGCACTGGCGCGAACGGTGATCGAGTCGCCGATAGAACGCGAAGTGGAGATTCGCGCCGGTACAAAGAACGCCGTCAAGATTTACGTCAACGGCAAGGAGATCTTCGGCCGCGACGAATATCATCACGGCTACAAGCTGGATCAGCACAAGGCCAAAGCGACTCTCAAAGCCGGCAAGAATGAAATCATGCTCAAAGTTCTGCAAGACGATCGCACGTTCAACTGGACGGTGGAGTGGGAGTTTCAGTGCCGCGTCTGCGATTCAATCGGAGGGACGGTGCCCCTGAAAGTTCTGACTGCACCGAACGCGACCCCGATGAAGCCGGTGGAACCGAAGAAGGAGAAGAAATAATGCGATTCCGATTCTCACGCACGATCAAGGCTTTGAGCCTTTGCGGATTGGTTGTCTGTACCGCCGCCCACGCGGCCGACTGGATGCAGTTCAGAGGTTCCGGCTCCGGCGTCTCGAAAGAGTCCGGTCTGCCGGTGAAATGGAGCAAGACAGAGAACGTCAAGTGGAAGGTTGCGCTGCCGGGCCGCGGGCTGTCGTGCCCGGTCGTTGCCGACGGTCGAGTTTTTGTCACGGCGTGCGACGGCCCCGAGCAAACACGATTGCACGTTTTGTGTTTCGATGCCGTCACCGGCAAGAAACTATGGCAGCGTTCGATCCTCGCAACTGGCAACACGGTGTGTCATCCGAAGACCAGCATGGCCGCGCCGACGCCGGCAACCGACGGCAAAGCAGTTTACGCGCTCTTTGCGACGGCGGACCTTGTTGCTTACGATCGCGACGGCAACCTGCTTTGGTATCGATCCCTCGTCAGCGATTATCCGACCGTCACCAATCAGGTGGGTATGGCGTCTTCGCCGATGCTGGCGGGCGACGTGTTAGTGCTGCCGATGGACAACGCCGGTGAATCGTTCATCGCCGGCCTCGATCTGAGATCAGGCCGCAATCGCTGGAAAGTCGAACGGGTCCGCGACATCAACTGGGTCACTCCGGCAATTCGCACCGTCGGCAAACGCACTGAAGTCATCTTCCCGGCCCAGAAAGAACTCGTCGCGTATGACGCGGCGACGGGCAATCGCGTTTGGGGCTTCGACGGCGAAGGCAAGATCTCGACGATTCCGTCCGCCATTGTCGGCGAGAAGAACGAAGTGCTTGTGCCGGCCGGCGATTTGATTTCGTTGCAGCCGGGCGGCGAAGGCGAGACTCCGCAAGTGCTTTGGAAGTCGAATCGGCTCAAGACCGGCGGATACTCAACTCCGCTTTATTATGACGGTCATGTGTACGCTCTGAATTCCGTCGGAGTGCTTGTCTGCGGCGATGCCAAGAGCGGCAAGATGCTGTGGGATGTGCGATTGAAGGGGCCGTTCTCGGCATCGCCGATAGCCGCCGATGGGCGCATCTTCGCCGTGAATGAAAAGGGCGTCACACAAGTGGTCAAACTCGGCGAAAAGCCGGAAATCGAGGCAACCAACGACCTGAACGACGACATGCAGGCGACGCCGGCAATTGCCGGCGGCTGCATCTTCCTGCGATCGGACAGCACGCTCTATTGCATTGGGAAATAGTTCGCACTCGAATTGCCAGCCGCTCGATTCAGTCGAATCGAGCGATCAATATTTTCCGCGACGTCGCTCTTTCTGTGGAAGTACTTCCAGGCACGTCGTCCACCATCCCGTGAGAATCGTCTCGACAAACTCCTCGGGCAGCTTCTCGCTTCGCATCTCGTTCGTCAGGCGTTGACAATCGTATTGGACCGGAACAAATTCGACGCGAAGTTGCGGCTTCGCTTCGAGCAACGCGTACCAGACGTTGGTGCATCCGTCGTTCTCCGGTCTGCCCAGTACGCCGACGTTGACGAATTTTCGAATGCCGGAAAGATCGCGTTGCCATTTGATGCCGGTGTGCGTCGCAAGCACCACGTCGGTATGGTAAGTCTCGGCAAGTGATTCGAGAAAGGCTGTGGACGTCGTTGATTCCCACAGAAACTCGTTCGTGCGTCTTGGGCTGCCATGACACATCAACACTTGTTGCCGCCCCAACTGGATACGTCGCTCCTTCGGAAGCTGTTTCAGCCATTTCCGATTCACCGGCGAAGTATGTGCAAGTGTGTACGTATAGCTGATTTGAGCAAAGTGATTGTCGCGCGGGTCCGTGTAGCCGCATTGGCAATCGGCAAGTTCATTTGCGATCGAGTCGTCATAGTTACCCTGGATGCACAAAACGCCGGCATCTTGCAATAATGGAAACACACGATCAGGATGCGGACCGAATGCACCTAGGTCTCCGAGGCAGAACATCGAATCGACACCGCGGCCGCGGGCATCTTCGATGGCCGAGGCCAGAGCGAGGTAGTTGCTGTAGACGCCTCCGAAGACGGCGATACGTTCGAACTCAGGCATCGCGCAAGCTCGCGGATGGGTTGGAGCAGATCGAACCAAATTGCCAACAGGTGTAGCAAGCGTGATGACGCAGCGGAAATCCGATTTGCGCCTTTCCCAGCGAGTCGCCGAGAAATGAATCCGGCGATTCAATGAGAATCGGGCAAACGTGTACGCCGCGGTCGGTGACGATTCGACTGTGCGTGCACAGCAACTGGTTCATGTCGAAATTCGCGAGCATTTCCTTGGTTACGCACTCATCTTCACGGTAGCCTCGGCATCGGTCGACTTCCGCACCCAATCGCAGCGCCGGCAAAATCTTGATGCGCGGCCTCGCATATCCGGCCGACTGAAAGACCTTTACAAAACCTTCGTAGAGGGTTTGTGCGTCATCAGACTCGTCCATCTGCGCGACAGTGATAATGGGCAAAAACCCATGTTCGACGAGTTTGCCGACGCCAGCGACCGCGCGATCAAAAACGCCGTCGCCGCGAATTGGGTCGTTCTGCTCGGCCGTGAAACCGTCGATGGAAACACGAAATTCGAGGCTGTAAATCGAAGCATTTTCGGCAAGCCGCAGTCGGTCGAGCCATTCGTCTTTCAGTACGGTGCCGTTGGTCAAAACCGTGGCAGCGCCAAATTGCAATGTTCGTCCAAGGATCGCGGGCATGTCGGGATTGAGAAACGGTTCGCCGCCGGTGAAGTAATACTCCTTGACGCCGAAACGCACGGAATCGATCAGCCAACGCTCAATCTCGGCGAGGCTCAGAAACGTGAAAGAATGATTGTGAGGGCTGCACGCGATGAAACAGTGTTTGCATGTCAAGTTGCAGCGAGTGCCGCCGACCTGGAACCAAAGCTGGTCGAGTTGCGATAGCGGCGCCACCGGGGCGTCGGTTGCAAGTAATGGAACCTGGACCATGACTCTTTGTGCGTGAGTAAGATACTGTGAAAGGATATGATGCCGCACGGTTACTGCATATTGATTCCGCAGATGCATTCAGAGTATGCTGCGGCCACACAAACTACAGGACGTTGACTCGATGGCTCCGAGCGTTCGCGGAAAAGTGCCCTTGTGGATGAAACTTGGATACACGATTTGGTTTGTTATCTGGCTTCCAGCCTATGTGTTCACGCATGCGCCGGTGGAGTTCCTGTGGTTCTGCCACATCGGCAACGTGTTGCTTCTCTTCGGGCTTTGGTACGAGCAATCGCTGCTCATCTCGTGGCAGGCTGTGTCGCTGCTGTTGTTGCAGTCCCTTTGGACCGCGGACTTCGTCGGCCGGCTGCTGCTGGGGATTCACGTGTTCGGCGGCACCAACTACATGTTCCGCAGCGATTTCCCGATTTACCAGTGGCTGCTTTCGGCTTATCACATTCCTTTTCCGGTGTTATTGGGCTACGTGCTTTGGAAGGTCGGCTATGATACTCGTGCGTTTTCCGTGCAATCCGTGTCCGCAGCCGTCGTCCTTTGTCTCAGCTTCGTATTCGACAATCGCGATCCGAAATGGAACATTAACTGGGTCTATGGCTTGTTCGCCCAGAGGCAGACCTGGGCAAATGATTACGTCTACCTGTTTTTGAGCGTAATCTGCTACCCGATTGTCGTATACCTGCCCTCACACCTGTTCTTCTGGCTGGCGGTGCCCAGGCACAACGGCGGCGGTCCGCCACGTGCGGAATTGGGAATTCCGGCCCCCTCAAACCGGGAACGCCGGCCGCGATGGACGATTGCCTAATCTACCTATTGCGGAGACTTCAAATGGACCAGGTCAAGAAAATCGCCGATACCGGCGCTGCAAAAGCAGCATCCTCGCTTTCCGACGAATTCAAGAAGTTCGCGTTCAAGGGCAACGTCGTCGACATGGCTGTCGGAGTGATCATCGGTGCAGCCTTTGGAAAAATCGTTGAATCGCTGGTAAAAAACATCTTCATGCCGCTCATCAGCTTCATCATGCCCGGCGATCAGGGATACGCGGCATGGAAGGTCACCGTTGGAACGAAAGAGTTGCTGTATGGGCAGTTTCTCGGCGAGATTGTGAACTTTCTGATCATCGCGCTGGTGTTGTTTCTCTTTGTGGTGAAACTGTTGGGTTGGTTGACCAAATCGAAGAAACAAGAGGCTGCGGCGCCGCCTCCGCCGCCGACTAAGGAACAGGAACTTCTGACCGAGATTCGCGATTTGCTCAAGAACCGCCCGGCGGCGTAACATTTTCAGGGAAATGCCGACTTCGATTTCACCGTGTGACACTTCGAAATCGGTGTGGATTCGTCGGCAGTGGCGACATCCGTACAAAGTACTTGAATCCGAACCAATCGTGACCTTTGGATTCAACCAGCGATGTCCCGACCGCGAGTGATTCTCAAGCCAAAGCGTGCTCAGCCCTTCTTTGGCCGCCATCCGTGGGTGTTCGCCGGCGCAATCGCTGCCGCAACAGGCGACCCGGCCGACGGCGCTGAAGTCGATCTGCACTCCAGTGCCGGCAACTTCGTTGCGCGCGGGTTGTACAACAGTCAAAGCAAGATTCGTGTTCGACTCTATTCCTGGCAAGAGGACATCAACCTCGATGCTGAGTTTTTCCGACAGCGCATCGCAAGCGCCTATCGCTTTCGCCGCGACGTCCTCAACCTGGATCGGGCATGCCGGCTCGTGTTCAGCGAGGCGGACGGTCTGTCGGGTATGGTGATCGATCAGTTTGGCGACTGGCTGGTGCTTCAGTTCACGTCGCTCGCGTTGGCCCAACGGCGCGAGATGATGGCCGACATTCTGACCGATCTGTTTCAACCGAAGGGCATTTATCTTCGCACGGAGAAAGGAATCGGCAAACTCGAGGGATTGCTCCTTCAAGACGGCCTGATGCGGGGAGTCGAGCCTGAGGGCGACATCGTCATCGACGACAGCGGCATTCGATTTCGCGTCGACTTGCGAGAAGGCCAGAAGACCGGATTCTATTTCGATCAGCGTGAAAACCGGAAAGCCGTTGCGCGATACGCCGCAGGTCGAAATGTGCTCGATGCCTTCTGCTACAGCGGCGGATTTGCGCTGCACGCTGCGCGGAATGGCGCTGCATCGGTTGTCGGCATCGATGCCTCCGAGGCGGCACTGAAGTTGGCGAGAGTCAACGCAGAACAGAACAATCTGTCGGTGTCATTTGAATCGTGCGACGTGTTCGATCAGTTGGCGAAATACCAGACTGAAAACCGCAGATTTGACATGATCATTCTCGACCCGCCGAAATTTGCTCGTGCCCGACACGCACTTCCGGAAGCACTGAAGGGCTACCGGCGATTGCAGACGCTCGCAGCCCAATTATTGACGGCCGACGGAATCTTGGTCATGTGCTGTTGCACGGGGCTGATTACGCAGGAAATGCTTGAGGAACAGCTAGCGCAAGTTTCAGCGAAGGTCGGCCGCGACATTCAGATTCTCGAACGACGCGGTCAAGCGCCGGACCATCCAGTTTCGGTAAGTTGCCTGGAATCTGCATATTTGAAATGCCTGATTATGCGTGTGATTTGAAGTTCGGCAGAGTAGAATGCTGCGGAAAAAGGAACAATGCCGATTTCGATTGGAGAAGTGAGATGCACTCGCATCGTTTTGTTTTTTCGGTCCTCACCATTATCAGCGTTGCGAGCACGATTCAATCGGCGGAAATTGATCCGTACTTGCCCAACGACACCGAGGTTATCGTGTCGTTCAACGCAGAGCGAGCGCTATCGACGCCGATTGGAATGCGTTACATCAAAGGCGCTATGGACCAGGCGTTGAAGGATCATGACAAACTTTCTGGAATCCTGAAAGACGCCGGGTTCGATCCAAAGCGAGACTTGCAACGCATCACTATCGGGATGTCCGCCAGCGAGCCAAATCGGTCGTTCGTAATCGTTCGCGGCCGATTCCAGGTTGCGCGAATCGTTGAAGCCGCTGCGACCATCGCTGCGGATTCGAGGGACATCCTCAAGATTCACAAGATTGGTGATCGAGCGATTTATGAAGTCCCGGGAGAGAAGGACTCGACATACCTGGCGTTTGTCTCCGAAACCGTGTTGTTGGCGACGTTACAGAGACCGCTTCTCGTTGCATCGTTGGAAAAACCCGGCGAAAAGTTCGGCAAGGTGAGCCCCGCTTTGACGCAACTAGCAGCCGCTGTAGACGGCAAGCAAGCGGCCTGGCTCGCGGCGCTTCCCGGTCCGCTCAAACGGGAACTGCCGCTGCCGATGGATGATCCCAAGCAAAAGCAGGCGTTTGACAATCTGGTCGGCGCCACAGGCACTGTGCGAATGGATCAAGACGTTCGGATTCACCTTACTCTGCAGTCATCGGACGCCGCTGGGGCACAGCAACTCGCGGTCGCAACCGAAGGCGTCCTGAAATTGCTGGTATTTCTCGCTCCCGGGATCGTGAAGGAAAAACCCGAACTGGGGCCGCTGCAGGACGTCCTGAACTCGGCACGCAGTTACGCAAAGGGCGCCAACGTCCATGTGACGATTGACATCACGGCAAAGACGATCGAGAAGATGATTCAGTCCGTGAAGCAATAACGAGATCAAGGTTGACAAAGCATGTCCAATTTTCAACGCTGGGTGTTGACGGATGTCGCCAGCGGCTACTGGCTTGAACAATTTCATGTCTCCGGCGGCGACGTTCCTAGCGTTCCCGGCCGCGATTGGCACATCACGAAACACACGCTTCACGGCGGACTGCGTGAAGGCATCGATCTCGTCGAGTTGTGCAACGGGCCGTTTGCCGTACGAGTGCTGCCGACGCGCGGCGCAGGGCTGTGGAATGCCGTCTACAACGGCATGAGACTGGGGTGGGACGCGCCAATTCATGGGCCGGTGCATCCGAAATTCGTCTCATTGCCGGACCGAGGCGGAATCGGCTGGCTTGCCGGTTTCGATGAGTGGTTGTGCCGCTGCGGCCTTTCGTCGAATGGGCCGCCTGGTCTCGACGGCGGAACGGCATTACCGTTGCACGGCCGAATCGCCAATCTGCCAGCGCATCATGTCGAAGTCGCCGTCAATCTCGAATCACCGCACGAAATACTCTGCCGATGCCAGGTGGAGGAGGCCGGACTGTTTCTGGGCAGACTTCGGCTGACCTCGACCGTGCGAATGGCGCTCGGCGCTAATCGCCTGACCATTCACGATGTCGTCGAAAACCTCTCATCTGGGCCGGCTGAAATGCAATTGCTATACCATCTCAATTTTGGCCCCCCCCTCCTTCAGGAGAACGCGACCGTATCCGTTCCGTTTGAGGAAATGGCGCCGCAAACGCCGCGAGCGGCGGAAGGAATCGGCGAACATTCATGCTATCTTGCGCCGACGCCCGGCTATGCCGAGCAGGTTTACCTATTCCGGCCTACTTCGGGTCCGACGGGCGAGACATGTGCCTTGTTAACCAATGCGGCACAGGACCGGGGCGCGGCCGTGCACTGGAACGTGCGTCAGTTGCCGTGCTTTACAATTTGGAAAAACACGATTCCGCTGTCTGATGGATATGTGACGGGGCTGGAGCCCGCGACGAATTACCCGTACTTCAAGTCGCATGAGCGAACGCACGGGCGAGTGGTCAAGCTGGAAGGCGGCGCTCGCTGGGAGGCGGAGTGGCACATCGACGCGCTCGATTCAGCGGCTGCGGTTCGGGGAGTTCAGCAATCGATCGCAAGCATACAGGCACACGGAAAGGCGATCACGCATCCATCGCCAGTATGGGCGCCCGCCTGAGCTCAACTGGTGAATTGTTCGAGAAATCGTTTGCTTTGCCGCAACGACCGCTTGCGGTCCTCGAGCGATCCTTCAAACGCGCGGTCTTCCACTTCAATGCACACTGGTCCTCGGTAGCCGACGTCGGTCAATGCGCTGAAGACTTGGCCCCAGCGCACATCGCCCAAGCCGGGAATTTTCGGCGTATGCCAACCTAATCCAAGAATGCCGTGTTCATAGAGTTTGTCCTCATCAATTCGTGTGTCTTTGGCATGAACGTGCACGATGCGTTCGCCGAACTCGCGAATGCAACGAACGTAGTCGATGTGTTGCCAGACAAGATGGGACGGATCGTAATTCAAACCGATGTTGTTGCTGCCGAGCTCATTGAAAATCCGTCGCCACAATGCCGGCGACACATGCAGGTTCTTGCCGCCGGGCCATTCGTCGCCGGTGAAGAGCATAGGGCAATTCTCAATGCCGATCCTGACGCCGCACGCTTCCGCATGCTGCACCAAGGGCGGCCAGACTTCGCGAAGCAGCGAGATGTTCTCGTCGATGCTGCGGCGATGATCGCGACCGATGAACGTATTGACGACGTTGACTCCCAGCAATGGGGCGGCGGCAATCACCTTTTTCAAATGGTCGCATACAGTCTGGCGGTGGGTTAGATCGGAGTTGAGCGGATTTGGATAATAACCCAACCCAGAGATGCGCACGCCGTGCAACCGGATGAGATTGCGAATCTTCTTTGCCTGCTCCTCGTTGAATCGGCTCACGTCCAGATGCGTTACGCCGGCGTAGCGCCGGTCCGACTTTCCCGGAGGCCAACACATCACCTCGACACAGCTGAACCCTTCGTCGGCGGCGAACGCCAACACCTCTTCGAGGGAAAGGTCGGCGAGAATCGCAGATACAAATCCCAGTTGCATGGAGGACAATCTCCCGCATCACGGTTGCATTGCGTCAGGTCCGTGCGGCCTTTTGCAATGTCGACCGGGCGCGAAACAGAATCAGCACGTTTGCCAGGATCACGAGCCCTAATGCCATCGTATGAAGAAACAGCATGATCAGCGCCAGCGCTTGTTGCTCGTCTTTGCGGGAGTTTGCACTGGAACTCTTCGAATCGTCGATCAGGTTGAGCAGCAAATCAAGCGCAAGCGCCAGACCGAATAGCACTGGGGCAACGAATGCGGCATATGTGCTGAAGGAGGCAGTCGAACTGTCGGCATGAACTTTTCCGACGGAGCGCAGGAACATCGGCAGGATCCAGAGACGCATCATCTCCGGCAGGCAAGCAAACATGTAGCTGATTCCAAGCCCAACGACTCCGCCTCGCATCATTGGTGCAACCGGCATGAATGTGCGTTCGGATTGCGACATCAGCCCAAGCACCATCGCACGCAGTCCCGTGTATTGCTCAAGCACAACCAATGCGGTCAGGCCCAGTGACGCGATGGCCCAGCCGCGAGCGCCGTTCCGAAATGGCGCCGCCAGGAGACAGCAGCTTGCCGCCAGCGAAAGAAACCAATTCAGCATTAGCAAGAGATTCGCAATGATAATGCAGTTGCTTAGAAACCGATCGAAGAACTCGCCCGGTTTCTTTGGGTCGTCGCGAACCAGCAAGATGAAGATCGTTAGTGCGAGAAACAACGCACCGGCGAGATACATGAAGTGCGCAATCATCTGCAGGTTGACGCCGGTGAGAACTGTTCCCCAAGAATCGGGATCACGAGGAGCTTCGGAAGCGGTTGTACGTTAGTTTTGGAGCAGGGGCGTCGTCAAACTCGTGAACTGCGACCGGAGCGGCAGCCGGCGCCGGAGCTACACCCGTCGTTTCCTCGCCCAGAGCCACGAATGTAGCGCCGCAATTGGGGCACTTCACCCGCTTGCCAAGCATGTCGTCCGGCACCCGAATTCGTTTGTTGCACTCGGCACACGGTATTAGTTGCGGCATGGCGTTCTCTCAGTGTAATCGACTGTCCGGTCTCCGTTAACCCTCACTCTGCCACGTCAATCCAACGACGTTCACGGTGACTCCGAAGGATCGCATCGCATAGCAGCATCTCACGGTGTCCGTCGGCAAATGTCGGATACGCAGACGGCAATCCAATCGTGACGTTATCCAGGCATTGGTAAGTTGCTTTGAATAACTGCTTGAACGAATCAGGGAACCCTTCGGCGTGTCCGCCAGGGAAGTCGGAATAGGCGCGAGCCGATGTCGACAGCAACGACGGATCGCGGAGCAGAGATTCGTTAATGCGTTCGCGGCGGCCAATCCAAAGTTCGTCGGGGCGCTCACTGTTCCAGGCCATCGACCCTGTCGCTGCGGAGATTTCGTACCGCAGGCAGTTCTTTCGCCCGGCTGTGACTTGCGAGACGTGGAATACTCCCGTCGCGCCGTTGGCGAATCGCAAAAGTACGTTGCCGGTGTCCTCGGTGTCGATTCGGACCGGCTGTGGCTCGTCGTGAAGATTCGTCTTTTGGGAGAATGTTTCGGCCGACTGCGCCTGACGAACAGGTATGCACGTGGCCAGATCGGCGCAAACAGATTCGATCTTCAGGCCCGCAACATGCTGAACTAAGTCGATCCAATGAGTGCCAATGTCGGCAACGGCGCGAAGCGGCCCACCCTCAGCCGATAGAATCCGCCAGTTGAAGTCAGAATCGTTAAGCAGCCAATCTTGCACATACGAACCTGAAATATGATGCACTTTGCCCAACGCCGGCAATCGCGTTTTCGCTTCCTGGTTGAGAGGATAGTAGCGGATATTGTGGCAGACAGCGGCGAGCTGTCGAGGCCGCTCGGCCGAGAGTCGAACCAGTTCTTCGCTCTGCTTCGATGTCATCGCCAGCGGTTTTTCGCAAACGACGTGTTTGCCGGCTATGAGAGCAGCACGACACTGTTCGAAGTGCCACCGATTTGGCGACGCAATGTGGACGACGTCGACTAATGGATCATCGAGAAGCTGTGCAAACGACTCATAACCTCGATCCAGTCGCATGGACCGAGCGGCAGCGATGCTTTTTTGAGGATTTGACCCTAGCACGCCGCGAACCGGAATTCCCAGTCGCCGCAAGGCCTCGACGTGCACCGGCCCAATAAAGCCCGTGCCTACGACAGCGGCGGCTAACGGCATGTCGGCGTCTCCCAGTCGTATGTCGGTGTCGTGCCTCGTTTATATGCGGCAACTGGCACCGATGCAACTGGTTAATATTTACGAGGCGGATTGGGCCGGCGCTGACCTGTTCGCCGAGCCTCAAATGCGGCAATTTCTTCATCGGTTGCTGCCTCGACGATCGGCACGCCGCTCTTGGTAGTTCTTACGGCAGAGGCCGGCTCCGGAATGACTTCCGGCGAGTCGAGTACCTCGACGTCGTCGAATTCAGATTGCGGCGGCGCGACGGGCTTCGGCGGCAGCTTGACTTGCGCTTTTGGAACCGGCGGCGGAGCTTTGACGACCGGCGCCGGAGGAGGAACTTTCGGAACCGGCGCCGGCGCGGGCACCTCGGGAGTGCGCAATTCCAAATGAATATCGAATTTCTCGGTATCGGCGTCGCCCAACGCGAATTCGTCGACCTTCTGCGTGGGCCGGCGATGCAGGCGGCGTTCTTACAACGATGGGTTTTGCCGGAGTCGCCGGCCGTGGCGGTGGGACCGGCTTGCTTGTAGCTGGGGCAGGTTCATCATCGACCAGACCGAACTCATCCGGAATTATGCTGTCCGGCGAAGACGGTGCTTTCGGTTTCGGAGAAGACACAGCTTTTGCGGGAGCAGGCGCCGGCGTATCCTCGACGACTTCGAAGTCCTCAACGACTTCCTCATCGAACAACTCGACGGCCAAGTGCTCGGTGCTGCCGTCAGGGTTGACGCCGATCTTGCCCCCAACGACGAACCGCGTCGGACAAGCCGAACAGCGGAGTTTTCGTTTCAATTGGTCGGCGTTAAGCCGTAGTTTTCGCTGGCAATTTGGACACGCGATCCGATGCATTGCAACACACAATTTCGTGAATCAATGAATCGGTGCTGATGCGCCGTGCACACAGCACCGCCGCCAATTATAGCGACAAATCACAAGTCTTGCTCGACTAACTGCCGGACGTTCAAGAGCGCGAAAATGAACTTCACGAGTACGACGATGCCCAGAATCCCGATAAACGCAGTGAAGCAAGTGGCGATTGCAGCAATGACGTAGATCGACGAGTCGCCGCTGTTTGGATTAAGCCATCGTGGAGCAGTGCCCAAGGTCACCCAATACATAGCGCCAAGTTGAGCCGCTAGTCCGGCGCCGGCCATCAGTCCCAACAGAGCAGTTAACTTGATCAATCCGGCGACGCTGTCTGCAATGCCCCGCTCGCCGTGCATTTCCGCGACTGTTTCCATGAACACGAGGAATGAGACAAAGCTCATGAACCCGATGCCGACCCCGACGACTGCCACAATGTTCGCCGCCAGGAACGGTTCCAAGAACGAGACGATCACTCGAAACAGTCCGGTGCCAAGGCTGGCCAAGGACATTCCGATGGCGATCCAAAGATACGAACGGGCGGACGTCTTTCCCGGCACACCGAGGCAAAGGGCGAAACCGGCCAGCCGCACAACGTCGGTCACGACGATCAAGATGAAAGCGATGCCGATCATGCCAAGCGCCGCGATGCCCTCGCTCGAACCGCTGACAAACGCGAGTGACACAAAGCCAAGCGCGGCGCCTCCGCCATACAACAGAATGGAAAAGAGAACGAGTGTCAGCCCCCAGTAGACCAGTGTCCAAGCCGAGCGATATCGTGGCTCGCCCCAGGAATGGTAGCCGAGCGCCTGAGAGATTTGTTCGTCGTCCCATTCATCTTCCGTTTCCTCGCCATCCTCGTTTCGTCGACGCTTCTTGTTCTTCTTGGGCGTTTCTCCGATCGGGTGCTCGGTTTCACCCGGTTTGAGCAACGGTTTCGGCGCTTCTTTGGCAACCGACTCGGCCCGAACGATCCGCGCCATCGGCGGCGAAGGACGGTTGGCGACCGGAATTGTTGAATCAGCAATGGCAACGATCACATCGTCCAGTGCGAGCGTCGCGTCGAACAGCTCGAACGCGATGAAGTCAGTGTCCGAGTTGTGCGAACCGACGCGATTGCCGAGCGTGAACGGCGCCTGACATGCCGGACAACCGATCTTAAGACCAGGCCGAGCGGCTTCAATCCGCAGTCGGCGCCTGCAGGCGGGGCAGAGCACGATGCTGTGATTTGGCACTGCTGCAGCTCCTTACGCCGTTCCGGAACGCTAACAGCTATTTCGACTCGCGAGGACGAGCATTTGCAGGTCGAGCCAACACTTTGTCGATTGCATTCTGCAGGATCGCCTCCGATCCAGGGGCGCTGAGTGCTACCGTTGGCTCATAGCCGGCCTGCCAGTACGCATCCTTAGTTGGAAGGTAGCCGGGTCCGCCGTCACCGTAACCGGCGACGCATACGAATGCCTCGTCTCGGCGTTTCTGCGCATACAACTGGTACTCGATGAACGGTTCACCAGGCAGGTGCAGCACCGCGGCATTGCCAATGTGCAAACAAGTGACAGGGATGGGCCGGTTCAATCGCTCCAGCCAGGCGAGTTGAAAAGCTGCGTTGCCGCGTTTGGCCTTCGCCGCTTTGTCGTCGTGCAGGGCCTTGCGGCTTTCCTCAGCGCCAAAATTGGCTTCGGTCCGCGGAGGCAGTTTCACACTTTCGATCTGCCAGGTCCACGACGTCACCGGCATTCGCTGCGTGGACCGCCAAGCTGCTGTCATGCCTGCCAGCATTCGGTCCCGCAGAATCGCACGATTTTCTTTCGAGCCATCGTTGTACTTTCCGGCAGTAACGTTGCCAGCACATCCGGTAAAGTACGTCTGAAATACCCCTTTTTCTTCATCTTGTCGCTTTTGCCTGGCCAGGCCGCAAAAGTCCGCTGAAACGCGGCCGTCGCCGTAGTAGCTCATCGGGTGGGTTGCATAGTAACTGAGGGCTGCCAAAGGCGTATTGCCGTCCCAAAAACTGAGCGTTCTCAAGATTGGGTCGACCAATCCTTCGGGCTCCGCACGGGCTTTGGGGTCCTTTGTCGCACTCGTTCGAGTAAACCTGACCTTGCCGTCAGGTCCAAGAACCCGCCGATTTGACGCAACTTGCTCGATCTTCGCTTGCCCAGTGCCGATATGATTGAAGGTGCGCGTAGTTTTCAGGGATTCCCGCAGCGATTCGGCAGCCCGGCCAACGCATTGATCGAAGAACTTGAGATCGAGCGACGGCGGCGCTCCGGGGATTGCCGCGAGCATTTGTTGAGCGCGAGTGTCGGCAAACGGTGCGTTGTGCGGATGCACACAATGCACCGCGACGTTTTCGGGGACGGTATGAGCGGCTTCGGCAAGCGCCTTTCGCCAGGCGAGATTGGCGTCGTTGCGAATGCCGCACCAATCGACTACCGCCAACACTACCGGAGAACCAGAGCCCAGAAGCACGACACCGAGGACACGTAGTGGATCGTCGACGCCGCGTACCGGCTCGATCCAGCCGCCGCAAAGAGGATGACCAGCGGGCGGGGTGGCATCGCATGAAAAATGAGAGAGATGCAGTTGGGGCATGAGTCCTCCGGCAAGTTTCGGTGTTTGATGATATGATTACGAGAGCCGATCCCGGCTCGACACTGCCGATGAAAGAAACCATGAACAATCCTGCCCAAAACCTCTGGCGCTTTCTGCTGGTTCCGTCCATCTTTCTGGCCCTAACGATGCCGGCTTGGGCTCAGCAAGGCGGTTTCGGCGGTGGCGGGGCCGGCGGCGCCGCCGGCGGTGGTGGATTTGGCGGCGGAGGTGGTGCGGGAGGCGCAGGCGGCCGTGCGCCGGCCGGCGGCAATACCGGAGGCAATGCCTTTGCAGGAACCGTCGGGTTCACGGGGACCGGCGCCGAATTGTCGACTGGCCGTTCGTCAGCAGTCAATACCTCTAATATCTTCAGCAGCTATTTCGCGAATCCATACGCAGTCGTATCCGGCACCATCGCAAAGGCCGGCGTTGAACGTGCAAACGCTCCTTTCGGCCAACCGCTCTATACCACGACCACCGGAGGCGCTCGCGGTGCTCGGGGCGCAACCGGCGCTCGCGGTACAGCGTCGATCGGCGGCGGCAGAGGCGGCCTCGGAGCAAACAGCGGCGGCGAAGGCGACTTCACGTTGCCGGGAATGATGGGTACGCGCTATCCGCACGTAGCTACAGTCGTGCAATTCAAGGCGCCGGCGCCGGCGGCAGACCAATTACTGGCCGAAGTGCGAGGTATCATCGAACGATCCGGAAGCTTGCCCTCCAAGTCAGGAATCACGGTCAGCGTTGAAGGACGAGACGTGATCCTACGCGGTAAAGTGGCTACTGATGAAGAACGCCGTCTCGCCGGCGCGATCTTGCGTTTGACGCCGGGACTGGGCGACATCCGCAACGAATTAACCGCGCCGGACAGCTAATCGGCCATTTCAAACCGTCGTTTGCATCGCTGCCGAAAATCAAGAGACATCCATCCCAAATGTGTCCTGCTTCGATCTATCTCAGCTCATTGCTGACCTGAACAAATATTCAAATTTGTTCGGTCCATTCAGCGAATCTCGAAAAAACTACGATTAGTGTGCCTATGGATCGTGTAGGGTAATGCCGAACCGATTCGGGGACACTGTGATGAATGCTGCACCCGCAAGTGCAATGACGATCTTTCACCGTGCTATGGAGATCGACGAAGCGAATGCAAGGGCGCAGTTCATTTCCCAGCTATGCAGCGGCGACGCAGCATTACGGGCAGAAGTCAACCGCCTTGTGGACGCGTTTTCGGGCGCAGGTTCCTTGCTGCGAAAGGGCGTCGAACATCCTCACACCGAGCGCCACACTCCGCCTGCTGAAGGACCAGGCAGTCTCATCGGACCTTACAAACTCCTGGAGAAAATCGGCGAAGGCGGCATGGGTCTGGTCTTCATGGCGGAACAGACGGAGCCGGTCAAGCGCCGCGTCGCGCTGAAATTGATCAAAGCGGGAATGGACAGTTCCGAGGTGATCGCCCGTTTCGAGGCGGAGCGGCAAGCGCTTGCGCTCATGGACCACCCAAATATCGCGAGAGTGCTTGACGCAGGAAAAACGGCCACAGGCCGCCCATATTTCGTCATGGAACTGGTCAAAGGCATTCCAATCACGAAATTTGCCGACGACCGCAAGTTGACTCCGCGCGAACGGCTCGAGTTGTTCAAGTCCGTTTGCGAAGCAGTGCAGCATGCTCATCAACGCGGCATCATCCACCGCGACGTGAAACCGACAAACGTGCTCGTGGCAAGCTACGATGGCAAGCCCGTGCCCAAGGTGATCGACTTCGGCGTGGCCAAAGCGATGGGCCAGCAGTTGACCGAGAAAACGTTGTTCACCGGATTCGGCGGCATCGTCGGCACATTGGAGTACATGTCGCCCGAACAAGCCGAATTCAATTCACTGGACATCGACACGCGGACCGACGTGTATTCGCTTGGCGTGCTGCTATATGAGTTGCTCACAGGCTCGACGCCGTTGACTCGCCAGCGCCTGAAAGACGCAGCGCTCGTGGAAGTGCTGCGATTGATCAAAGAAGAGGAGCCGCCCAAGCCCAGCACGCGGCTGAGCACCGCGAAGGGAGAAGCGCTCGCGACGATCTCCGATCAGCGGCACATGGCGCCGGCCACGTTGACGAACTCGATTCGCGGCGACCTCGACGTCATCGTTATGAAGGCGCTCGAGAAGGATCGCAATCGCCGTTATGCCTCGGCGCGGGACTTGGCGCTGGACGTGCAGCACTATTTGTCCGACGAACCGCTCCTCGCCAGCCCGCCGTCGATGAGTTATCGCCTGCGCCGATTCGTGCGCCGCAACAAGGGCGCAGTCGCGGTGATTGCGCTGACCATGCTGCTGCTCTTGCTTGGCATTGCCGGCACATCCATCGGCCTCGTGAGGGCGTTGGACGCCGAGCGCGATTCGAGACTTGCGGCGCAAAAGGAAATGGATCAGCGGTTGCGGGCCGACCGGCAGCGCGAGCTGGCGGAGTCGGCTCGGACCAGTGAATTGCGGCAACTGTATGCGACCGACATGCTTCTGGCCAATCGAGCGGTGATGAATGGGCCGCTCGGCCGCGCCTTTGAATTACTCGACGCATGGCTGCCGGAGCGGCATGATGGGAAGGACTTTCGCCGACGCGAATGGCATATGTTGCATCGACAATGCGATACGTCGGAAATGACGCTGGTCGGCCACACCGGTCCGCTTCGCGCTTTGGCTTGGACCAAGGACGAGAAGCTCATCGCATCGGGCGGTGCCGATCGCGTGATTCGCATTTGGGACGCGAAGTCAGGCAAGTGCGTCCACACGTTCGTCGGCCACGCCGGCGTCATTTTTGACCTGGCTTTCACCAAAGACGGCAAACTGCTGGCATCGGCTTCGGCCGATTGCACGGTGCGCATCTGGGAGACAGAAACCGGTCGGGAAAGGCATGTCCTTCGCGGGCATATCCTTCCGGTGTATGCAGTGGCATTTCATCCGGACGGCAAGCAACTGGCCTCAGGCGGCGGCGACGCGGTCATAAAAGTGTGGGACGCGAACTCCGGCGCCGAGCAGTTTGCGCTTCAAGCGCACGAAACGGGTGTGAGCCGGCTTCAATTTGACGCCCCGGGGCAGCTATTGGCCGGCAGCGGCATCTCGCGTACCAGCATACTCTGGAACCTGACAGAGAAAAAGCCAATGCAGACGATTGTCGCCAACGGCGACATCGTTTTTACGCCCGACTTCGAGATCGGACTCTATGCATATCCTGGCGGGAAAATCCGCTTTCGCACGATCAAGGATAAGACTGCCGACGAGGGCGGATTCGAATTCGACACCGTTCACGCCGTTGCCATGAACGACACGGCGCGCATCGCAGCAGTAGCCGGTTCCGATGAGACCTTGCGCGTGGTCAATCGCGACAACAATTCGACATTGGCCGTTCATCGCGGGCATCGCGGCATCGCGAAACGACTGCTTCTTAGCGCCGACTCCAAAACGTTGCTCAGCGCCGGCGACGATGGAACCGTGCGATTGTGGAAGGTCGCCGTCGAAAATTCAAGCCAACACTACGCGGAGCACCATCAACACAACGTAACGGCAGCAGCATATTCCGGCGACGGCGATCTGTTGGCCACGGGAGACTATCTGGGCAGCATCGCGATTTGGAACTCGAAATCGGGAGAGAGAGTGCGATTCCTCGGTTCCCATTACTTGCGACGAAAAAACGACAAGGAAGCACGCGAGATCGGCTCCGGCAAACCGCTGGCCGCTGGTGTCATCATGAAGAACAAGGTTGGTTTTTCCGCCGGGGCTTCGACGGCCAATCCGATTGTCGAAGTGCTCACTTCTGTGGGCCACGGTGGGGCCGTACGAGGACTCGCGTTCACTCCCGATAAGAAGACGCTCGTTTCTGCCGGTGCGGCCGAATTGATCATTTGGGATATGGCCGGCGGCAAGCCCATAGCGACCTTCGAGCATCCGACGCTCGTCTCATCCATGGCGATGAGCGCTGATGGAACACTCGTTGCGACGGGCTGTTGGGACGACATCGTGCGTGTGTTTCGTGTGCCGAGCGGAGAGCTGGTCCATCAATTCGAAGGGCACGACGACGACGTCATGGCCGTCGCGTTTCATCCAAGCGGCAAAGAACTGACCACTGGCAGCCGCGACCAAACGGCCATCATCTGGGACATCGCAACCGGAAAGATTTCGCACCGGCTGCGAAGGCACTCGAACACAGTTTCGGCCATCTGCTACTCTCCGGACGGCAAACGACTGATCACTGGAGGCATGGACAAAGCCATTCATGTCTGGAATGCAGCGAGCGGCGAGTTCGAGTCGACGGCGCACGGCCACATCGACGGCATCACGAGTATGGCGGTGTCTGCAGACGGCGAATTGCTCGTCACTGCGTCGGATGGAACTGCCGATCCAATGGGACGTTGTTGGAGTTAAAGCGACGATCGTTTTCGCGAGGCGTTTCTCGTTCCCAACGAATCACAGCGCGGTTTTACTGCTGTCGCCGTCCATCCGACAACTGGCGACCTCTTGTTGGCTCGGGGACAGATCAAGACATTTGCCACCGCTCCTGCAAAGCCAAAAACTCGTCAAATTGTCGATCCAGTTCCGGCTGAAACATTGCGAGTCCATGCGCCGGCGGAAAGCCGCCTCAAGGTGCTCGGCTATGCGTTTGTCGATGAAATCGCAACTTGGCCGAACAGCGATACAGGTCGACACAAACCACAGAAAGAGGGCGCCAAATTCCTGGTCATCGCGGCTTCGTTGCCATTCGGCCGAATGCGGATCAAAGAGGCTGAGTATCAACTCAAGCTGGAACGAAAGAAGAAGGACTCCGACGAGACCGAACCATTGAAATTCAGTACCGCCTTGATCGCCCCTGGCAGTTTCGCGTTGCGCAGCGGCGCTGCGCAGAATCGCACGGCAGAATACGTCGGCCGCATGGCGATGTCCGAATCCCAGGGCTTTGATTTCATGAAGAAGGGCGTGACGCTTGTCGAGAACATGACGCTGACGCCGCACTTTGATGATCGCGAGCATGTGTACCTGGCATGGGAAGTGCCGGCGGACTTCTCCGTCCACGGGCTGCAACTACGATTCGAAAACGACGAGTACGTCGGCGTGCCGGACTTGGCTCTCAGCGTGTTTGTGCCTGGTAAGCCGCATTCCCCGGGCGTTCGCACCTTCCGCGCCGAAGAGGGAGGCAGCCGGCTTCGGATGCAAACGACACGATCACCGGGACCGTAGAGGCGCAGCGGTCAGCGGTCAGCGATCAGCAATTGGCAGTCAGAATTGCGTTATCAAAGACCATTTGCCGATACTCGGACCTCTGACTGCTGACGGCTGACTGCTGTTTTCTCACATCTTCCCTTGTCGCGATGCGAATCGATGATGAAAATACGCCAAGAGCTCGAGGGCCAGGGCATGGATCGCACGAATCACTACGAGGCGGCGGTAGCCGCTTATTTGCGTCAACGGCATTGGTGCTTCATCGCAGTGGATGAGTGCCGGCGCTCGGCCGTCGGCGACTTTCGCGTCAAAAGCCCAGACTTTCTCGTGTACGGCGTCGAAGGCGTACGGCTGCTTGTCGACGTCAAAGGCCGTCGGTTTCCCGGCGGCACCGCCGACAAGCCTCGCAAAGTGTGGGAAAATTGGGCGACGCGAGCCGACGTCGACGGTCTCGACCGCTGGGCGCAGCGATGCGGTCCGGGCTACCAAGGTATGTTGTTGTTCGCGTATTGCCTGGCGGAAAACGTCGCACTTCCGGAAAGCACGAAGGATGTGATCACATTTCAAGATCGGCGGTACTTGATGCGCGCCGTTGCGTGCGATGACTATCGCCGTAATATGGTCGTTCGTTCTCCACGATGGGACACCGTCTGTTTGCCCAGCGCCGCCTACTCGCGAATAGTCCGCCCGCTCCAGTCGTTCCTGCAACCGACGGCTGTTCCCACCTGAACCTAATCGGACGTCCATGCCGAAGCTTGGGATACGTTTGGAATCGCTGGGCCTGGCGCTTCGCGCGGCGCTGTCGGAAGCGGCTCGTCTTGGCGTTTCTGGAGTGCAGATCGACTCAACCGGCGACTTGCATCCCGACCGGCTGACGCAAACCGGCCGACGCGAGTTTCGCAACTTGTTACGATCGCACAACCTCCAACTAACCGCTTTGGGCTGCCCATTGCGACGCGGGCTTGACACCGGCGAAGATCAAGAGCCGCGTTTAGAATTTGTTCGCAAAGCGTTGACTTTGAGTTTCGATCTGGGCGCCCGAATCGTCGTTGCCGACATGCCGCCCTTGCCAACGGAAGGCGATGTCGTTCGGCAGCGATTGCTGCGGGATGCACTGATCGACTTGGGCGCGCACGGCGACCGAATCGGGGCGACGTTGGCGCTTGAAACCGGGCTGGACTCTCCGGAAGCTCTGGCTGAGTACTTTAGAAGATTTGACCATGGTTCCTTGCGGGTCAACTATGATCCCGCCAACCTGTTGGTCAACGGCCATGACCCGATTGCCGGTTTGACGCCGTTGCGGCCGTTCCTGGCGCATGTGCACGCGCGCGACGCGCAACGTGGGCGAGCCAGCCGAACGGCACAAGAGACCACTCTCGGCGCCGGCGACATCGACTGGATGGCGTTCATGGCCGTTTTGGATACATTTGAGTATCGAGGCTGGGTCGTGGTCGAACGCGAGAGCGGCGACAATCGCCGAGGCGATATCGCAGCCGGTGTCGCGTTCCTTCGGCGCTTCCTTCGACCGTGATGACTATCTCGAACGGTGGTTTGTGCCGGCGGACTTCCGGCGCCGTAAAGTTCACCGACCGCACTCGGTATTCACCGGCCGGTTCTTCCATACTCATCAACAATCCTCCGGCTCGATACTTTGAACGACATGAGCATTTCATCGTTGATTGATTCGACCGATCCCGGCATTTACGAGCTTTCGACGCGCTCAGCGGGTCCTGCCGGATCGTTGCCGTTGACGGCGGAGCTTTTGCGCAACGCGCCGTCGGGCGATCTTTTCGGTTGGAGCCAGAACGCCGGCATGGGTTGGAGTCCGGCGGCGCTGGGCCAAAAGGAGTTTCTAATTCTATCCACGCACGGCGGGCTACGGGCCGATGACGGCCGCCCGATCGCGCTGGGTTATCACAGCGGGCATTGGGAAGTCGGGCTGCTCGTCAAAGCGGCGGCAGAATGGTTCGCTGCGAACGGCTGCATTCCATTTGCCGGGGCAGTGACCGATCCGTGCGACGGCCGGACACAAGGCACGCCGGGCATGATGGACAGCCTGCCGTACCGCAACGACGCAGCAATCGTGTTTCGCCGCTTGATTCGCTCATTGCCGACGCGGTCCGGAGTGCTCGGCGTGGCGACTTGCGACAAGGGGCTGCCCGCGATGATGATGGCGCTGGCCGGTTCGGCAGACTTGCCGGGCGTGTTGGTTCCCGGAGGCGTGATGCTCGCGGGTGAAGCGGGAACGGAAGATACCGGCAAAGTACAGTCAATCGGCGCTCGGTTTTCTCACGGCGAGATCACGCTGGAACATGCTGCTGATGCCGGTTGCCACGCCTGTGCCAGTCCCGGTGGCGGCTGCCAATTCCTGGGCACGGCTGCCACATCGCAGGTCGTGGCCGAGGCGCTGGGACTGACGTTGCCGCACGCGGCTCTCGCGCCGTCCGGACAGCCGGTCTGGATCGACATGGCAAGACGCTCCGCTGAATCGCTCAAGAGGATGACCCTGCAGAAGCGACGTTTGCGCGACGTCTTGACGCCGGCGGCCTTACGCAATGCCATCACCGTCCATGCGGCCTTCGGCGGTTCCACCAATCTTCTGCTGCATATCCCAGCAATTGCGTTTTGCGCCGGAGTGCCACGACCGACGTTGGAAGATTGGATAACGATCAATCGCCAGGTGCCGCGGCTGGTCGACGCGTTGCCGAACGGTCCCGTCGGTCATCCGACGATCCGTGTCTTCCTCGCCGGCGGCGTGCCCGAAGTGATGTTGCACCTGCGCCGAATGAACCTGCTCGACCTATCGTGCGTCACGGTAGCCGGAGCCTCATTGGGTGAAATCCTTGACAGTTGGGAAAAGAGCGAACGCCGTCAGAGGTTTCGCGCGATCTTGCAGATGCGCGACGGCATCGACCCTGACGACGTGATCATGCCGCTTCAACGAGCGCGCGAACGCGGCTTGACTTCGACAGTCACTTTTCCAAAGGGCAACCTGGCGCCCGACGGTTCGGTGATCAAGAGCACGGCGATCGATTCCAGTGTAGTTGACGGCGATGGCGTTTATCGCAAGACCGGCCCGGCCAAAGTGTTCGTGCGCGAAACCGATGCCATCAACGCAATCAAGGGGCTGGGTGCAAAGAAGATCGAACCGGGCGACGTTTTGGTTCTCTGCTGCTGCGGTCCATTGGGCCGCGGCATGGAGGAGATTTACCAGGTGACGTCCGCACTCAAGCATCTGAGATGGGGGAAACAGGTCGCGGTGTTGACGGACGCTCGCTTCAGCGGCGTTTCGACCGGCGCCTGCATCGGCCACATCAGCCCCGAGGCACTGGCCGGCGGGCCGCTTGGAAAACTCCAGGACGGCGACATGATCCGAATTATCGTTGACCGCAATCGCCTTGAAGGCATGGTGGACTTTGTCGGCGACGGATCACTTAGCTCCGAGCAAGGAGCGCAGGTGCTGGCGACGCGACAGCCGCGTAGCGACTTGGCGCCCGATCCGGCACTGCCGGCCGACACCAGGCTGTGGGCGATTCTGCAACAGGCCTCCGGCGGCGTTTGGAGCGGTTGCGTGTATGATGACGAAGCGATTGCTGCGAAACTGACTCGATAATTGGCGCTGGATTCACGTATGATTCGCAACACGGTCGCCCGGCATATCTTTTATCGCCTGCTCCTGGGCGCGTCGGTATTGTTTGGCAGCATTTCCAATTTCGTCGTCTATTTCGTGGCCGTCGCCGAAATCCGCGACGCCGACCTGTGCGCCGGCTTCGGCATGATCTTTCTCCTGCCCGGTTCGTTTGGACTCTGGTACGGCTGTCGTTGGTTCTTCTCGGCGTTTTTTTGGATGCTGATTCGCGATCAGCATCCCTGGATCAAGCCGCTGCACGAATTCGGCGAACCGTTCGCTGCGATCGAGAGCATTGAATCGGACATCAAGGCCGGACCGTTGGAAACCTGGGGGGAACCGTTTTCGTTCGCATGGGCCAATGTGAAACCGGCGATTGTACTGTCGCCCAATTGGCTGATTCACTTCCGAAAGACGAGTTCCGTAGTCATTCCGCTTTCCGACATTCTCTGGATCTACCAACAGCATGGCCGTCACAAGAATTGGTGGGGCGGCGCGACGGACTTTCGCACTGTGCTTATCTACGCGATCCGCCGCGGCCCGTATTTACTCGACCTAGGCGCAGGCGACGGCGCTCGATGGCTGGGAGAACGGCTCGTCGAGCGCCGCCCCGACGTGCTATTCGGCGACAGCGACGAATACCGCGATCTCGAAAAAGACGGGGTCGAAGCGATCAAAGACTATCTCATCGATCGCCAGGAGCAATATCGGAGCATGAGCACGGAGCAGAAGAAAGATTGGCGAAAAGACGCGCTCGACGACTACCTAACCTGCGTCCATGCATGGGAAATATGACCGGTCCGCCGAGTCGCAACATCACTTGATGCCGAAGCAGTACAGGTGCTTGTCGGTGCGGACATAGATCTTGCCGTCGGCGATGGCCGGAGTCGCGTACACCATCTCGTTAAACTTCGCCTTCCAAAGCAGTTGCCAGTCGCCGGCAGCGGAGATAATGCTGCAGTCGCCGCGCTTGCTGATCAGGTAAACCTTGCCGTCGCCGGCGACAGGGGATGCGTAATAGTTCCCGTTGCCGTACACACGCTCCTGTTTTGTTGACTTGCCGGTCTTGATGTCAATGCTGTGGACCAGACCTCCGTTCTTGACCATGTGCATGTGTCCCCGATAAACGATTGGCGACGGAATGTACGGAATCTGCTTCTTCACCGACCAAAGGACGTGCGACTCGGTGATGTCGCCTTTCCCGCCCGGCTTGACGGCCACGACGACGTTCTGCGCCGCAGTGAATATCGCCCGCATGCTTTCGTATTCGTCCTTCGAAATGTGATTGTCCTTATTGCGATCAATCTGGGTGAAGCGCTGCTTGAGCGGCACGGCTGGCACTTCCGCTTCCTCCAACATGTTGTTCTTGTTCCTGTCATAATCACGCACTACGTCGGCCCAAGGACCCGCCTGAATCCGGTCATCCTCGTCGGCGCCGGGCGCCCACGACGCGATGTACAGAATGTTGTCGGACCCCACGATCGGCGACATATTGGCGATGCGAGCCAGACCGCGAACGGTCCAGACTTCCCTGCCTGAATCGAGGTCATAGCCAACGGCGCGTAGTGTCCCCAGCACGACTATCTGTTTCTTGCCATTGATCTCCCAAATGATGGGCGTCGCATAGCCTCGCGGAAACTCGGAGCGGTCAGTCTTCCAAATGACTTTGCCGGTCTTTTTGTCGAGCGCCATCTGGAAAGAGTTATTGTCGTGGTCTTGATTGAGAATCACGGCGTCCCCGACCAGGAGCGGCGAACTGCCGGCGCCGAAATCGTTCGGAAACGGGCCGAAGGGTTGCCGCCACAATTCCTTGCCTTCGCGGTCGTAACAGTACAAACCGCTGGACCCGAAAAACGTCAGTACGACCTCGCGGTCCGCAACAGGGCTCGATTGTGCGTGACTGCCGACGGTGTGAATCTTCTCCAAGGACTTGTACGGCGCCTTGGCTTCCCACAATTGCCTGCCGGTCGCACGGTCTAGCGCGATGGTCACCAACTGTTTGTCGCGCACGGCTGCCACGTAGATGCGTTCGCCGACAATCACCGGTGATGAGTGGCCCGGTGCAAGCGCGACTTTCCAAACTACATTAGTTTCGGGTCCGATCTTCGCAGGCAGCGGTGCATCGTCGCAAACTCCGGATCCGTTCGGCCCGCGAAACTGCGGCCAATCGGCGGCGAGAATCGGAGCGGCAAGGCAGGTGAGGCCGACGACGGCAAGGAATCGCACTGACATGGACGGAACTCCGCGGGCGGGAATCGTATCAGGCAGGTTCCGATACTGTAGCGAGAACACGCAGAGACTTCCGTTGAAAAAACTGAATACGTCGGTCAGCTCAACCGATTTTGCCTAGGAGATGCCCAGCGGTTTCGTCTGCGACAGATTTTGCTGGAATTGTCTCTGGCGGGTGGCACAACGCGCAGCATAATCATCCGAGCCGAGTACGCCACGGTGGCGCTTCGGCAGTGGCACGGTTGTAAAGGAGGTGCGAACCTGTGCTGGTGCGAAGAATCGGTTGCCGCAAGGGATTAAGGAAGCGGCAGCGCCCCGCTGCTACGGGAGATTCGCCTGAGAGCCGCACCTGAACGATAGACTCTCTTTCCTGCGGAACTTTTTGTCGCGGTGCTCTTCGGTGTTTGGAATTGCCAAGAGAGGTTAACTCGGAAACCGTGAATGAAGATCGGCAGGCCGCACGGCTGGGAAACCGTGCGATGACCGCAGCGCCGGCGCGAGCATTCCCAGGCTCGCGCCGGCGCTGCGGTTTTTTTTGCTGCGGCGAATGTGACAGTACCGTTTGATGGATGCGCCGCCGCCCCGTTACTCTTGTTCCGACAGATACGTACCGTAATTCGTATTCGGCCGTACCAGGCTCTTTCGCTGCACTCGTTCGTCACCATTGGTTCGAGTCAGTTCGTACAAGACGCTTTCCGACAACGGCTGACGAAGCCGATATGCGTGGATGCTGTCGCCAAAAACGACGGCAGGCCCGCGCGAATGTGGGCCGGAAATCGATGGCTTCGTCGGATCGTTGAATCGAAGCGACATCTCACCGATGTGCAAATCGCGCGGCTCCATCCAGTGAATATCCAGATTGCGATACTCGGCCAGGAGAATCGTGTTGCCGCCGCCTTCGCGAAAGTCTGACAGTTTTGTCGTTTTGCTGCCGGGGAACGCGGTCTCCTCTCCGACAATCACGACGATATTGGTGTGTTGTCCGACGTTGAACTGGGCATTGCTGGGGCATTGAAAAATCTGAAAACGAACCTGGCCAGCCAGCAGCCGATTGTTGGGGCCGTTCCAAGGTTCGTCAAAACGATATCGTTCGTAGATATGTTGATGTTCCATGTATGGAAGGATCTCGACGCGCCAGCTGTGCCAGGGCGTCCCATCGGGTCCGGCCACATACGCGGATGGAAAATGACCATGTGCTTCGTGGTACAGATGTAATGCAAACCGCATCTGACTTTGTTTTCCTCGGCACGTTGAATCACGCGCCATCTCCTGAACGTGCGAGACCGCCAACGGCAGTAGCCCCACACCCACAGCGACGAGCGCAAAGGCGCAGATCACCGACCAACGTCGCGAGTTCATATCGCCTCCTGACTTTGCACCGCCGATCCTACGCGACACAGATCATGGCTTCTTCACCGATTCGTCGTCCGTATTCGATTTGGCCTCGGGTTCCGCTGACTTCCCTTTTTGCGACGACTTCCTGATTATCGATACCACGATCGCGCCAAAGTAAAGGGCGCCGCCAAGCGCCATGACCATGAGCACTTGCTGCCTCGGCTCCCAGTTCTTGGAGTTCGTGGACGGGCCGATACCGGGCCGCCAATTCCATTTGCGTTTCCCATGGTCCAACAAAAGCAGCAATACGCCTTCGAAGAAATAGACAAGGACCGTCCATGCGAGCAGTAACACGACCGGCCATTCCACTGCCAGGCCGATGAAGGCGGCGCCGACAAAAGTGACGAACATCCCAATGCTATAGACTGTGGCTGCGACGATATAGATGAGCTTTCTGGTCGATTCGCCAAGCGGCCGGCCTTCGCTTTCCTTTCGTCTCCGTCTCGGTCTGTTAGTGCCGTCGCTTTTGACGGCGGCACTAATTGGTTGGCCGCTGCGCAAGTCCGTGCCGCAACCGACGCACAGAATGGAATTCGCCGACAGCTGGGCTTTGCACTTGGGACACTCCGCATATCGCGCGACCGGCGTGTCATCGACGGTCTCGGCGGCGGCGATGCGAATCTCTTGGTCACATCCTTCGCAAGTAACGACGGAAACCGGCTCTAGCGACTCCGGGAGTGAATTGACAACGCCGCAATGCGGGCAATCCACGGTCTCGTGCGACATCGGCGTGTTCTTCTTAGTTTGATTCTTGCGATCAAAACTTCTGGGCAGTAGTTACGAGACTAAAGGAACAGTGCCCAATGATCTACAAAATAAGAGGCCATGGCGACGTTCGTAAGCGACAGTACCTTTCGATCTTGAGACCGGCCGAGCACGAAGGAGAATCGCAAAAGACGATTAGCCGCGAGGCGAAGTCCTCGGAGCCGAGCGCTCACGTCGGCGACCTCCACCGCTTGGATTGGACGATCGCACGTGCCGGACAAACTGAACTCGCCGCACCCTCCGGAGGTTGGGCGCGGTGCGCGAGCACGCAATGTAGAAGCAAAACTGTCGCGGAGGCCTGCCTGCCGAGCGAAAAACGAACTGGGACCTCTGAAAGCCGACGGCTCGTGCAGCTGGGGCGGTCGAGGGAAGGAGTGAACCCGTGATTTTGATCAGCCGGCCAGGCAGTACGGAAGATTTTCTAGGGTGCCGCTCTTGGCGAACCGAGCGGCGTAAGCCGCCGGGTCCCCGAAGCAAGCCGAAGAATTCGAAACTCCCGGACGCAGCCGTTAGCAGGGCAGTCAAGCTTCCTACGAAGTGAAAAACTGAAAAGAATCAGTCAGTTTCGCGGTGCGCCCTATTGACTGCCGAGGCCATAAATGGGTTCGGCGTGCCTTGGTGGCCGCCAGGTTCGTGCGGCACCTACGGGCGTCGCTCCGTCCCGTTCACCCACACCCGGCGGTCGAGCGTGACCTTGATGCGGTCCCCCTTCCGGACCGCCCCACGCGGCTCGCGGTTCACGGTTAGGTTCCCGCCGAGGATCATGACGCTGTAATGGCCCTGGACAACCACCCCGACGTACTCCTCGCCGCCCTTGTCCGGGTTGGACTGGTGGAAGTGCTGGGCCGTCGGATCAACCTCGTACTCGATCAGGTAGCCCAGCTCCTCGGCGGTGGCGAACGTTCCCGATGGCCGCCACGGCTTCCAGATCAGCAGGAGCGCGGCAACCCCCACGAGCAATAAAGCGACTGCCAACGGCACACGCCACGAGCTCTTCATGGGGTCCTCTGCCTCCGCCGTCGAAAGAATCCATGCATGCCGCCGCTAGTGTAGATAGTGGAATTTCAATCCACCTTTACAGGAGGCATGCGACGGATGGTCTCATTCTGGCAATCGATCTGGGCAAGTTCAACAGTGTTTGTTGTTGGTACGACACCTCAACGAAGTCGGCGACGTTTCTCCATGCGCGGACCACTCGTGCCGACCTTGGCCGTGATTTGACCCGCCAACCTGTGCTGGGCGTCGTCGTAACGCAAGTCGAGCGCAACTTCAGCAATGAAGCGGACGTTGTCCTAACGAAAGCGGGACCCGGCCTCGTATGTGATCCCGGCGGCCGGCCTTTGGCCGTGACCGCGAATAGTCGAGTGAATCCCGAATCTTCCAACGTGCGAATCGCCACGAGAAAAAACCGACGACGCACTGTACGTGGCTGCGGCATCATAGTCGAACGAGTTCAGCAGCGGGGCCGGCTCGAGGAACTTCAATGCTCGGAAAGCCGACGTGCCGGCCCCGTCTGCTGCAACGGCTGGTTCGGCCCGAGCGGCTCCAGTCCAGAACCCAATCACCGTTGCCTTGCGACAACCACGAGGGTCACGTCATCAGCGCACTCCTCTCCCGCCAAGCGGTTCGGCGCTCATGTATTAGCCTGCCTCTTTTCCTCAGACACCGGTCTAGCTTCAAGTCAACCAGCGGGAGCCCTCTTGATGATCGCGGCTGTCGCGTCATCAAACGGACCTTCGGGCGGGCAGAAGTCTTGCACAGCCGCAAGTAGCGCCTGACAGATTTTCGTGGGTGTTTCCTCAAAGTGGGTAGCCACCACATGGAGCGCACGCTCCACACCGAAAGGTACTTCGTCAGGGGATCTGGCTTCAAGGACCCCATCGGTAACCACAAGAACCAGTTCATCGGGTTGCAGCGTAACGGCAGGCGCCTGCGGGAACTTGGCTCGGGGCTCGATACCGAGTGGCATGCCTGTGGGGGGCAACGTTAGGCGGACTTTGCCGTCGCGCTGCAGGATGTAGCCGATACAGTGCCCCGCACTGCTGTAGGCCAGGGAATGATTCTTTGGGTCAATACGGGCCAGGAAGAAAGTCACAAAGTGATCCGTTACAAGCTCCTCGATAAGGAGCTGGTTAACAACGGCGAGAATCTCGCCTGGATCGCGATGCGTCAGGGCGAGGGTGCGCAGAGCGGTGCATGTGGCCGATATGATCAGGGCGGCGGCGATGCCGTGGCCGCTGGCATCGCCGACGGCAATGCCGACGCCGGGCTCACCCAATGGGAACAAATCGTAATAGTCGCCGCCGGTCTCTTGGCGAAAGCGCGCCGCGCCGCCGAACGCATAACCGGGCACGACGGGCACGGCCCGCGGCAGCAGCCCAAGCTGAATCTGCCGCGCCAGTGCGAACTCCCGCTCGCGCTCGTGGACCATTCGGTCGGCCGTGCGCCATTCGATGAACTGACTGATCTGCCCTCCGATCATCGTCATCATTTCCAGGAGCTTCTCATCCGGCTCTTGGATGCTGCGGCTGAAGAACTCGACGACGCCTAGAAACTCCACACCGCTGCGGATAGGAAACGCGAAAGCACCGTGCAAACCGTCCGCGGCAGCGACAGGCGCCCGGGGGAAGTTATCCTCCGACGTGACATCGGGGATCCAGGCGGGACGCTCGTTGGCCCAAACCCGGCCCGGCAAGCCAATGCCCTTGCTGAAGGTGCGTTCCCGGCTGGTGCGCTCGAAGGCCGGCACCTCGATATTCGCCGCATGCCACACATCGACACAGCGGAGCACCTGGGCAGGCCGGTCCAACTTCCAGACCGCGCCAACATCCCAGTCGAGACTCGCGCAGATGGCTCGCAGGATCCCAGGAGCAGCATCCACCAGCTCAGCCGATTGCGCCAAGATACGCGTAACCGCGTGTTCGGCGGCGATTAACCGGTCTGCGCGCTTTCTTTCGGTGATATCCGTGCTGATGCAAGTCACCGCGATCACTTGGCCGTTGGTGGTGACTGGGCCCATCCGTGTCGCATACCAGTGCAACTCGTCTAGTCGAGGCAGGATCGCAGCAACCTCCCCACTCCAGGGCTCGCTGGTCCGAAACACCGTGTCCAGGGCTTGGCGAAATGGTTCCTGCTGCTCGATCGGCAGGAGCTGGTAGACGCTGGTGCCGATCACATCGGCGGGGAGAAGTCCCGCTGGCAAATGATTGACAAATGCAATCGTGCCGTCGCGCTGGAGCCAGGTAATGTAGTCCGTGGTCGTCTGTACGAGGATACGCCAAAAGGCTTCAGATGCAAGCACGTCAGTGGGTGCGTGCATCGGGATGGTACGGCGAGCGAGCAACTCGGACTCGGCATCCAGCCAATGTTGCAGGTCGCAGCCCTCTGGCCGGCCTCGCTCCAACCATATCGCATAGGCCCGTTCAGCAATGCATCCGGCAGAGCAACGTTCTTTCGCATCAGCCACGGGACCATGCGCACTGTCCGTTTCTGGATTGTCCATGGCAACCACCAGGGAGATTGGAAGTGGCCGAAAAGGTGATTATCGCAATAGCGCGATTGCGATAAGTCAGAAACTGAATTCAGATAATACGCCTCGCATAACGGAATGCAACAAGAAAGGCTTGCAGCATTCTGAGTTTACATCGGAGATATTCATATGCTCATATGCTTATCCCAA